>Ga0194060_10000704_pt1 | contig 24303 bp, 23 predicted proteins | sample SepL225m_MetaG_FD_163427 | JGI IMG/M metagenome (GOLD analysis project Ga0194060, IMG submission 163427) | Anoxic zone freshwater microbial communities from boreal shield lake in IISD Experimental Lakes Area, Ontario, Canada - Sep2016-L222-5m | ecosystem: Environmental > Aquatic > Freshwater >... | reverse complement strand
CATCCGTGAACAGTAGAACTCAGAGTGGCTCTTGCCTAGAGTCAGTGTTCACACAAGGGCCGAGTGCGCACGCTTGGAAAGCGTGTATAGGGAAACCTATCGAGGGTTCAAATCCCTCATCCTCCGCTTAAAAAAGTTCATTGAAAAGCTATTTCACTCTCCCCAATCCCCGCGTATCTTTGTTGATTATTACAAAGAATGGGGAACGAAAATGGCTGAACAGGTACCTGATTACACCGGAACGATGCAGTGGAAACACGGCAGCACTTGGTATCGAGTAATTGGTGATTTGAAATCCAAACTAACCCCTACCGTTGTATTACATGGCGGTCCTGGTGCGCCCCATAACTATGTTCTCGGAATTGTTCACCTCATTGCCATGACGGGTCGTCCAGTGATTGTCTACGATCAAATTGGGTGTGGTCAGTCAACTCATTTAAAAGATAAGCCAAAAGAATTCTGGACTGTAGAACTTTTTAAGGAAGAGTTAGATTTGATTCTAAAAGAATTGAAGGTTTCAAAGAAATACATTCTTGTAGGTCAATCTTGGGGTGGAATTCTCTCCTTTGCTCATGCAGTTGATAAACCAAAGGGGCTTAAGGGTCTCATCATCGCCAATTCACTTGCGTCAGTGCCTAACTGGCTACCTGAAATTGAAAGACTTGTTTCAGAATTACCAGCGGTACATCGCAAAGCAGTTCATAAGGGTATTAAAGAAGGCGTCTACACTGCGCCCGAGTTTCAAGCTGCAAATGATTACTTCACTGTGCAGCATTTAGTGCGTGTTCCAATGACGACAGATGTGGCCGAAGCATTTGGTCAACTAGCAACAAATCCCTCAGTCTATGAAGCAATGTGGGGGCCAGTTGAATTCGCCCCGATTGGTTCACTGCGCACATGGGATGTTGAAGTTCAACTTAAGAAGATTAAGGTTCCAACTCTTCTTATCAATGGAAAGTTTGATGAAGTAACACCAAAGACTCAAAAACGTCTTATGAAGAAGATTAAAGGCGCGGAGTGGGTCTGTCTTCCATACTCTTCACACCTTTCATGGGTAGAAGAACCTGCAGCCTGGATAAGCGCTGTCGGTGAATTCTTGAAGCGGAAGAAAATATAACCGCTACGAAGCGATGGTGAAAACTGTTGGCAGCGTGAGATGTTTATTAGACATCAAGCTTGCATACCCGCACTCGTCGCAGAGAACCATTGGACCGTTTTCTGCATTCATTACCAGTTCGAGGTCTTGAGAACGACATAAGAAACACTCTGGTAGATCATTTATTAGTGACATGGCAATCCCTTTCCTTGCAAGTAATCGGCTGGGGAAGCAGATAAATAATCCGCCGAAGGGCTGCGCTACTCGCGAGTTGAGAGTGAATGTCCGGTAAATAACAGGCGAAATGAGTAAGTCTCACAGCAGGCCTAGCACTTTTAGATAGTTGTGGATAACTTTTAACGAGTATGGCAGGTTTATTTCATATTGCGCCAATGAAAAACTTAAAGAAGTCGGTGCTGCTCCTCTGTTCGCTAATCACACTAATTCCCACAATTATCTTCTGCCCAGCTCTAGCTAGTGCGGCGACCCCTTCTCCTAGAATCAACAAGCCAATTTGTAGAATAGAAATAGATAATGCCCATATTTCTCGCCATGAACTCAAATTTGGAAGCCGCCGAGCAGTCATTGTGAAAGCTCGTTCGATTTGTAATGTACTTCAGGAGCAAGTCACCCTTACAGTAAATATCTATAAGGTTGAAAAATTTGGGCATCCTCTCCTGAACAGTGTTTCTACTGATCCCAATAGGTCGACATCATTTGGACGAGAAGTTAGAAATTATAACAACTTGGTTGATTGTAAGAACTTCAAGCAAACCAAGTTTTATGGAATCGCGTATGCCAAGGCACTCATTAATGGTCATTGGAATTACGCTGGCCGAACTCGTTCTCTGAAGACTATCGAAATCAATTGCGGGACATGAAATGGGTCTTCACAGAGTCGTGCAATAGTGGAACACTTTTGCTATGACTAACCTTGAGGATTTCAATGAAGAGGAAACGCGCGCCAGGCGTGCAAGTGAAATTTCCATTTCTGAGAAAAATCTACTCAATAATGCCGCTCAATTACTTATTAGGAGTGGTTCCTCACATTTTGAATTTGGTCTCAAGCGATTCCTGCTCACCAAGAATGGTCAATCAGATAATCCGGGATATCAAATTGAAACTGAAAATTTGGATGGTTCAGGGAGATTTAGAAATTCTTGGAGCGCGTTAAGTGGTGACGAGGATTGGCAAATAACATGCATCACGAATCAAGTTGCACGACTCATGGCATCTTGCGAGGCGCTCTAGTTTTTTCGCTGCATTAAAGCTTCTTGCTATACCAGTCTTTCCATATCAATCGGTGAATTGGAATCTTGTAAGGGATCTTTCGGATCACAGGAAGGACTGGCACGAGAGCCAACAAGAGAGTAAGCAAGCCCATCATCAACATCACGATTGTGTCTGCATTATCTGATGATTTAAATGGATCTACTTGATACCAGAATGAGAAGAGCCATAACCATGACTGACCTGGCCATGAACCAGTTTCATTCATGACGCCCCATTGTTCGCCACCAAGGTGCTGCTCTTCTGCCTTTGCAGCAAAATAACCTTCGCTATCTGCAAGGAATAAGAGTGGCTTGGTGAAGTTTGTTGGAAGCGTTGAATCACTTGTTAAGAGCGCACCATCTAAGGCGCCGCCCTTTGCCATATTAAGTAGCGATGTAATAAGAGTTGGAACAGGTCCATATAAATTACTTGGATCTGCCACTTCCGTTGCAGTTGTGGCTTTTCCAAGTGCATCTGCATACCCAGTTGCCCACGTACTCTGTTGGTCTGCAGTTGCTGCATTCCATGCAATGACTGCATCTTGTCCAGCAATATCGTTATAACTTGCAAGCGGATCAAGGACGAATGACTTTGCTGGATCTATAGGAATACGAACTCCTGACCAATCTTGCAATTTCAGAATCCCAAAGTGCATTCCTTTCGCTGCATTGTTATAGGGAGGCCCATAACTCGTTGATGTCGTGGTGCCAGCAAGTTCGCCAGTTGCGGTCTGTGCGAAATCAACCGGGTTGGTCTGTGCCCAACTTTTTAAAGTAACAGCTGGTTCGTCGGGAGAGCTAAAGAGAAATGAGAGTCCACCAGCGAGTAATCCGATAACTAGAACTGCTGCTGCTAATTCTTTAATGAGGTCGTACGGGCGTGTGGGTCCTGACCATTTAACTGAAGGATCAACTTTCATAGTCATCTTATTTATTTCCTTCCAAAGTTGCGTCGTTATCGATGGGAGGCACTACACCCTTACGGCGAATCAAAATAATGTGCCATACAACGATTCCACCAAGCAGTAGCGGCAGAAGAGCTACGTGAAGCAAAATCGCCTGGCCAGTATTCAGTGCGTTAAAGAATGCGCCCACGCCAATTGAGTTAAATCCATCTTTTGCTTCAGTTGAAATCCACTGTGAATCAAAGTTTGTTTGAATGAGATATCCGGTAAAGGCAGTGATGATCGAAGCCATAAATGCCACAACGCCAGATACCCATGTTGTGATGCGCTTTCCGCGCCATGCTGCCATCCAGAACTTGCCCCAGAGGTGCACGACCATAAATACGAAGAAGAGTTCAACGCTCCACAAATGCATCGAGTTAGCAAAGTGGCCAATGCTTGATGTGTGCCACCAAGCAGGCCCCTCAAGAGTGAGCCATAAACCGGTTGCAAATAACATAACGAAAGCTGCAATAGTTGCAACACCAAAGATATAAATCCAACTTGCTACATAAGCAGGTTGAGTATCGGGAAGTAAATCTTCTGGCTTATAACTTTCAAGAGTCGCCTTACGAACCCGCGTTGTCCAGGATGTGCTCATTACTTATCTGCCTTTCCATGGGGGAATGGAAGGAACAAGGCAAGGGTAAAGATTGCAATCATGACAAGAATGATTACTGCGTTACCTGCCGATATAGAAAAGGGACCTACTGAGTAATAATGAGCTGGGTGATTGAGGTTGATAATTGCTGCCAAATACATTGCGCTCTCCTGACGTTGAAATCAGGGTACGCGCGCGCCTATCTAGTAGAAATGCAAAAGAGTGGTGCTATCCCTCAATTAAATTTCTACACCAATGTATTTAGTCTGCAAGAACTCATGGACACCGTCGAAGCCACCTTCGCGACAGGTCTTTGGTTCCTATTTTCTAGCGTAGGTCACGCTCAAGCTCTTCTGAGCAAGAACTTTTCCAACTACCGCATCTTCTAGTGCGGCCTCCGTTGTCGCTGAAGGCTGAAGGTCGAGCGTTGATGAAAGCGCATAAATAGTGAATGTGTAGATCTTGTCGCCAGGACCCTGCGAGCATGGCGGTGTGTATCCCAAAGTCTTTCCTTGGAAGTTTTGACCATAAGTACCTACTAATTTATTTCCAGCTGCAATTGATGTTGCTGTAGCAGGAATATTGAAGAGCGTGAACATCGCATGTTTTCCTGAATCAGTTTCTCCAGGGCGCGGTGGTCCCGGAAGCGTGTCAAAGGTAATTGCAAAAGATTTAGTTCCTGCGGGAGCCCCGTTCCAGGTTAATGCTGGAGAAATGCTCGAACCGTCGCAGGTGTACTCGATAGGAAATTTTCCGCCATCGACAAATGCAGGGCTAGTTAATTGAAAGTTAGCTGTCGAAACTTGTTTAGATGAGGCAGGCGCTGAAATAGTTTTGCGAATCAACACCGTGTTGTCGAGTTTGAGATCAGAACTCCAGATCAGTCCTGCGGAGTTCGCCCAAGCTATATCGAGATAACCATCCTTCACTCCCACTTCTTCCTTTGTATATGAAGTAGCAGACTTCCATGCGGTGTCTTTAAAGCTATTAGTAGACCAGCTAGATGGGGTATTTGTGTTCAGATATTTGCAATCAACAATCGGGTTTGCAGATGAAACACATTCCGGATTGAGTGGCGCCTTGTTTATAACAAGCGTCTTCCATGATGTATCTGTGGCCGCAATAATTTTATTCGTTGATAAATCTCGAATTTGGGCTATCACTCCCCCATCTCCAATTTGTTGATTTGGTTTACCAATATATTCAAGGCCTGAGCTATTTTCGGTGAAGTCACGAACCATAAGCCCCACGGTGAATGGGTAGGTTGCAGTGAATTTAATTCTTTCACTATTGAAAGAACGTTCTGTTGTAATTGGGACAGAATCTTCTCCGACTTTCTTGCCATTGATATAGAGCGTAAACCAGTTATCTACCCAAATCTCTGCCTGGAAAGTCGTTGGTTTGCTCACTGCTGCATCTGCAGGAACGAAGAGCGTTGTACATAACATTGCTAGAACAAGTGCAAACCTTTTCATCGTTACACCGTTCTCGTATATGTATCGGCAACTTTTCCATCAAAGGTGATGAAGTCGACCTGCGCTACCGATCCTGAAGTTGAAACTTTGAGATACCCCGAGCCTCCTACGCCCTTGCCTGAGATGTATCCGTATTGAGTCACATCAATTTTCTCTCCAGGATGACTTGGTTGGGGAAGGGTCTGATAAATAATGCCATCGAGTTCTTGCTTCACATAGAGATGGTCGTGTCCCTTAAAGACAAAACCAACTTTGCAATCAAGCAGAAGCTGATGAATTGGTTTACCCCAACCCGGACGGTTGGAATCAAAACCATATGTTCCATCATTGTTATTTCCGCCCCACTCATTTTTCTTCGCGATTTCAATTCCGCCACGTGATGTTTGATCCCCAACAAGTAAGTGATGGATATAAATGAACTTATGGCGCTCTTGTGAATTTTTAAGAGTGGCAACTAACCAGTCATATTGGGTCTTACCCAGGGTCCATTCCCACCCAGCTGCTGAAGGGTTCTTGGTTGTATATGTAAATGGATCGAGCACAATATGAAGTTGATCAGGCCCTGTAAATGAGTAATAAGCGAGCTCACCAGTTTGTTCTGGGAAATACTCTTTGCGATAACTCTTCGTATTGAACTTGCTATAGCCAAGTTCTCCGTCGTGATTACCTAAACAGATCTTGAGTGGAACGCTTCCAAGTTCTTTATAGAAACCTTTCATCAATTCAAAACGGCCACGAATGTTGGTCTCGGATTTATCTGCAAGTTTGTCGACCATGAATATGTCGCCTAGATCCATAAGGAAAGCCGGGCTGGCGGCCACAATCTGTTTCAGAGTCCCTTTATAAACATCCGCACTTGAATTTTCATCCATATGAGGATCTGCTTGAATTGCGAATAATGCGTTACCTGTTGTCGCCGCCGTTGAAACTATTTTCTGAGTTAAAGATGCGAAGTTCTTGCTCGTGCCAATTGCATATCTGACTCTATAAAAAACTTGTGAGTTGGCTTTAAGCCCCGAGATTGTGAAATTCGAGGTTGCCCCTTGAGCGATTCCTACGGTGGCGGTCCTCCCGGCGATAGAACTTTTTGTGTACCCGTACTCGATATATATGTTTGCTTTGACAGATGCTGAAACAGCAACAGCAAAGGAATATGCAGAAGGTGCCCCAAATATTTTCGCGGTGACCGGACCGGCTGCAATCGCGCGAGAAAGTGGAGAGGCAGCAGCAACTCCTAAAACCGATGCCTTGAGGAAATTTCGGCGGCTAAAGAAAGAGAATGGGTTACTCATTTTCTTGCATACACCTCACTTCGAGTCGCTCCTGTCGGATCGGTAAATTGCATGCTCACTTGAGAAAGTGATGCTGTGTACTTAACGTGCCCTTCTGTGCCATTGAGCGAATAGGATAAATCGAAGGTATCTGTCGAGATTCGATTAAGCCCGGTAATCACTGCACCTCTGAGTGGTTCACCAGCAGGTCTAAATGCTTTTGTCAGAGATTGCGGATCGACTTGGCCTTCAATTTCTGTAACTACACCCTTAAATCCACCATTGATATATGGGTAAGTTTTAGTTGCGTGATAGTGATAATTTTTCTTTGAATCAAAGTGTCCATTGAAGGCATCGAGTCCGACAACTTTCTTGCCATCAGCTTCCTTCTCGCCATAAATAGGGAAACCATCTAAGGCATATGCGATAGGGACTTTGGTGCCGACCGCGCTCTGTAGATGAGTTGGCGCCACGTGATAGTGGTAATCATCAGCACGACCACAGTGCCCTCCCCAGTTATCGAGTTCGCCAGCTAGTAGCGCATCATCTCCACGGTTATTGAGAGCGTTAAAAATTGGAATTCCATTAACCGCAATTGCAATGGCTCCTCGCAAGAAGTGATCCTTTGCGGAGATCGGAGTCGAAGCGATCACGGGAGTAATAGGAATGGACCAAGCATTTGTTCCGGAGTAAGGCTGCACAGTTGGCACTTGTTGTTGCCAACTCTTAATACCGACCATCATCTGATGGGCCGGAATTCCGTCACTTTCAACCAGGTAGTACTTATCGCTTTTAAAGACTTTGACGCTCTTTGCAAATGCAGAAAACCCAGGAAGTTTTGCCGCAGGAAGAGCTGCTGATGCACTTGTTTCGGCTAAAGAACTGAGTAAACCGACACCTGTTGCCAGCCCTGCAAGCTGTAAGAATCGTCGTCGATCAAATTCGCTTAGATGGAATACTTCATGATCATGCATTTTCTACTACCTCACTGACTTTGGTTTGACTGTGTATGAGTGGGCAGTAGATAGATTCGTACGACTGGAATCTTGAGCACGTGCTGCCAAGAAGTACTCAACTTTAGCTTCTGCAGGAGAAACTGTTACTCGCACATGGCCAGAGTTTGGTGCCTTTGTCCCAGTCAAATACGCACCATCGTTAAACATTGAGAAAGTGTCATCGGCAGGATTTGGCATTGATTGATAAATCAAACCGTCGCGTTCCTGAGTGACGAAAATATGATCATGACCTTGGAAGAAGATAGAAACTCCGTTCTTCACCATCAGATCGTGGATTGGAAGCTCCCAATTTGGTCGCTCCTTAGCGAAGGTACTTGTTCCCTTTGGATCCTTTCCACCCCACTCGTAGTTGGTTGATACCTCAACAGCGCCACGGCCAGTTCCAAGCACGTGATGCGCGAAGACAAATTTGTACTTTGCTTTACTGGTTTCAAGTGTCTTCTTTAACCATGCATACTGCTCGTCACCAATTCCAACGTTCCATAAATTTGTGGTCTTCCCACTTCCAGATTTACCACCAGCTTTATCGTTGGTATCTGCACTTACGCCCGCGACATTGTCGACTGCTTGATTAGAGTGCCAGTAAGGATCGATTGAGATAAAGAGCGCATCGCCCCAGGTCCATGAGTAGTAATCGCGCGGGAGTCCGACATTGGGAATTTCGTAACTGTCGCCGGTGTAAAAACGATTGGGGGCTGGAAGTGGGTAGTACTTCAATCTCGCATTTCCGGCAAGAACGGCTGGATTTGAAGCTGTGCCATCGAGCAAATAGGCAGCTGCTTGCTCATGATTTCCGTTGACAAGAAATATTGGAACGCTTGCTCCTGCAATTGCTAGCCAGTTGCGATGGGTGCGATAAATATTTTCAACGCCATCTTGATTCGCCTGGCCCTTATCAATCAATGGATCAATGCTGAAGTCATCACCAAGGAGAATATGGAAATCTGGTTGCTGCGAAGCTATGTTGGCCATCGTCACGGTATATAAATCTGCATTAAACATCTTTCCAGCACGCTCTGGGTGAGTATCACCTTGCACTGAGAAGGAGAATGATTTGCCTGAAGTCTTGGCAGTTGAGAAGGAATTTGTTTTCCCGGTTGTAAATGAAGACTCACCAGATTTCTTGTAGCGCAATCTGTAGTAGTTCTTCGTATTTGCTTTAAGTCCGCTAATTTCGATTACTAGAGGGATGCCTACAGTAAGTGCAACAGGTGCAGTTTTCTTCACAAGTGCGGTCTTAGAAGTTCCATATTCAACGTAGACGCTCTGAGCCTCTGTCCCCAAAACACTAATAGCAATCGATGAATCAGTAGGTCGCCCAAGAATGACGTTCGACAGACCTGGATCAAGGCCGAGCGCTTTTGCGAGAAATGAATTCGCAACGAGCCCAGTAATTGACGCTGCAATAACTGAACGACGAGTGAGCGGTTTCTGTAGCAATTCTTTGACCATGGATAAAACGGTAGGTCAATGTCAGAGGAAAATCACCAACATTTGCTGGAGAACTACTAGCGAGAATCCTGTGAAAAGGCGGTGTTAAATCTCTACACCAATGTATTTAGTCTGCAAGAACTCGTGGACACCGTCGAATCCGCCTTCGCGACCAAGACCTGATTCCTTCACGCCACCAAATGGCGCAGCAGGATCTGAAAGAAGTCCACGGTTAATACCGACCATACCTGCTTCTAAACCTTCAGCAAAACGGATGGCGCGCTTCAAATCTTCTGAATATACATAACTAATAAGTCCATATTCAGTGTCATTGGCGAGCTTCAACGCTTCTTCATCTGTATCGAAAAGAACTACTGGGGCTACTGGTCCAAAGACTTCATTGGCAAGGATTTCATCATCCTTAGAAACTTCAAGAACTGTTGCAGGATAGAAAGCGCCAGCGCCATCAGGAGTTGTTCCACCGAGGTGAACCTTGGCACCTCCTGCCTTTGCTGCATCAACGAGTTCTGCAATCTTATTTCGTTCCTTCATGGAAACACTTGCACCAAGTTGAATACCAGCTTCGCGACCAACGCCCATCTTCAAGGCTGCCATCGCCTTTGTGAATTCTGCAATGAACTTATCGCCAATAGAGCGCGCAACATAGATGCGATTTGCAGCAGTGCATGCTGCTCCTCCGTTACGCATCTTTGCCATCATCAAACCCTTAACTGCTTCTTCAATATTTGCATCTTCTAGAACGACGAATGGCGCATTGCCGCCAAGTTCCATCGAACAGCGAATTACTTGATCAGCAGCTTCCTTAAGAAGGATCTTTCCTACCTGAGTCGATCCGGTAAATGAAAGATTCTTGACTCGTGAATCGTGAAGTACTTTGCTAATTGCAGGTCCTGTTTTCGCGGGAAGAATGACGTTGAGTACTCCCTTAGGTAATCCGCAACGCTCAAGAATATCTACGATGGCGAGCGCGGTTAGTGGAGTTTCACCGGCTGGTTTCAAAATCATTGTGCAACCGGCGGCTACTGCAGGTCCAATTTTGCGAGTTGCCATTCCAGCTGGGAAGTTCCATGGAGTAATCAGAAGTGAGACACCAATAGGTTGGTGAGTTACAAGAATGCGCTTATCTCCTGATGGCGATAGACGAAAGTCTCCGGAGATGCGGACGGTCTCTTCGGCAAACCAGCGGAAGAATTCGGCTGCGTAATTCACTTCAGCCTTTGCATCAGGAAGTGCTTTTCCATTCTCTTTCGAGATGAGTTCTGCTAAGTAATCGGCTTCGGCAATCATCATTTCAAATGCTTTACGCAAGATTTCACTGCGGACACGAGGTGCGGTCTTGGCCCATGAAGCTGCGGCACGGTCAGCGGCATCGACAGCTGCAAGGTTCTGTTCATCACTCGATGTGGCTACTTTGGCGATTACCGAGCCATCGCTGGGATCGATAACGTCTAAAGTTCCGGTGCCATCGAGCCATTGACCATCTATATATAACTGTGTGCGCATAAGATAAGCATACTTACGAAAAATCGATGGGTCACCTAAAATGGTGACCTGCGCAGCGGTGATGCATTACCTGCAACACTTAAATGCGATATTAGAGGGAGTAGTTGTGCCAAAGTCTTGGACTGATGATGCACCCCAACCGGTCGCGCTCCAGGATCACGCACATGTGAAAGATCCTCTTTCATACAAGGTAAAGCGATTCTTTCTCGGCGGTGCGCTCAACCGCCACTCCCTAGGACACCAGCGACTAAGCAAGCGATATGCCCTCGGCATTCTTTCATCTGACTGCATTTCATCTTCAGCATATGGTTCTGAGCAGATTCTGATCGCACTCTTACCTGCATTTGGCTTGGCAGCTTTTGCAATCTTGATGCCAATGACTGCAGTTGTCTTGGCAATTCTTGTTCTTATTACCTTATCTTACCGAAATGTCATTGAAGTTTATACAAAGACCGGTGGCGCCTACATTGTTTCGCGAGATAACTTCGGCCCCGTTGTTGCACAAATTGCTGCAGTTGCATTGATGCTCGATTACATCGTGACTGTTGCGATTCAATCTGCAGCGGGAGTTGCCGCAATCATCTCAACATTCCCATCTCTTGAGCCTGGAAAGATGTACATGATCTTTTCTGTGATTGCGATTCTTACATTTGGAAATCTCCGTGGCGTGAAAGAGGCTGGTAAAGCATTTGCCATGCCAACGTACTTCTTCGTCGCCTGCATGTTTATCGTCTTTGGAATGGGGCTCTATCGCCTAGCGAATGGAACTCTCCCGGTTCTCGATACCAATCTTCCTGGCGCTGTTCATATCGGGCAGGCACAAGGGCTGCTTACCTTCTCTGCAATATTTATCTTGCTCCGTGCCTTCGCAAATGGTGGTTCATCACTGACAGGTCTTGAAGCTATCTCCGATGGCGTTGCACTCTTTAAGAGTCCAGAGCATGTCAATGCCAAGCGAACTTTGGTTGTCATGAGCACGCTGCTCGGAACGCTTGTTCTTGGAGTCTCGTACTTTGCTCACCATATCCATGCGATGCCGTATCAATCTGGAGTACCAACAGTTATTTCGCAGATTGCAAAGGCTGCAGTTGGCACTGGGACTTTTGGCTCTGTCATGTTTATTTTGGTGCAATTTGCAACGATGCTTATCTTGTTCGCAGGAGCAAACACCACATATAGCGCCTTCCCACTACTGGTTAACTTTGTGGCTACGGATGGATACCTTCCACGACAGCTCACAAAGCGTGGCCACCGTTTAGCTTTCTCTAACGGAATTCTTCTTCTCTCAGGTGGTGGAATTCTTCTCGTCACAATCACCGCGGGTTCAGTTGAACATCTAGTTGCTTTCTATGCACTTGGCGTATTTACAGGATTTACTTTGGCTGGCTTTGGAATGTCTCGTTATTTCACTCGCACTAAGCCGAAGAACTGGAAGATCAAAGTCGTTGTAAATACAGTTGCCGGATCTGTCTCCCTTGCCATTGTCATCATCTTCTCAGTTGTGAAATTCACCGAAGGTGCGTGGTTGGTACTAGTCACCGCTCCAATCTTGGTTGTCACATTTTTGCGTTTGCGCAGTCAATACACACGCGAGCAAGAAGCACTGTCAGTAAAGACTGGCGAAGAGCGCGCAACATCGATGGCGCGGCATGATGTAACAATATTTGTAGATAGCGTCGATATTGCAACAGTCGGTGCCGTCCGTTATGCCCGAAGCCTTAAGCCACACAAGATCAAGGCAGTTCACTTTGTTATCGATGATCGTCGTGCCGAAGAGATTCAAAGAGCGTGGGCAGAATCTGATGCACTTGACGATGTGCAGTTAGACCTGATTGATTGCCCAGATCGCCGTATTGCAAACTCTGCACTCGATTACGCAATCCGTAAAACTGAAAAGCCGGATATCGAATTAACTATTCTTCTTCCACGTCGTTCTTATTCACGATTCTTGGGTCGACTCCTTCACGATCAAACCGCTGAAGAAATCGCAGCACCAATTTCACAGTTGCAACGAGTAGTCGCAACGATTGTGCCCTTTGACGTAAATCGCATTACATCGGGCGGTAAGCTCAATATTCACCACGAACATGAATCGCTTACGAGTGTGGCTTCGCAAGAGAAGGTAAAAATTGCACAAGAAACTCCTAAGGTATTTGCACCCGTTACTCATTACGCAGAAGATGTAACTCCCATCGGAAAGATTGAATGGCGCAAGCGTTCAAAGGTGCATGGTCGCGTTACTTCGATTTCAACTGCTCCACGTGGTTCCGCGCCAATGCTTCAAATAGAAGTGTGGGATGAAACAGGTGGAATTACCTTGCAGTTCTTGGGTCGTCGCGAAATTGCAGGTCTTGAAGTTGGTATGGAGATGCGTGCCGAAGGTATGGTCGGAGAAGAAGAAGGCCAACTTACTATTTTGAATCCATCTTACGAATTACTTATCTGAGAAGAACTCTTTTAGAAGCGCAGCACATTCGTTCTCGAGAACACCTGATGTCACTTCAACTTTAAAGATTGACCGTGGATCACGAAGAACATCCCAGACAGACCCAACAGCTCCGGCTTTCTCATCCCAAGCTCCAAATATCAGGTGTGAGATTCGCGATTGAGCGATAGCTCCGGCACACATTGCGCAAGGTTCGAGCGTGACGACGAGTGTGCATCCATCGAGCCTGGAATTCTGTAAGCGCGCAGCTGCGTTTCTGATTGCAACAATTTCAGCGTGGGCAGTGGGGTCGTTATGTGCTTCGCGCTCGTTTGAACCTTTTCCAATGACAACACCATCTTTATTGATAATAAGTGCACCAACCGGAACGTCGCCAGTTGCAACTGCGCTTTTGGCGATAGCAATTGCTTCGTGCATTAAATCTTGTGGTGATTGAATTGAAATTTCTATGACTCCAGTAACTCTGATAACTGCTCGCCAAATCCTAAACGATTAGCAATCGCTTCAATCTGTTCGTCAGGAAATAAATCTGCATCATCACATAGTGTTGAAAGTTCCATGCTGTGCATGCTGAGGTCGGCGAAGATATCAAGATCCCCGGCGGGAAGAGGTTCATCGTCTTCTTCCGGTTGATCAAGTTCTGCAATTTCAAGAAACTCTGCTGCAACTTCATAATCAAGTGCGCAAGTAACATCGCTAATAAAGTATTTAGTATGTGAACCTAAGACTCGAATTGCTAAGAAGAATTCATCATCAATGGAAATAAGAGCAACGGCGCCACCATTGGTCTGTTGTCTATTGAGTCGGTCGATGATGTGAGTTAGGTCATCAGGGTCAGGTAAGGATGCGATAGACCATCGTCCATCTTCATGCCACGCCTCAATCGCGAAGTCTTGGGTCTCCTCTGACATATGCCCATATTGTCACTCATTGATACGGAAAGAAAGCCCTGTAAGGTAGATGACATGAAAGTTCATGTAGCTAATCACCCGCTGATTTCTCACAAACTCACAGTTTTACGTGATGAAAGAACTGATTCGCCAACTTTCCGACGTCTAGTTGAAGAACTCGTAACACTGCTTGCATATGAAGCAACTCGCGAAGTGCGTACAAAAACTGTCACGATTAAGACTCCAGTAACGCAGACAACTGGACTTGTGTTGGCAGAACCACGACCAGTTGTAGTCCCAATTTTGCGCGCGGGTCTTGGAATGCTCGAAGGAATGACCAAGCTACTTCCCACTGCTCAAGTTGGTTTTCTTGGCATGGTGCGCGATGAAGAAACGTTACAAGCAAGTACATATGCAAATCGTCTTCCCGAAGATCTCTCTGGACGTCAGGTCTATGTTCTCGATCCCATGCTTGCAACGGGTGGAACTCTTATCGCTGCCTTTGAATACTTAATCGAGCGTGGCGCAAATGAGATCACAGCAATTTGCTTACTTGCATCCCCCGAAGGAATCAAAGCCCTAGATGAAGCTTTTAAAAACTCTGGCGTTCCCATCACTCTTGTTACTGGCGCACTCGATGAAAAACTTAATGAAAAGGGATACATAGTCCCTGGACTTGGTGATGCTGGTGACCGACTTTACGGTGTCGTATAAATGGCATCCACCTCCCCCGGATACGGGATCACGATTCGTGTTGAGGGATCTCCCGAACTTCAACCCGTTGCGCTGATAACAACAACTATTACCAATGCGGGTGCAACGATTACAGCGCTCGACGTCGTTGAATCACTACTAGAGAAAGTTGTCGTCGACGTCACCTGTGACACTATCGATGCCGATCATGCACAAGAGATTCACGATGCGCTTTCAAGCCACGCTGGACTTACTGTTCGCAAAGTCAGTGACCGAACATTCTTGCTCCACCTTGGTGGAAAGATCGAAGTAAATTCGAAGGTTCCACTCAAGACTCGTGATGATCTATCTCGCGCCTATACACCAGGCGTTGCGCGTATCTCGCAAGCAATCGTTGACGATCCATCTGATGTGCGCCGTCTTACGATGAAGCGCAATACTGTCGCAGTCGTGACAGATGGATCTGCAGTACTGGGACTTGGAAATATTGGACCTTACGCAGCGCTACCTGTCATGGAGGGTAAAGCTGCGCTCTTTAAACGTTTTGCCAATGTCGATGCATGGCCAGTCTGTCTTGATACCCAAGATGTCGATGAAATCGTTCGCACTGTGCAATTAATTGCACCTGTCTATGGCGGAATCAACCTCGAAGATATCTCTGCTCCTCGTTGCTTTGAAGTAGAACGTCGCTTGCGCGAATTACTTGATATTCCTGTATTCCATGATGATCAACACGGAACAGCAATTGTTGTTCTTGCCGCTTTGCGCAATGCGCTCAAGTTGGTGAAGAAAGATATGTCGAAGGTCAAGATTATTCTCAGCGGTGCAGGAGCAGCTGGAACCGCTATTGCTCGCCTACTTGTTCTCAGTGGTGCTACAGACATCATTGCATTCGATAAAGATGGAGTAATTAGTCGAGATTCAACATCTGATGGGGCAATGCGTGATTGGTTTATAGAGAATTCAAACAAGGCGAACTTCAAAGGTTCGGTCCACGAAGCAATGGTCGGCGCAGATATTTTTATTGGTGTCAGCGCACCAAATGTCTTAGCTGAAGCAGATATTAAGGCGATGGCTGCCGGCTCGATTGTCTTTGCTCTAGCTAACCCAGATCCCGAAATTGATCCCGTGATTGCCCGTAAATATGCAGCTGTCGTTGCAACCGGTCGCAGCGATCATCCCAATCAGATCAATAACGTATTGGCATTTCCCGGAATCTTTCGCGGATTGCTCGATGCGCAGGCCCATAAAATTACGGACAAGTTACTCGTCGCTGCTGCTGAAGCAATTGCTGATTGTGTCAGCCCTTCTCAGCTCAACACATCTTTTATTGTGCCAAGCGTCTTTGATCCCAATGTAGTAACCCAAGTTGCTGCAGCTGTAAAGAAGTCGGTGTAATGAATTTACTTGCATCCTTTGATGCACAATTTGCAGCATTGGCACCATTTATCTTCTATCTCATCGTCGGTGTTGTCGTATTTGTTGAGACAGGTCTGCTCTTCGGATTCTTCCTCCCCGGCGATTCAATTCTCTTTAGCGCTGGGCTAGTCGCTGCTTCAAAGGGCAATATCAATATTGTTTTTCTTATCATTGTCATCTTGGTTGCAGCATTTTTCGGTGACCAGATTGGATTTGTTATCGGCCGAGTTGTTGGTCGTCCTTACTTAGATAAACGCACGTCGCCTCGTATTCAACGAATGATTGCCAGCTCTGAACGTTTTTATGAGCACACCGGTTGGTGGGCAGTTGTTGCGGCTCGCTTCTTCCCGTGGATTCGCACCTTTGTCCCACCCATTGCAGGGGCTTCAAAGATGAATTACTACAAATTTTTATCAGCCAATATTTTAGGTGCCGTGCTATGGGGAGGTGGAATTACTCTTGCTGGTTATTACGCAGCTACCTTGCCATGGGTAAAGACTTCTTCGTACGCGATTGCGACATTCTTTATTTGTGCGTCAATCGTTTCCGGCCTTGCGAATTATTTACGCCGCCCACGATAACTCCCAAGTAAGTCATAGCAATTCCAGTAACTAGATAAATCGAGACATGCACACCATTTGTTGGTGAGTAGAGATCAATCAGGAGCGAACCAAGCAGTTGTCCGCCAACGCTAAAGAGTGTGAAGGTAAGAACTCCTAGGTGTTGCACAATTGTTGAGGTAAAGGCGATATAGACAACTCCTATGACTCCACCGGTGTAGATCCACCATGGTCCACCAGGAAGTGGAACTATTTTTTCAGAGCTAAAGATGGCAAGAATTCCAAGGAAGATAACGAGAAAAGTAGTGCCCATAATGAAGTTGAGAAACGATGTTGTAAAACTTTGATGTGAGTGTTCGTTGATTTGACCATTCATTGCTCGTTGCACTCCAACAATTGCACCAGCTACACAACCAAGTAAGACTGCAAAGAGTGATAGATCTTTTGCATCAATGCGATCGAGAACAGAGATCAGGACTGCAAATACTGTAAAGAAGGCAGCTCCTATTCGGCGCGGTGTGATCTGCTTCTTACCCCCACCGGTAAAGCCAATACGATCGACAATCAATGAGGCCGCTGTTTGGCCAGCGATAGATGAAACGGAGTAAATAGCCACACCAATAAGCGGAACAATATGAGTTTGGACTGCGACGAAACTGCCACCCAGTGCGCCTGCAAAGAGGGTCCATCGCGGGAGTTCCTTACGAACTACTGCGCCACGAAGATTGCGTGCACCTTCTTTTATCTTTGGGCTAAAGATTGCAACGATTGCGATGATAATCAGACCTGAACCGAATGAGACTAGGGCTGCTTCAACGCCATTACCTAAACGATGCGAAAGTTCGCCATTAGCTCGCGCCTGCAGCGCAATCATCACGCCAGAGATAGCTGCTAGAAAATCGAGGCGCTGGGTCTTCTTAGACATCTACAAATCCTATTAACTTTCCAGCGCTAAAGTAATTTCCAGCCACTCTTCTTCGCGTGCCTGTAATTCACTCTCGATTTTTGCAATTTCAGTGGCAATTTCAATAAGACGCTCTGGATTAAACGCTTCATCCTCCTGCTCTTTCACAAGTACAGCAAGGCGCTCTTTACCCTTAGCGACCTGACGTTCGACCCGTGTTAAGTCCTTCTTGAGCTGGCGCTGTTCTGCAGCAGAAGAAGTAGAAGAAGGCTTATTTCCTGAAGTCGCACTTGCAGCGATTGATGCAACGCGTTGTTCAAGATATTGATCTACTCCTCGTGGAAGATCGCGCAGATGCTTATCCCCCAATAAGCCCCAGAATCGATCGGATACTCGTTCAAGGAAATATCTATCGTGTGAAATCACAATCAGTGTTCCACCATAGCTATCGAGTAAATCTTCAAGCTCGGTCAGAGTTTCGATATCAAAATCATTTGTTGGCTCATCAAGCAGTAATACATTCGGTGAATCCATCAGCAAACGAGTCAATTGCAGGCGTCGTCGCTCGCCCCCCGATAAATCACCAACTGGAGTCCACTGCGCATCACGATCAAAACCAAGTCGTTCGCAGAGTTGAGATGCCGACAGTGTTTTACCTTTACCAATCTCGACATGGGTTGCAACATTTTCAACCGCTTCGAGCAACCGCCATGTGGGGTCGAGCTCATCTAGGTGCTGAGTAAGAAAGGCAATCTTGACTGTGATTCCAGTGACGAGCTTTCCGGATGCAACTTTGAGTTGTCCGGCCAAAGTGCGCATGAGCGTGGTCTTTCCAGAGCCATTTATGCCAACAATTCCAATGCGATCTCCCGGACCGATATTCCACGTCAAGTTATCTATTAACTCTTTATCGCCAGCTTTTATCGATGCATGATGAAGTTCGAAAACGGTATTTCCTAAACGGTTAAGGGCAAACTTTAATAGCTCGGTTGAGTCACGTGGTGCAGGTTCTGCAGAAATTAATTCATTTGCTGCATCAACACGAAACTTAGGTTTTGTGGTCCGAGCGGGTGCACCGCGACGAAGCCAGGCAAGTTCTTTACGAATCAAGTTATTACGTCGTGCATCCATTGCATTTGATTGGCGCGCACGCTCTGCTTTAGCCAAGACAAAGGCGGAATATCCACCGTCATACTCTTCAACTTTTCCAAGCACTACTTCCCACGTGCGATCTGTAACTTCATCAAGAAACCAACGATCGTGCGTTACGACTAAGACCGCTAAATCTCGGCGATTCTTCAAGTGCGCGGCAAGCCAGGCAACGCCTTCGACATCAAGGTGGTTTGTTGGTTCATCAAGAAGAATCAAATCAAGATCATCAATCAGCAACTTTGCCAAACCTACGCGACGCTTTTCTCCACCTGAAAGAGAGGCAAAGGTACGATCAAAGATATGGTCATCGAAACTTCCAAATAAACCTGTAAAGATTTCTCGTATTCGTGGATCACTTGCCCATTCATGTTTCTCGCGATCTCCGATAACAACATCGCCAACAGTTGAATGAGGGGCAGCACTATCAATCTGAGAAAGGATGCCGATCTTCGATGCATTTGTCTTGGTGACGCGACCTGCATCTGGTTCTTCAACACCTGCAATAATTTTCATGAGCGTGGATTTACCTGCGCCGTTGCGGCCAACTATGCCGATTCTTTCGCCTTCAGATACACCGAGGGATACTCGCTCTAGAAGTGGTCGAATATCAAAGGCTTTAGAAACCTCTTCGATATTCACAACATTGCGCGCCACGGTAGGAGAGCGTACCTTTGAACTATGAAGGTCACAGACCGCGCGTATGCGTTGGAACTCGATAAGAATGATCCTCTCGCCGAATATCGCAGCAAATTCGTCATTACCGACCCCAATCTCTGTTATCTCGATGGCAATTCACTGGGCCGCCTTCCCCATGCAACCGTTAAGGCGGTTAGCGATTTCCTTTCTCAAGAGTGGGGAAATGAAGTTGTCACCGGTTGGAGCCATTGGATTGATGAAGCTCAAGTTGCTGGCGATTTACTGGGTAGAGCAGCGCTGGGTGCAGGACCTGGACAAGTTCTAGTCTGCGATACAACATCGGTAAATTTCTATCAACTCTGTCTCGCTGCAATCAATGCCCGTCCTGGACGCAAGACAATTATTACCGATGCTGCAAATTTTCCAACCGATCGATACATTCTTGAGGGAATTGCAAAGCAACTGAGTATGAATCTCGTCATCATTGATAATGAAGATCCAGCAATTGCAGATAATGAGCTGATTACTGCTGAGCTCCTTGAGAAATATATGACTGAGGATGTCGCGCTCGTTACTTTTGAAGTTATTCAATATCGATCAGGTGCACGCACAGATATCCAATCAGTTACCGATTTAGCTCGTTCTTACGGTGCTCTCGTGGTCTGGGATGCAAGCCATGCAGCTGGTGCGATTGAAATGAATTTCGATGCCAACGGAGCAGACCTTGCCGTCGGTTGTACATATAAATATGGAAACTCAGGTCCGGGCTCTCCCGCTTGGCTCTATGTCAATAAGCGTGTGCAGAAAGAGTTACAGGTTCCAATTCAAGGTTGGTTTGCCAACGAAGATCAATTTGGGATGGGTGCTCGCTTTGAAAAAGCTGAAGGTATCCGCGGATTTCAAATTGCTAGTCCATCAATAGTCGGTATCCGTTCAGTCCAGATTGCATTTGCAATGATCGAAGAAGCTGGCATTGATGTCATCGCATCGAAAGCTGCAATGGGAACACAGATGATGATCGATCTCTTTGACGAATGGTTAGCTCCACTGGGATATACCTTGCTCACATCACGCAATCCACAAGAGCGTGGTGGGCATATCTCTCTTGGCCACCCTGATGCAGCAAAAATCTGTATCGCTCTTCGCAAATTTGCCAACGTTATTCCTGATTACCGCACACCTAATGCGATTCGCTTAGCGATGGCACCATTGCCAACATCTTATGTTGAAGTCTGGGATGGTTTTGCACGTATCCGAGATCTGACTGAAAGCCGCCAATACGAAGAAGTCCAAGGATCGGATTCACGGGTCACATGAGCGAAAACTTTGAGTCAGCACTTACATACTCTTCCTATCTTGCAGTCGATGACTTGCTGAAATTACAGAAGCCGCTTTCAGAAGGTCCCGAGCACGATGAGATGCTCTTCATCATCATCCACCAGACATACGAGCTCTGGTTTAAGCAGCTCATCCATGAATTTCTACAAGCGCAACGCGTACTGGAAAGTGGAGATACGCATTACGCACTCTCTATCTTGGGACGCATACGCACCATTATGAAAGTCTGTGTCGCACAGATCGATATTCTCGAGACGATGACTCCATTGCAATTCAATGCCTTCAGAGGTTACCTCTCGTCATCAAGTGGCTTCCAATCTGCACAATTTAGAATGGTCGAGGCAATCCTCGGCCGCCGCGATAGCAAGATGGCTGGCCACTTACCTCCCGCTATGCAGGAAGAGATCAAGGTAATCACTTCACGCAATTCAATCTGGGATTCATTTTTAGATTACTTAGGTAAGCGTGGGTATGTATTGCCTAAGGATGTAGTAAATCGCGATAAATCGATTGCCTACCAATCAAATAGTGAAGTGCAAGATGTATTGCTCACTGTCCATCAAAAAGATCCTGAATCTGCAATGGTCGCCGAACGTCTCGTTGATATCGATGAAGGAATCCAAGAGTGGCGCTATCGCCATGTCAAGATGGTCGAACGCACCATTGGCCAGAAGATGGGAACAGGTGGATCAAGCGGAGTTGAATACCTGGCAAGCACTCTCTTCAACCCAGTCTTTAAAGACTTATGGGAGATTCGATCTCGCTTTTAAGCTGGTAAACCTTTAATAACAATCTCTGAAAGTGGGAGTCGTTCGCGCTTTGCTAATTCTCGTTCAAGCAGCGGACCACTGAGCTTGTCGGGAGCATCTTGTGTACCGAGAGCGATGACAACAACCGGCATTAAATCTGCAGTGATGGAAAGTTCGCTCTGTGCAATTGTCTTATCAAAGCCAGTCATCTGGTGTGCAATCAGGCCGCGGTGGTGCGCTTCGATAACAAGTTGAGCAACTGCTAGTCCGCAGTCATACTGGAAATCTGCGTGTATAGATCCGTCACCCTTTGTAGTCTTTCCTGAAACCAAGATTAACGATGAAGCGCTCTTCGCCCAGTTCTGATTGAACTCACCGAGTGATGTGAGAATCTGACCAAAGACTTCATCCCCGCGCTTGCCAACAAAGAAGCGCCATGGCTGTCCATTAAATGCCGATGCTGCCCATCGCGCAGCTTCGAGCACTCCGCGAAGATCGTCATCAGAAATCGTTGCTGCCTCATCAAAGGAACGTGGGCTACGGCGCGATGCGATTATTTCGTGAACTGGGACTGAAGTCTCTGCTTTCATATCGTGAACCTTAATGCTCAGATACAGTTCTCGCATGTCGATTTCAGTATGGATACATCACACTGCTGACACTCTTGTTGCACATAACTTGCAGGTACCACTCTTCGCACTTCTCATTCTCTTTGCATTTGCAGAAGCTGCAGCATTTGTTGGATTCGTATTGCCGGGTGAAACATCTCTACTCATAGGTGGAGTGCTTGCTCACGCAGGTGTCTGGAACGTTTGGGTATTCCTCGGCTGTGCAATAGTTGGCGCTATAGCTGGCGATTCTGTTGGATATGAAGTGGGAAAACATTTAGGTCCTCGCATCAAAGAGAATGCCTTCGGCCGCTTTGTCGGTGAGAAGCGTTGGAAAATGGCTCAAGCAATCTTTGATCGCTATCACGGTGGAGCAATCTTCTTTGGTCGCGCTCAAGCACTTCTACGTGCATTGGTTCCAGCTCTAGCTGGAATGAATAACGTTCCATATCGCAAATTTCTCAAATGGAATGCTGCTGGGGGAATCGTATTCTCAACAATTGTTGTATTCCTTGGCTATGAATTTGCTAATTCGCTGCCAACTCTTGAAAAATATTTGCGCTATTGGGCTATTTTCTTCTTAGTTCTCGTAGCCGTTGTTGTCACAATTCTCAAGCGCAAGCTTGAAAAGATGCTGGAAGAGTAAAACTACTACTTAGCTTTTTCAATCTTCTCGCCATATGCTTTTTCTGCAATTTCATGGCGGCGCTGGATATAAATATCTGATGCTCCAGTAATAAGATGCTCAAAGCGTCGTGGCCCTTTGATAAGCGGATGCAACTCTTGTGCAGTGTTCTGTGATCCCCAGATCGGTGGCTCTTCTTTAGAAATTTCAAGATTTTTATGTGGCCAGAATGTTCTATAGACAAGTGAAAGTCTGCGTAGCCCCATATATGCAACATGGCGCATTCCGCGGTTAACATGATCTTGAGCAAGTAGTTGTTTGTAACGCAACCATGATGGACGAATAGGTTCTTCTTGCACGGCCAATTCATATAAAATCTTTGCAATCTCTGCACCACCCGTTGGGTCTGGTAATTCTCCACATTTGACGTGCAAACGTTCACGTACTGCCGAGTCCTGCAATTTCTTCACTGTTGCAGTGATATCGCTAAGGTCTGCTTGATTTGCGCGCAGAGCAAAGCCCATATCGTGACACCACTGCGCACGGGCCTCTTGATCGTCCGTGCCGCGAATATTGGAGACAAAGACTGTCGGAACTGCGGCTGGTAGAAGTTCGTGCACACCGTTATATCCGGTTGCACAGATTGCAGCATCGAATGCACGCAGTACCCGCGCTAGCGGAAAGTGGCGTACGACGCGGATATCGAGCCCAGCAGGTGCCAGAGATTTTCCATCCTTATCAACCGGTTGCTTGGTAAGAATTACCTGCAGATCTTTCCAGCCGAGCAGCCCTGAGAGCGCTGCTGTCATCTTCTCGTTGACATCACTGTCGCCAGTTCCGAGTTGAACTAATACCGCAGGGCGATTGAGATCAAGGCCAAGTACTGTGCGCGCTTCATCACGACTGAGCGCTGTATCTTTCTGGAAGAGCGAGACCGAAGAGGTAAGTCGGGCTTCACTACGGCCAGCAGTTGGGCCAAAGTCATAAGCGCGAGCAAAGTCGCCGGGTTCGACAATGTAATCCATCATCTGTGATTGCAATCCTAAAACAAATCGTTGCGGTTTCTTCTGCCATAAACCACGTCGCACCCATACGAGTGCAAGTTTCGGATGTGAAAACTTTGCAGCGATAACACCAGGATAAGGAACAACACCATCAAATGACATAACGCGAGCGCCAGTTTCATCAACGAGTGCAAGTAAGCGATCGCGTAAATACTCATCCCAATTTTCCCGCGTCATCCACATTCGATCGCGGCCTGGAATATATTCACAACGAATTCCCATAAATTCTGGAATCTCTGCTATGCCACTAGCCATTGAGACAATAATTGGATTTGCATATTCTTTTAACGCCAACGCAATTGCACTTGCACGTGCAAGGTGTCCCATTCCTACGCCATTACTTGTCGCAAGAATAATCGTCGGTTTTTCCATAAGGGTCAAAGATTAGCAATGCTTTACGCGTAAACCACGCGGAAAGATTCAATTACTTGCAAACTTTTTTGCCTTAAGAGATACTTATCACGCGTTAATTCGCAACCAAAAAGGAGAGTACTTCTCAAACCGTTTCTAAATCAGAAACATTTGCCGTACAGCTTTACAATGACTACACAATCAGCGATCCAATCGCAACATAGTGCAACACATCGTTA
>Ga0194060_10000701_pt1 | contig 24325 bp, 16 predicted proteins | sample SepL225m_MetaG_FD_163427 | JGI IMG/M metagenome (GOLD analysis project Ga0194060, IMG submission 163427) | Anoxic zone freshwater microbial communities from boreal shield lake in IISD Experimental Lakes Area, Ontario, Canada - Sep2016-L222-5m | ecosystem: Environmental > Aquatic > Freshwater >... | reverse complement strand
CGTCCGTTGGAAGAAAAAATCGCTATTAGTCAGCGATTTGCATCAGAGATGTTGCCGTTGTTTTCGACTGGTCAATTGAAGCCAGTAATCGACTCCGTATATGCGTTTGCAGATATCGCGAAAGGCCATGAGTACATGGCCAGCAATGGCAACGTTGGCAAGATTGTTATTACCGTCGCTTGACGGAACTATTAGCGCTTCGCAGCAGGAACGTATGGGCGCTCGTCTGAGCCGGTGTACCACTGACGAGGGCGACTGATTTTTTGCTCTTTGTCGTTCAGAAGCTCTTGCATGTGAGTCAACCAACCGACAGTGCGGGGAATCGCGAACAATACAGTGAACATGTCGACCGGGAAACCAAGTGCTTGGTAGATAAGACCTGAGTAGAAGTCAACGTTCGGGTAGAGCTTGCGCTTGATGAAGTACTCGTCATTGAGAGCAACTTTTTCAAGTTCAAGTGCAATGTCAAGAAGCGGGTTCTTGCCGGTGACTTCAAAGACGTCGTATGCAGCTTTCTTGATGATGGTGGCACGAGGGTCAAAGTTCTTATACACGCGATGACCAAAGCCCATGAGCTTGCCTTCGCCAGCCTTAACGCTTTCGACGAATGCAGGAACATTCTTAATGTCGCCGATTTCGGTGAGCATGCGAACAACTGCCTCATTGGCTCCACCATGAAGTGGTCCGTACAGAGCAGCTGCTGCAGCAGCAGTAGCGGTGTATGGGTCAGAGTTGGCTGAACTGACAACGCGCATTGCGGTGGTTCCACAGTTCTGCTCATGGTCGGCGTGAAGAATGAACAGCACATCCATTGCATGAGCAAGTACTGGGTTGACTTTGTAGTCGTCGCCAATCTTGAACATCATGTTGAGGAAGTTTTCGCCGTATGACAATGCATTGTTTGGCGAAACAAAGGGGAGACCCTGGCTGAATCGGTAACACATTGCTGCGATTGTTGGAACCTTGGCAACAAGACGCATGACTTGCTTGTCAAATGAATCCTTATCAAAGATGTCTTTTGCGTCATCGTAGAAAGTTCCGAGCGCCGCAAGTGCCGAAATGAACATGCCCATTGGGTGAGCGTCGTAGTGGAATCCGTCAACGAAACGCTTACGCATGTTCTCGTGGATCATGGTGTGATGCGTGACATCAAGTTCCCATTTTTCAAGTTCTTGTGTCGTTGGCAGTTCGCCCTTGATCAATAGGTAGGCGACTTCAAGAAATGTTGAGCTTGCTGCGAGTTGCTCAATAGGGATTCCGCGATAGCGAAGAATGCCGGCGTCACCATCAAGATAGGTGATGGAAGAAGCACAAGATGCGGTGGACAGGTACGCAGGGTCGTACATGAAAAGGCTTGGGTCTAGTTCGCGCAAGGCTGCAGAACTAAAAACTCCGCCTGTGATGGGAACGGTTACTGTTTTTCCGGTTCTGTCATCTGTGATGGTGATTGTGTCAGTCATGTGGGATCTCCTCGACTGTAATTTTTGCGTGCGAGGGCTTTCTCCCCCGCAGACAGGTTAGGCGAACGAGCACTACGAAACCCATTCAAGCGGGTGAACAAATGACTACAGGGGGGTGTTGTCGTGTTTGCGAGAAACCAAGTGTTCACGCTTCTCGCGGAGCATGTGAAGCGCTGCACATATCTCTCGGCGAGTATCTGCGGGGTCGATCACAGCATCGATATACCCACGCTCAGCGGCGATGTACGGGTTCAGCAGGCGGGCGGAATAATCGGCTTCAAATTCTGCTCGTTCTTCGGGGGTTGCACGACGTTGCAAAATTGCTGCAGCTTGACCGGCACCCATTACTGCTAGTTCGGCGCACGGCCATGCAAGGCACAAGTCATTGCCCATCTCTTTTGAGTCCATCACGATGTATGCACCGCCATATGACTTGCGCAAAATGACGCAGATACGGGGCACAGTGGCACGCGCGTATGCAAACACCAATTGCGCACCATGACGGATCATGCCTCGCCATTCAAGGTCCTTGCCTGGGTAAAAGCCAGGAGTATCGACCAATGTGAGAACGGGGATATTGAATGCATCGCAGAACGCCACAAAGCGAGCAGCTTTTTGCGACGCAGGAATATCTAAGGTGCCTGCCAATGAAATCGGTTGGTTAGCAACAATGCCGATGGGGTAGCCGGCCATATGTGCAAATGCCGTGACAACATTGCTGGCCCACCATGGTTTCATTTCGAAATAGATGCCATCATCGGCAATTGATTCGATGACATGTCGGACGTCGTAACTGCCAGTTGATGTTGTGGGAATCAGATCACCAGCTTCTGGGGTCAATCTGTCATCAGGGTCTGCGGTAGGTAGAACAAGTGGAAGTTCGTCGACTCCAGTGGGAAGGTATTCAAGTAATTCTTCAAGCCAAATTGTTGCTGCTTCGAGATCGGCAACAACGACTGAACTCACACCAGTGTGTCGTGCGTGTGTTCCTGCGCCACCAAGTTCGTCAGTACTGACATCGATGCCCGTGAACTCAACAACCATCGTTGGGCCACTGACGAATGCGTATGCATCTTCCGTCATGACGACAAAGTCGGATAATCCGAGAAGGAGAGCAGGGCCAGAAACAGCAGGGCCGGTGACAATACTGATGGTGGGAACCACGCCGGAACAATCGGCAAGTGCTTTTGCAGCTGTTCCCCAACCATGAAGTGCAGCGATTCCTTCAAGAATGTCTGCACCCGATGACTCCATCTGGACTACAAGTGGAATGCCTTTGGTACGCGCAGTGTCGGCAGCTGTGGCGATGACATATGAAGCGGCGGCACTCAGTGCGCCTCGATGGAGCGAGCCGTCAACTGTGAGCCATACGACGTGCCTGCCGGTAGACAACGCCACAACATTGGCTTCAGCGGCTCCGGGAACTTTGTGTTGTAGTTCCACCACCACGTTCTGTGTGTTTGGCTGGGTCGTACTCACTCTCTACAGACTAGACAGTGAGCGAGCTGAGGGTTCCCTTGGTGGGTTTCGCACCGATTTCAAGTGCAATTCCTGGCTGCTTTGGGCCGTGACGGTTCACCATGTCAAATGCTCTGTCGCGAACAGCAAGAGTTGCTCTGCTTGGCCGCGGGCGAGGACGCTGGACCCACCCCACAACTCGGCGGGGTAGTTCAGGCACCGGAATACGCACAAAGTTTCCCTCGAGCCATCCTGGAACGGCGCTTGCAGGAACAATTGCAGCACCGAAACCTTCAAACACAAGCGATGCCATCAAGCGAACGCCATCAATTTCAGCTTGTGATTGCAGAGCGACTCCTAGGTTCGCCGCAGCTCGATCAATGATGCGACGTTGTGCTGTCCCTCGTGGCGCAAGAAGAATGGGGTGTAATGACAACTCTTCCAAACTGATTGATTTGAGAGTTGCAAGTTCGTGAGATTTTGGTGCGATAAGAAATAGCTCTTCAGCGAACATTTCTTTCACGTCAAGGCTTGTGTCTGTAATCGGGAGATGCACGATTGCTGCATCAATTTCACCGCTTGTCAGTCGCGAAATGAGCGAACTTGTGACGCCTTCAACAACTGTGGTGTGCACGCCAGGATGATGGCGTTGCAGTGATGCCAAGAGAGACGGCATCAGCCATCGCGCAGTGGTGCCGATACTTCCGATACGACATTCACCAGTAGTTGACGAACCAAGAGAATGAATGTCGGCATCGATGTCTTCCATTTCGTGCAAGATGCGACGGGCCCGCACAGCCACCATGTCGCCTTCGTCAGTGAGTACTCCGCTTGATCTGTCAATCAGGGTGGTGCCGAGTTCTTTTTCGAGGCGACCAATATGAGCCGAAACATTTGACTGCACAGTGTCGAGCGCTTTGGCGGCCGCAGAAAAGGTGCCGTGGTCGGCAATCGCCACCAGGCTCTGTAGTTGCTTGATTTCCATGGGAAAGACTCGTTTCTCGCCCCGTTGAGGGCTATCTCTAAAAACGATAGCAACTATCGCCTCGTTCAACTTGAATGATGGCTCAATCTCGTGCATAATTTCACTAACAAATCGCGCCGGACATGCCCCCCATAGTCCGGCCGGAAGAACCCAACAAAATGATCCCCCCCGATCATGGGTTTCGGTTGAGAGGCCCCGCTTATGCGGGGTCTTTCCCATTTCTGGGCTCATGTCAGAACGCAGTCCTCTTTTGGTGGCATAACCTTCGCTCGTGGCACATGCAGCTTTCTTTGATCTCGACAGAACGATTCTTTCTGGCGCGTCTGCACATGTGGTCAGCAGGGTCCTGCGCGAGACCGGAATCGTGACGCGCAACATTCCAGGCGAGTCGTTGATGTATTCAATTTTTGAAACGTTCGGAGAGAACTTGCCGTCGATGGTTCTTGGCCGTCAAGCAGTTGTCGCGATGCGCGGACATCGTCGTGATGAAGTACGAGAAGCTGCTCGTATCGCTGCACCCGATTTGGTAGCAATGGTGCAGCCGTACGCACAAAAAGTTATTGACTCACATCGTGCAGAAGGTCGCAGCGTTGTGTTGGCGACCACCACACCGCGCGATCTCATTGAACCGTTCGCCGAACTCATGGGTTTTGATGCAGTCATTGCAACCACGTATGGCGTTGATGATGAGGGCGTGTACACCGGAGAACTTGATGGCACGTATGTTTGGTCTCGCGGTAAGCGCGATGCAGTGCGTGCGTGGTCACAAGATAATGATGTAGATCTATCGGGCTCGTATGCATATAGCGACAGCGTGTTCGATGAGCCTTTGCTTGCTTCCGTGGGTTTCCCGCATTGCGTCAACCCAGACTGGCGTCTTCGTCTCATGGCAGCTGCACGTCGTTGGCCGGTAATGCATCTTGATGTGCCTCATGGTGTGGCAAAAGTTCCTGTTATTGGTCTGGAAGCACAGCAACTTTTGATGAAGTTTGCACGCCCTGAAGCATTTCCGTATGCGCGATTCACTATTACAGGTACAGAGAATATTCCGAAAGATAGTGCAGCGATTCTGTGTGGAAACCACCGCAGTTATTTCGATATTGCTGCCGTGTCGCTTGCTGTAGCCAAAACAGGACGCGCGGTTCGTTTCCTTGGCAAGAAAGAAGTGTTTGATGCCCCAGTTATCGGGCCAATTGCAACAGCACTCGGCGGTATTCGTGTTGAACGCGGAACAGGCAGCGATGAACCGTTACGTGCGGCAACTGAACTAATCAATGCTGGCGACCTTGTTGCATTGATGCCGCAAGGAACAATTCCACGCGGACATGCATTTTTTGATCCGATCTTGAAGGGCAGATGGGGTGCAGCCAAACTTGCTGCTGCTACGCGCGCGCCCGTGATTCCGATTGGAATTTGGGGAACAGAAAAAGTCTGGCCACGTAATGCGAAACTTCCGAATATCACAAACGTGACGTCTCCACCTGATGTGATCATTGTGGTCGGTACGCCTGTGCACCTTGAATACACAGACCCTGATGCAGATACTGCTGCAATCATGTCTGCAATCAGTGCGTTACTTCCACCAGAGGGGCGCGAGTACTACGAGCCGACAGAGGATGAACTACGTCGTTCATACCCGTCGAATTATGCAGGCGACCCGAACGCCGAAGATGAACGACGTCCGGGTACTGACTAGTTATTTCTGAGCTGCAACTTTTGCGCGAACGATATTCAATGCAGAACCAGCCTTGAACCATTCCACTTGTTCAGGGCTAAATGTGTGCTTTGCTTCGAACTCAACTGTTGAGCCATCAGCTTTTGTTATGGAGCACTTCACTGGCTGATCAGGCACTGGTGGCAAGTTGTGCACGTTGATGCGATCAGTCTCTTCGATGAGGTCGTACGTCTTCGGGTCAGCGAATGTGAGAGGTACAAGACCTTGCTTCTTCAAGTTGGTCTCATGAATTCGAGCAAATGAGCGAGCAAAGATAACAACGCCACCGCGGAAGCGGGGCTCCATTGCAGCATGTTCACGTGATGAACCTTCTCCGTAGTTCTGGTCACCAATTGCACACCACTGCACGCCGGATTCTCCGTAGTGCTTTGCGATGTCTGGGTAACTATGGCGTGAACCATCAATGGTGTCGAGGCCTTCGCCCACAGCGCCACCAAATGCGTTAACAGCACCGATGAACAAGTTGCCAGAGATGTTCTCAAGGTGACCGCGGTATGTGAGCCACTTACCAGCTGCTGAAATGTGGTCGGTTGTGCACTTGCCTTGTGCCTTCATGAGAACAGGAAGGCCGATGTAGTCCTTGCCATTCCATGCACCGAATGGATTCAGCAATTGCAAGCGATCACTGGTTGGACTGACAGCAACAGTGACGCCGCTTCCGTCTGCTGGTGGCGCAGTAAAGGTGTCTTCACCTTCGTTGTAACCATTTGCAGGAAGAATGTCGCCACGAGGTGCATCAAGTTTTACTTCTGAACCGTCTGGTGCTGTGATGGTGTCAACACTTGGGTCAAAGTCAAGACGACCAGACAAAGCAATTGCCATCACTGTGTCGGGGCTTGTCACGAAGGACAGTGTGTTTGCTGAACCATCAGCGCGCTTCGGAAAGTTACGGTTGAACGAGTTCACGATGCTATTTGGCTTCGCAGTTTTATCAGCAGCACGTTCCCATTGGCCGATGCATGGTCCGCAGGCATTGGCAAGAACAGTGGCACCAATTGCTTCGAGATCGGCGAGCAATCCGTCACGTTCAATCGTTGCGCGAATCTGTTCACTTCCCGGTGAAATAAGAAGTTCAACTTTTGCTTTCAATCCCTTTGCAGCAGCTTGACGAGCAATAGATGCAGCACGTGTGATGTCTTCATATGAAGAGTTGGTGCATGAACCAATAAGGGTTGCTGAAACTTCAAGTGGCCAATCATTTTCGCGAGCAGCTTTACCAACGCCATTTGCGCCGATTTTGTGGGCACGGTCAGGGGAGTGAGGGCCGTTGATGAGTGGCGTCAGTGCATCGAGGTTGATCTCAACTACTTGGTCGTATTGTGCACCAGCATCTGGACGTAGGTCAGACGCAACCTTGTCTGCTGCTGCTGCAATGTCTGCACGGCCAGTTGCTGACAAGTACGCCGACATGTTTGCGTCGTATCCGAATACTGAACAAGTGGCGCCAATTTCGGCACCCATGTTGCAGATGGTTGCTTTTCCTGTTGCAGAAATGCTGTCTGCACCGTCACCGAAGTATTCAACGATGGCACCAGTTCCACCTTCAACAGTGAGTTGACGGGCGACTTCCAAGATCACGTCTTTCGGACTTGACCAGCCAGACAATGTTCCGGTGAGTTTGATACCAATAACTTTTGGCCAACGAACGTTGAATGGGAAACCAGTCATGACGTCAACTGCATCTGCGCCACCAACACCAATGGCAACCATTCCGAGTCCACCAGCATTTGGTGTGTGGCTGTCAGTACCAATCATCATTCCGCCGGGGAATGCGTAATGCTCAAGAACTACTTGGTGAATGATTCCGCTGCCTGGGCCCCAGAAGCCGACTCCGTACTTTGCACTGACTGAGCGCAAGAAGTCGTACACCTCGCGGTTCACGTCGTTTGCATCACGAAGGTCAAGCTTTGCGCCAGTCTTTGCGAGAATCAGGTGATCGCAATGCACTGTTGATGGCACCAATGTTTGTGGCAATCCAGCAGTCATGAATTGCAATAACGCCATCTGTGCTGTTGCGTCTTGCATTGCAACACGGTCTGGGTTGAAGTCGGCGTAACTACGACCGCGCTCCATCTCTTGTGTCTGTGGATCAACGAGATGGTTGATCAGAATCTTTTCGGCCAAAGTGAGTGGACGACCAAGGCGCTCGCGACCAAGTGCGGCATTGGCGGGAAGCGTTGCGTACACCGCGTTCACGAGAGAAATAGGAGTGCCGGCTGAAACAGTCATAGTGGGCCTTTCACAGGGCAAGAAATATGTACTTGCGTTTTGTCTTGATGTATACAACTATAATACAAGTGCGCACCATTCGCTATCACCAAATCGCTGAAGAACTCAAAGGCCGAGTTCTGTCTGGCACATATGCGGCAGGGCGTCTTTTGCCGAGCGAGTCAGACATGTCTGCAGAGTTTTCCGTGAGCCGTGTCACCATTCGAAAAGCGTTGGAAGTATTACGCGACATCGGGCTCGTGGATGCCCGCCAGGGTTTCGGATGGTTCGTTGCTGGCGAAACCGTGCGTCAACCATTAGCGCGCTTAGCAACTATTGAAGATCAAATGCGCGCGTCAGGGATGACTCCGCAACGACAGGTGTTGGAATTCGCATTCGAAAAAGCACCTACCGATGTTGCTAAGTCGTTGGGAACGTCACAAGTACTTCGCGTGCGACGAATCAATCTTGCTGATGGTGAACCCTTTGCAATTGTCACGGTGTGGTGTGCAGCTGATCTTGGCCAACATTTATCGCGTGCCGATGTTGAGCGCTCGCCATTTTATGAACTGCTTGATATTCCGTTTGCCGGAGCAACGCAGACAATTGGTGCAGATGCTGCAACGCACGATGAAGCAATGCTTCTCAAAGTTCCCGTCGGCTCGCCAGTTTTACGTTGTCAACGAACTACTCAGAGCGTGGAAGGCAAAACTGTGCTGGTGTCACGACATGTGTTTCCAGCGCACCGCACGGAATTTGTTGTGGACTTACCGTTTGTGGAGCAATCAATTGCACCAAGCGGATTACGTCTCGTCGATTAGGCGAATTGTTTCGCCCAGCCTTGTGCGTCTTTCGCAAGGCCTTCACGAATGGCATCAAGAACACCAGCGCGAAGTCGCTTCTTGCTCGCAGCATGTGCTCCGGCGTTGAGTGCAGCGGTTGACTTTGCAAAAGCAATAGCTGTGGGCATCAGATCTGCTTCGTCCACAACAAGGTCGAGGAATCCGGTTTCAACAGCATTGTTGGGTGTGAACACTTCAGCCAAGAGAACTGAACGAGTCAGGGCTGCTGGCGTGACGCGTTGACGAAGAATCTCAATTGTGGAATAGGGCATTGTCATGCCGATGGCAACTTCGTTTGCTGTGTATCGATAATTGCCCGTGATGCCGATGCGGTAATCGGAACTGAGAAGAATGAAAACTCCCATTGCAATTGCATGACCACCGCAGGCGATGATGACTGGTGTCGGAAAGCTCAGCAAACGAATTGCCAACTCAAGTCCACCGTTCAACATGTCAACTGCGCCTTGTCCGCCTGCGGCAAGAGTCTTCAAATCAAAACCAGCAGAAAGTATTCCGGCACGCCCTGTAAGGACCACCGGAACACCAGCAGATTCAGCCTGATCAAGGGCTGCATGAATTTCTTGCTGCAATGCAGATGACATTGCATTTGCTTTGCCATCATCCATTGTGATGACAGCGACGCCATCGGTCAACGCGTACGTGACCAACGTGCCCATGGTGTTACCACTTATCCCAGTGAAGAACCTTGCTGAGTGGTTCGCGGATAGCAGGCTTGAAATCAGTACCGATTGTGTAGGCAATAGGGAAGAGTCCACCTTGTGTGACTTTGTCGTATGGAATTCCGAGAAGTTCTGCTGCTTCTTTTTCGCCATCGTTCATGAGGTGAATCGTGGTCCATGCTGAACCCATTGCACGCTCACGCAATGCAAGCATGAAGCTCCATACTGCGGGAAGAAGTGAACCCCATGCGCCAGCACCAGCAAATGCTGGCAGGTTGTCAAGACGACCATCGATGCACGGAATCATGAGCATCGGAGCTTTTTCAAAATTCTCTGCGAGGAATGTGGCTGAGTCACGCACGAGCGGCATGCGCTCTCCGCGTGTGTCGCCGGCTGCAAATTCGCGACCTGGCATATTTGCGTACAGGTCCCAGTTCTTGCGGTAGATGTCAGCAAGTGCCTTTTTCTTTGCGGCATCTTCGATGATGATCCAATGCCAGCCCTGGCTGTTTGAACCCGTTGGAGCCTGAAGAGCAATTTCGAGGCACTCTTCAACAATGGCGCGTTCGACTGGCTTGTCAAAGTCGAGGCGCTTGCGCACACTGCGGGTTGTTTTGAGGACTTCATCGGCTGAAAGGTTTAAATGCATAGATGGCAGTCTGCCACGCCCCGAATAACAAATGACTAGCCAAGCCATGACAAACTGAAGCCATGAGCGACAGAGTCACAATCTCCATATCCGACGGCATCGCCGATGTCCGGTTTAACCGCCCTGATAAGCGCAATGCGCTTGATGGCGAACAGTTTCAGGCCATCGTTGATGCTGGTGAGTCACTAAAGACAAACAAGAAGATTCGTGTTGTTGTGTTGTCGGGCGAGGGTGCCTCATTTTGTGCAGGTCTTGACCTCGCCTCAATGGGCGCAATGGCTGGTGGCGGCGAACGCGATTCAGCAGACAAGCAACCATCGGCTGGTGACATGCAAGAGGGCCGCATCACGCACCTTGGTCAGCAATCAGCATGGGTATGGCAAGAAGTGCCAGTGCCCGTTATTGCAGCAGTGCACGGACACGCACTTGGTGGCGGTTGCCAAATTGCTCTTGGGGCAGACATTCGCTTCGCACATCCAGACACCAAGTTCAGTGTGCGCGAAACATATTGGGGCTTAGTGCCTGACATGGCAGGCACAGTGTTGCTGCAGGGACTTGTTCGTCCCGACATCATGAAAGACATTGTGATGTCTGCTCGCATCTTTGATGGTCGTGAAGCACATGAGATTGGTGTCGTCACACGGTTGTCAGACACTCCTCGCGAAGATGCATTTGCGTATGCCGCTGAAATCTGCAAGCGCAGCCCCGACGCGGTGCGAGGCGCCAAAGAATTGCTCAACCGCATGACCCTGGATTTCGCTGCTGCCCAGTTCGCAGCCGAGCGTCGCATCATCGGCAGCCTCGTTGGTGGACATAACCAGCGTGAATCAGTGATGAGCGACTTCGAAAAGCGCGCTCCTGCCTATATCGACGCCAAGTAGACCAATAATCCCTTGGTGAGGGGCCTTCGGGCTCGGTAGTCTTGACTCTGCTCGGGCCAGCGTTGTCCCGGGAGAACACATTTTGATTCTCCGCCGTGCGTGCACGGTTCCTGTAAGGACTAAACGCTTATGAACCCAGATCTTCCGCTTGCCCACGGCCTGTATGACCCACGTTTCGAACATGACGCATGTGGTGTTTCATTTGTGGCAAATATCAAAGGTGTGCGCAGTCGCGAGATTGTGACGCTCGGTATCACGGCGTTGTGCAACATGGAACACCGCGGTGCAACAGGTGCAGAAGCAGACACTGGCGATGGCGCCGGAATTCTGATTCAAGTTCCTGATGCATTTTTGCGCGCAGTCGTAGATTTTTCTCTTCCCGTCGCCGATGCCTATGCAGCCGGATTGGTGTTCTTGCCTGCAGACCCAACACGTGCCGCAACGGCTGTTGCAACCGTGGAAAAAATCATGATCGAAGAAGGACTGCGTCCACTTGGCTGGCGTGATGTTCCAATTAATCCTGATTGTCTTGGCGCATCAGCCCGCGCGATGATGCCAATCATTCGCCAATTCTTTGTTGATGATCCGGCTGGCGCACAAGGCATTGACCTTGACCGCAAGATTTTTGTTCCACGTAAGCGTATTGAGTCTGCACTTGTCGGCGACATGCGTACGTACTTCTCATCATTGTCATCACGCACGCTGGTGTACAAGGGCATGTTCACCACCCCAGAACTAGGCGATTTCTTTCCTGACTTGTGGGATGAGCGCATGGAATCGAGCCTGGCGTTGGTGCACAGTCGTTTCTCTACGAACACATTCCCGTCGTGGCCACTTGCGCATCCGTATCGCTACATCGCACATAATGGTGAGATCAACACGGTGCAAGGCAACCGCAACTGGATGGCAACGCGTGAGGCTTTGCTAGACAGCGCCATGATTCCGGGTCTTGAGCGAGCATTCCCGATTTGTTCACCAGACATGAGCGACTCGGCAAGCTTCGACGAAGTGTTGGAACTGTTACATCTGTCTGGTCGCTCATTGCCTCATGCATTGTTGATGATGATTCCCGAAGCGTGGGAAAACAACACCAGCATGGACCCGGCGCGTCGTGCTTTCTATCGCTTCCACTCTTCTTTGATGGAACCATGGGATGGTCCTGCAGATATCGCATTCACCGACGGAACATTGATTGGTGCAGTACTTGACCGCAACGGATTGCGTCCAGGCCGCTATTGGGTCACCAGTGATGACCTTGTTGTTCTTGCCTCAGAAGCTGGCGTTCTTGATATCGAACCTTCGCGCGTTATCCGCAAGGGTCGCTTGCAGCCAGGGAAAATGTTCTTGGTTGATACCTCGCTTGGTCGCATTGTTGATGACGAAGAGATCAAGACAGAGTTGGCTGCACAGCATCCGTACGAGCAATGGTTGACAGAAGGTCTGACTGAGTTGTCGTCGCTACCTGCGCGTGAGCATGTGGTGTACAGCAATGACAGCGTGACGCGTCGTCAACAAATGTTCGGTTACACCGAAGAAGAACTCAAGGTCATTCTTGCGCCCACCGCACGTACCGGAACCGAACCGCTTGGTTCGATGGGTACCGATACTCCGATTGCAGTCTTGTCAGACCGTTCTCGCTTGTTGTTTGATTACTTCCAGCAGTTGTTTGCTCAAGTAACAAACCCACCTCTTGATGCCATTCGTGAAGAAGTAGTTACAGCTATCGGAACAAGTGTTGGGCCGGAAGCAAACTTGTTGGCTCCAGGGCCAGATAGTTGCCGTCAGCTCGTTCTGCCGTTCCCAATCATTGACAACGATGATCTGGCGAAGATCATTCACATCAACGATGACAACACGCATCCGCATCTTGCTGCTGTAGTGATTAGTGGTTTGTACCGTGTTGCTGACGGTGGTACCGGATTGCGATCGGCACTCGACGATGTTCGTGCAGAAGTGACTGAAGCAATCATTAATGGCGCACGCATCATTGTGTTGTCAGACCGCAACTCAGATGAAGTGTTCGCGCCAATTCCATCATTGTTGTTGACAAGTGCCGTACATCACCACCTCATTCGTGAGAAGCGCCGTACGCAAGTCGGAATGGTCGTGGAATGTGGCGACGCACGTGAAGTTCACCACATGGCGTTGTTGGTTGGCTTCGGCGCAGGTGCTATTAACCCGTACCTCGCATTCGAAACCGTTGAAAACATAATTTCAAACGACATGTACTTGCTCGGTTCGATGGACCCATTAAAGGCAGTCAAGAATTACATCAAGGCATCTGGCAAGGGTGTTCTGAAGGTCATGTCAAAGATGGGTGTATCAACTGTCGCCTCGTACACGGGTGCGCAGATCTTTGAAGCAATTGGTTTGTCTACCGAACTGGTAAACGAATTCTTTACAGGCACTGTGTCTCGTTTGGGTGGCATTGGTCTTGATGAGATTGCAGCTGAGGTTGCAACGCGTCACGCCTTGGCGCACCCAACACGCCCCGACCTTCGTGCGCATCGCCGTATAGAACTGGGTGGCGAATACCAGTGGCGTCGCGAAGGGGAGTATCACCTCTTTAACCCAGAGACCGTCTACCGCTTGCAGCATGCAACACGTGCAGGGCGTTACGACGTCTTTAAGCAGTACACACGCGATGTTGATGATCAGTCAGAGCGTCTGGCAACATTGCGCGGCCTCTTTCATCTTCGTACAGATGATCGCCCATCAATTTCAATTGACGAAGTTGAGCCAGTGTCAGAAATCGTGAAGCGATTCTCTACTGGTGCAATGAGTTACGGCTCGATTTCTGCTGAGGCACACGAGAACCTTGCAATTGCAATGAACCGTTTGGGCGCAAAGAGCAACACCGGTGAAGGCGGAGAAGACCCAGAACGTTTTGTTCCGATGGCTAATGGTGACTCGAAGCGTTCATCTATCAAACAAGTGGCCTCTGGTCGTTTTGGTGTTACAAGCGAATACCTGGTGAACGCCGATGACCTACAGATCAAAATGGCACAGGGCGCAAAGCCAGGTGAAGGCGGACAATTGCCCGGTTACAAGGTGTATCCGTGGGTAGCAAAGACTCGTCACTCGACTCCTGGTGTCGGACTCATTAGTCCTCCGCCTCACCACGACATTTATTCAATTGAAGACCTGAAACAACTGATTCACGACTTGAAAAACGCGAACCCATTGGCACGCGTTCATGTGAAGTTGGTAGCAGAAGTTGGTATTGGCACAGTTGCGGCTGGTGTCAGCAAAGCAAAAGCAGACGTTGTATTGATTTCTGGTCACGACGGCGGAACTGGTGCATCGCCATTGACTTCTTTGAAGCATGCAGGTGCCCCATGGGAACTTGGACTTGCCGAAGCACAACAGACATTGATGTTAAACGGCTTGCGCGACCGCATCGTGGTGCAGGCGGACGGCCAAATGAAAACTGGTCGCGATGTCATCATTGCAACACTGCTTGGTGCAGAAGAGTTCGGTTTTGCTACAGCTCCACTTGTGGTGAGCGGATGCATCATGATGCGTGCGTGTCACTTGGATACATGCCCGGTCGGTATTGCTACGCAGAACCCAGAACTGCGTAAACGGTTCAACGGCAAGCCTGAGTTTGTGGTGAATTTCTTTGAATACATCGCGCAAGAAGTGCGTGAATATTTGGCTGAGCTTGGCTTCCGCACATTGAAAGAAGCAGTCGGCCATGTTGAGTTGATCGATGCAGAAAAGGCAGTGAATCACTGGAAGGCACAGGGCTTGGATATTTCACCAATGCTCGTTGTTCCGCAGAATCCGTATTCCTCAACACCGTTCATGTCAGTTGCTCAAGATCATGGTCTTGCAGAAGCTCTCGATAATCAATTGATTGCATTGTCGAAGGCAGCACTTGCCGATGCCACACCGGTGTCTATCTCGTTGCCGATCCGTAACGTCAATCGCACGGTCGGAACAATGCTCGGATATGAAATCACGAAGAAGTGGGGAGGTGATGGTTTGCCAGATGGCACTATCACTATTAACTTCACTGGCTCTGCTGGTCAAAGCTTTGGCGCATTCGTTCCATCGGGAGTTGACATGCGCCTCGAAGGTGACAGCAACGACTATTTAGGTAAGGGATTATCTGGTGGTCGCATTGTGTTGCACCCACATCGTGATTCTCCATTTGTGGCAGAAGACAATGTGATTGCGGGCAACGTCATTGGCTACGGCGCCACTGGTGGCGAAATCTTTATTCGTGGCATGGTGGGCGAGCGTTTCTGTGTTCGTAACTCTGGTGCAACAGCAGTTGTTGAAGGTGTTGGCGACCACGGTTGTGAGTACATGACTGGCGGCAACGTTGTTGTTCTCGGCGCTACTGGTCGCAACTTTGCAGCAGGCATGTCAGGCGGTATCGCATTCGTCTATGACCCAAAGAATGAGTTCTCTGGAAAAGTGAACTATGAAATGGTGGAACTTGAGACCGTTGCTGGCATCGATGCCGAATGGCTACGCACAACTATTGCGCGCCATCTTGAATTCACGGGCTCAGCTGTTGCACAGCGAGTGCTGAACGACTTTGATTCAGAGCTCACTCATTTCCGCAAGGTGATGCCACGTGACTACAAGCTGGTTCTCTCCGTTATGGCATCTGCCAAGGCGGATGGACTGACTGAACAAGAAACGTCCGATCGAGTGATGGAGGCTGCCCGTGGGTGAGACAACAGGATTTCTAAAATGGGGTCGTAGTGGCCCGACGCGTCGACCAGTTGAACTTCGTTTGAAAGACTGGAAAGAGGTGTACGAACCATTTGATGGTGAGATTCTCAAGAGTCAAGCTGGACGTTGCATGGACTGCGGTATTCCGTTTTGCAACAACGGATGCCCACTTGGCAATCTCATTCCTGACTGGAACGACTTGGTATATCGCGAACATTGGCAAGATGCCATTGAACGACTTCACGCCACGAACAACTTTCCTGAATTCACTGGTCGCCTGTGTCCTGCTCCATGTGAGTCGGCATGTGTTCTTGGTATCAACCAAGATCCCGTCAACATCAAGCAAGTTGAAGTCTCGATTATTGATCGTGCGTGGGCTGAAGGATGGGTGACACCACAAATTCCGTCGCTGCAAACCGGTAAGCGCATTGCTGTTATCGGCAGTGGACCAGCCGGGCTTGCGACTGCACAACAGTTGACTCGTGCCGGACACTCTGTTGTTGTTCTTGAGCGTGCAGACCGCATTGGTGGGCTTCTGCGTTATGGAATTCCTGAGTTCAAGATGGAAAAGAGTCATCTTGACCGTCGTCTCGAGCAGATGCGTGAAGAAGGAACTGAATTCCGTACAAACGCTGACGTTGGTGGTTCTGTTGACATGGAAATTCTTCGTGCGTCACACGACGCGATCGTGCTTGCATGTGGTGCAACATCCTGGCGTGATCTTCCGATTCCTGGCCGTGAACTTCAGGGCGTGTACCAGGCAATGGAATACCTTCCAATGGCAAACAAGGTGCAAGAGGGCGATGAAGTGTCGCATCAGATCGATGCCAAGGGAAAGAACGTTGTCATCATTGGTGGCGGGGACACAGGTGCTGACTGCTTAGGAACTGCACTGCGTCAAGGCGCTACGCAAGTGATTCAACTTGAGATCATGGCTCGCCCTCCAGAGACTCGCTCTGCTGGTAACCCATGGCCGCAGTACAACATGATTTACCGCACATCATCAGCCCATGAAGAAGGTGGTGAGCGAATTTTCAGCGTCAACACCGAACGGTTTGTTGATGACGGGAATGGCAACGTGCGTGCACTTTTGATCCATGAAGTGGAAATGGTTGACGGTCGATTCGTAAAGAAAGAGGGAACCGATTCTGAGATCCCTGCGGACCTTGTCTTTCTTGCGATGGGATTCGTTGGTCCTGACAAGGGCTCATGGCTTGATCAGTTGGGTGTGAACCTTGATGAGCGCGGCAATATTGCCCGCGATCGTGAGTACCAGACAAACGTTCCTGGCATTTTCGTGGCAGGCGACATGGGTCGTGGTCAAAGCCTCATTGTGTGGGCCATCGCAGAGGGTCGTGCATGTGCCGCTGGCGTTGATGCGTACTTAATGGGAGAAACATCGCTTCCATCGCCGATACTTCCTACTGCTCGACCCTTGATGTGACCGTGGCAGAACCGAAGCGCCACCAGTTGGCTGCTCTCAGGCTCTACTGTTATTCATTGTGTTGTTGACCCGCATTATTCCGAAATCAAAGCCCACGTCATTGGCGTTGGCGCTCGTCATGGTGTCTGCCTTTGGTTTCGTTTCGTGCGGGGGAGACACATTGGGAGTCGCCACCACGGTTGTCAACGTGACACCCACAAACTTTGCAACTATTCCTCCTGTTGCAAGTACTTTGCCAGGCACCACCACAACATTGCCGTCTAATGCTGTGGGTACTGAGACGGTGTACACCGTTGTTGCTGGTGATTCGCCACTCGCTGTTGCAAACAAGTTCGGTATTTCGCTGACTACTTTGTTGGCCTATAACGGCTACGTAACCCCCAGCCAATTTCCGTACCCCGGTCAGACATTGAAAATTCCGCCTCAAGCAGTCGTGGCCCCTGTTGATCCAAACGCAGTCACTAACCCGGCTACTCCTGGAGCTACTACTGCTCCTGCTGCACCTGTTGGGCCCGGTTGTGGCACTCGTCCTGCAGGTACGTACGCCATTGCAAAGAATGATTCGTTCTACAAGATTCAAAAAAACTTCTGCGTATCACTTGGTGCACTGTTGACTGCAAATAATTGGCCAGATAGCAGTCAGCTTTTGTTGCCAGGACAAGTCATCAACATTCCTGCTGCTGGCAGTTAATGAACTGTGTTGCGCTTGCGTCTGTTGTGAAGTTCTAACGCGTGAACAATTAACTCATCGATTAGGTCGGGATAGGCCAGACCTGATGCAGCCCACAATTTCGGGTACATCGAAATAGGAGTAAAGCCGGGAATCGTGTTTATTTCATTACACAGAAAACCACGACCATTTTCTTCAAAGAAGAAATCTACGCGAGCCATGCCTTCACAATGAAGTGTCTCGTATGCAGAAATTGCCAACGCCCGAATCGTGTCAGATTGTTCTGTAGTTAGGAGTGCTGGAATATTCAGTGTTGCAGCGTCCGTGACGTACTTGTCTTCGTAGTCGTAGAAATCATTGCCTGGCGTGATCTCACCGGCGACTGATGCGCGAGGAGACCGGTTGCCAATAACTGCAACTTCGATTTCTCTTCCGATGATGGCTTCTTCGCACACAATCCACTGGTCATAGGTAGCAGCTAGTTCTACCGCCGCGCGAAGTTCATGTAAGTCATGCGCCTTTGAAACGCCGACGGAGGAACCCATATTGGCTGGTTTCACAAACATCGGAAATCCGAGTGAGAGAACTACGTCGTTCAATGACTCTGGTGTGACCGCATCTTCGCGCAACGTGACATGTCGTGCTTGCGGGATTCCGGCATGTGCAAAAAGCGACTTCGATACGCCCTTATCCATTGCAACAGCACTTGCTAAGACCGCACTGCCGACATAGGGAAGATCGAGCATCTCGAGGAGGCCTTGGATTGTTCCGTCCTCGCCGAGTGGTCCATGAAGAAGCGGCATCACAACGATGGGGCCAGATTCAGCTAACAGAGAAAGAACAGTTGACGTAGTCACAGTCCCTGCTGCAATGAGATGTGTCGGTACTGAAGCAGGGTCAACGCCACCACGAGGCAGTTGCGGCATGTCGGGTAGGTGCCATTGTCCGTCACGGGCAATGCCAACTGGCACAGTGCGATACGTGTCGGAGTTTGCTGCCCGAAGTACGTGGGCTGCGGTCACACAACTCACATCATGTTCAGCTGATTGTCCACCAAAAATAACCACGAGGGTGGTGCGCCTGTCGGTGGTGTCCATCGGTAAGACGGTACTCGCCACTAGGGTCGTTCCATGCTCATCACCGCCTCTGAAGTGGCATTCGTTGCTCACGGAACGCTTGTGGGGCTTGATTGTGAGGCATCAGGCATCGCTTTTGATTCTCGTAGCTTGATTCGTGGCCAGGCATTTGTGGCATTGAGCGGTGACGCAGATGGGCACGCTTATCTTCAGGCAGCTGCCTCCGCAGGAGCACCTTTTGCCATCGTGCAGCGTGGGAAATCACATTCTGCGCTGACATGTGTTGAAGTTGATGATTGCGATGCAGCATTAACCGCGCTTGGTAGTCATTGTCGAGGCCGACTTGCAGCCACTCTTGACGGACGCGTCATCGGCATTACTGGTTCAGTCGGCAAAACAAGCACGAAAGATTTAGTACTGGCCGTTTTGCGATCGCAGTATTCGAATGCACACGGGCCGGAGAAATCTTTGAACAATGACATCGGTGTTCCCGTCACAATTATTAATGCACCTGATGCCTGTGACGCTTTGGTTTTGGAGATGGGAATGCGCGGACTAGGTGAAATTGCCAGGTTGTGCGACGTTGGTCATCCTCAGATTGGCGTGATTACCGAAGTGGGTGATGCTCACAGTGAACGGGTCGGTGGAATCGAGGGAGTGGTTCGAGCCAAAGCTGAACTGTTCCAAGCCCTTACGTCGTCCGGGGTTGCGATTGTCAATTCAGACTCTGTCAATGCAATGAAAACAGTGCACAACATTTCTGCGCGCGTCGTCACTTTTGGATCATCTGACACTGCCACAGTTCGGTGGGAGACAGTCTCTGTGGATGAACGCGGATGTTGCACTGTGCGTTTCACTGCAGGCGATCAGAGCGCTGTCGGAGTTGTCCCTCTGCCGGGAGTTCATATGGCATCTAATGCCGCATCAGCTGTTGCTGTCGGTGTCACCTGTGGAATTGAACTGTCACAGTGTGTTGCGGCTTTGTCGAATGCACAGAGAGCAACTCAACGTATGCAGTGGGTGAGTGGACGTAAAGGTGTTCGCATACTTGATGATTCATACAATGCAAACCCAATTTCAGTTGCTGCGGCGTTGCGTACAGTTGCAGAAACTCCTGCCAAGCAGAGATATGCAGTGTTGGGTGTCATGGCGGAGGTGCTTGATTCTCAGAAGGTGCATCGAGAGATTTCAGACCTATGTCAACGTCTCGGAATTGAGTTGTTAGCGCTAGAGACTGATTTGTACGGAACCAGTGCATTGTCGTTGCCCGACATTATGGACGTGTTGGGTAATTGTGATTCAGATGCCGTTGTTCTTGTTAAAGGGTCGCGCGTTGCGGCGACAGAGCGGGTTGTTCAGGCTTTGATTGGCTGAGGGTCGACGCGTTTATCGATCTTTTCGATGTTGCACCACCACGATAAGAACAACGCCCACACAGCGCCCATATACAGAACGGGGCGAGACCCGATCGCATCCATTACAGGCCCAAAGATTGCATTGCCCAGTGGGATTGTTCCGCCAAAGGCCATGAACCACAACGCCATCACGCGTGCGCGAATGTTTGTTTCGAGGCGGCTTTGAAACACGGTCATCAATGATGTTGTTGTGCCGAAGTAGGCAATACCCAAGAAGAACGCAGTGATAAAGGCAAGAGTTGTTCCTCTCACCGTTGCAAACAGGGTCATTGAAACTGCGAATGCTAAGAAGCCTGCGCGTGACACCTTACGTTTGTCGAACGGAGCGAGAACTGTTCCGATTGCAAGGGCCCCAAGCAGTGCTCCGAAGCCCCAAGTGGCATAGAGCCATTTGTATGTCACGGTTTTTGGCTGAATGTGAAAGGTGAGGTCAGCAACAGCAGGGAAGAGGCCAACGAATGGCAAACAGAACATGGAAAATGAACTCATTGACATCAACATGCGACCAATTGATGGTCTGTCGCGTGCAACACGGAACCCTGCGGTAAAGGACTTGAGGCCCTGCTCTCGTTGTGGAGTGTGAGGAGGAAGTGTGATGTGTAAAACAGCCCATGTCACAAATAGATACGTGGCGGCATTGAAGATAAATACCTGACCAGCGGTGACGCCCCAACTCATCATGATGGCCACAAGAATTGGTCCAGACACGCGAGATCCATTCACAGACGCCGAGTTGAGACTGATTGAGCCGCCCAAGTCTTCTGGTCTGACCAGGCTCGGAAGTACTGCCGAGAAAGCCGGCGCATTGCATGCATTGCCGATACCAACTGTCATCTGCGCAAGAAAGAGAGCCACGATCGGTGCGTGCGTGATGGTGAGAACACCGAGCAGTACGGAACCGAACATTTGAATCGATTGGGCAAAGACGAGCCATTTACGTCTGTCAAACCTGTCGGCAAGTACTCCAGCAGGAATCGAAAGCAGAAGGAGAGGACCGAGCTGGGCGAACACGAAAATACCGACAGCTGATGCTCGGTGTGTGCGTTGGTAGATGTACGCCGGAAGCACCACGTTTTGCATCCATGTCCCGATGTTTGACAGGAAGTTTGAATACCACATAATGCGGAAATCTCTGTACCCAAATGCGGCTCGTGCGGTTCCTGGTCTGACAGGTGCACGCTTCTTCGTTGTCTGGCTGTCGATATCTGTCATAGGGGTCGTTGTGACGATACTTCTCACAACGGACGTTTGGCGTGTTGGTCCACGCGTGAAGGGCTGATTGTGACAATAATGACAGTGTGCAAATAGATTCACCGACCACAGTGACGTCCCCAACAACTAATGCTGATAGTTGCCGTACTCGGTACGGCACTTTCGCTGAGTGTCCGTTATGCACAGGTGATCTCACGCCAGAGCATGCGCACTTCAAATGCCGTACGTGTGGTTGGCGAGATAGTTGCTGCGACTAGCGCGACGGAGTGAACTTCACTGGTAGTGAAGCTGGCCCAAAAATTCCAATACCTGACGGTTTGTACACAACAGGGCCATCGAGTTCTAGGTTCAACATTCGTTGTGACAACACTGTGAAGGCTTCTTGTAGTTCAGCTCGCGCAAGCGACGCACCAAGGCAATAGTGAATACCAGCACCAAGCGACAAGTGCGGTTGACCAACTGGTTCGCGAGTGATGTCAAATGTCTCTGGTGTAGGAAACACCGAGGCATCGTAATTTCCGGTGCTCATTGATGTGCTCATAAATGTTCCCTTAGGGAAAAGCACTCCGTTGTATTCAATATCTTCTGATGCAAAACGAATAGTGCCACCAACTGCGCCAGAGAAGCGCAACACTTCTTCCACTGCACGTTGTGCAAGCGACGGATCTTTGCCAAGTAGTGCCCACTGTTCTGGATATTCGGCAAACAACGCAAGCGCTAGTCCCAATTGATTGCGAGTTGTGTCAGTACCGCCAACAATCACAGCATCAACCATCATCGTGAGTTCTTCGGTATTAAGTTTGTCGCCTGCTTCTTCTGCAGCGATGAGGTCAGTAATGAGGTCATCTGCTGGCACTGAACGGCGCTTCTCAATCAGCCCTTTTGTGTACATTTCAAGTTCTTGCTGCGCGGCAAGAAAGACGGACATGTTCTCTGACAAATTTTCGCTGAATATCAGCAATATTTCAGAAGCAAGACGACTAAACAGTCTCCAGTCTTCTTTTGGTGCTCCCAACAATTCACAAATAATGGGAATCGGATACGGCTCACAAATATCGCGGACCACTTCGGTTTTGCCAGAAGCAGTAAACGGGTCGAGAAGTGAATGAACAGTCTCACGCATAAAAGGTCGAAGTCGGTCAGCACTGCGCGGCGAGAATGCTGGTGCGACAAGGCGACGCAAGCGAACATGGACTTCACCTTCCGCATTCAAAATAGAAACTTGGCGGCGATTCAGAAATGCCTCATCGGTAATGCCTTGAAGTTGGGCAACCATGCCGGTGGCTGAGTGCCAGCGCTTGTCGCGCAGGATTCCCATCACCGAGTCGTAAGTGAGAACGGAATAACCAATGTCGGTGCGTGCAAGCCAGCTGTCCTTGGCTATCCCTCGAAGGAGAGCGTGACGATCTGATCGTTGCTGGTCAACAATGAGCGGAACTTTGGGTATCTGAAGGTCAGTTGCAAGCGATGCCATCGCTACAACCTATTCGCTGGCGGCGTTGAGGGGATCAACGAACGCAAGGGAGCCGCCGTAGTTTGTGGACGGCATGGTGGGATATGTGGAATCCTTAGAACATGAAGAGTTTCAAGAACTTTATTAATGGTGAATATGTTGATGCGAGTGACGGTCAGACAACCGCCATTATTGATCCGTCAACGGGACAGCAATACGGTGAGGCAGCCCTGAGCGGTGCAGCAGATGTTGACCGAGCCATGAAGGCAGCCGGACAAGCGTTCAAGTCATGGGGTCAAACAACCCCGTCGGAACGTTCGTTGGCGTTGTATCGCATTGCCGACGCGATTGAAGCACGTGCAGATGAAATTGTCGCAGCCGAAGTTCAGAACACAGGAAAGCCAATTGCACTTACCATGAGCGAAGAGATTCCTCCCATGGTTGATCAGATTCGATTCTTTGCCGGAGCAGCACGAATGCTGGAAGGGAAAGCAACAGCTGAGTACATGGCAAATATGACATCAATGATTCGTCGTGAACCAATAGGTGTGTGCGCTCAGGTGGCACCGTGGAACTATCCGATGATGATGGCCGTATGGAAATTCGCGCCTGCCATTGCGGCTGGTAACGCAGTTGTTTTGAAACCGTCTGATACGACTCCGGCGTCAACCACTTTGCTTGCAGAAATTGCAGCGGAGTTTTTGCCAGCAGGCGTACTGAATGTTATTTGTGGCGATCGTGATACAGGCCGAGCAATGGTGACTCATGACATTCCTTCCATGGTGTCTGTCACCGGATCTGTTCGTGCAGGTATTGAAGTGGCTGAGGCTGCAGCGAAAAGTTTGAAGCGAGTACACCTTGAACTTGGTGGTAAGGCACCGGTCATTGTGTTTGACGATGCTGATATTGAAGCTGCAGCTGCCGGAATCGCCGCCGCTGGGTATTTCAATGCTGGGCAGGACTGCACCGCGGCAACGCGAGTTGTGTGTGGACCCAAAATTTATGCAGAGTTCGTAGCTGCACTTGCTGAGCAAGCAGCCGCAACGCGCACTGGTGGCCCGAAAGATCTTGAAGCAGCGTTTGGTCCGCTGAATAACCAGAATCAGTTGGCGCGCGTTGCAGGGTTTGTTGATCGCACGCCGAAGCATGCTCGCGTTGTCACTGGCGGAGAACGCCAAGGTAACGACGGATACTTCTTTACACCAACTGTCATTGCTGACCTGAAGCAAGACGATGAAATGATTCAGAACGAAATCTTTGGACCAGTCATTACGGTGCAGAGATTCTCTGATGAAGACGAAGCATTGCGTTGGGCTAATGGTGTTGAGTACGGGCTTGCGTCATCTGTATGGACTCGTGACTTCGGTCGCGCTATGCGTATGGCTAAGCATCTGGATTTTGGTTGCGTGTGGATCAACACACATATTCCCGTCGTGGCAGAAATGCCGCATGGTGGATACAAGAAGTC
>Ga0194060_10000697_pt1 | contig 24363 bp, 20 predicted proteins | sample SepL225m_MetaG_FD_163427 | JGI IMG/M metagenome (GOLD analysis project Ga0194060, IMG submission 163427) | Anoxic zone freshwater microbial communities from boreal shield lake in IISD Experimental Lakes Area, Ontario, Canada - Sep2016-L222-5m | ecosystem: Environmental > Aquatic > Freshwater >... | reverse complement strand
GCATGTGCGCGAGCGCAATGTCGGCTTCGTGTTCCAGCACTACGCGCTGTTTCGCCACATGAGCGTGTTCGACAACGTCGCCTTCGGCCTGCGCATGAAGCCGCGCGCCAACCGCCCGAGCGAAGAGATCATCAAGCAGAAGGTGCACGAACTGCTGGGCCTGGTGCAACTCGACTGGCTGGCGGACCGTTACCCATCACAACTCTCCGGCGGTCAGCGCCAGCGCATTGCACTGGCACGCGCCCTGGCAGTCGAGCCCAAGGTGCTGCTGCTCGACGAACCGTTTGGCGCGCTCGACGCCAAGGTGCGCAAGGAACTGCGGCGCTGGCTGCGCCGCCTGCACGACGACTTGCACGTCACCAGTATCTTTGTCACGCACGACCAGGAAGAGGCGCTCGAAGTTGCGGACCGGGTCGTGCTGATGAACAGCGGCGTGGTCGAACAAATCGGTTCCCCGCAGGACGTCTGGGATCATCCGGCGAGTCGTTTTGTTTATGGCTTTCTGGGCGACGTCAACCTGTTCCATGGCCGCGCTCACGAGGGCGAGATGCTGATCGGCGCCGACCAGCACGGCGTGCGGCTGGCAACCCCTGAACACCTGGACGCGCAGGATGCGCAGGCCTTTGCCTACGTGCGCCCGCATGACCTCGATGTGCAACGCTACACGGCTGGCACCAACGGTGCCGGGCGCGGCATCGTCGCCAAACTGACGCGCGCCATTGTGGTCGGACCGATTGCCAGACTGGAGTTGCTGCCGCTGGACGCGTCAGCCGGCAACGGCGAAATCATCGAAGCCCAGATTCCAGCACAGGAATACCGCGCGCTCGGCCTGCAAACAGATGAAACCCTGCTGTTAACACCGCGCAAGGCACGGGTTTTTGTCACTTGAAAAGGCGCGCCGCGCTTAGGGGCGTTTGCGTGGATAAAACACCAACACTTGCGGCGCCGGTGTTTTCATGCCGCCCGCTTTGGGTTGCGCCTGGTCACAGCCGCTGCAGTGGCAGCCGCCGGAGGTGCTGAGAGACTTTTGCAGCGCGGCGCGCCAAACATCGGGTAAGGGCAGGCGCAACAAAGCATTGGCCAGCGAGCGCCGTGCGACTTGCGGCATGAGTGTCCAAGCCGCGTAGACAAAGCAGCCGGCCACCAGCAGGTACACGAGCAGGGATTGCAGCGCCATCGCCTAAGCTCCTAACCACAGGGTAATGCGGTACGTCGCGAACGCCGCCAGATAGGCCAGCGCAAACAGGTAGATTGCCATCACCAGTGGATAGCGCCAGGAGTTGGTCTCGCGCCGCACCACCGCCAGCGTCGACAAACATTGCGGCGCAAAAACAAACCAGGCCAGCAGCGAGTACGCCGTGGCCAAGGACCAGCCCTGAGCGATCACCGGTGACAGGGCATCGGCAACCGAGCGATCAGCGCCGGAAAGCGAGTAAACCGTGCCCAGGGCACCCACCACCACCTCACGCGCCGCCATCCCAGGCACCAGCGCAATCGAGATCTGCCAATTCAAACCAATCGGCGCAAACACCCACTGCAAGGCGTGGCCGAGCATGCCGGCGACGCTGTACTGAATGGCCGGACCCTGGGATGCATCCCAGCTTGCCGGTGGCGACGGAAAAGTTGATAAAAACCACAACACCACCATCAACGCAAAGATGATGCCGCCAACCCGGCGCAGGAAGATGCGGGCGCGCTCCCACAGACCAAGACCGAGATTGCGCAAACTCGGCACGCGGTACGGCGGCAGTTCCAGCATCAATGGTTGGTAGCCGTTCTTCATCCAGACGCGCTTGAAGACCCAGGCCACGCCCATGGCACTGACCACACCCGCCACATACAAACCAAACAGCGTCAAGCCGCGCAGGCTGAACCAGCCAACGTCGCGCTGCGGCACAAAGGCACCGATCAAGAGTGCATAGACCGGCAGCCGTGCGGAACAAGTCATCAGCGGCGCCACCATGATGGTGGCGAGGCGGTCTTTCCAGTTGGCAATGGTGCGCGTTGCCATGATGCCCGGAATGGCGCAGGCAAAGCTCGACAGCAAGGGGATGAAAGCGCGACCCGACAAACCGACCTTGCCCATCAGGTTATCGAGCAGAAAGGCGGCGCGCGGCAGATAACCCGAGTCTTCCAACAGCAGAATGAAAAAGAACAGGATCAAAATCTGCGGCAAGAACACCAGCACACCGCCGACGCCGGCGATCACACCATCGACCAGCAGGCTGCGCAACGGCCCCGCCGCCATGTGTTCCAGTGTCCACTGGCCCAGCGCTGTCATGGCGCTACGTATCATGTCCATAGGCAGATTGGCCCAGGAAAAAACCGCCTGAAAAATCAGGAACAACACCGCCGCCAGCAAAACAAGACCCCAGACGGGGTGCATTACCACCGCATCCAAGCGGTGCTGCAGGCGCCCCCGGCTCGGTGCGTCAGGTGCCACCAGGGCCAGAATGCGCCGTACTTCACGCTGCAATTCAGTTGAAGTCACTGGCTGCGCATTGGCGTCGGGCATAGGCGGCAGTGGTCGGGCAAACTGCTTTTCAAGTTGCGCCAGCAATTGAGCGTGGCCATCGTGCATGACCGCCACCGTCTCGACCACCGGGCAACCCAGTTCCAGCGCCAGGCGGGGTAAATCGAGCTTCAGGCCTTGTGACCGCGCCACGTCCGCCATGTTGACCGCCAGCACCATCGGCTTGCCGAAACGCTTGAGTTCCAAGACCAGCCGCAGGTTCATGCGCAAGTTGGTGGCGTCAACCACGGCGACAATGGCGTCAGGCGCATCTTCACCGGCACGTCGGCCTTCGATGACTTCCAAGGTCACCTGTTCGTCGGGCGTTGCTGGAGTCAGGCTATAGGCGCCCGGCAAATCCACCACCGACACCGTCTGGCCATTCGGTAGTCGCGCCAGACCGACCTTGCGTTCAACCGTGACGCCGGCGTAATTAGCGACTTTCTGGCGTGCCCCGGTCAGCAGGTTGAACAGCGCGGTTTTGCCGCAATTGGGATTGCCAACCAGCGCGATGCTCCTGATGGCGGCGGCCTGGGTCATGAAAACCTCAAGCCGGGCTCGCCTCAAGTTCACGCACGCGGATGCACTGGGCTTCGAGCAAACGCAGCGCGAACAGGGTCTCGCCCACCTGCACGGCCAGCGGCTCGCGCCCACCCGGGCCGCGTCGCAGCATCCGGACCGGCTCGCCGGCGATGAAACCAAGTTCACCCAAACGGTGCAAAGTGGCAGCACCAACCTCAGCGGAACCCGACACCAAACCCTCTACCAGGGCGTGTGAACCGTTGGGTAGCTGAGATAAAAACATGGTGCTGACCTTTGAAAATAGGGCAGACGGCACATGAATGTTGCCGCTGCAAATGCGAGTCTATCGCATTTAGACTGCATTGACAAGCCCGAAATTCAGGCCGTGCGAGCCAGTCAACCAGTCACTTTTCGCAGCAGTGCACGACTCAAGGCGCGGGCTTTTTGGGTCAGGGTAAAGCGCTGAAAATTGGTTTTCACGACGCCTTCGGTAAAGGCGGTCCGCTTACCGTAGTCAATGCTAACTTCCACGATTACCGGCTGCCCGGCTGCCGCCACTGCATTCGCAGCCGCGATCTGCGAGGCCAGTTCGGCATCGTTGCTGATCTTGAGATAGTGCGCGCCAACCGCACGGGCGACACCATCAATCACCACGCTTGCCAGCACCGTACAGGGTTTCCGGTTGTACGGAATCTCCTGCGCCTGGGCGATCTGCGACAGCTCGCCATCGCAAAAAACATAGTAGACCACGCCCAGCCGATACTGGGTGGCGGTGATGATCTCCATGCAGGTCATGCGAAAGCAGCCATCACCCACGATGCAGTTCACCGGCACGTCGGGACGCGCCAGTTTGGCGCCAATAGCGGCCGGAATTGAATAGCCCATGGCGTTGAAGTCGGTCGGCACGATGGCGGACTTGGCGCAGAGGATTGGCATCAACTCGGCCGTCAGGTAGGTATGGTTGCCGTCGTCGACAACGGTCACGGCCTCGGGCGGATTGGCGGCACGCAAGGCATCAAAGAAACGCGCCGGATTAACCCGGCCTTTGCTGTCATGTGCGTACCAGCTCTCACGATACGCCTTCTTGTCCGAGGCAATGCGCTGCTGCAAACCGGTATTAACCGCCTGCACTGGCATTGCCAGGCGCAGCGCCGCCAACAACTGCGGCAACACAACACGGGCATCGCCAGCGATCGCCACCTGCGCCGGGTAATTGACGTTCAGGGTCTGGGGGTTGATGTCGATGTGAATCAGCTGGGTCGGCACTGTGACGCCAAAACTACCGGTTGCAATCTCGCCAAAACGGGTTCCGATCGCCAGCATCACGTCACAATCGGCGAAGGCATTGCGCGCCGCCGGTACCGCTGCCGGACCAAAACCGAAGCCGGTATGCAAAGGGTGACTGGCCGGAAACATCGAAAAACCCTGCAGGGTCGTCGAAACGGGTGCCTGCAGGTGCTCGGCCAACGCCGTGACCTCAGCCAGGCAGTCACGCGCTCCCCAGCCTATGAACAGACCAGGGTGCTTGGCCTGCTTCAACAGCGCCACCGCCGCATCAATCTGGCTGGCGGCTGCTGGCGCAGGCAAAGGCATTGGCGTCCAGTGCGGCAACTCGCCGAGTTCGCCGGGGAACAATTGCAGATTGGCCGGCAACTCGATGAACACCGGGCCGGGCTCCCCGCTGGTAGCGATGCGGTAGGCCTCGAACAGTGTCGGGATGATGTCTTCGTGGCGCTCGATCAAATGGGTGGCCTTGGTGATGCCTTTCATAAACTGGTGCAGGTCCATCTGATGCAACTGGAACTTCCAGGGAACGTCGGTACGAACACCGCCGCAGATCACCAGCATCGGAACGCCATCCAGAAAAGCTTCACCGATGCCGCTGGCAGCATGGGTCAGGCCGGCAGCCGGCACCACCACCAGCGTACCCACCGTGTCAGACAAGCGGCTTAGCGCATCGGCCATGAAAGCACCGCCGCCCTCATGACTGACCAGCATCGGGGTGATCGATTCCGAATTGTTGAGCTCGTCATACAACTCTGTGTTCTGAACCCCCGGAATGCCAAAGGTATAACGGATACCCAGTTGTTCGAGGGCATAGCGTGCGGCCCAGGCGCCGGTCTTTTTCATGGTGCTTTCCTTAATCGGTAACAGTCAGACCCAAGGATCTGTCCAATAAATGTTCGGATTCAAATGCTCAGCAAATCACGCCCCGCCACGGCGGCGGCAGCAGCCCGCGCGGTCAAAACGCAGCCGCCCAAAAATGTACCTTCCAATGCGCGCAAGCCATGCACGCCGCCACCGCCAAAACCAGCCGCCTCGCCAATCGCAAACAGTCCTTCAATCGGTTGCCCCACAGCATCCAGCGCCCGACTTTGCAAGTCGGTCTGGATGCCGCCCAGGCTCTTGCGGCTGATGATGAATTCGCGAATCGCAATCAGCGGCATGGCCTTGCTGTCCAGAATGGGCTGGGCGGCGCAGGTGCGGATCTTGTCACCGGAATAGCCGCGTGCATAAGCGATGCGGCGCAGTTGTTCGTCGTTGCGGAACTTCGGCTTCAGGCGGACCTGGGCATCGAAGCGCGAAACAACCTGCTCCAGTGTGGCCAGTTGCACCGCATCGTCACCCTGCAAGGCGTTCATCTTGTCAACCAGTTCCGGCAGGCTCTGCGCCACAACCACGTCCTTGCAGTTTTCAATCAGGGTGTTGACCAGCCAGCGGTTGCCAAATGCCAATTCTTTCGCAAACGCAAGCCACTTCTGCTCGCGAATGCTCGGGTTGTGCGAAGAACCGGATACGGCCAGTTCCTTCAGCGCAATCTTCCAGTTCAACAGTTGCCACGAATACTGGCCCGGCTGGCGGCAGATTTGCGTGACCAGATCGCGCGTGTCAAAACCCGTGACCAGCGGTTGCGGCCCGATGCGCTCGCCTCTGGCATTGAGCCACAAGGCCGACTTCGGCGGTACCAGACTCAAGCCGGCGTGCGGCTTGGTCGATGCATAGTGGTGCACGCCAGCGGCATAGTTCCACATCTTGTCCAAATGGGTGAGCTGCGCACCGGCTATCTGTGCCGCGTCGTGCAGACGCCCATCGGCGTATTGATGCGAGCCATTGAGAATTACCGGCGGCGGGCTCTGCCAATCGGGATGCCAGTTGGCACGCACCCGATCAATGCTGCCATTGATGCCGCCCGCTGCAATCACCACCACCTCAGCTCGCACTTCGAAGGGCGTGCCATCGAGCTGGCCAACACCGTGGCACCCGACAACCCGGCCACCTTCGAGCAGCAAGCCTTCCACGCGCTGCTCAAAGCACAACTCCAGCCGCTGCGCCCACTGTGCTTGCTGCAAATGCGCCAGCAGCGTGGTGACCAGTTTCTCGCCCGTGCCCCAAACCAGATGGAAGCGCGGCACCGAATTGCCCGGCGTGAACTGGCCACGCTCAACCCAATGCGGCACCGGAAAATACTTGACGCCTTTGCCGCGCAGCCACCAATACATGTGCTGCGTGCAGTGGGTCACATAGGCCTGCGCCCAGCGACGCGGCCACTGCGCATCAGGCCCAAACTCGGCAAATGCATGCCAATCCGCCAGCGCCAGTTCCACGCTGTCACGAGCGCCCGCGCGGCGCTGCTCCGGCGTGTCCACCGCGAACATGCCGCCCATGCTCTCGCGCGCCAGGCCACCGAGCTTGTCGGGTTGATCGCGGTCCAGCAGGAGCACGCGGCGCCCCTGTTCCAGCAATTCGATGGCGCAAACAATGCCGGCAATGCCGGCGCCAATGATGACGACTTCGGCAGTTTGATTCTTCATGCTGTCTCCTCAAGCAAGCCACAGCCCCGCAAAACCAGTGTCACCACATGCTCGGTGGCGCGCGCGTAATCCTTGGCACTGAGTTGCGGCCGCCCCAACACCGCACTCACCTGCACTGCAAAATCGGCGTAGGTCTGGGTTGCAGCCCAGATCGTGAAAAACAGGTGCACCGAATCGACTGGTGCCATGCGCTTGGCGGCAATCCAGCCATCAATAACGGCGGCTTTGACCCGCACCATGTCACGCAACTCGGTTCCCAGCAGGGCCTTGACCACCGGCGCACCGTGCAGCAGCTCATTGGCAAACACCCGGGAGGCATGTGGGCGCTGCTCGGACAGAGCCATCTTGGCACGGATATAGCGCTCAATCGCCTGCCGGGGATCAGCTTCGGGGGTGATTTCATGCGTTGGCAGCAACCAGTCTTCCAGGGTGCGCGCCAACACGGTGCGATAAAGGGCTTGCTTGCTACCAAAATAATAGTGCAAGTTGGCCTTGGGCAAGTCCGCGGCCTCGGCGATAGCCGCCATCGTGGCCCCGCCGAAACCAGCACCGGCAAAGACTCGCTCGGCTGCTGCCAGAATCAGCACCTCATTGGCCTGTCGTATCTGACCCTTGGACGCTTCGTCCAGGGTGTTACCCGCCTTGCCGGCCGACAGTGAGATCTTCATGCAGACACTTTGCTTTCGGCTTGCTGGCGCGAGCGTGCAAACGCCACATACCAATTGAGACAAGCCGGATTGGCCATCGCGTCGCGGTGCAAAACCTTTTCTACCGCTTGTCCCAACAACAGCTTCTTGATTGGCAACTCCTGCTTTTTACCGGAAAGAGTGCGTGGAATTTCTGCCACCTGAAGGATTTCATTGGGCACAAAACGTGGCGACAAGGCGGTCTTGATGGCATCAACGATTTTGCGCTCCATCACCTCGTCAAGCAGGACGCCCTCGCGCAGCACCACAAACAGCGGCATGTAACTTTCGCGTCCCAGGTATTCCAGATCAACCACCAATGAATCGAGCACTTCGGGCAAGGCCTCAACTGCGCTGTAGAGCTCACTGGTTCCCATGCGCAAACCATGCCGGTTGATGGTGGCATCGCTGCGACCGTAAATAACGCAGCCGCCATTGCGACCGATCTTGAGCCAATCGCCATGACGCCAGACTGGCGGCTTGCCATGCTGGCCGGGGTACATGTCAAAGTAGCTTGCCAGATAGCGCTGCTTGTTGATGTCGCCCCAGAAGTACAGCGGCATACTGGGGATCGGTTGGCGACACACCAATTCACCCACTTCGTCGATGACGGCCTGCCCCTGCTCATTCCAGGCGTCAACGGCGCAACCCAATAACCGACACTGCATTTCACCTGCGACCAAAGGCAACTCGCGATTGCCGCCAATGAAAGCGCCCGCGAAATCGGTGCCGCCGGAGATGTTGCACCACCAGATGTTGCCCCCACGCTCGCTCACTGCGTGTAGCTCGCTGCCCCCCGAGGGGGCTAGTTTTTCTTGGGGCGGCCCGGCGGAAAACTCGTTGCCCCCACGCTCGCTCGCTGCACTGGACCGCAATTTTCGAAACTGCTCGGTGCCCCAGGCTTGCGCGTCCGCACTCAGGGGCGACCCCGTACTGCCAAGTGCGCGAATACGGGTGAGATCACCACAGGCAGCCAGGTCAAGACCTGCCTTTTGGCAATTGGCGTAAAACGCAGCACCGGCACCGAAAAAAGTGACGCCCACATCGGCTGCAAAACGCCACAAGGTGCTCCAGTCGGGGGCTTGCTTGTTGCCGGCGGCGTCCACCGTGCTGCCACCGGGGTTGCCATCAAACAAGCAGCAGGTGGTGCCGCTGAGCAAACCGCTGAGTTGCGCGTTCCACATCACCCAGCCAGTCGAGCTGTACCAGTGGTAACGTTCGCCCAGCGTGTTGGGGGCATAACTGCAGCCAATATCGTTGTGCAGGCACTTGAGCGCCATGGCCACCAGAATGGTTCCGCCATGGCTGTGCACAATGGCCTTGGGCAGGCCGGTCGTGCCGCTCGAATAGACAATCCACAAAGGATGATCAAACACCAGCCAGAGCGGCTCAAATGCCGCTGTTTGGGCATCGTTTCTGCCGATACTTGTCTCGAAAGATTCGCAGCTGACCGTCTCGCCGATGGCGCCGAAAGCCAGACCCAGGTTGTCCTGCAAAATAACATGGCGCAGCGTCGGCAAGGCTGCACAAAGTTCAGCCACGACTGCGGTGCGGTCAAAGTCGCGCCCACCGTAACGCACGCCATCGCAAGCGATCAATACCTTGGGTTCAATCTGTTTGAAACGGTCCAGCACCGCACTGGTTCCCATGTCAGGTGCGCAAATGCTCCACACCGCACCAATGCTGACGCATGCCAGAAACGCCACCATCGCCTCCGGGGCATTGGGCAGGTAGGCAACTACCCGGTCCCCTGGCTCAACACCCAGCGCCTGCAGATGCAACGCGAGCGAAGCAACCTGACGGCGTAGCTCGGGCCAGCTCAGACTGCGCGCGGGGGCCGTTCCCAGACTTTTTTCGTTGTGGCTGATGATGGCCGGAAAACCGGCTGCATGCGCTGGCGCCACGTGCCGCAGCACCTGATACGCGTAGTTGACCTTTGCGCCAACAAACCACCGGGTGTGCGGCATGGGAGCACCATCACACACCACCCCGTGAGGGCTGGGTGAGCGCAAATCAAAATAGTCCCAGATACTTTGCCAGAAAGCGTTCAAGTCGGATGTAGACCAGCGCCATAACGCATCGTAGGAGTCAAAAGACAGACCACGTTGTGAGCGCAACCAGTTCTGATAAAGGCGAATCTGGGGTAGACAGGGGGGCTTGATGGCTTGCAACATACCCCAAGGTTAATCCGGATTTGGCAATTAGAACAATAGCGACTGACCCTTGTTTGACAGTGCCAGACTTCTCTTTTGTTTATAGTCGCAGCCAACTGTCTGATTGGAAGCTTGATGAGTATCTGGAACAAATCTTTCTCGGTGGCGGATCTCACCGCCGTTCACGTCAATACGACCGTTGCTCACCTGGGCATTGAGTTCCTTGAAGTCGGTGAGGATTTCATCCGAGCCCGCGTGCCGGTGGACCATCGCACACAACAACCCTACGGACTGCTGCACGGCGGCGTCAGCGTCGTGCTGGCCGAAACCCTGGGGTCTTGCGGCGCGGCATTCTCCAATCCGGATGGCAATCGCGCGGTCGGACTTGACATCAATGCCAACCATATCAAGGGCACCACCAGTGGCTGGGTCACCGGTGTCGCACGTCCTGTTCACATGGGGCGCACCACGCAGGTCTGGCAAATCGACATGCATAACGACGCTGGTGAACTAACCTGCGTCTCGCGCATCACGATGGCTATTCTGAAACCGCGCTAAAACCCTGAAATCAGGCCAACCGATGGCTGGCAGCGTAATCAAGTGTCGCTGCGGGCAAGTCGTTCACTGCGCCAGTACACGTCATCACCCACGGTGCCATCGAGCCGGAAACGATTAAGCACGCGGGCCAGCACAAACAGCAGATCGGAGAGCCGATTGAGGTATTGACGTGGCGTATCCTTCAAGGCATCCTGAGACTCCAGCGCCACCACCGCGCGCTCTGCGCGCCGCGCCACCGTGCGACAGACGTGGGCCTGCGCGGCAGCACGGGTGCCGGCCGGCAAAATGAACTCCTGCAGACGCGGCAGTGGCTCGTTGTGGTCGGCCAGCGCGACGTCCAGCGCCAGCACGGCATCGGCTTTGAGCAACTCAAAACCTGGAATTGACAGTTCTCCACCCAGGTTAAAAAGCTGATGTTGAATTTCAACCAGCAGGGTACGCACCGCATCGGGCATGTCCTCGCACAACAACACACCGATGTTGGAGTTAAGCTCGTCGACATCACCCATCGCATGCACACGCAGGCTGTCTTTCGAGATACGGGTGTTGTCGCCCAGGCCGGTGCTGCCATCGTCACCAGTGCGGGTGGCGATCTGCGTCAGTCGTTGTCCCATAATGAAGCTCCTGTTTCTGGTCTATTGTTGCAGCAAAATACAGTTCTTCCGTTGTCCACGACAGTCCGCCGCAAAGATCTGTCCTTCGTCCGTTGAAAGCACTCATGAACACCCAGGCATCACACCTCGTCCCGACCATCGCACTGCGCGACATACCCGCCGCATTGATCGACGCACTGAAGAGCCGATTTTCCGCACAATGCTCTACTGCGTTGGCGGTGCGCGAACAGCATGGCCGTGACGAATCGTCCTTCGAAGCGCCGCCACCAGCTGCCGTAGTGTTTGCCCAGAGCACACAGGACGTCGTTGATGCAGTGAAACTGGCCGGGAAATTCAATGTGCCGGTCATTCCGTTTGGCGTCGGGACTTCGCTCGAAGGCCATCTGCTGGCGGTGCAAGGCGGCATCAGCATCGATGTCAGCGGTATGAATCAGGTCCTGTCGATCAACGCAGAAGACCTGACCGTTACCGTGCAGCCTGGCGTCACACGCAAACAACTCAATGAAGCGGTCAAATCCACCGGACTGTTCTTCCCCATCGACCCCGGTGCTGACGCCACCCTGGGCGGGATGAGCGCCACGCGCGCCAGCGGCACCAACGCGGTTCGCTACGGCACCATGCGAGAAAACGTACTCGCATTGGAAGTGGTAACGGCCAGCGGCGAGATCATCCGCACCGGCACGCGTGCCAGGAAGAGCAGCGCCGGCTACGACCTGACGCGCCTGCTGGTGGGTTCCGAAGGCACACTGGGCGTCATCACTGAAGTGACGGTCAAACTCTACCCGTTACCTGAGGCTATTTCGGCAGCCATCTGCTCATTTCCCAGCATTGAAGCAGCAGTGCGCTGCACGATCCAGATCATCCAGTTGGGTATTCCGATTGCGCGGGTCGAGTTGATCGATGGCAAGACCATGCGCATGGTCAATGCCTACGCAAAACTGGCGTTACGGGAAGAGCCTTTGCTGTTGATGGAGTTTCATGGTTCGCCCGCCAGCGTCAAGGAACAAGCCGAGATGGTGCAGGAAATCGCAAGCGAGTTTGGCGGCAATGCGTTCGAGTGGGCCACCACGCCGGAGGAACGAACACGGCTGTGGACCGCCCGGCACAACGCCTATTTCGCCGCGATTCAATCCAAACCTGGTTGTCGCGCCATTTCGACGGATACCTGCGTGCCAATCTCCCGCCTGGCCGACTGCCTGCTAGATTCGGTCACCGAAGCCGACGCCAGCGGCATTCCATACTTCCTGCTCGGCCATGTTGGCGACGGCAATTTTCACTTTGGCTATTTGATCGACCCGGCCAAACCTGAAGAACGAGAAATCGCGGAAAAATTGAACCACTCTCTGGTGGCGCGTGCTTTGCGTTTGGGTGGAACCTGTACCGGTGAACATGGCATCGGGCTGCACAAGATGGACTTCCTGATTGCAGAGACCGGCGTTGGCGCCATCGACATGATGCGCAGTATCAAACGTGCGCTCGATCCGCAAAACATCATGAACCCAGGCAAGATATTTGCCCTTTAACCAAGGGCAGCACCTGCGCCAGAGTCAATCAGCGCGCAGCACCCCGGGTGAGCCTGTCGATTAGTCCATTGAGTTCGTCAATGGACCCAAAGTGGATTGCCAACTCGCCCATCTCCTCCAGCCGTCCCGCCCGTTTAACGCGCTTTTTCACGCGGACCTCGACCTCGGCGGTAAGCAAGTCGGATAGCTCTTCTTCGACGCGCTTGATGTCGCGTGATTTCTCTTTTTTCGGCTTAACCGAGGTCAGATTGAACTCTGCGCTGAGTTTTTTTGCCAGACTCTCGGCCTCCCGCACCGACATCTTGCGGGCGCTGATCTGAGTGGCCGCAGTAATCTGGGTGGCCCGATCCAGAACCAACAGAGCGCGGGCATGACCCATGTCGAGATCGCCGGCCATCAGCATGGTTTGCACGGGCTCGGCCAGATTGAGCAAGCGCAGCAAATTGGTGGCTGCACTGCGCGACCGACCTACGGCTTGCGCAGCCAATTCGTGAGTTAGTCCAAACTCTTTAACAAGCCGTTGCAGGCCTTGGGCCTCCTCCAAGGGATTCAAATCTTCGCGCTGAATATTCTCGATCAGCGCCATCACGGCGGCGACTTCATTTGGAACGTCGCGTACCAGCACCGGCACACTGTCGAGTCCGGCCAGCTTGGCAGCACGGAAACGGCGCTCGCCGGCGATGATCTCGTACTTGCCCGCATTCTCGCCTTCAACCAGTCGACGCACCAGGATCGGCTGCAGTATGCCCTGTGCCTTGATTGATTCCGCCAACTCGTACAGAGCCCCTTCATCCATACGGGTTCGCGGTTGGTACATGCCGGGCAACATATCGGCCAACAGCAAGGAAGCCGGGACCCCGGGATTGACGGGGTTGCCAATCGAAGTATCAAATGCGGCGGATTCATTCACTCTGGGCCCGAGCAAGGCTTCGAGTCCGCGACCCAGGCCTTTTGGTTTTTTGGTGACCATTGTTTTGTCCTTATTGATTTTTAGTGAACAGCAACTGACCCGGCGTCAGACTGTTCAAGTTGTTTCAGTAACTCGTATCCATGAGGCCAGGTGCCCAGACCCGACTCAGCATTGATGTGCCCCCGGTCGCCATAGTCAATGTAGTCGGAGCCCCAAGCCCTGGCGAATTCACGGGCTCGCGCCTCGGAGCAATAAGGATCGTTGCGGCTGCCGACCAAAATACTCGTAAAGGGCAGCTTCTGCAAAGGAATTGGTGACCAGCTGGTCAGTACTGGGCGTAACTCTTCACGCTCAGCATCCCCTGGCGCAACCAGCAGCGCGGCTTTAACAAGGTGAACATTGGGCGAGTGTGCGGCCCAAGCCGCCGTCAGAAGGCAGCCCAGGCTGTGAGCCACCAGAATTGCCGGGCTAGTGCTTTGCAACAAGACCTCTTCCAATCGAGCGATCCAGTCACCGCGCAGCGGTCGCATCCAGTCATGCTGCTCCACCCGCTGGCAACCGTACAACGGCTCCCATTGGCTTTGCCAGTGCTCAGGGCCAGAACTCTGCCAGCCCGGCAAGATCAAGATGTTGGCAGTGCGCATGTAAAGATCTATTGATAGTGAACCGCAGTGTTTGAAAAGATGTTGCGTCGCAATTGACTACATTGTTTCGATGCGCTCCACCATCTCCCGGGCAAATGCAACAAACGCTTGCGCTCCTTTGCTGGAGGGATCAAATACCACGCCTGGAACACCGTAACTGGGTGCTTCCGCCAAACGCACATTGCGCGGAATAACAGTGTTGAATACCTTGCTGCCAAAATGGGTCTTGAGCTGCTCGCTCACTTGCTGCTGCAAGGTAATACGCGGATCAAACATGACACGCAGCAACCCAATAATAGCCAGCTCTTTATTCAGGTTGGCGTGCACCTGCTTAATGGTGTTGACCAGATCGGTTAGGCCTTCCAGCGCAAAGTACTCGCATTGCATGGGAACAATCACCCCATGGGCGCAACATAAACCATTGAGCGTCAGCATGGACAGGGATGGTGGGCAATCAATCAGGATGAAGTCGTAATCCTGCTGCACCTCTCCCAACGCCTGTTTGAGGCGTTTTTCGCGACGCTCGACATCGACCAGTTCGACCTCCGCGCCTGTCAATTCACGGTTGGCGCCAAGAATATCGTAACTACAACCACCTGCAATCAACTTATCACTTTTGACCCGAGCCTCTGCCACGGAGGCAGACTCGAGCAGGACGTCATAAACGGTGAGCGAGAGTCCCCGCTTGTCAACGCCGGAACCCATCGTCGCATTACCCTGCGGATCAAGGTCCACAAGTAGCACACGCTGACCAACTTGCGCCAAACCAGCCGCCAGGTTAACCGCTGTGGTGGTCTTGCCAACACCACCTTTTTGATTGGCGATGCAAAATATTTTTGTCATGAAATGCTCACCTGAAGTTGCGCAAAAGCCGGGAAAGGGGTCAGCGCGAAAGCGCTAGTTTGACGCCAAAGCCAATCAAAAAGATACCAGCAAGCTTTTCCAGCGTAATGGATATGAGCCGGTTCTTTCGCATACGCTCAGCCAAAAAATGGGTTAGCAACACGACCGTCAATCCATAGACAAAAGTTAGCACAGCAATCGTCAAAGCCATAAAGGCAAACGTCTTCAACCCTTGATGGTGAACCGAATCGACAAACAAAGGGAAGAAAGCCATGTAGAACACAATTGCCTTGGGATTAAGCAAAGTGATCATTAGCGCTTGACGCAGATAGTGACGCGGTTTTATCTGCAGCACGGGCGCCGAGCCCTCCTTCGCTAAAAGCAACTTGCCACCAAGCCAGGCAAGGTACGCCGCACCCAACCACTGGACCGCGTTGAAAGCCGATGGATAAGTGCTCAGCAAAGTCGCAACGCCAGCCACCGCCAGCCACATGAGAACCTGATCTCCGAAAATTACGCCAAAGGTCGCCCCCAAACCACCCGCGATACCACCCTTTCCTGTTGACGTGATCAACGCCAGATTCCCGGGGCCAGGAATCAACAAGAAAACGATGATTGCGATGACAAAAGCGCCATAGTCGACTATGCCAAACATGAATTCTTTTCTATTTAAACAAGCAAGGAGTTTACGGCATGCATACCATCAACCGAGTACCGGAATGGTTGGGCGATTTTTCATCCAGATAATACAGCGCTCGGCATCCAAACCCGGAACAGAAAGCTGTTCCACGTGAAACACGAAGACATCCTCCGGCAAAGCCACAACCTCTTCAGCCGGATATTTCCCCTTCATCGCAAGCCAAAGGCCCCCGTCTTTCAGCGAAGCTGACGTCAGGGTCGTGAAATCAACCAAGGATGCGAAGGCGCGGGAACAGATCACGTCATACTTGCCGGACAAACTCTCCACCCGCGCATGCACACCTCTCAGATTAGACAGGCCAAGAGAGAACCCCGCCTGTTGAATAAAGGCAGCCTTCTTGGCCACCGCATCCACACAGTCAACTGCCATCCCAGGACAGCAAATCGCGACCACCACGCCAGGGAGACCCGCGCCGGATCCAACATCAAGCAAGCGACTCGAAGAACGATCGCCAAGCGCCAACTGCAAAGGTCGGATGATTGACAGACTGTCGAGTAAATGATGCGTCAACATTTCGGCAGGGCTGCGCACCGCCGTCAAGTTGTAAACCTTGTTCCATTTTTGGATTAGTTCTTGATAATCGAGCAGTTGATCGACTTGCGCCTCGGTCAAGCCAAGCGAAAGCGCCGCCAATCCAGAGCGCAACGCCGCCGCCCCGGGCCGCATTAGACTGCGCCCTCGTCGATAGCCTTTAGCTGCGTCTCGCCGTCCAGTGCTCCAAACCCCTGAACCTTGTTCTTTTTCAGATAAATCAGTAATAACGAAATTGCGGCGGGTGTGACGCCAGAAATACGTGACGCCTGCCCCAGGGTTTCCGGCCTGTGCTTCCCAAGCTTTTGTCGCACTTCAATGCTCAGGGCGGCAACCTGATGGTAATCAAGCTCCTTCGGCAGCGTAAAGTTTTCGTAATAGGCACGACGATCAATTTCAATCTTCTGCCGCTCGATGTAGCCCGAATACTTCGCCTGAACCTCGACCTGCTCAATCACCGCCAACTCAAACATCGAATCCACCAGAGACACATCCTTGGACTCTCGTGAAGCACCGAAGCCAAATTTTTCTGTGACGTACTTACCATCCCCCAAGGACATCAATTGCGCGTATCTAACCCCTGGACGACGCAGCAACTCCGCCAGACTGTATTCATGTTCTATTGGCTTCCCAAGGATCAGCCCACAATCAGCCGCAGTTGAACTTTTCGGGTTGATCCAAATTGAACGCAAGCGCTCTGTTTCACGTGAAACTGCATCGCGCTTACGACTGAACGCGTCCCAGCGCACATCATCAACCAGGCCCAATTGACGACCGATTTCGGTAAGGCGCCCATCGGCGTTATCTTCGCGTAATTGGAGGCGAAACTCAGCGCGACTGGTGAACATCCGATAAGGTTCTGTCACGCCCTTGGTAACCAGATCATCAACCAGCACCCCGAGGTAGGCTTGATCCCGTCCCGGCACCCATACGTCCTGTCGCCAATCGGTCTTTGCACCAGCCTGCAGTGCCGCATTAACCCCGGCAAACAACCCCTGTGCCGCCGCCTCTTCATACCCGGTTGTGCCGTTAATTTGGCCCGCAAAAAACAAACCGCCAATCGACTTGGTTTCAAAACTTCGGTTGAGATGCTGCGGATCAAAAAAATCGTACTCAATGGCATAGCCGGGCCGGAGAATATGTGCATTCTCTAGCCCAGCCATCGAGCGCACAAAAGCATACTGAATATCAAAAGGCAGACTGGTCGAAATGCCATTCGGGTAGTACTCATGTGTCGTCAGCCCCTCGGGCTCCAAAAAGACCTGATGCGCATCCTTGTCCGAAAATCGATTGATTTTGTCTTCCACACTGGGGCAATAGCGTGGGCCAACGCCCGCAATCTCACCCGTGAACATGGGGCTGCGATCGAATCCACCGCGAATGATGTCGTGTGTTCGCTGATTTGTATGCGTCATCCAGCACGGCACTTGCCTCGGGTGCTGCTCGGGGCGTCCCATGAAGCTGAACACCGGCATGCTCTGACTCATGCCGCCGGGCATGCCATCACCGGGCTGCTCAATACACTTGCCGAAGTCAATCGAGCGACCATCAATACGCGGCGGGGTACCAGTCTTCAGTCTTCCCTGCGGCAATTTAAGTTCTTTCAATCGGGCGCTCAAACTTACCGCTGGTGGATCTCCGGCCCGACCGGCCGGATAACTATTCATTCCGACATGAACCTTGCCATCCAGAAAAGTCCCCGCAGTCAAGACCACTGTGCTGGATCGAAATTTAATGCCGGATTGCGTTACCGCGCCTACAACCCGATTACCCTCGACCATCAGGTCATCGACTGCTTGTTGAAATAGCCAAAGATTGGGTTGGCTCTCGAGCCGTTGCCGAATTGCCGCCTTGTACAAAATACGATCCGCCTGCGCACGGGTCGCTCGAACGGCCGGGCCTTTGCTGGAGTTAAGGATTCGAAACTGAATGCCGCTTTCATCGGTGGCAGCGGCCCTTGCCCCGCCCAAGGCATCAACTTCCTTGACCAGGTGACCTTTGCCAATACCACCAATTGAGGGGTTGCAGCTCATCTGCCCCAGGGTCTCGATATTGTGGCTGAGTAACAGAGTACTGCAACCCATGCGGGCGGCAGCAAGTGCCGCCTCGGTTCCCGCATGACCGCCGCCAACAACGATCACGTCAAAATGATGTGGATAAAACATGCTTGAGGGTACCAATCTGGGGCGGGGAAGTTTCCGATTTTACCGGCCACCCCAACAGGAACGATCCAGCGCTGATGAAGCCCTCAACTCAGCCCGCTTCTTGCACGCAATGCAACCACCGAACGTATTTCGATGCGGCCATAGCCTACAACCAAGACGCCATCTCGCTCCAGTGCTTTCAGCTCTTTCGACAAAGTCTGCCGTGTCACACCCATCATCATTGCCAGTTGTTCCTGCGAGACAGGCACAACCGGGCGCCAATCCCGTGCCTGTGTGACATCTCCGTGAGCCAATGCCATCAGGCGTCGCGCCACTCGAATACTTATGGATCGCAACATGGCGTCCTCCACCAAGCTGTACAGCAGGCGTACCCGGTTTGCCAGTAACAAACTCATCGCACGCGCGAAGACCGGGCTGGCCATCAATCGATCAAACTCGCCGCGCCCAACCAAAAGCACTTCAGCCGACTCCAAGGCGGTCACATCGTGCGGGCGCGGCAACCTGTCGAAAATGGAAATCTCGCCCAGCCAGTTTCCAGCCTCCACCACCGAAAGAATGCCTTCCTTACCATCTTCCCGCAAGGTAGAAACCTTGAAGGAACCTTTAACAACACCGAAGAACCCCCCGGGCAGATCGCCTTGTCGATAAAGCATTTCACCCGTGCGCAAAGTTATGCGCTCAGCGGCCGCCAACAGGGCTCGTTGATTACGTGGCGGCAACTCGGCAAACCATGGATTTAGTGCCATAGCGCGCGGGATCTGGACTTTTGAATGCACGCCCTATTTTGTCAGGGTATATACCCTAAATTGTAAAATTTTTGACATTTTGCTATCCGGCAAAGACTTACCGTCTGACACTTGAGCGGCCCGATCCGCCACACAAAACCCGTTGAGAGAACACCCTATGAGCGCCACCACCCAATACAGCGATGCAGGCATCGAACTGATCCGCAGTGATCTGAACGCCACACTCCTAATGCAGCGCTGCGCCTACCTTGCTCACCCCTATCCCAGCCTGGAGGAACGCCGCGCTGATCTGCGCCAATTGAAGGCTTTCATCCGCGACAACCGCGACGCCATCGTCGCAGCCATCAGTGCCGACTACGGCAACCGCTCACGCCATGAAACCCTGTTCGCCGAGATCTTCAGCGTTCTGGACGGCGTTGACTATACGCTCAAACACCTCAAGAAATGGATGAAACCGCAGCGTCGCCACGTCGATATGAAGAACTTCTTTGGCGCAAGCAATCGTGTGATACCGCAACCACTGGGCGTTGTCGGCGCGATCGTGCCCTGGAATTTCCCGATCAACCTGAGCTTCAGCGGTCTGATTGCCACCTTCGCTGCCGGCAATCGGTCAATGGTGAAGATGTCAGAAAATTCACGCCACCTGGCCAAACTGCTGATCGACAAATGTCCCACTTATTTCCCTCGCGACAAGCTCGCCTTCTTTGACGAAACCGGCGGCGTTGGCATTGAGTTTTCCAAGCTCAAATTTGATCACTTGTTGTTCACTGGCTCCGGGCTGACCGGACGCTCTGTGATGGCCGCAGCCGCCACCAACCTGTGCCCAGTCACGCTGGAACTCGGTGGTAAATCACCGGCGATTCTTTGCGATGACTATCCCTTGCGCAAAGCAGCTGAACGACTGCTGTTCGTCAAATTTTTCAATGCAGGGCAAATTTGTACAACGGTAGATTACCTCTATCTACCGCAGGCCAAAGTGGACGAATTCGCTGCAATGGCAAGAGAGATTGTTAGCGCTCGCTATCCGGAACTGGAAAGCCCAGACTACACTTCTATGATCGATGAGCGCTCCTTCAACCGGGTCATTGCGGCCATGGAAGAAGCCCAGGATGGCGGCGCTACTTTGCTGCAGCTCATTCCCGGCAAGAAGTGGGATAGCGCCACGCGCAAGATCGCACCTCATATTGTCCTTAATGCCCCGCCTGAATGCGCGTTGCGAACCCGGGAAATTTTCGGACCCGTGCTGCCCGTCATCACGTACACCAGCATCGACGAGCCGATCAAAGCCATCAATGCCGGGCCTAGGCCGCTGGCACTCTATCCTTTCAGCAACGACAAGACTCTGGTCAACCACCTGATTCAACACATCATGTCCGGCGGTGTCAGTGTCAACGACGGTTTGTTCCATGTCGGCCAGCATGATTTGCCCTTTGGCGGTGTCGGTGACAGCGGCATGGGTCATTACCACGGCTACGAAGGCTTCGTCACCTTCTCCAAGATGCGTCCCGTTTTTTACCAGGCTTCCTTCAGTGCCATCAAGTTCATGTGGCCGCCCTACGGAAAATTCGCCAGCAAGTACCTGGATTTCCTGACCCGCTAAATCAAGCTCTATAAGGAATTACTGCATGCAAGTTCAAGAATTCGACTACGTTGTGGTTGGCGGGGGTGCTGGCGGTTGCGTCGTCGCAAGCCGTCTCTCTGAAGATCCCGCCATCACTGTTTGTTTACTCGAAGCCGGCGGCCCCGACAATTCAGCATTGATTCAGGCGCCGCTGGGATTTGCTGCTACCGCTGCTTTGGGTATTCACAACTGGAATTACAACACCACCCCGCAGCCGGGCCTGAACGGTCGGTGTGGCTTTCAACCACGTGGCAAGGTGATGGGCGGCAGCAGCTCCATCAATGCGATGGTCTACACCCGAGGCAACCGGTTGGACTACGCGCATTGGGCCGAACTTGGCAATCCTGGGTGGTCCTATGAAGACGTGCTGCCTCTTTTCAAACGCTCGGAAAACAGCGAATGCTTCGGTGCCAACGATTACCACGGCACTGGCGGGCCTCTGAATGTGAGCTACCTGCGAAGCCCCAGCCGCATCAACCAGGCATTTCTCGATGCCTGCGCCGAACAAGGTTTACCGCAAACCAAGGATTACAACGGGGAATCGCAATTCGGCTGTTCCCCGGCGCAAGTCACTCAAAAAAATGGTGAGCGTTGGAGTGCGGCCAAAGGGTATATCACGCCGCACCTGTCACGCACCAACTTAACGGTTATCACCCAGGCCCACACCCAGCGTCTCATGCTGGAGGGCAGACGCGCTGTCGGTGCCGAATACCTGCGCTCCGGACAACGCGTTCAGGTACAGGCGCGGCGTGAGGTCATCCTTTCGGGTGGTGCCTACGGTTCCCCGCAATTGCTCATGCTCTCAGGCATTGGCCCAGCAGCTCATTTGCGGGAGCACGGAATCAAGGTGCTGCATGATCTGCCCGGTGTTGGCCAGAATCTGCATGACCACGTCACCACCGTCCTGATTTACCGCACACAAAGCAAAGACAGCACCTTTGGTTTTTCTCTGTCCGGACTGGTGAAGATCATTCGCAGCATCTTCGAATGGCGCAAGAGTCGCAACGGAATCATTACCAGCAACGTTGCCGAGTCGCAAGCCTTTTTGTTTGCCGATGCGAACGAAAAGTCTCCCGACATTCAGCTGGCTTTATGCAACGGTATCGTCGACGACCATACGCGCAAAAACCATCTGGGTCACGGCTACACACTGCACGTCACCCTGATGCGTCCAAAAAGTCGGGGCAGTGTCCGCCTGCAAAGCAGCAACGCAAAGGACGCTCCGCTGATTGACCCTGCGTTTCTGACCGATCCTCGCGACTTGGCAACGCTGATAAAAGGAACCCAAATTGGCTTTGACATCATGCAAAGCAAAGCCTTTGCACCGTTTCGCGGTGCCATGCTGTACCCATTGGATCGCAACAACCCCACTCAAATTGAACAGTTTTTACGTGATCACGCTGATACCGAATACCACCCTTGCAGCACTTGCAAAATGGGACCCGCCAGTGACCCGTTGGCGGTTGTGGATCCTGAACTGCGTGTTTATGGAATTGAAAACCTGCGCGTTGTCGATGCTTCCATCATGCCGCAGCTGGTTTCCGGCAACACCAATGCACCCACCATCATGATTGCGGAAAAAGCTGCTGACATGATCAAAGCTTCTGTTAACTGACTCGCGCGTTTAAAACAATAGGGGTATGCAGGTTTTTCATATACCCGTTAGCATTGTTCCTTGTCCTGAATCGCGATTCAGATTTGATCATTTTTTTTACCAATTTTCATGAAACTCTACTACTCTGCGGGCGCTTGCTCCCTGTCACCGCACATTGTGCTCAAGGAATCCGGTTTGGCTTTTGAAGCCATTGCGGCTCCAACAAAGACCCATCAGTTGGCCGATGGCACCGATTACTACACCATCAATCCGCTTGGCTATGTTCCATTGTTGGTACTGGATGATGGAACCAAATTACGAGAAGGTCCAGCAATCGTTCAATACATTGCAGATCAGGTCCCCGCCAAAAAACTGGCTCCTCTTAACGGCACATTTGAACGCTACAAGTTACAGGAATGGCTGACGTTCATCGGAACAGAATTGCACAAAGGATTTTCACCACTTTTCACACCGGGTATGCCGGAAGAGGCCAAGATCATTGCCAAGACCCGATTGATTTCACGTTTGCAATGGGTCGATCGTGAATTGACAAAAACACCCTACCTGATGGGTGACACCTTCACGGTGGCGGATGCCTACCTCTTCACCGTCACCGGATGGGCACCGCATGTGGGAATTGATCTGTCGCCTCTTACTCATATTCTCACATTCCGATCGCTTGTCAGTGCACGTCCTGCGGTCATCGATGCGATGAAGGCAGAAGGATTGATCAAATAGTCGGTGAATAAACTGCTCAGGAGCGGACGCCAACGCAAACAGAATTACTTACCCCTGTCAAATGACAGTTCTGTGGATAGTTCTTGAATAAGGTCTCAGTTGTCCACAGGTGGGTTAAATTTACCAAAGTTGTCCAGTTTGACGTGCCCTGAGAAACACTGTCACCCACATCACTTGAAATGATCTAAGTAGTTGATAAACAAGAAAATTTCACGCTTTTCCACACGTGGGTGCCATCTCTATCTACTACTACTATCTTTAAATAATGAATATTGAAAGAGAACAGCATCAAACTCTGTTCATGATTTTTTAGAAATTTCTTTTGGATGCCAGCGTTTAAGCAGCAGTGCATTACTCATGACACTGACTGAACTCATTGCCATCGCCGCACCCGCAACGACGGGATTCAAAAAACCAAACGCTGCCAACGGAATTCCTGCCACGTTGTAGATAAAAGCCCAGAACAGGTTTTGCCTGATCTTTGCCACGGTTCTGGCAGAAATAGCAAGGGCTGCCGCCACCAACGCTGGATCACCCCGCATCAAGGTGATGCCGGCTGCGTGCATGGCAACATCGGTCCCATTCCCCATCGCGATACCAACATCGGCTGCTGCCAGAGCGGGAGCGTCATTGACACCATCACCAACCATGGCCACGGTATGACCGCCGGTTTTTAAGCGCATGATCAGAGCAGCTTTATCACCAGGCATCACTTCGGCCATTACTTCTCCTTGTTCTGGTTTTAAGCCAAGACGGCGAGCCATGGTTTCTGCAGCGCATTGGTTGTCACCTGAAATCATGACTGTTCTAATGCCTTGTGCACGTAAATCAGCCAAAGATTCCCTTACCCCTGGCTTGGGTTCGTCACCAAAAGTCATCAAGGCAAGAATACGGATATGTTCAGCCAAGCCATGATGCTCTGGTTGACGTTGTGCAAGCACCGATACTGTCACCCCTTTCTTTTGAAATTCAAGCGCCTGTGAGCCCGCCAGTGCACCCTCGCTCTCCACTTTGACTCCTAGCTCAGTCATCCAACGCAGACTTCCAATCAAATAGCTATTCCTTTCGCTGGCTTGCTCTACTTCACCCTCGGTTCCACGACCAGGCAAGGTACGCACATTAAAGGGTTGTTTGATAGCAATTCCACGCTCTTTCGCCATTACCAATACCGCTCGCGCAAGCGGATGCTCACTACCACTTTGAAGACTGGCTGCAATGCCCAACAATTCGCTTTGCCTCAAAAAAATTGTGTTTATTGAAGTAATTGCAGTACTTGGTGGTTCAAGAAGGTCCTGGTTGTCGACAACAAAATGAGTGAGACGAGGACGACCCAGAGTGAGGGTTCCAGTCTTGTCAAACGCAACCACATCCACCTTATGCGCAATTTCCAACGCCTGTGCATCTTTGATCAAGATGCCATATTTAGCTGCAACGCCAGTGCCCGCCATAATGGCTGCCGGCGTGGCCAATCCAAGCGCGCAGGGACACGCG
>Ga0194060_10000696_pt1 | contig 24369 bp, 22 predicted proteins | sample SepL225m_MetaG_FD_163427 | JGI IMG/M metagenome (GOLD analysis project Ga0194060, IMG submission 163427) | Anoxic zone freshwater microbial communities from boreal shield lake in IISD Experimental Lakes Area, Ontario, Canada - Sep2016-L222-5m | ecosystem: Environmental > Aquatic > Freshwater >... | reverse complement strand
GCAGCGCATCAATGCCGCATCTCAGCTTGGCGCGGGATCCTTGGTGGTGGGGGCAATGCTCGCACTCGTTATATCTGTTGTCCTTGCCTACCTCGTCACCACAACGACCAGCCTCCTCAAATAAGGTTCAATCATGACAAGCAGTACCGTCGCGATAATTCCAGCACGTGGCGGTTCAAAAGGTATACCGGATAAGAACCTGCAACATGTGGGTGGCATTCCATTACTCGTGAGAGCGATACATGCGCTCCAACTCTCCTCGCGAGTGACGGCTGTCTATGTTTCTACTGATAGTGAATCCATCGCCCGATTGGCTACTGCATATGGTGCATTGGTCATCATGCGACCTAGTGACTTATCGTCAGATTCAGCTTCAAGTGAATCAGCGCTATTGCATGCGATTGAAGAGATCAATGCAAGCGGTCAACACCCGACCTCAATTGTTTTTGCACAGTGCACGTCTCCATTTATCGAGCCTGATGACATCGATGGCGTCATCAAACTTTTAGATAATCATGACTGTGCGCTAACGGTCACCGAAAATCACGCATTTATCTGGAGAGGTTCACCAGATGGCTCTGCTGTTGGGATAAACCATAATCCAATTGAGAGACTCCCACGGCAGATGCTCCCTGCCGAGTACAGAGAAACTGGAGCTCTCTATGCGTTTAATGTCAACGGATTTAAATCTGCAAAACATCGATTCTTTGGAAAAATTGGAATGTTCAATGTCCCAAACAGTCGGTCAATGGAAATAGATGAACCATACGACCTCGTACTTGCAAATCAGTTGTCAACAACCTCAAAGATTGCACCATCTGAAAACACACTTCGCACCATAAAAGCCATAATTTTTGATTTCGATGGAGTCATTACAAATAATTTGGTTCACCTAGACGAAAATGGAACTGAAACAGTTGTGTGCAGCAGATCCGATGGCATGGGAATTCAAATGCTTCGGGCTGCAGGCATTCAAATGTTGATTCTCTCAAAAGAGCGAAACCAAGTAGTCACCTCGCGTGGCAAAAAACTTGAAGTGGAAGTAATCCAAGGATGCGATAACAAGAGGGAGCGACTTGCAGGTTGGCTCACCGAACATAACTTGCGGCCTAGCGAAGCCATCTATATGGGAAATGACATAAACGATTATGAGTGCATGGACTACGTAGGGCTTTCTGTGGCACCTGCCGATGCGCATCCCTCAATTGCAGCGGCGACTATGTGGAAAATGGATGCCAAAGGTGGCTATGGCGCAGTTCGGGAATTGGCGGATGCGCTTCTCCGCAGCCAAACCAACCCACTGAGTTAGTCTGTTTTGGCATGCAAAAATCAATTGAAATTAACGGTAAAAAAATAGGTGCTGGCTTCCCTGTTTACGTAATTGCCGAAATCGGCATCAATCACAACGGTGATATTGAAATCGCAAAGAAGTTGATGGATGTTGCGGCTCAATCAGGTTGCGATGCAGTCAAGTTCCAAAAACGTACTCCCGAAATTTGCGTGCCGGAGGAACAGAAAAGCATTCCTCGCGAAACACCATGGGGCATGATGACTTACTTTGAATACAAGAAACGCATCGAATTTGGTGAGTCTGAATTCAATGAAATCAATAAATATGCACTGAGTCTTGGAATTGACTGGTTTGCCTCACCCTGGGATACCCCATCTGTTGATTTTCTTGAAAGCTTTAAAACCCCATGTCATAAAATTGCTTCAGCATGCTTGACAGATGGTGAACTTCTTGGCGCAATTAATAAGACTGGCAAACCGACAATTATTTCTACTGGAATGTCCTCCCTGGAAGAGATTGACAAAGCAGTAGATATTCTCACTGATGTACCACTCGCTATCGCGCAATCCACATCGACTTATCCTTGCGAAAATTCCGAATTGAACCTCCGTGCGATTGCCACATTAGGAAGTCGCTACGAAATACCAGCGGGGTACTCAGGGCATGAGCGAGGAGTGCAAGCAACAATTGCCGCAGTTGCCCTCGGAGCAACATTCATTGAACGACACATCACGCTCGATAGAAGCATGTGGGGTACTGATCATTCGGCAAGTCTCGAGCCTGCCGGTCTTGAGCGACTAGTTAGAGACATTCGCATCGTTGAACTCGCGCTTGGAGACGGTGCAAAGCGCGTGTACGAAAGTGAAATTCCGATAAGGGCGAAACTCAGAAGAGTTATTTAATCCAATAGGCTGTCCTACAAGATGTTAAGGCGCTTGCGACGTGCAGTACCTATTCTTCTCTCGGGACGAATTAATTGGTCACCACCGAAGCAACGAGCCATTGTGCTCATTCATGCAGATGGATTCAATACGCTGACAAATTTTGTTAGTGCGAGAGATATTGCGATCCTTGATCCTGACCGCATAAATATATTTGTCGTTCTTAAAATGCTTTTCTCATTTCAGATCTCCCACGAACAGTATCGAGTAAAATTCATCAATACAGTTCAGCCAAAAGTCGTCATCACGTTCATAGACAACGATGTGACTTTCTATTCACTTAAAAGCCTCGTCCCTGGTCCACAGTTTTTATCTATTCAGAATGGACTTCGGCACAACTATTCATTTAACTCGCAAGGTGGATTCCTAGACCAACTGCATGAAGTTTCGAAAACTAAAACACTTATTTGCGATTACATCTGTGTATTTGGTCTCGCCTCAGCAAAATTATTTTCGACTTATATCAATGCCAAAACAGTCGTTACCGGAAGCATCCAAAACAACCTTCGCGAGATAGTTCCGTCCAATGGAACCACCTCCGACGTCATCTTTGTTTCACAAATGCAGGCCTTCACGCTTGATGGCAGTTCAGTGAAGGTTTACTTTGGCGAGCAAGGGACGACAATTTCAGAATTTTTTGAAGCAGAACGACGAATTGTTCGAGCACTATCTCAATATTGTGAGAACGAAGGCCTCCAACTAGTCATCTGTGGTAAGCGCGATCAATCACATACGTACGAACGTGAATTTTTTGAAAGCATTCTCGACACAAAAATGGTATTATTTTTGCCTCGCGGTAGTGGCACAAGTACCTACGATGCAATCAATTCGACGGGCATAGTAGTCACGATCGATAGCACAATTGGCTATGAGTCTCTGTCAATTGGTAAGCGAGTTGCCTTTATGTCTGGGCGTACGCAATCTGCGGACCCTGTTGCCTTGGCGCAAGTACGTGACACAAACTTTGGGTACCCATTGGACCTTCCATCAAGGGGTAATTTCTGGACAAACCAAGCAACTGCAGCCGAATTGACACGAATTCTTGATTATCTGCAGGCGGTTACAGACGAAGAATGGGCCACCGAAATAGCCCCGTACAATAAGAGTCTCATGGCGTATCAGCCTGGTAATCCAGTATTTAAGAAGCTGCTACTGGAACTTGGGCTCACATTGATTGATGGGGAGAAGTCTGATGCTTAAAGGTTCTTCAATTCTCATTACGGGTGGCACTGGGTCTTTCGGCCACGCATTCGTCCCCATGACTCTGGCCAAGTACAACCCAAAGAAACTCGTGATCTTCTCTCGTGACGAGATGAAGCATTGGGAAATGGCAAAGACGTATGGAAATGACGAACGTGTTCGCTTCTTCGTCGGTGATGTCCGAGATAAAGACAGACTTTCGCGTGCGTTGAACGGCATTGACTACGTCGTTCATGCCGCTGCTACAAAAATTGTTCCGATGGCTGAATACAACCCATTTGAATGTGTAAAAACAAATGTGATTGGCGCAATGAATCTCATTGATGCTTGCATTGATCAGGGTGTAAAACGAGTTGTCGCTCTGTCTACCGATAAGGCCAGTAGCCCAATAAATCTCTATGGAGCAACCAAGCTCACTTCGGACAAACTGTTTGTGTCGGGTAATTCATATGCTGGGCCCAATGACACCAGATTTTCGGTTGTGCGTTACGGAAACGTAATGGGTTCACGTGGATCTATCATCCCGTACTTCTTGTCAATGCCAAATTCAACAACTGTTCCAGTTACCGATGAAAGAATGACTCGGTTTATGATCACGCTTGAACAGGGTGTCGAACTTGTGTGGACTGCATTCAGTGACATGGTTGGCGGTGAGATTTATGTCAAAAAAATTCCATCAATGAAGATTTCTGACGTTGCAACTGCATGCTTACCAAATGCGAAACATGACATCGTCGGTATTCGACCTGGCGAAAAACTCCACGAACAGATGATCAGTCCAGATGATGCTCCGCACACATATGCGTATGGCGACCACTACAAGATTCTACCTGCTATTCACAACTGGAGTGCAGAGGCAGGACGTATCGGCAAGGGAATACCTGTTGGTCAGGATTTTGAATATTCATCAAACACCAATACTGAGTGGATGTCGGTGAAGCAACTTCAAGAGTGGATTGAAAAAAATCGGTCGTCAATCGGAGCGATCTAACACTCCATGTTTGTTCCTTACGCTCGCCAGTCAATCAATGAAGAAGATATTGCTGCTGTTACAAATGTTTTGCGTTCCGATTTTCTTACTCAAGGTCCGGCTGTCCCAGCTTTTGAACACGCAATTAAAACTTATTGCAACGCTGCTTACGGGGTAGCGATGAACAGTGCAACTTCCGCATTACATGTTGCATGTCTTGCACTCGAAGTTGGTCCAGGAGACATCGTCTGGACAAGCCCAATATCATTTGTCGCAAGTGCAAATTGTGCGCTTTACTGCGGCGCTCGAGTTGATTTCGTGGATATTGATCCAGAAACATTCAATATGAGTGTTGCAGCACTGACGACCAAACTTGATACGGCCAAGTTGGCCAACGCACTTCCCAAAGTCGTCATTCCGGTTCATCTTGCCGGTCAATCCTGCGACATGGTTTCAATCAATGCACTTGCAAAAAAGTACGGCTTTAAAATTATTGAGGACGCTTCACACGCCATAGGTGGAACTTTCCAAGGCACCCCAGTCGGCAGTTGCCAATACAGCGACATCACAATCTTGAGTTTCCATCCAGTCAAGATCATTACCTCCGGCGAGGGTGGCATGGCTCTCACCAACAATGCTGTATTGGCTGATTCGATGAGTAGAACACGCTCGCATGGAATCACTCGTGACGCTCAGAACTTTGCAAATCTCTCAGAGGGTCCGTGGTATTACGAACAACAGTCTCTTGGTTTCAACTATCGACTCACTGATATTGCTGCAGCGCTCGGACTCAGCCAATTTAAGCGAATTGATAGTTTTGTTGCGCGACGGAACGAAATTGCGCAGACCTACGACGCACTTTTTGCTGATTCAACTATTGCGACACCGGTTATCTCTAATGAAGTTGTTTCTGCATTTCATTTGTACATCATTCGACTTCCGTTTCAAAACTTTCAGAAACAACGCTTCTTTGAGATTGCGCATCAAAACAACATCGGACTGAATGTCCATTACATACCTATTTATAGACAGCCCTTTTTTACTAAAATGGGATTCAGTCCGAATGATTTTCAGTCTGCAGAGAAGTACTACTCAGATGCAGTGAGTATCCCGATGTATGCAGATTTAACTTACGAGCAGCAGCAGCATGTTGCATCGGTGCTCATCTCGGCCGCGGCGTCGGTCTCTCACTAATAGCACCATGAGCAAAATCGCTCTGGGAACGGCACAATTTGGTTTGCCGTACGGAATTTCCAACACTCACGGCCAAGTCGACCGCAATGAAATAGAAGCGATTTTTCAAGTCGCGAGAAGTGCAAATATCACTCTGTTAGACACGGCAATTGCATATGGCAATTCAGAAGAAAGCATTGGTGCCACAGATTCCCTTAGTTTCGAAATCGTCACAAAGCTTCCACCTTTCCCTGCTTCAGAAACGTCGGTTGCGGAGTGGGTGCGAAATCAAATTTATAATTCACTTACCAAACTTAAGCGTAAATCCATATCTGGTCTTCTTCTTCACAACCCAGTAGATCTCCTCGGTTCCAGTGGAAACGAACTTCATGACTCACTTGCAAATCTCAAACAAGATGGCTTAATTAAAAAATTTGGTGTCTCGATTTACTCACCCACCGAACTTGACTCACTTTTTTCACAAATTCCAAATTTCAGACCCGACATCGTTCAGACACCCCTCAATATCTTTGACCGATCAATCGAATCATCGGGTTGGCTCACACGACTTTCTGACATGAATATAGAGATTCATGCTCGGTCTGTGTTTTTACAGGGTTTACTTCTGCAGCCGGCAGCAGAAAGATCGGTCGCCTTCAACAGATGGTCCCCTGTGTTTGCCCAATTTGATTCGTGGACCAATACCCAAAAACTGAGCCCGCTGTCCGCCTGCCTAGGACATGTGCTTTCATACTCAGAAGTCTCAAAAGTAATCATCGGCGTCACATCAGTAAATGAATTGAAACAGATCATTACTGCATCGTCTGGAAATCATGTGCGTGCCCCACAAAGCCTTCAAGTAACAGACGTAGATTTAATTCAACCTATGAATTGGAAGAAGCAATGAATGTCCTCGCAATTGTTCAAGCCCGCATGGGTTCTACGCGTCTTCCAAATAAGGTAATGCGTGAAATCGACGGAATACCCCTCATTGAATTGCTACTTACTCGGCTTTCTCAATCCAAAGCGATTGACCAAATTGTTCTGGCAACTTCAACTGACTCGAGTAATTTTCCACTGCTGAATCATGTGGAAAGTTTGGGATACCCATCGTTCCAGGGCAGCGAAGACAACGTTCTTGAGCGTTTTTATCTTGCTGCACAAAAATTTGATGGTGGCATCATTATTCGCATCACAGGAGATTGCCCGTTAGTTGACCCACAGTTGGTTGATGAAGCAGTTGACAAGTTCAAGACCAGCAGTGTTGACTACCTCTGCAATATCAACCCACCGACATTCCCAGATGGACTCGACATCGAAGTCTTTACTTTTGAGGCACTACAACGTGCCCACAATGAATCTCGTTCGCCGAGTGATCGCGAGCATGTCACCCCCTATATAAGGGAATCAGGTCTTTTTACCACCATAAATATTGCATCTGCAGCCGACTACTCACACCTCCGTTGGACGGTGGACGAAGAACAAGATCTTGAAGTTGTCCGCTTTGTGACCGAACACTTTGCCCCCAACAGACTCTTTTCATGGAAAGATGTTCTTCGGTTATACGAAACTCATTCCGACGAATTGAATAGAAATTCAAATATCGCAAGAAATGCGGGAGCAACAATGGGAACTGGCCAAAAATTATGGAAACGAGCTAAGGCCGTAATACCTGGCGGAAACATGCTCCTTTCAAAACGTGCGGAGATGTTCCTCCCCGATCAATGGCCTGCCTACTTCAGCAAGTCAAAGGGTTGCAAAGTTTGGGACCTTGATGGCAACCAATACACCGATATGTCGATCATGGGCATCGGCACCAATATTTTGGGATACGGAAACCAGGAAGTTGATGATGCAGTTCGCAACACTGTTGATGCTGGCAACATGTCGACACTTAATTGTCCAGAAGAGGTGTACCTCGCTGAAAAGCTCGTCGAGATGCATCCTTGGGCCGACATGGTTCGCCTAGCTCGATCGGGTGGTGAAGCAAATGCAATTGCGATTCGAATTGCACGAGCAGCAGCCGGCAAAGCACAGGTTGCAATTTGCGGATACCACGGTTGGCACGATTGGTATCTTGCCGCCAATCTAGGCAATGACAAAGAACTCGCAGGGCACTTATTGCCTGGACTTGAACCAAATGGCGTTCCCCAGAACCTGAAAGGAACTGTCCTTCCTTTCAACTACAACGACATCGATGGTCTTACAAACTTAATTGCACAAAACAACATTGGTGTGATCATGATGGAAGTCTCTCGCAGTGTTGGACCGCAAGATGGTTTTCTGCAAAAGGTTCGTGACCTCGCAACCCAAAATGGCATCGTGCTGATGTTCGATGAATGTACTTCAGGGTTTCGTCAGACTTTTGGTGGATTACACAAGATGTATGGCGTTAATCCAGATATGGCAATGTTCGGCAAGGCGCTAGGCAACGGTTACGCCATCACCGCGATAATCGGTCGTCGAGAAATCATGGAGGCTGCCCAGACAACATTTATTAGTAGCACGTTCTGGACTGAAAGAATTGGCCCAACAGCAGCACTTGCAACTCTTGATGTAATGAGTCGTACTGAGTCTTGGTCACAAATCACCAAAACTGGCGAAGCAATCACGCAACGTTGGTGCGATCTAGCCAAAAAGCATGAGTTGAAAATCACTACGGGCGGATTGCCTTCTCTTACCAATTTCACATTTGAGTCGCCGAACGCTCTTGCTTATAAAACGCTCATTACCCAAGAAATGCTTGGACAAGGATTCCTTGCATCAAACAGTGTTTATGTATGCACCGAGCACACACAAGATGTTGTGGACGAATACTTCACTTTGCTCAATCCAATATTTCGGACAATAAGGCAGTGCGAAGATGGCAAAGACGTAATGTCGCTGCTGAATGGTCCGATCTGTGATTCGGGCTTTAAACGACTAAATTAGGTGTTGCTTGACCAGTTACCTGATCACAACAACAGATCGTTCAAGATGGCCTCATTCAGGTCATCTTGTTTTCATCGGAACATTTTGTCTTCCTGATGATCCAGATTCACTTCTTGATCAATTCACGTACGAAATTGCAGAGACATCAGTATCCTCAGACGACAAACTTCGCTGCTTCCAAAGTTCCTTAAGAGCTCATACCTACCTCAGTGCCCATCTAAGCGATGCACTTAACCGTGCCCATCAACTCGATAAGTCAAACAGGTACTGGCAAATTCTTACAGGAGTTTGGCTCCGTTTATTTCTTGACTTACTGATCAGCAGAATATTTACAATTGCCGCGTTAAAAACAACTTTTCCTGATCTTCAATTGGTGTCCACTGATGAAACTAGGCACAGGCGTAGTCCTTCTAATACCGCTGACTTTCATGCGCTAACCAAATCCGCTGAGTGGAATTCTTTGATCTATTCAGATCTCTGGGATTTTGCGAGCATTCAACTCTCCTTGGATACTTTAGGCAGTGACCGTATTAAGCCGGCGATGACAGAAATACACCCACCCAGACTTTCTGGCTTCGTTTTGTCGGCGACATACTTGCCACGCATTCAAGAAATTTTTTTGCATCTTCTACTCGGACAAAAATATAGGAGCCTCCGGGTTGTCCCCTTGCAAGAGGTAACTGCGAATATTACGGCCCGTGAACAACTGGCTCTTGATAATTCCAATTCAAGCGAGTTTGAGCGAATTCTTATCAAATGTCTCAAGAATTATCTACCCGCATCATTTCTTGAAGGTTTCCCAAACCTGAGAAATTCAACCCACCTGATGCGATTCCCGAAGAGTCCGAAAGCGATATTTACATCAAACCGTCACTTGTACGACGATGTCTTTAATGTCTGGGTTGCGGATGCCACCGAAAAAGGTTCACGGCTCATACTCGGACAACATGGTGGCCATTACGGAATTTCTCGATTTCCGTCATTCGCCGAGCGCCACGAGTGCGATATTGCGGATACCTATCTGACTTGGGGCGCCTCAACCTGTCGCAATGCAACGCCAGGCATAATTCTCACAATTCTTGGAAAACGGAAACCGTTTAGAAGGGGCTCAAAACTTGTTCTAATAACAGATCATCTTTGGTCTCAAAAGCGTTCCCAATTTATAGACATAGACCAAATGAGCGACTATGCGAACCACATTACTGATGTGGCCAATTTGCTTCCATCAAGAATTTGCAGTCAATCAATTATTCGAATTCATCACGGGCAAGATGAAACTGGAAGAACAATTGTTGATGAATCACTGGTAAATAAACTAGGAATTACTGTCGACAAAGGAATAACCCCAATTTCTCGAATTCTAAGAAAATCTCGAATCGTCCTTGTGGCTCATAATGGAACAACTTTTCCAGAAACAATTTCACTAGGAATTCCAACACTCATCACTTGGACTACAAATTGGGTAGAAATTCGTGACGAAGCAAAACCCATATTTGCAAAGCTTGCGGAAGTAGGAATCTTCCACGAAGATCCGGTTTCATTAGCAAACCACATTTCTGCAATCTGGGATAACGTTGACGTTTGGTGGGAAAGCAAAGAAGTTGCAGAGGCGCGTGAACTTTTTTGCTCACACTTTGCAAGGTCGGTTCCACGCCCACGGAAGTTTCTGATCGAAATCATTAAAGGTAAGCAGATAATGGGGAAGCAGGGAGATTTGTAATGAAGGTACAGATCACCACGTCATCGTTTGATCTCAAGAATTTTATTGGTAGTGATCTATTAGCCGCTGCAAATATTGAAATTGCGCTAAACCCAATGAAAAGTCGACTTACGGAATCACAAGTAACCGAATTGTTGACTGATGACGTTGTTGGCATGATCGCTGGGCTTGAACCTCTCAATGAAAATGTGCTTCGTGAGGCTAAGTCACTGAAAATTATTGTTCGTTGCGGGACCGGTCTCGACAGTGTCGACCTCGAGATTGCACGCGAATTAGGTATAGATGTGTTTAATACGCCAAATGCACCGGCGCGAGCAGTATCCGAACTCACCATTGGACATATGTTGAATGCCCTCAGGCATATCTCGACTACAGATCGCTCTCTTCGCGATGGTTCATGGACCCCAACCATGGGATCTTTGCTTGGCACAAAGAAGGTAGGTCTCATTGGTTTTGGTCGAATTGGGAAAATGGTGAGCGAGTTATTACTTGCATTTGGAGCGTCGGTGCAAGCATTTGACCCAATGGTGTCTACCTCAAATACGGAAGTCACGATGTGTGATTTGGATACCTTGCTACTCACTAGCGACATCGTTTCGCTTCATGTTCCCTATTCGGCATCAACGCATCATCTCGTCAATGCTGAGTCGCTCCGTTTGATGAAACCTCAATCAATACTTGTCAATATTTCTCGTGGAGGACTCATCGACGAAGAAGCACTTTTTTATTCGTTGACAACGAACAAGATCGCCGGTGCAGCGCTCGATTGTTTTGAGATCGAACCGTACCTGGGTCCGCTTCGCACCCTTCCTAATGTTTGCTCAACGAGCCACATGGGCTCATATGCAAGGGAAACTCGCGATCAGATGGAAATTGAAGCGAGCACAGCATTGGTCGCGGGTCTAAAGAAACATGGATTTATCTAACCCCCATAGACTGTAAGACATGATCTGTGCGCTGATGATCGGTCGTGGTGGCAGCACGGGTTTCCCAGGGAAAAACACATCGCTAGTTCTGGGAAGACCTCTTTGCGAATATCCACTCATGGCAGCATCTCAATCCAACTCAGTTGATGAAATTTTTGTTTCAACCGACTCACCAGATATTCGAGCAGTCGGACAGAAGTACAATGCTCACCATATTGAGAGGCCAGCAGATCTTGCAACGTCATCGGCGCTTTCTGATGATGTTTTCCTTCATGGATACGAAGTCATCAAGCAGCATGTTCTTTCACTCGGTAAAGAATTGGAAATGCTGGTGCTACTTTTTGCAAACGCCGCCACAGTAATTCCCTCATACATTGATCAAGGTGTTGAGATGTTGCGCAGTGATGCCCTCTTGGATGGTGCTGCAACAACTTCGATCTACAACATGTACAGCCCACTACGCGCTCGAAAACTTGATGCCAAGGGACGGCTCCAACCTTTTGTTCCATTTGAGGCGATTGGAGATCCGTCGACTTTCAATACCAGTCGCGACTCTCAAGGAGACGTTTATTACACCGATGGATCTGCAATCGTTATTCGTCCACGATGTCTAGACAACATCAATGAAGGACTCCTCCCTCATCGCTGGATGGGCCAACAAATCGGGTCAATTCCATCTTGGGGTGGTTGTGATGTTGACTACGAGTGGCAAGTACCAATCGTCGAATTTTGGCTCACTAAACACGGATTCGTAAAGGGGCAGTCGTAGCAAATTGCTACGACTACTAACGATGCCACAATTACGCGTCGGAATTGCCGGATACGGAGTAATCGGTAAGCGTCGACGCCTTTGTGTTGACGCTAATCCTCACCTCAAAACCGTCGCCGTATGTGACAAAAAGTTTTCTGACGATGGACACCTGGACGATGGTGTTGCATATTCACAGTCATACTCCAAACTTTTTGATCATGATCTAGATGCTGTTCTTGTCTGTATGAGCAACGACATGGCAGCCGAAATCACTATTGAAGCTTTGTCGCGCGGATTGCATGTCTTTTGTGAAAAACCACCTGCCAGAAATATGGCAGAACTTACAAAAGTCATTGCGGCTGAATCGAAACAGGTTGGAATCAAACTGATGTACGGATTCAATCACAGGTATCACGATTCAGTGCAAGACGCACTCAGGCTTATAAAGTCTGGCGAATTGGGCAAGATCATCAATATGCGCGGTGTCTACGGGAAATCGAAGCTAGTTACTTTCGATCAGGCTGACTGGAGGGCAAAACGCGAAATGGCAGGGGGCGGTGTGCTTCTTGACCAAGGAATCCACATGGTCGATCTCATGAGATTATTTGCCGGAGAATTTGTTGATGTTCACAGTTTCATTTCTAATAATCATTGGAAATATGACGTTGAGGATAATGCATACGCACTGATGCGCACAGCAGATGGAATTGTTGCAATGCTCAACTCCTCGGCTACACAATGGAGACACCAGTTCAGCCTTGACATGAACCTTGAACGCGGAAGCATCATTCTTCGAGGCATCTTGTCTGGTTCAAAGAGTTACGGTTCGGAAACCATGACTGTCGTGCACGCCAACCCCGATAGAGACAATGGTGACCCGAAGGAAGCGACTCAGCAATACAATCACGATCCATCATGGACTGCTGAAATTGATGAATTTGCCAAAGTCATTATCAATAATCTTCCTATTGAAAGTGGAACATCACAAGATGCGCTTTTGACAATGAAGCTTGTTCATCAAATTTATTATGCCGACTCATTGTGGAGAGACCGTTACTCAATTCCTAATCCAAATAACTAAGAGGTGGCAAAAGAGTTATGACCCAGTTTGACAACAAAGTTGTGTTAGTGAGTGGTGCCACCAGAGGAATTGGTGCGTCGATCGCCCAGCTTTTCAAGGAGCAAGGTGCGACAGTTTATGGCACAGCCACCAAACCTACCGATGCCCATCAACTTGGACTCGCTGGTATTTTTGCCGCTGACTTTAGCAAGCGAGAAGATATTGAGCGATGTGCCGAATTCGTCCGTTCGATCAAACCCGACATACTCGTAAACAACGCTGGAATAAATAATCCGTCGTCATTTGAATCAATTGATCACGACGAGTTCTTAAAGATTCAGCAAGTGAATGTGTTCGCGCCAATGGCACTGTGCCAAGCAGCAATTCCTTCAATGTTGTCCTCTGGGTGGGGTCGTATCGTGAATATTTCATCGGCGTGGAGCAAGAAGGGTAAGGAACACAGAGCCCCCTACTCTTCCAGCAAATTCGCTATTGATGGCCTGACACTTTCGTTGGCAATTGAATATGCAAAATCTGGGATTTTGGCAAATTGTGTCGCACCTGGTTTCGTGGACACCGAAATGACGCGCAGAATATTAGGGGATTCAGGAATCGAAAAGATTTTGCAAAATGTTCCGATTGGAAGGCTCGCGCAACCAGCAGAAATCGCAGAAGTCGTACTCTGGTTAGCAAGCCCTCGAAACACGTACATCACTGGCCAAAACATTGCCGTAGATGGAGGCTTTACCCGTGCCTGATCCCCTTGTAATTAATTCGCACAAAGGGCATTATCAGGCACATTTCACGAATAATCTCCTCAGTGATATCCAGCCACTTCTCGTAAATGAGCCACATTTCATTATTGATGAAAACGTCGCGCGTATTTATGGTGAACAACTTTCTGTGATCGTTAACCATCCAAACACGATCCTGATACAAGCTACAGAGGAACGCAAGTCTCTAGATGAAGTGTCAGAAATCATTCAGCGGTTAGTCACGAATAAAATTCGACGCAATCACCAAATTGTTGCCATCGGTGGTGGAATTGTTCAAGATCTTTCATGTTTCACTGCAAGTACGATCTTGCGTGGGGTGGATTGGGTTTTCGTTCCAACAACACTTCTAGCTCAGGCAGATTCGTGCATAGGTTCGAAAAGCTCAATCAATGTTGGTGATTCGAAAAATATCGTGGGAACTTTTTACCCTCCAAAGAAAATTTGGATAGACACAACATTCCTGCAAACTCTCAATCAAGATGAGATCCGATCCGGAATTGGAGAAATTCTCAAGGTCCACGCAATTGACTCCCCCGAAGAGTTTGATCGAGCAGCAAAATCCTTCGATCAGATGCTCAAAGACTTTGATGTACTAGAGCAATTCATTCATAGCGCGTTATTGATTAAGCAAAGATTCATTGAAGTTGATGAATTCGATGCAGGGATTCGCAATATCTTTAATCTGGGTCACAGTTTTGGACATGCAATTGAGGCTGCAACATCGTTTGGTGTTCCTCATGGAATTGCTGTCAGCATGGGTATGCATATCGCGTGCTCGGTTGCGGCAGCTCGTGATCTGTTACGAGCGAGTCACGCTCAACGCATGCAATTGGTTCTAGCAAAGAACTTCTCACCGTATGCCTCTGTAGAAATACCTATTGATTCAATGATTTCTGCATTAATGAAGGACAAGAAGAATAGCTCGAGTGAGCTTGGCCTGATACTCCCAATAGGAGAACGGGCAGAGATCAAGAAGGTCATGATCGAACCAAATGCCCAATTTCAAATACAGCTCGCCGATTCACTAAGTGCTCTCCGATAAACCCTCTAGCCCTATGAATCAGGCATCACCATTCAACGTTCTCTTATGGGATAGCGACGCTATTCCTCCGTTAACCAACGATTACGTTGTTCTCTGGAATGGCTTCACTGATCCAGATTTGATTCAATCATCGATTTCAATTCCCGATTACATAGAAGAGCACTCAGATCGCCTACGTTCCCGATTTCTTAGCTTTGTTCATGAAGTAGGTAATTCACAATCTGGTGGCGAAACAATCCTTGAGCATCTTCAGCTTCGGCCTACATTTAGCTACTGGTGGCTGACGCTATTAGCTTCAAAACGCTGGCATCCAAATAGTCATGTCAATGAGGCAGTCAAGATAATTGCGCTTGAAGAAATTCTTGCGGGTCTCAAATATTCAGAAATATCTGTTCAATCTGAGAATGCATATTTGCATTCACAAGTTGGCCAACTACTTCACGCTTCTCGTAAGTTCCGAGGCCAGAAAGCCAACACCTCAGCGCTGAAATCCAAGCCATTACGCATTGCAAAACACATCTTTCGAGCATTTGCGACTCTGGTGCGACAAATTATTGTGCTTCGAAATGTTGTGCCTATGGAAGCCAAGCCAGTTGAATCAGACATTCTCATTTTTGATCACCTAGTGAGATTTGATCAAAATGCCGCAAGAAATGGAGAATTTACATCTCAGTATTGGAATTCACTACAGCCACTATTGCAGGAGCGAGCTCAAAAGATCACTTGGATTCATCAATTTGTAAAAACTGTTGATCAACAGTCCCCCAATGATGCACAGGCAATACTTTCAACTATTAATTCTCGCTCGCAACAGAAGCATTTTCAGCTTGAATGTCGACTTAGCCAAAGTGTAGTAATGCAATGTCTTCGTGATTACTGCAAGTTGTTAAGGGCGGGATTCCAAACCCGTCACATCGCGGACTGCTTTTCACTGAATGGCTCAAAACTGAATCTTTGGCCATTATTCCAAGATGAATGGTACGAATCCCTCATTGGCTCTACTGCAATGCGACATTTATTGATTCTCGCTACAACCGAAGCATCTTTGAGTCAAGTTCCGCACTGTAAGACCGGAATCTATTTGATGGAAAACCAACCCTGGGAAATTGCACTCCTACACAGTTGGTCCGCAGCTGGTCATGGACGGATAATCGGGCTCGTAAATGCACCAATTCGTTTTTGGGATGTGCGTTATTTTGCTGATGGACGATCACTTTTACCGAAAAGTACTGATCGCATCCATTTTCAGCCACAACCCCAAGAGATTTTTGTGAACGGTCCACTTTCCCGAAAATTGCTCGAAGAATCGGGAGTAGATCCCCATCAAATTCGTGACGTTGAGCCCTTGATGTACCAATATCTACAAAATGACAAGACATACGTGACTGTCGAGAGCGATGGCATTCTTGTGCTCGGTGACTTCTTCACCCATCTAACAGAAAAGATCATTGAATTGGTTATTGACTCTCAAGTACTTTCGGGTGACCGCCGCAAAATCTTGTTCAAACCTCACCCGCTAAACCTTGATAAGTGGAGCGAGTTGGTCGGAGACAACTTCACTCTTACTAACGCTCCACTTTCAGAACTATTTGACCTGTGTTCAATTGTCATTGCACCAAGTGCCAGCACAGCTGCGCTTGAGGCTTATTGCGCGAATAAGTTGGTCGTTTCCATTCTTGAGCCATCGACCCTCAACTTCACGCCGCTTCGAGGTGTTGAAAATGCCATGTTTGCAAAGAACCGTAACGAGTTAGCAAAAATTTTGAGATCGACACCAAAGGTGTCGTTAAGTGACCGCCAACAATTGTTCTATACCGACTCAAACCTCTCACGGTGGAACCAAGCACTCAACTAGCAAAGACCACAAAATTAGATAATGTAAGACGTGTGCCCAATCAGAATTCAAATCTTTTTTTCGGCGCAATGATTTGTAATTCTGCTGATGAGGTATTTTCAAAAGTTGCTCTTGATTTTACGAATTATGTAGAGCAACTAATTACATCAAACGGATCATGTCATTTCGTCTTGTCTGGCGGACAGTCGATAACCAAAATCATTTCCTTAATTGATGTTGCACAAATTAAGTGGGATTCGGTGACAATTTCTTTGGCCGACGAACGATGTGTCCCTGTTGGAGATGCGGAGCGAAATGATGTAGCGATCCAACGAGCATTGATCTCACGCATCACCACTAGCGGTCCTAAGTTTCTGAGCATTCCTGCCGAACTCGGTCCAATTGATGCAGCAAACGAATATGAGTCGGTCATTTCACACCAAGCACCAGTCGATATCGCGCTCCTGGGCGTTGGAGAAGATGGCCATATTGCCAGTCTCTTTTCAGCACGCAGTAATGACATGGACTCACGCAAAGTCATACCTGTTTTAGATAGTCCCAAACCTCCACAACATAGAGTTTCTTTGAGTTTTAGCCAACTCCTGAGTGTCCCCCGCCGAATCATTCCACTCACAGGGCATAATAAGAGAAGCCTGTTTGTTGAGCTTTGTAAAGGGATCCCACTTCCAGTGACTCTCTTTAAGCCAACGGACTGGTACTTCGACACCGATGCAACCGATGGACGACACGACATCTAACGAACTGGAACCAACAATATGAAAACAGTCATACTTTGTGGTGGATTCGGGACAAGAATTCGCGATGTCAACGAAGATATTCCAAAACCAATGATCTCAATTGGTCGTTTGCCAATCCTCTGGCACTTGATGAAGTACTACTCCACTTTTGGTCACAATGAGTTCGTGCTTTGCCTTGGTTATAAAGGGCAAGTAATCAAAGATTTCTTCCTTAATTATCAAGCACACGCCCAAGACTGCACCGTCGAATTGGGTAAACCAAACGAAATTCAATTTCACTCATCTAATGATGAAAAGCATTGGAAAGTGACTTTGGTTGATACGGGCAATGACTCGATGACTGGGAGTCGTGTAAGCAAAGTGCGAAAGTACGTCGATGATGCTCCCTTCTTTTTGACCTATGGAGATGGTCTAAGCAATGTCAATTTAGATTCATTGCTCAAATATCATCAAGACCACAAAAAAATTGCCACCGTTACAGGAGTCCGCCCACCGGGTCGTTTTGGGGAATTGAGAGCAGACTCCAACGGGCTCGTTTCAGAGTTCAATGAAAAACCTCAGGCAAGTGAGGGTTTAATTTCCGGTGGTTTCTTCGTCTGTGACCCACGCGTATTTAGTGTGCTGAACGACCAAAGTGATCTCGTCTTCGAGCAGGAACCAATTAAAGCTCTGGTTACACAAAGAGAACTCGCCGTTTACCAACATGATGGTTTTTGGCAGTGCATGGATACAGCACGAGATTGGCAACTTCTCAATAATCTGCTCGCGACCGAACAGGCTCCATGGAAAACCTGGTAGATGCTCTTAATACCTTTCGAGGTAAGCGAGTTCTGATTACAGGAGACACCGGATTTAAGGGGTCGTGGCTCAGTCTTTGGCTTCATCAACATGGTGCACAGGTATTCGGCTTTGCTTTGCCTGCCGAGTCCAACTCACATTTCGATGCTCTGAATCTGGCTGACTTGATACAGCACGAAAATGGTGATGTTCGAGATTTCTACCATCTGTCAACATTCATTAAGCAAATTCAGCCAGAAATTATCTTTCACTTAGCGGCACAAGCCCTCGTCATCACTTCTTACGCCGATCCAAAAGAGACGTTTGACACAAATGTTGGAGGCGGAATGAATCTTTTGGAGGCAGTGCGCCAAACACCAAGTATCCGCGCTCTAGTTTTTATTACATCAGATAAGTGCTACCTCAATAAGGAAGTTGCACGCGGCTATGTAGAGTCTGACGAACTTGGCGGTCATGATCCCTATTCCGCATCAAAGGCAGCTGCAGAGCTGGTTTTTGCTTCATATGCCCGCTCGTTTTTTGCTCAGAGAGCATCGTTTGGAGCAGCGTCCGCAAGAGCTGGAAATGTCATCGGTGGCGGTGACTGGTCCGCTAATCGCATTATCCCCGATTGTGTCCGTGCGTTGGTTTCAAACACACCAGTTGAAGTTCGAAATCCTCATGCAACCCGTCCATGGCAACATGTGCTTGAACCACTTTCTGGATATGTGACCCTCGGTTCAAAGTTGTATTTAGATGGTGGCGGAAATTTGGGATCATGGAATTTTGGCCCTCCAGAAACTGCGGTGCATACGGTCAAAGATGTAACAGAAAAGGCCATTTCAGAATGGGGTGATGGTTCGCTCAACATCACTGAGTCAAACAAAGGTCTCCATGAAGCAGTGTTGCTTCAACTGAATTGCGAAAAAGCTCGCACTCAGCTTGGATGGCTACCACGATGGGATTTCTCTCGCACCATGCATGAGACAATAAAGTGGTACAAGCAGTTCGCTGATGGGATGAGCGCGTTTGAGTCATCAACTGCGCAATTACTCGCCTATGAATCGGGAAAAATATGATTGATGGAGTGAAAATTACACCTCTGCTACAAATTCATGATGAGCGCGGGAGTGTCATGCACATGCTCAAAGCGACCGATTCGGTTTTTAGCGAATTCGGTGAAATTTATTTTTCGGGTGTCTATCCAGATGTAGTGAAGGCTTGGCATATTCACTCTCGGATGACTTTGAACTATGCAGTTCCAGTTGGGAAGATCAAATTTGTGCTGTACGACGAACGTCCCAATAGTCCAACTCGCGGTGAAGTCCAAGAACTGTTTCTTGGCTCAGAGAATTATTGTCTTGTGACTGTCCCACCAAATGTATGGAATGGATTTAAGGGAATAGGTACCGAAATGGCATTAGTTGCAAACTGTGCAAGCATCCCTCACGATCCTTCCGAAATCAGCAGACTCGACCCTGCGGATAATCACATCCCATATGACTGGGCATTGAAACACAAATGAGACCTACCGTCCTCCTTACTGGAGGATTTGGCAACCTAGGCGGAAGAATTGCGGCAGCATTGCATACCGCCGGGAATTGGGACATCCGACTTGCCTCTCGAACACATAGTTCACCTCCCTCCTGGGCGCCAGATGCAGACGTGGTCAACCTTGACTTGCTGAACCGAGATCAAGTGGAGTTTGCGTGCAGTGGAGTCAATGCGATCATCCATCTTGCAGCACTGAACGATCGCCAAGCTGAGCAAAACCCTTCACTTGCTGAAGCGATCTCTGGCGCAGGAACAAAACTTCTTGCTGATGCAGCCGTACAACAAAAAGTCAACAGATTTATCTTCATGTCAACTGCTCATGTCTATGGCTCACCATTGCAGGGCACAATCACAGAAGAAGCATTGACCACCAATACTCACCCCTACGCAACCAGCCATTTGTCGGGAGAACGAGAAGTTGCAAAACGGCACAAGTTGGGTGACTTTGCGGGAATAACCTTACGATGCGCAAATGGCTTTGGTGTACCCATGGACCCTACGGTCGATATTTGGCATGTATTGGTAAATGATCTCTGTAATCAAGTTGCCTTAGACAGTTCTATAACATTGCGCTCAAGTGGCCTTCAGGAAAGAAACTTCATCCCAATAGCCGACATTTGCTCGGCAATTCTGCATTTCTTGCAAATTGATGCACACCAACTTGGCGATGGCGTATTCAATCTTGGTGGTCCGAGGTCAATGACCGTATTAGAAATGGCACATGTCATTGCCGAAAGAAGTCGCTCAGTGCTCTACATAGATCCACCAATTTTGCGACCGCAACAATCGAATCTGGAAGCTTTAACTCCACTGGATTATCGAATTGACAAACTGATTGCAACTGGATTCAGTTGTGTGAATGACATCAGTAATGAAATTGATCAACTTTTACGAATGTGCGGCGACCAGGGGAAAATACGATGATCCTTGGAAGCACAGAGCCGCTTGTTCCGGCAGTCTCAATTGTTATACCGACTTACAATCATGCTGAATTTTTGCAACAAGCTCTTCAATCAATAGTTGATCAAACTTTTCAAAACTGGGAAGCAATCATTGTAAATAATTTTTCAAGTGATGAAACACTGCAGATCATTGAACATTTCGATGAACCTCGATTCAAAGTAGTCAATTATCACAATCACGGCGTGATAGCAGCTTCGCGAAATATAGGTATTAAAAACTCAATAGCACCAGTCATAGCATTTCTTGATTCTGATGATATTTGGCATGAGGAGAAGCTTTCGAAGTGTATGCCGGAGTTCAAAAATGGCGTTGACGTCGTGTGCCACGGAGAGAACTGGATAAGCGACGATTCGGTCAATCGTTCAATCTTCTACGGACCAGCAAAGAACGCGACACATCGAAACCTGTTATTTCGTGGCAACTGTATTTCCACTTCCGCCACTCTTGTAAATAAGAAGGTTCTAGAGCAACTCGGAGGGTTTAGCGAAAACCCAAGTTTCATCACCGCTGAGGACTACGAGCTGTGGATACGGATATCTCTTGCAACAACAAAGTTTGTCTTTATTCATGAGATTCTGGGAGATTTTCGCCGCCATGAGAATAGTGCGAGCAGTTCAGTCAACAATCATCTCGCAGCGGAAATCGCGGTTATCAATCACCATGTCAATCTGATACACCGATCTCCCATAACTATTGGTAGGGCGCGACACAGAAGAGCGAAGGCTACATATAGTGCTGGTAGAACGCATATGCGTAGCGGGCGCAATGGTTCTGCCCTTTCATTTTTTGCAAAGGCTCTAACTCAGTCACCAATATTCTTTCGAACGTACGTTGCGATTACTCTTACGTTCATCAATCTATTTCGCCTAAAATCTAATAAACAATGAACATCTCAAAAGAACATGTTCGTTATTACTCCCTTGCTCGACAAGCGTTAGTTGATGCACTGTTACTCGGAGGCGTCAGTGATGGCGACCGAGTTCTGATTCCTGAACTCATTTGCAAGGACGTTGTTGCTTCAATACACACCGTTGGAGCCACGCCTGTTTTTTATCAAGTTGATGAATCGCTTGCTCCTAGAAACTTGCATGCTGATGCATCGATTAAGGCAATCATTGCTGTCAACTATTTTGGTTTCCCACAAGAATTGGATGTTTTCAAGCATGAGAGTCGGCGCTGTGGCGCAGTCTTAATTGAAGACAATGCACACGGATTTCTCAGTTCGGATACTTCAAACTCCCTATTAGGAACCAGGGGTGACCTAGGAATTATCAGTATTCGTAAGAGCCTTCGCATTCCAGACGGAGCTCAATTGATAGTGAACGACAATGCTCTATTGAGCAATATTCCACAGCAGCTTGCCTATGTTTCGAGTCCATTGGGTTTTAGAATTACGGCGCAACGTCTTGCTCTTAAGGTGCAGCGTTTAACGCGGTTGCCTCTCCTTGAGTGGGCACGTTATGCCATCAGAAAAATTCGACTCATTTCAACCGGTACCGCACTTCCAGTTTCACCACCAAGCGCCGAATTTGAAATTATTACTCCAATGGGTCCACGTGATTCATCCATGTCATCAATACAAAGTCTTGATATTTCTTATGAAATCACCCGCCGTCAAGAGCTCTACCAAACTGTTGCTTCACTCGTTTTAGACTGCGATATTCGTCCCGTGTTTGAATCTCTGCCTACTCACTGCGTTCCATACGGCTACCCCTTTTATGGCGATTCTGTAGCTGCCGCTGATGTCCATAATCTGGTTAAAAAATTTGGAATTGAAGTAATTAATTGGCCAGATCTACCAGCGTCGGTTGCAGAAACTGCTCCAATGCACTATCAGCAATTGTGGCTGGTGAATTTTTTATGATGCTTGACGATTTGCAAATTGGTTGGAGTATTTGGGACGGCACTTCAGCCGAGTGGAATTTAACTATTGCTCAATTTCACGACGTGAACGTGTATCAAACCGCAGAATGGGCAGACCATAAATCCAATTCAGGTTGGGGTGTGGTGCGCTTAGTTTGCTTAGCTGATGGCGCACGAGTGATTACCGCAGCACAATGCCTCTACCGCAGTGGACCACTCTCAACTGTGGTTGTCTGGGTACCAGGAGGTCCTGTCGGTGATTTGGACAAGGTAACTTCAAAGTTTATTGATTTGCTGAAGCAACATCTAAAAACCAATTTAATTTATGTCAGAATTGCCGTGATGCGATCCGTTGATCATGTCACTTCGCAACATTTGGCTTCTCATAAATGGAGTAAGTCGAGTACGACGATTGGAACCAAGTCCAGTTTGGTCCATTTGCTTGATGGCGAGGAAGCAATACGTCTCACGCGATGCTCGACAAATTGGAAAAGAAATCTAAAGAGATCAGCGAAGAATCACAGTTCGCCATACATTTGGCATTCACCAGATTCAACATCTCTCTCATCTGCTTACGAAGAGATGAATGACTACAAGCAAATTGAAGGAGTTTCTCTCAAGAGATCTGCCGAGGATCTTCAAAGTGCAATCAATGTTTTTGGTGACAAATTGGTACTTGTACGCATTGACGACGCTGAAGGAAATGCGCTTGCGATTCGGGGTGCTCTCTGTTTCGGATCAACTGCCTGGGATTACATCGCGATTACCACCCCGGCGGGTCGGAAAACATACGCGTCATATGCCGTATTTTGGACACTTGCAGAATCATGTTTCAAATCTGGAATGAACCGATTTGATCTTGGTGGCATAGACCCGATCAAAAATCGCGGAGTCTATGATTTCAAAAAAGGCACTGGCGCAACCCAGATTGACTACGAGGGCGAATGGGATATTGCGAGGCCATTTTGGTTCCGACGAATCGCAAGTATGCTTATCGCACGTAGGATTTCATAACTGCACTCAATCGGTGCGTTGCTGGTCGGAGAACACCATGTTTGAACTTGCCCGAAGCAATGATTTCAGGGTAAATCAATGACTGGGCTTCTTAATTACACTTTACAAACTTTATTCTGTGCAACAGTTATTTGTCTGTTTTCTCTTCGCCGACGAGCCTTAGATACATATGTAATTCTGCTTGTTTCATTTTGGACCATTGCAGTTGTCTTAATGTACGCAAAATATGGAGCAGAGCAGACCAGCCTCTACTCGAATGACCAGGATGCACACTTTGTAATTCTCTACAACTATTTACCTCAACATGGCATTCCATTTCGCCTGGAAGAAATAATAAGTTGGAGATATCTGGCAATGCTGCCAGCATTCTTTCTCTCCAAAATTGGTTTCGACGGTATTTTGATGTTGAAATTTCAGCAACTTGTCTATCTCGTGCTGATCTATCGACTTGGACGTAAATTCCTTCAACGGCATCAAGTAGTAGTTAAGTGGTGGCAACTTATTCTTTTTTGTGGCCCAATTTCCGTATTTATGTCTGTTTTTGCACTTCGAGATATTTCAATTGGATTTTTTATGGCACTTTTTATAGTAGAGACTCGCCACGACCGCCGCTTAATTGGACTCTTGGGCACATTTTTGCTCCGTCCGCATCTTGCTGCTGCACTAATCGTCGGACAACTCGCTGCTTGCATCATTCGTTTGGCGCGGCCCAAATATTTTATTTTCACCACTGTGATTTTCTCCCTGATCGCCTATACATCAGGGGCATTCATGTATTACATCGGCCGCAGACTTCAATACGGTCTTCCTCTTCGCAGTGCTTCC
>Ga0194060_10000695_pt1 | contig 24370 bp, 25 predicted proteins | sample SepL225m_MetaG_FD_163427 | JGI IMG/M metagenome (GOLD analysis project Ga0194060, IMG submission 163427) | Anoxic zone freshwater microbial communities from boreal shield lake in IISD Experimental Lakes Area, Ontario, Canada - Sep2016-L222-5m | ecosystem: Environmental > Aquatic > Freshwater >... | reverse complement strand
AACTCGGGTAGCAGGTAGGCAAAAGGCCCGACTGCTCGGTCGAGGTCGTTGATGCGACCACGATAGCCTGCGCCGAAGCGGCCAGGCTTGCCAGCGCCAGGGCGGCGCCCAGCGCGGTGCGCCACAGGGGTTTGGAAATCATCATGCAAGTTCTCCTTTAACAAAAAGTTGGGCCGCCGGGTATTGCCGTTGCAGCAGCGCGTCGTTAAAAAAATCAGCCACCGGCAGATCGGCCAGCACGCGGCCCTGCTCCAGATAAATGACGCGGCTCGCCAGCCGTTTGACCTGGCCCAGGTTGTGGCTGGCAAAGACCAGGGTCATGGCGGGGGCAGCGCTGCCGGCTTGCGTAGCCGGGTCAGAGAATTCGCTGATCAGGGCCTCAACTTCGCGCTTGGCGTGCGGGTCCAGACTGGCGGTGGGTTCATCGAGCAGCAGAACATCGGGCGCGAGTGCCCAGGCCCGCGCCAGTGCCACGCGCTGCTGCTGCCCGCCCGAGAGCTTGCGCGCGTTGCGCTGCGCCAGCGCGGCCAGTCCGACGCGCTCCAGCGCCGCCAGTGCATGCAATCGCGCCGTGCGCCAGGCCGTGCCGCTTAACCAGAGTCCGAGGGCAACATTGCTTTGCACCGACAGGCGCAGCAGATGCGGGCGTTGAAACAACATCGCCTGGCGTGCCGCCGCTGCGCTCTGGATCTGCCCACCCGTGGTGCGCGCCAGGCCGTGCAACAGGCGCAGCAGTGTGCTCTTGCCGCAACCATTGGCGCCGACCAGCGCCACGCGCTCACCGGGGGCAATCGTTAGCGTCACTTCCGACAGTGCGCGCACCGCGTTGTGTGCCGGTCCAAAATGGACGCTGGCAGCACTCAGGCGAAACAGCGGATTCATGAAGACACCTCCAGCACCCGCGGCGTCACATCTGAAGTGCCATCAGGCATGCTGGCGCGCCGGCCTTCACCGTGTTCGGAGCGCTCGCGCCAGCGTCGCACCAGCGAAATCAAAACATTGAGCAGCAGCACCACACCGAGCAGAATCAGCCCCAGGCCCAGCGCCAGCGGCAGATCGCCCTTGGAAGTTTCCAGTGCGATGGCCGTCGTCATGACGCGGGTAAAGCCATCAATATTGCCACCCACAATCATCACGGCGCCGACTTCCGAAATGGCACGGCCAAACGAAGCGATCACCACCGTCAGCAGCGCGTAGCGCTCATCCCAGGCCAGCAGCAGGCTGCGCATGAGCGGCCGCGCGCCCAGAGAACGCAGTTGCTCGCCATGCAGACTCTCGGCGTCGGCCACCGCCTGGCGTGTCAGCGCTGCCACCACCGGCAATACCAGCACCGCCTGCGCCATCACCATGGCCTTGAATGAAAAGAGCCAGCCCAGAAAACCGAGCGGCCCGCCGCGTGACAGCAGTAAATAAACGACCAGGCCCACCACGACCGAGGGCACAGCCAGAAAAGTGTTGAGCAGCGTCAGCAGCGCAGCGCGCCCGGCGAAGCGCGCCACACCAAGCCAGGCGCCCAGCACCAGCCCGAGCGCGCAAGCGATGGCGCAGGCGCAAGCGCTGACCGCGAGCGAGCGCGCCGCAATGGCGAGCAGGCCGGGATCAAGGAAGACGATGAGTTGAAAAGCTGTTGCAGCGCTGTCGGAGAAAGAAGACATTGAATGGAATATTTTTGGGGTATCGTAGCCAACATATCAATGACCCACCATATGAAACCCCGTGCATAGGCTTCAGTTCCACTACACCTTGTCGCGCGACAGCAGCCCGGCGCTGGTGCGCAACCCCTTGCTTGACTTGCTGCAGGCCGTCAACACCCACGGCTCGATCTCGGCCGGTGCGCGCGCTCTCGACCTGTCCTACCGTCACGTCTGGGGCGCACTCAAACGCTGGGAAGACGAACTCGGCAATGAGCTGGTGGTGTGGGAAAAGGGGCAGTCGGCGCGACTGACCGAGTTCGGCGCCAAGCTGCTGTGGGCCGAGCGCCAAACGCAGGCGCGACTGGCACCACAGATTGAGGCGCTGCGCAGCGACCTGGAGCGTGTCTTTGCCGTCGCCTTTGACAACAACGCCCATGTCGCGACGCTCTACGCCAGCCACGACGATGCGCTGATGGCGCTGCGCGAGCACGCGCTGGGCACCGACGCCGCGAGCAGCAGCGCCCGGTTGCACCTGGACATCCGCTTTTGCGGCAGCGTGGACGCGATCCGCGGCCTCAATGAGGGCCGCTGCGTGATGGCTGGTTTTCACACCCTGCAGCATCCGGCGCCGGGCTCGCTGGCCGAGCGCACTTACAAGCGGCTGCTGCAACCGGGCTTGCACAAGATCATCGGCTTTGCCCGACGCACGCAGGGCTTGATGGTCGCGCCCGGCAACCCGCTGCGCCTGTACAGCCTGACCGACCTGGCCAACGGGCCGGCGCGCTTTATCAATCGGCCGCTGGGCACCGGCACGCGTGTCGTGCTCGACGAATTGCTGGCGCAAAGCGAACTGTCCAGCAGCGCCATTCGCGGCTATGAGCAGACCGAGCCCTCGCACACGGCGGCCGCGCATGCAGTGGCCAGCGGCGGCGCCGATGTGGCACTCGGAATTGAAATCGCCGCGCGTGCGCACGGCCTGGATTTTGTGCCGCTGGTGCAGGAGAACTACCACCTGGTGTGCCTGAAATCAGCGCTGACAGAACCCGCCATCGCCGCCCTGCTGACGCTGCTGCAGAGCCAGCGCTGGCAGGAGCGCCTGGCCAGCATGCCCGGCTACGCGCCGCAGCACAGCGGCGAGATCCAGTCGCTGCGCCGGGTCTTGCCGTGGTGGGACTTTGCGCGCAAAAAACACCTCTGAAGGCGCGCCTAGCCGAGCACCTAGAATCAGCGTATACCCTAGGTCGAAATATGTGCAGGCCATCCAGTTTCGGGCTTGCGACACGTTACGCTTAGGGGTTCATGGCAGAGTGTTGGCCGCCTCTTTCCAAGAGACCGGAAACGCCCTGCTCTGGCCACAATTACCCTTGATGGAGAAAACATGCATGTGCTTCTGAAGTTCTCGAAGGCAGTCGACTGGCTTAACACCCAGATCGGCAAATACGTCATCTGGTTGATTTTGGGATCGACCGTCATCAGCGCCGTCAACGCCGCAGTCCGCAAAATATTCAACGTCAGTTCCAACGCCTACCTCGAAGTCCAGTGGTACTTGTTTGCTGCATCCTTTCTGCTGGCTTCGGCCTATACCCTGCTTAACGGCGAACACGTCAAGATCGACGTCATTTACGGCCGCTGGTCCAAGCGCGTGCAGACCTGGATTGATGTCTTCGGCTTTACTTTGTTCCTGTTGCCGTTTTGTTCGGCCATCCTGTGGTTTGGCATTCCGTTTTTTCTCAAAGGCTACCGCTCGGGTGAGATGTCGTCCAACGCCGGTGGCCTGATCCTGTGGCCGGTTTACGCCATGATGCCGCTGGGTTTTGGCCTGCTGTGGTTGCAGGGCTGGTCGGAACTGATCAAGCGGCTCGCTTTCCTGATGGGGCTGATTGAAGACCCGACGCACAAGAAGGTGGAGAAGACCGCCGAAGAAGAGCTGGCCGAGGCCATTCAGAAATTGGCCGACGAAAAAGCCGCCAAAGCCAACGCTGCCTGATCCCGGAGACACAGATGCAATTCCTCATCAACAACATCGCCCCCATCATGTTTGCGGGCTTGATCGTCTTTCTGCTACTGGGCTTTCCGGTGGCCTTCAGCCTGGGCGCCTGCGGCCTGTTTTTCGGCTTCATCGGTGTCGAACTCGGGCTTTTGCCCGAAGCCCTGCTGCAGGCGCTGCCGCTGCGCATCTTCGGCATCATGAAGAACGACACGCTGCTGGCCATTCCCTTCTTCACGCTGATGGGCTTGATCCTGGAGCGAAGCGGCATGGCCGAAGATCTGCTTGACACCATCGGACAGCTGTTCGGGCCGCTGCGCGGCGGTCTGGCCTTTGCCGTGATTTTTGTTGGCGCGCTGCTGGCCGCCACCACCGGCGTCGTGGCGGCGTCGGTGATTTCCATGGGCCTGATCTCGCTGCCCATCATGCTGCGCTATGGCTATGACCGTCGTGTCGCGTCCGGCGTGATTGCGGCATCAGGCACTTTGGCGCAGATCATTCCGCCCTCGCTGGTGCTGATCATTCTGGCCGACCAACTTGGACGCAGCGTCGGCGAGATGTACAAGGGCGCTTTCATTCCGGGTTTCGCCCTGACCGGCATGTATGTCGGCTATGTCATCCTGCTGACCTTCATCCGCCCGACATGGGTGCCAGCGCTGCCGGCAGAAGCACGCACCATCCGCGAGGACGATGGCACAAGCGGGCTGCGCTCGCTGGGCATCCTGACCCTGATCTCGACCGCCCTGGCTGTGACCCTGGGACAGAATTACGCCAAGGTCTCGGTCTGGATGTCGGGCAACCCGGCGATTGCGGTACCGACCGATGAAACCATCGTGGTCTCGCTGTGCGCTGGCGTGATCCTGGCCTTTGTCATTGCCCTCATCAACAAGGTGACGCGCCTGGGCCTGCTCTCACGCATGGCCGAACGCGTGACCTTTGTGCTGATCCCGCCGCTGCTGCTGATCTTTCTGGTGCTGGGCACCATCTTCCTGGGCGTGGCAACACCGACCGAGGGCGGCGCCATGGGTGCCATGGGCGCGCTGATCATGGCCATGAGCCGGGGGCGCCTCAACATGAGCCTGCTCAAGCAGGCCTTGATGACCACCACCAAGCTGTCAAGCTTCGTGGTCTTCATTCTGGTCGGCTCTACCGTTTTCAGCCTGGTGTTCCAGGGCGTCGATGGCTCGCGTTGGGTTGAGCACCTGCTGACCTCGGTGCCCGGTGGCCAGGTCGGCTTCCTGATCGTGGTCAATCTGTTGATCTTCTTCCTGGCCTTCTTCCTCGATTTCTTTGAGCTCTCGTTCATCGTCGTGCCGCTGCTGGCACCGGTGGCAGAAAAAATCGGCATCGACCTGATCTGGTTCGGCGTGCTGCTGGGCGTGAACATGCAGACCTCCTTCATGCACCCGCCCTTCGGCTTCGCACTGTTCTACCTGCGCAGTGTGGCGCCAACCCGTGAATACACCGACAAGCTGACCAAGAAGCTGATTGCGCCGGTCACCACCATGCAGATCTACTGGGGCGCCGTGCCCTTTGTGTTGATCCAGATCATCATGGTCGGCTTGATCATTGCCTTCCCCGGCATCGTGTCGAGTGGACTGGACAAGGAAGAGAAAGTTGACCTCGACAAGATCACGCTTGAGGTGCAGGCCGAAGCGCCAAAGGCAGCCGCCTCAGAGCCCACCATGGGCGAGCTTGCCGCACCCGGCAGCGATGAGAAGCCGACGGACGCTGACCCGATGAAGGCGATGCAGGACTCGATGGAGAAGAACAAGAAGTAGGCCCGCAGCACCGGGATCTTCCAACGCAGAAAAGGCCCCTCGGGGCCTTTTCTATTCACAGCAGCGCGGAATCAGTTCAGCGCAGCGGCCAGCAACTTGTCGGTCTGCTTGATGTGGGTGAGCAGCCAGTCGCGCAGAAACAAGGAAATCTTGACGGTCAGCAGGGTATTGCCGCTGGCGAAGCCGTTCTGCAATTCCGTCACTTCGCGAATGAGCTTGTCGTGTTCGGCCTTGTGGGCGGAATACCGGGGGTAACTGATGCGCTGCATTTCAGCTTCCTCGCGCCCGAAGTGTTCCTGGGTGTAGATGACCAGGTTGCGCAGAACTTTCCCGACGACCTCACTGCCCCTGCCCTGCTCCATGGCATCGTGAAAACTGTTGATCATGGCAAACAGTTTCTTGTGATCCCCGTCAATGAAAGTGTTGCCCACACTCAATTCATCGCCCCATGTAAAAAGTGCCATTTGATTTTTCCTCCCTGAAAATTATGTGACGCGACGTCAAAAGCAGCCCGCGCGAAGCGCTGAGTTAAACCGCTTTTGCCGCATCGCGGACGTTCATGAATTTTCGAACACTGGACCGACGTCAAATCGACAAGAAGAGTGCTAAAGACCGCGTTCTTCAACGGTCCAAACATCGCAGGGTGCGCGAGTCCGGGCTTGGGGCCCGAACGCGACGGCTCAGCGCGCGCTCAGAACGGCCGGATTCAAGGGCGTTAGCGGCTTGTCATGGAGCAGATAGCCGATCAGGTTATCGGCCGCCAGATTGGCCATGGCCAGGCGTGTTGGCACGGTGGCGCTGCCGATGTGCGGTGTCAGAACAACGTTGGGCACGGTGAGCAGGTCCGGATGCACTTTGGGTTCGCCTTCAAACACGTCGAGACCGGCTGCGGCGATGGTCTTGTTGCGCAGCGCCGCCGCCAGCGCCGCATCGTCCACAATGCCGCCGCGCGCGATGTTGACCAGCGTCGCGCTGGGCTTCATTTGCGCCAGCTCAGTCGCGCCGATGGCATGGTGCGAAGAGGCAGAGTACGGCAGCACCAGCACCAGATGGTCAGCGGTCTTGAGCAATTCGGCCTTGCCGACGTAGCGTGCGCCGCACTGCGCTTCGGTGGCGTCGTCCAGCCTTGAGCGATTGTGGTAGATCACTTTCATTCCAAAGCCATGCGCGCCGCGCCGGGCGATCGCCTGGCCGATGCGGCCCATGCCCAGAATGCCCAGCGTGGCACCATGAATGTCGCTGCCGGTGAACATGTCGTAGCGCCAGCGCGTCCACAAACCGGCGCGCAGAAAATGCTCGCTCTCGGCAACGCGCCGCGCCGTGGCCATGAGCAGGGCAAAGCCAAAATCAGCCGTGGTCTCGGTCAGCACATCGGGCGCATTGGTGCCCAGCACACCGGCTGCTGTCATGGCATCGAGATCAAAGTTGTTGTAGCCCACCGCCATATTGGCGCAGATTTTCAAAACCGGGCACGCCGCCAGCAGGGCCGCGTCAATGCGCTCACCACCCGTAGTGAAAACACCGCTCATGCCCTGCACCTGTTCGCTCAACTGCGAGGGCGTCCACAGCACATCGTCCTGGTTCGATGTCACATCAAAGTGCTGGGCCAGACGCGCGATGATTTCCGGAAAAATGGCGCGAGAGATCAGGATTTTGGGGCGCATGATGGGGCCTGCGCGTTGTCAGTGGAACAAACGGTATTGCACGACATAGGCGGCAGCGCCGGCCAGATAGCCCAGCAGGGCCAGACCACCGATCTTGCGCGCGTACCAGAAAAAATCGATCTTCTCCAAACCCATCGCCGCCACACCGGCCGCCGAGCCGATGATCAGGATCGAGCCGCCGGTACCGGCGCAGTAGGCGATGAACTCCCACAGGAAACTGTCGGTCGGGTATTGCGCGAGGTTGTACATACCCATGGAGGCTGCCACCAGCGGCACGTTATCGACCACGGCGCTGGCCAGGCCGATGATCAGGACAATGATGTCCTGGCGACCCACCGTTTTGTCCAACCACTGCGCCAAAGCACCGAGCACATGGGTGTGCTCGAGCACGGCCACCGCCATCAGGATGCCGATGAAGAAGATGATGGAGCTCATGTCGATGCGCGTCAGTGCATGGACCAACGTGAACTTGCGCTTGTCATGATCTTCCTTCTTCAGGTGCAGCAGATCGCCGACCATCCACAGCATACCCAGGCCAAACAGGATGCCCATGAAGGGTGGCAAGTGCGTCACGGTCTTGAACAGGGGTACGCCGACCAGAATGCCCAGACCAAGGAACAGCATCAGGTTGCGCTCAAAGGCGGTCGAGCGCAGCGCGCCGTCATCCGATGCTCGCTTAGGCGCAATCACCGGGCGGGATCCCATCAGATAGCCGGTCACAGTCAGCGGTACCAGCAAATTGATCATGGAGGCAATGAACACGCTCTTCATGATCGACAGCGTGGTGATCTGGTTGCCGATCCACAGCATGGTGGTGGTGACATCGCCAATTGGTGTCCAGGCGCCGCCGGCATTGGCGGCGATGACGATGATGCCGGCAAAGAACAATCGGTCATCGCGCTTGTCCAGCAGTTTCTTCATCAGCGAGACCATGACGATGGTGGTGGTCAGGTTGTCCAGAATAGAGCTCAGGAAGAAGGTCACAAAACCGACCAGCCACATCAGGCTTGACAGGCGCGTGGTCTTGATGCGCGAGGTGATCGCCAGAAAGCCGTCGTGCGCGTCAACCACCTCGACGATGGTCATGGCACCCATCAGGAAGAAAACAATCTGCGCGGTTCCCATCAGCGAGCGATTCAGGTCGGCGTCGACCTGGTTGATGTCGCCGCTGCCCAGCGCGTAAATGGTCCACAACCAGCCCGCGCCCATCAGGGCCGAGGCCGACTTGCTGATCTTGAGCGGATGCTCCAGCGCAATGGCCAGATAGGACAGGACAAAGATAATGGAAATGGCGGTCAACATCGGTGCTTCCTCGTTTGATATTTGTCGTTACAGTGCGTGCGCAGGCTTGATTATCCGGGCTGTGTGATGTCAAAAACCTGGCGCAGGTAGGCCAGGTATTTTTCATCATCGCACATGTCCTTGGCTGGGGAATCGGACAGTTTGGCCACCGGCTGACCGTTGCAGCGCACCATCTTGATGACGTTCTGCAGCGGCTCGTAGCCAAGGTCGTTGGTCAGATTGGTGCCAATGCCGAACGCGAGTTGGCAACGACCCTTGAACTGCTGATACAGCTCAATCGTGCGCGGCACCGTCAGCCCGTCGCTGAAGATCAGGGTTTTGGTACGCGGGTCGACGCGGTTGTGGTGGTAGTGATCGAGCATGCGCTCGGCCCACTTGAACGGGTCCCCGCTGTCATGGCGCGCGCCGTCAAACAGCTTGCAGAAATACAGATCGAAGTCGCGCAGGAAAGCGCTCATGCCGTAGACGTCGCTCAGGGCAATGCCGAGGTCGCCGCGGTACTCTTTGGCCCAGGATTCGAAAGCATAAATCTGGCTGTCGCGCAAGCGTGAACCGAGCGCCTGACAGGCCTGAAGGTACTCGTGTGCCATGGTGCCCAAGGGCGTCAAGCCCAGCTTCATGGCAAACAGCACGTTGCTGGTGCCGGCCAACTGGCCGCTCATGCCGCTGGCCTTGCCTGGGCTCTGCGCCGTGCCGAGCCGGTTCGACAGCACGCGCAGCACCTCCTCGTGCCAGGCTTTGGAGAAGCGCCGGCGCGTGCCGTAGTCGGCGATCTTGAGATCGTGCAATCCGGTCTCGCGCAGCTGTTCAATCTTGAGATCGAGCCGCTTGCGCCCTTCCATCAGATCCGGCAACTGCTGCGTGTTGCGAAAGAACACCTCGTTGACGATGGCCAGCACCGGGATCTCGAACAGGATGGTGTGCAGCCACGGTCCGCGAATCGTGATATCGATCTCGCCAGACGGTTGCGGCGTGACGGTGATGTATTTCTCGTTGAGTTTGAAGAGCCCGAGGAAATCGACAAAATCACTCTTGATGAAGCGCAGGGAACGCAAGTACATCAGTTCGGCGTCCTGGAAATGCAGGCTGCAAAGGGACCGGATTTCGTCACGGATCTCGTTCACGTACAGGGCCAGCGCACGCTTGGCCTGGCCGCTGGCCGGGTCGATGCCGGGATTGCGGCACTTGAATTTGTACTCGACCTGGGCACCCGGAAACTGATGCAGCACGGCTTGCATCATGGTGAACTTGTACAGATCGGTGTCGAGAAGACTGGTGATGATCATGATTCGACTTTAAACCCTTAATTGACCCGCGACCAAGGTACTTACCCGGTCGGCTCGGTTGGCCAGAACACTGTTTTGCTCGGCCACCAGCAGTGCCGTGCCACCGGCCTTGAGTGTCAACAGGGCCTGAACGATATTTTCCACCAGCACCGGGGCGATGCCTTCGCAGGGCTCGTCGAGCAACAGCAGGCGCGGCTGCGTCATCAGTGTGCGGGCAATCGCCAGCATCTGCTGCTCGCCGCCGCTCATCTGCGCGGCCGAGCGCTGCAGCATGGTCTTGAGCACGGGAAACAAATCGAGCACCCAGGCTTCGCTGGCGGCGATGTCGCCACGCGCGGCCACGCGCAGATTCTCCTGCACGCTCAGACCCGTGAAGAGGCGCCGCCCTTCCGCAACGTAACCGAGTCCGGCTTGCGCACGCCGCGGCGCTGGCCATTGCGTGATGGGTTGCCCTTCAAAGCGGATGGTGCCTGTGCTGCGGGGCCCCAGGCCAATGATGGTTTGCAGCAGGGTCGATTTGCCGGCGCCGTTGAGCCCTTGCAACACCAGCAGCTCACCGGCGGCCACCTGCAGCGACACATCAAACAGCGCCTGCGCCGCGCCGTACCAGACATTGAGTTTGCCGAGCGCGAGCATCAGTACCCGCCCCCGCCGCTGTAATCGCCCTGACCCAGATAGCGCGCGCGAACCGTCTCATCCTGCGCGATCTGCTGCGGCGTACCCGATGCCGCAAGCTGGCCGTCGATCAACACCAGCACGCGATCGGCCACGCCAAAGACGGCGTCCATATTGTGTTCACTGTAGAGCACGGCGGTGCCGGCGCCATGGGCGTCGCGCGCCAGTGACTGCACCAGACGCATCAGGTCAGCGCGCTCGGGGCCGGCCAGACCGGCGGCCGGTTCATCGAGCAGCAGCAAACGCGCGCCCGCCGCGCTGTGCACACCCGCCAGCGCGAGCGCCAGTTCCAGCCGCTTCTTGGCGCCGTAGGGCAGTGCCATGGCCTCGACGTGCGCGAGTTCCTGCAGGCCGACCTGTGCCAGCAGCGCCAGCGCTGCATCGATCTGCACCGGCGCCAGTGGACGCCAGGCCGAAAGGCCGTGCGGCGTCTGCAGCAGCAGTTGCACGTTCTGCAAAACGCTTAGCGCCTCAAAGGTCTGCGCCACCTGAAAGGTACGCGCCACGCCGCGCGCCAGACGCTGCGCCGGGCTGAGCGCGTCGATGCGTTCACCGGCCCAGTGCACTTCGCCGCTGCTCAGGCGCTGCTGACCGGCAACGCAAGCAAACAGGGTTGATTTGCCGGCGCCGTTGGGTCCGATCAGGGCCACGCATTCACCCACTCGCAGATCAAAACTGACGCCCTGGACCGCACGCACGCCATCGAAGTGCTTGACCACCGATTGCAGTTGCAGCGTCATGGCCGCTGCTCCCGGCGCAGCAATCCGAGCAAGCCCGAAGGCGAGACCACCATGATGAGCATCACAAACAGGCCCAGCGCGCCACGCCAGTAATCGAAGCTGCGCCCCAGTTCGGCGCCGGCCCAGACCAGCACCGCTGCGCCGGCGGCGGCGCCCCACAACTGGTGCATGCCACCGAGCAACACCACGAGCAAGGCGTCAAGCGAGGTCGACACGCCCGCCACCGACGGAAACACGGCGCCCTTGTGCGCGGCAAAAAGTCCGCCGGCCAAACCGGCCAGCGCAGCGCTTTGCACAAAGATGCGGTACTTGATACGGTTGACCGGCAGGCCACTGGCAGCGCAGCGCAGCGGTGCGTCACGCAGTGCCTGCAACGCTGCGCCCAGGCTGGAGCGGCTCAAGCGCGCCAGCGCCCAGACACTGGCCAGTGCCAGCGCGACAACACCGAAATAGAACGCGCTGCGCTGCGCATCGCTCACCAGGTTCAGACCGATGATGCCGTTGTCGCCACCGCTGAGACTAACCCACTGGCTCGCGATGGCCCACACCACCTGCGCCAATGCCAGCGACAGCATGGCCAGGTAGACGCCGCCACTTCGCACCACCACGGCACCGAACACGGCCGCCAGTGCCGTTGCCAGCACCACAGCCGCCAGCAAGGCTCCCGGCAGTGCAACACCCCAATGGCTATGTGCCAGCGCGGCACCATAAGCACCGAGTGCAAAGAAAGCCGCATGGCCAAAGCTCACCAGTCCACCCAGTGCCATCATGGCCTGCAGACTGATGCCGAAGATCAGCAGGATCAGGCCATCGGTCGCCAGCGATTGCCAATAGCCGCCGAGCCAGCCCAGCGCACACAGGGCCAGTGCCAGCAGAAAAAATACCGAAGCCGACGCCAGTGGTGTGCGCGGCCCCAGGCCGAACTTCTGCGCCGCCTCCTGCGCACCGGCGTCCACATGCTGCCCGAGCAAGCCGCGCGGGCGCAGCGCGAGCACCACGCTCATGGTCAAAAATACCAGCACCAGCGTCGCCTGCGGAAACAGGCTCAAACCCAAGGCGTGCACCAAGCCGATCAGCAGCGCCGCAAAGAAAGCGCCGGCAATGCTGCCCAGACCGCCCGTTACCACGACGACAAAGGTTTCGACGATGACGTTGACATCCATCTGCAGATTGGCCGGTTCACGCGGCAGTTGCAGTGCGCCACCCAGACCCGCCAGCAGACAGCCCAGCACGACAGCGCCGAGCATCAGCGGCTTGGGGTCAACCCCGAGCGCGGCGAGCATGCTGCGGTCCTGCGTGGCAGCGCGCAGACGTTGCCCGAAGCGCGTACGCTGCAACAGCAGGTGCAAGCCGAGCCATACCAGGGGCCCGAGCGCGATCGTCAGCAACTGGTACTGCGGAAAATACTCGCCCCATAGTTGCACCGAACCCTTCAAGCCGGGAAAGCGCGGCGCAAAAACTTCCTCCGGTCCGAACGCCCAGCGCATCGCATCTGACAGCGCCAGACTCAAGCCAAAGGTCGCGACCAGCTGGTATAACTCGGGCCCGCCATAAAGCCGACGCAACAGCAGCCATTCCGCCAGCGCGCCCGCCACAGCGGCGCAGGCCGCGCCCAGCAGCATGGCAACGCCATAGAGCAAGGCCGATTCACCCCAAGCCGGAAACCAGTGTGTCACCCAGTGCGCGGCGAACAAGGCGCCGAGCATGAAGAAACTGCCATGCGCGAAGTTGACAATCCGGGTCACACCAAAAATCAGCGTCAGCCCGGCCGCCATCAAAAACAACGTGGTGGCGTAACTCAGGCCGTTGAGAAACTGGATCGCAACAAATGTCATTGCGGGCGTCCCACAAGCTTCAGGAATGCCGGCTGGCTGCCGGCGCCCGGGCGCTCACTCGAGCCAGTGCGTGAACTCGGCCACCGGCACGCGTGGCGTGTGAAAGGTGTTCACGATTGCCGACGCATCGGCGTAGCCCAGCGCCATGCCGCAGACCTGCATCTCGTCAGCCCCGGCGCCGATGTGCGCCAAGCTGATCTTGTTGAACAGATTCCAGGCTTGCTGCGGGCAGGTGTGCAGACCGCGTCCGCGCGCCGCCAGCATGACGTTTTGCAGGAAGGTGCCGTAATCAAGCAAGGCGCCACGTCCCATGTTGCGATGAACCGTGAAGAACAGCCCAACCGGCGCATCGAAGAACCTGAAGTTGCGCTGCATCTGCAGGTGCATCTTGTCGCGGTCCGCCTTGCCGATGCCGAGCAGTCCATAAAGGCCCCAGCCGTTTTCGCGCCGGCGGTCGATATACGGGCTGAACCACTGGGCCGGGTAGTAATCGTATTGCTCCTGGTACTCGGCGGCGAGCGCCGGGTTGTCACGGATCGCGTCGTGCACAGCGCAGACCTTGTCCACCAGCGCGTCGCGGCTGGCGCCCTGCACGACGTAGACCTTCCAGGGCTGCGTATTGGTGCCCGATGGCGCGCGACTGGCGAGCTGCAGCAGTTCCTCCAGGGTTTGGCGCGGCACGGCTTGCTGTGTGAAGGCGCGCACGGCCATGCGCGAGGTAATGGCTTCATCGACCGAGATCGTGTTCATACAAGTTTCTCCAGAACGGCTTTGAGTTGGGGTGGTAGAGGTACCGGCCGACGGCTGTGCCGGTCGACGTAGACATGAATGAAGTGGCCCTTGGCGGCAGTGAGCGGCTCACCCTGGGCAAACAGGCCGACTTCGTAGCGCACGCTGCTGCTACCCAGCCGTGCCACACGAATGCCGGCTTCCACCGTCTGCGGAAAAGCCAGCGGCGCAAAGTAGTTGCACTGGGTCTCGATCACCAGACCGATGACCTCGCTGCGTTCAATGTCGAGCGCGCCCTGCTCGATCAGATGGGCATTGACCACGGTATCGAACCAGCTGTAGTAGACGACGTTATTGACGTGCCCATAGGCATCGTTGTCCATCCAGCGCGTGCCGATGCTGCGAAATACCTTGTAGCCACTGCGGTCTTCAGCCTGGGGTTTGCCGGATTTGTTTTCGCTCATGGGCACCGATTTTGCCAGCGTAGCGCAGCGCGCCCTTGATTTACCCGGTCTGAAGCCAAAAATCAGGCGGGCAGCATTGTGGCAAGGCCGTGACGCTGGCCATTTTCTAGAATTCGCGCTCTAGAATGTTGCGTCGCAGCAAAAATCGCTTGCCAGCCCGTTTGGCATCCCTATAATTCAAACCATGCTGCACTGCAACATAAACCCGGGGAAACCAGGTTTCGGCGCAGATACCTTTCTTACCTCACACTTTCTGGAGATATTTTTATGTTGACCGTCGAACAAGTCCTGGCTTCGCAAAAAGCGAACGTTGAAACCCTGATGGGTCTGACTTCCAAAGCCTTCGAAGGCGTCGAGAAGATCATTGAATTGAACATGTCGGCTTCCAAAGCTGCCTTGAGCGAAACGTCCCAGCACGCCAAGGCGCTGCTGAGCGTGAAAGACGCGCAAGAACTGATGGCCCTGCAAACGGCCCTGTTCCAGCCGTTGGCCGAAAAGACCGCTGCTTACAGCCGTCACCTGTATGACATCGCTTCGGGCTCCACCGCCGAATTCAGCAAGACCGTCGAAGGTCAAGCTGCTGACGCGCAAAAGAAATTCATGGGTCTGATCGACAACGCCGCGAAAAACGCACCCGCTGGTTCCGACGCCGCTGTTGCCGTGATGAAGAACGCTGTTGCTGCTGCCAGCAACGCCCTCGAATCCGTGCAAAAAGCTGTCAAGCAGGCGACAGATGTTGCCCAGTCGAACTTCAACGCAGTGGCCGCAAATGCCGTCGATGCTGCCAAGCCGGCCTCGAAAAAGCGCTAATTGAACCGTTTGGGCTGAAGGTTTTTTGAGGGATCTCACCATTTTTGTGGCGAACCCGGAAAAATAGGGAAAACCCTGAGATACTTCACCCAAGTTAGATTTTTGAGAAACACGAGTTTCTAAAGGTTGTCTCCTCGGGTCCTTTCGTAACCTACAGGTTCAGGGATCCCTTAAGGGCTGGTCGCAAGACCAGCCCTTTTTTTATCCGCTGACGGGTGTGCGCGCCAGGCGCGCCTCGCGAATCGGCAAATGCAGCAGCGCGGCGCCGATGGCCAGCACGATGTCGATGTACCAGACGCCGTTGTAGTTGCCGCTGGCCTCCAGCACGCGACCACCAAGCCAGGCACCGAGGAAACCGCCGATCTGGTGCGTCAGCATCACAACCCCAAACAGGGTCGCCATATTCGCGGTGCCAAAGAACTTGGCCACCAGCCCCGCCGTCGGCGGCACGGTGGACAAAAAGGTCAGGCCCATGACCGCCGCAAACGCCAGTACGACAGCCTCGCTCTTGGGCGCCAACAGGAACAGCAGCACCGCCAGCGCGCGTGTCGCATAGACCAGTGACAGCAGCGACTTCATGCGCCAGCGCCCCACCGCCCAACCCATGGCGATACTGCCGACGATGTTGAAAAGCCCCAGCATGGCCAGCGACCAGGCACCGTACTGCAGGGGCAGACCACACAGAGCGACGACACCCGGCAGATGCGTGCCCAGAAAAGCGACGTGAAAACCGCACACAAAGAAGCCACCGGCCAGCATCAGGTAACTCGGGTTGCGCAGCGCTTGCGCAATCGCCGCCATTGCGCCCAGCGGCGCCTGCCCGCCCGCCAGTGGATGGCCGGCCTGGCCGCGCAACAGATAGGCCGCCGGCAGCGCCAGCAGCACGATCAGAGCCAGCACCTGCATGGCATTGGCCCAGCCAACAGCCAGCAACAACGCACCCGCAATCGGCGCCATCACGAATTGACCGAATGAGCCACCGGCATTGACAACACCCGTGGCCAAGCCGCGCATGCGCGCCGGAATCATGCGCGTGGTGGCGGCCATCAACACCGCCGGACCGGCCATGCCGGCACCCCCTGCCGCCAGTACGCCAATGGAAAAAATCAAACCGGCGGTGCTACTCATCCAGGGCGTGATGAAGGTCCCCAACGCCACCAGCAGTGCACCCACCAGCAGCACGCGCCCAGCGCCCATGCGATCGGCCATAGCGCCGGCAAAGGGCTGCGTCAAACCCCAGCACAACTGTCCAAAAGCGAAGGCCAGGCTGATGTTGCCAATGCCGATGCCGGTGGCGGTATTGAGCGGGCTCAGAAACAAGCCCATGGTCTGGCGCGTCCCCATGGTCACGGCGAAGGTGCCGGCCGCGGCCAGCAACACCAGCCAGGCGGCGACCGCCGGCTTGTTATCGGTCAGCGGCTTATTCATCACGGCCTGCGCTGGTAGCGGGCGCGAGCAGGTGCAGCGCCTCGTCAATGAGCGTATGCAAGGTCAACAAACGCGGCACACCAAGCACACGGTTCAGGCTGGTTTGTGCTGCCTTCCAGTGGCGCTGCGCATCCTGGCGTTTGGCGCGACCGTCATCGGTGATGCTGATCAGACGGCTGCGGCCATCGGCGCCGCCCGCAACTTCGACCCAGCCGGCAGCCACCAGTGGCTTGAGGTTGCGCGTCAAGGTGGAGGCCTCCATCTTCATGGCCTGCGCCAGCGCGCCGGGCTGAATCGGACCGAGTTTGAGCACATGCGAGAGCAGCGAATACTGCGTCGTGCGCAGACCGACACGCGAGAGTTCGGCGTCGTAATGCTGCGTGATGCGCCGCGTCAACTGGCGCAGTTTGAGATTGGTGCAGCCCTGCAGACGGGTGGCAACCGGCGGGTCCAAAACAAGTGCGGTGGTGTTCATGCAGGCGATTGTAGCTGCGATGATTGCATATGCAAGCTTTGCTGGAGATCGCAAGCAGCGTGCGCAAATTCACGCACCTCCACGCCTGCCTGGTGTTCCCACATGCGCCACAATAGCCCCATGAGATTTCTCCACACCATGCTGCGCGTCGGCAACCTGCAACGCTCGATCGACTTCTACACCGAGGTACTGGGCATGCAATTGCTGCGCAAGACCGAGAACCCGGATTACAAGTACACGCTGGCCTTCGTTGGCTATGGCAAGAATCCGGAACACGCAGAAATCGAACTTACCTACAACTGGGGCGTCGATTCCTATGATCTTGGCAACGCCTTTGGCCACGTGGCGCTGGGCGTACCCGACGTCTACGGCGCCTGCGAGAAGATCAAGGCAGCCGGCGGCAAGGTCACGCGCGAAGCCGGCCCGGTCAAGGGCGGCAGCACCGTGATTGCCTTCGTCACCGATCCCGACGGTTACAAGATCGAGCTGATCGAACGCAAGCTGTAAGCCCTGGCTTTTTTAGCCCGCAAGTGGCGCATGGGCGCCGTGACGAATTTGCCAGTCCGAGCGTCGTCGCCAGCTTGCCTATACTGCAGCCATGACCTCTCTTGCCGATCTCCGCAAAAGCTACGAACGCGCCGAACTCAGCGAGGACGCCTCGCACAGCGACCCACTGCTGCAGTTTGAACAATGGCTGCAGGAAGCCATCGCGGCGCAAGTGCCCGAACCCAACGCCATGACACTGGCCACCGTGGCCAGCAATCTGCGGCCCTCAACGCGCGTGGTGCTGATCAAGGGCTACGACGAACACGGCATCACCTGGTTCACCAACTACGACAGCCGAAAGGGCCAGGAACTCGGAGGCAACCCCTACGCGGCGCTGCAATTTCACTGGGTCGAACTCGAACGCGTGGTACGCATCGAAGGTCTGGTGGAAAAAGTCAGTGCCGAGGAAAGCGACGCCTACTTTCACAGCCGCCCACTGGACTCACGCATCGGTGCCTGGGCCTCGCCGCAAAGCGAAGTCATCAGCGGGCGCGGCGTGCTGGTGGCCAATGCCGCGAAATACGGCGCGAAATTCCTGCTGCGCCCACCACGCCCGCCGCACTGGGGTGGCTACCGCCTGAAACCCGAGCAATGGCAGTTCTGGCAAGGCCGCAAAAGCCGCTTGCACGACCGCTTGCGCTACACGCAGGCTGGCAGCGATGCCGATGGCCAACCGCTTTGGCTGCGCGAGCGGTTGGCGCCCTGAACCGATGCGGTCATTGCGGGCCCCGACCCGCAATCCATGCCTCCAACCCCTACGCTGCCCCCAGCCAATGCATCACCAGCGACACCGTGACCATGGCCAGCAGCGTTGACACTGCCACGGCAGCTGTTACCTGTTCCTGCGCCACCTGGTAGCGCTGCGAAAACAGAAACACGTTGGCGCCAATCGGCATCGAGGCGGCAACGATCATCACCGACAGCGACAGGCCGCTCAAGCCCAGCGACCAGGACAGCCCCGCCACCAACGCCGGGAACGCAATGTTCTTGATCAGCGCCAGTCCCAGTGCGCCTTTCAGGTTGGCACCGACACGTACCTGGGTCAGTGTCACGCCCACCAGCAGCAGTGCGATCGGGCCAAACGCATTGCCCAGCAGGGCCAGCGGCTTGTCGACAATCTCCGGCAACACCAGCCCGGTCTGCGCAAACAGCAAGCCCACCATGATCGGCAGCGGCACGGGATGAAAAATGCCGTTGCGCACGGCGGCCAGTACCGTCAGCGCCATGTGCTGCGTAGCGTGCTGGCCTGTGGCGGCGGCCTCGCGCGCGACGGCGAGTTCGAGCATGATGGTGGCCAGTGTCAAGAGCACCAGCGCATGCACCGAAATCAACGTGAACAGCATGACCAGACCGGCCTGGCCGTAGGCAAGGCCCACCAGCGGCACGCCGATCATCACTGTGTTGCTGAAGGTTGCGGCCAGCGCCAGCACAGCGGCGCGGCGCGTGAAGCCCTGCCAGACCAGCACCGCAGCAAACAACAGGGTTGCTGCGACAAAGTACATGGCCACCGGTCTGAAGTCGAGTTGCTCAATGTGCACTGTACTCATGGTACGAAACAGCAGCGCCGGTGTCAGCACCATGAACACCAGGTTCGACAGGTCCTTGCTCGCCTCCGGCCTGATCCAGCCGGCACGCCCTGCGATAAAACCGATGGCGATCAGCAGCACCACCGGCAGCAAGGCCGAAATCACAGGGCTGTTCATGCTCAAGCGCCCAACAGCGCGCCGTTGCGAAAAGCCGTGGCGCCGGCAATCTTGCCGAGCTCGCCGCCTGCGTGCACATAGCGCTCGCGGATGCGGGCATAGAACACACCGGCAACACCGGCCAGAACGCGCTGCGTTTCCCCGGCGACGGGATCGATGACCTCGGCCACCAGATCCCCAACCTGCAAGACGGCACCGACCTCGGCCGCGAACACCACGAGGCCAGGTCCGCGCGCGGTCAGCGTCTCGGAGCCCGCCAGCGGTGTCGGCTGGCAATGGAACGCTGGCAGTTCCGGTGCACGCTCACACGCAAGCACCCCGACGTATTGCAGCCAGGTGAAGATGGCCAGCGCGTCGGCCTTCGCGCTAACGTGGCTCACATCGGCTTCGCCGCGCAACTCGATGGTGGTGCTACAGCAAGCTTGTGGCATGGGCACGCTGCGTCCGGCCGTCTTGAAGGCTTCGGCCAGTTGCCACCAGACGCCCGAGAGACATTCGTCAAACGACCATGCGCCAGAACCGCGTGCCAGCAAAATCGCCTGGCTGCCCAGCCAGTGCGCCAGCGGCGCGAGTTGCGGCCAGCAATTGTCTTCGGTGTAGAAGTGCATCACGGATTCGCTGTCGCAATGCAGATCAAGCACATAGTCGGCATCGTGCGCCAGCAGCAGCAGACTGCGGCGCAGGCTTTGCAGTTCGCTTGCCGGCTGCCAGTTTTGCAGGTACATGCCAATGGCCTGGCGCACCCGCGTCACGTTGGCCGCTGCGTGCGGCCCCAATGCGTCGCGCAAGTGCGGCTTAATTGCCTTGGCCAGATCGGGATAGTGGCGATTGAAGTTTTCGGCGCTATCGAATTCAAAGCGCCCCATCGCCTTGTGGTCCAGGCGCTGCGCCAGCCCGATCGGGTTGGCCAGCGGCACCAGAACGATTTCGCCGAGGATCTGGCCAGCGGCGTCGGCGGCTTCGAGCATGGCGCGCAGGTGATGCGCCACCAGCATGCCGGGCAGTTCTTCGGCGTGCAGGCTGGCCTGCAGGTAAATCTTGGGCGCATGGCCCTTGCTGCCAAAGTGAAAACTGGTCAGCGTCTTGTGGCTGCCCAGGCTGTTGCTGAGCAGGGGATGGTCGATGCGTTGCATGGAAGTCGATGATTGCGTCGCGCAAAAGGCGTCGAGTCTGGCATTGTCTCAGTTCCCGCCTAAACTCGGGCGCTCGCCGCTGCTTGGCGCGCCACTGGAGCCTCCTCTTTGCCCTATTCCCATCTGCTGCTCGCCCTGTCCGTCGTCTTTGTCTGGGGCACCAACTTCGTGGTGATCCGCTGGGGCCTCGATGGGCTGCCGCCGTTTCTGTTTGCCACGCTGCGCTTCACACTCTCTGCCCTGCCCTGGGCCTTCTTCATCCGCCGCCCGGCTGTACCCTGGCACAAACTGGCGACCTTTGGCGTGTTGCTGGGCGTGGGCCAGTTTGCCCTGCTGTTTCTGGCCATGCGCGCCGATATATCACCGGGCCTGGCCTCGCTCGTGATTCAGGTGCAGGTCTTCTTCACCATCGGTCTGTCCTTGCTGACGCTGGGCGAGCGCGTGCGCGGCTACCAGATGGCCGGCCTGCTGCTGGCAGTGGCCGGACTGGCCGTGATCGCCGCACACCTGGACGCGACCCTCACACTCAAAGGACTGGCGCTGATCCTGGCTGCCGCTTTCTTCTGGGCCTGCGCCAACATGGTGGTCAAAAGCGTCGGGCGCATCGACATGCTGGGCTTCATGGTCTGGACCAGCCTGTTCTCGGTGCCGCCGCTGTTCGCCCTGTCCTGGTGGCTCGAAGGCCAGGCATTGATCACATCGAGTGTGCTGCAGGCCAGCGCCAGCGTCTGGGCCTGCGTGCTGTGGCAGGCGGTTGGCAACACGCTGTTTGGTTACGGCGCATGGAACTGGCTGCTCGCGCGCCATCCGGCCGCCACCGTGACGCCACTGGCGCTGCTGGTGCCCGTGTTCGGCATGACCGCCTCGGCGCTGGCGCTGGGTGAAACGCTGCCGATGTGGAAACTCGCCGCCGGCGCACTCGTGCTGTGCGGCCTGGCCGTCATCGTGCTCTGGCCCCACCTGCGCGCGCGGCTCGCACGCTGATACGCGGCTGTCATCCCGAACCCGCGCATTTGTCATCCCGAACCCGCGCATTTGTCATCCCGGGCTTGACCCGGGATCCAGTGCCACACGAACCACTGGATTGCGGGTCGGAGCCCGCAATGACAATCCGGGGGCGCAATGACAAAACAGAAATTGTCATGCCGGACCCCCGGGTTGTCATGCCGGACCTGATCCGGCATCCATGCCTACTTCACCAACCGCGCAAAGGTCTTGCGGAACTTGGCCACCTTGGGGGCGGCGACGGCCTGGCAATAGCCTTGGTTCGGGTTTCGGGCAAAAAAATCCTGGTGGTAATCCTCGGCCGGCCAGTAGTTGGCAAGGGGCAGCACTTCGGTGACCAGCGGTCGGTCGTAAACGCCGCTGTCTGTCATCTCCTGCAACAGCGCCTGCGCGACCGTCTGCTGCTCAGGCGTCGAAAAGTAAATGCCGCTGCGGTACTGCGTGCCGCTGTCGTGACCCTGGCGATTGAGCGTGGTCGGGTCATGGATCAGAAAGAAGACCTCCAGAATTTCGCGCACGCTGATTTGCGCCGGGTCATAGCGCAGTTTCACCACCTCGTTGTGGCCGGTGGCACCGCTGCAGACCTGCTCGTAACTCGGCTGCACGGTCTGCCCGTTGCAATAGCCGCTCTGCACGTCCTCGACGCCCCGGACTTTGACGAAGACCGCTTCCGTGCACCAGAAGCAGCCACCGCCAAGGGTGAGAGTTTGCAGGGTATCAGGCATAAAAAGTCTCCGGAACAAGGTCATTCGCAGGAATTGGAATTGACAGTTTATCGCCTGGAAGCTACATTACTAACCCATTAGTCATTAAGACCATGCCCACTTCCGTACTACTCAGCAAAGGCCCGCAGGATGCACCGGTGCGCCACGAGCGGCGCAAGGACGCGCGCCCGGGTGAGCTGCTGGCGGCAGCGCTGGACCTGTTTGTTGAAAAGGGCTTTGCCGCAACCCGGGTTGAGGAAGTGGCGGCCCGCGCCGGCGTTTCCAAGGGCACGCTGTTTCTGTACTTTGCCAGCAAAGACGAGTTGTTCAAAGCCGTGGTGCGCGAGAACATCTCGGGCCGCTTTCCACAGTGGAGCGTTGAAATCGAAACCTTCGAAGGCAGCACCGCCGACATGCTGCGCTACGCCCTGGCGCTATGGTGGTCCAGCGTTGGCAGCACCAAGGCTTCGGGTATCGCCAAACTCATGCTCAGCGAAGCCAGGAACTTTCCCGAACTGGCCGCCTTTTACCAGCAGGAGGTGATGCAGCCGGCGCACGAAATGGTCCGGCGCATCCTGCAGCGCGGCGTTGACCGGAAGGAGTTCGCGCCCCTCAACATGCAATACGCCGTTTATGCCGTGCTCGCGCCCATGCTGTTCCTGCAAATGATGATGCATGCCAGCGCGGCCTGCTGCGACAGCACCGACAGCCTGCAACTGGTGCCCGAAGAATTTCTGGCGGCCCAGGTGCAAACTCTTCTGGACGGCCTGCGCCTGCGGCCGACCTCCCCCGATTCTGACAAAGGACTTCGCTCTTTATGAAACGCTGGCTGATATGGGCGCTGGTCGCCCTGGTTCTTGGTTTGCTGGGCCTTGGCGTGCAGCGCGCCCTGTCGGCGCGAAAAGCGCAGCAGGAAGCGGTGGCGAAAATGGCAACGCAACGCGTGCAGACGGTGGTCGAACTCGGCGCCAGCGACGTGGTCGAGGCCAGGAGCCGCGATCTGGCGCAGGTGCTGGCGATCTCGGGCGCGCTCAAGGCGGTCAACTCGGCCATCGTCAAGGCGCGCGTTCCCGGCGAACTGCAGGGCTTGAGCGTGCGCGAGGGCGACGCCGTCAAGGCCGGTCAGATCATCGCCCAGGTTGACCCCTTTGAGTACAAGGCCCGCGTGCGCCAGGCGCAGCAGATGGGGGAATCGGCCAAGGCGCAGGTTGATATTGCGCGGCGCAACTTTGACAACAACCGCTCGCTGGTAGACCAGGGCTTCATCTCCAAAACCGCGCTGGATACCTCAATCTCCACGCTGGCCGCTGCCGAAGCAAGCTTTCGGGCGGCGCAGGCCGGTGTTGAAGTCGCCAACCAATCGCTGAGCGACACCGTGTTGCGCGCGCCCCTGAGCGGTCTGGTTTCGCAGCGTCTGGCGCAGCCGGGTGAGCGTGTGGTGCCGGACGCGCGAATTATTGAAATCGTTGACCTGAGCCGGCTCGAACTCGAAGCGGGCCTGAGCACTTTCGAGGCCATGGGCTTGCGCCTGGGCCAAAGCGCGGCGCTGCAAATCGAAGGCTTGGCCAAGCCGGTGACAGCGCGCGTGGTGCGCATCAACCCGAGTGCCGTTGCCGGCAGCCGTGCGCTGACAGCCTACCTGTCGATCGATGGCGTGCCCGGCTTGCATCCGGGCATGTTTGTGCAGGGGGCCCTCAACACCGGACGCCTGCAGTCCCTGGCCGTGCCCTTGAGTGCGGTGCGCACCGACAAACCGCAACCCTATGTGCAAGTGGTCGATCAGGATCGCATACGGCATCAAACCATCGAACTTGGCGCGCGCGGTGAACTTGACGGACAAACCCTGGTCGCCATCAAGGGGCTGAGCGAAAACACCCGCGTTGTCGCCGGCAGCATTGGCCCGCTGCGCGATGGCACAACGGTCAAATTCAGCACCGCACCAGCCGCTGCGGCAAGCGGTAAATAAGCATGTGGTTCACCCGCGTCAGTCTCAAGAACCCGGTTTTTGCCACCATGGTCATGCTGGCCATCGTGGTGCTGGGAATGTTCTCCTACCAGCGTCTGCAGGTTGACCAGTTCCCCAACGTCGATTTCCCGGTCGTGGTCATCACCACCGAATACCCCGGCGCCTCGCCTGAAATTGTCGAGAGCGAAATCACCAAGAAGCTCGAAGAAGGCGTCAATTCCATCGCCGGCATTAACGCCCTGACCTCGCGCAGTTACGAGGGCATGTCGGTCGTCATCATCGAATTCCAGTTGCACATCAACGGGCGCAAGGCGGCCGACGACGTGCGCGAGAAAGTGGCCATCGTGCGCCCCACCCTGCGCACCGAAGTGAAAGAGCCGCGCGTGCTGCGCTTTGACCCGGCGAGCAAGGCGATCTGGTCATTGGCCGTGCTTCCCGGCTCTGCCGGCACCAACCAAAACCCGCTCAGCGATGTAGAACTCACCAACTGGTCCGACCAGACA
>Ga0194060_10000694_pt1 | contig 24379 bp, 14 predicted proteins | sample SepL225m_MetaG_FD_163427 | JGI IMG/M metagenome (GOLD analysis project Ga0194060, IMG submission 163427) | Anoxic zone freshwater microbial communities from boreal shield lake in IISD Experimental Lakes Area, Ontario, Canada - Sep2016-L222-5m | ecosystem: Environmental > Aquatic > Freshwater >... | reverse complement strand
ATAAAAAATAAAATTAATTCTATTTACGAAAATATGCTTCCTAAAAAAATTCAATTTGCAGCAAAATTTCAACAATGGAGATTTAACATTACAGTTCCGCAAAAAGAGGTCCTTCTTAAAGAGATTTTTAAAAATGGTCTTTTTGCAAGCTCACACTATGCATCTCTCGATGGAATCTTCTCTACCAATAAAGCCCCTAATGCAGAAAAAATTCATTCAAGTATAATAAATTTATTCAACGATCGTTACTTTAACGAATCTAAAGCTGTTCAACTTTGTAAAATAATCAACAAACACCTTCAACTATGCGAATAGGAATACTACAACCCGGCTACCTTCCTTGGCTTGGCTTTTTTGAACAATTAGCTAAAGTAGATATTTTTGTTCTTTATGACGACGTACAATACACGACTAAAGATTGGAGATCTAGAAATAAGATTAAAACGGCCAATAGTTCAATTTGGCTAACAGTACCAACACATGGATCTCAGCAACTTCTAATAAATGAAGTCAAACTTGTTCAAGATAATGTATGGAAAAAAAAGCATTTAAAGAGCATTGAACTTTCATATAAAAAAGCACCCTATTTTGATTGGCTAATGCCTGATTTAGAAAGAATTATTAACAAAGAACTTAAATACTTAATTGATTTAGATTCTGAACTTATAACTATGTTAGCTAACAAAATTGGAATCAAAACAAACATAATAAACTCCTCTAGTCTAAATATTCAACAACCAGATAAAAATATTAAAATTATTGAAACTATAAAAGCTCTTGATGGAACTTACTTTTACGATGGTAAATCATCACAAGAATTCATAGATGTTCCACTGTTCAATCAACATGGTATCACCGTGGAATTTCAAGACTACAAACACCCAACATACCCTCAACTTTGGGGAACATTTGTACCTTATTTATCTGTTATAGATCTACTATTCAATGTTGGGGAAGAAAGTTTCAAGTACATAATTAATAAAAACTAAGTAAACTTCTTTCACAAACCACGATTGATATAATGAAATAAGACAAAGGATAAATTATGAATAAAACCATTCTCATCACTGGAGCTGGAGGATACATTGGATCTAGATTTGTAGAAACCTTACTAAAAACCAATGTTAACGTGATAGCTCTCGATCGTTTTTTCTTTGGCGAAACTCTCCAAGACCTAGCAACCCACAAACAACTCACAATTGTCAAAGAAGATATCAGAACAGTCCCCCCACTACTCCTAAAAAACGTTGACACCATCATAGACCTAGCCTCAATCTCCAACGACCCCGCAGCCGCACTCAATGCCAATATTACAAAATCAATCAACCACCAAGGTCCCGTTAGCTTAGCAACAGAAGCAAAAAAAGCCGGTGTAGAAAAATACATATTTGCTTGCTCATGCAGCACCTATGGCGCCGGAGAAGGCATTGTCAACGAAGAATCCCCCCTTGCCCCACTCTCCGAATATGCCCGTTCAAAAATAAACGCTGAACAAGACCTTTTCGCCCTAGCAGACGACAATTTCTGCGTTACCTCACTTCGCAACGCCACCGTTTACGGCAAATCCGTACGAAGAATGCGCTTCGATCTTATTATCAACATCATGACCCTCCACGCCTGGAAAAAAGGAAGAATCATCATCATGGGCGGTGGCAAACAATGGCGCCCACTCATTCACATCGACGATGTCATACAGGCAGCGATTCTCGTTGACCAACAAACATCCCTTAAAAAAATCAATAAACAAGCCTTCAACGTCGGCTCCAACGACCAAAATTTTCAAGTATTCCAAGTCGCCAACGCCCTTAAAACGCATTTTCCATCCGTCGTAATCGAAGAAATCCCCGATGACCCAGACCAACGAAGCTACCACGTGAACTTTGATAAAATACACCAAACACTTGGCTACAAAACTACAAAAACCATTCACGACGGCATCGAGGAAATTAAAGAAGCCTTGGAAAATGGCTCGATAACTGACAGTCCAAACACCATAACCGTAAAATATTACCAATACCTTCTTGAAGCCGATACCATCCTCTCCAAAATCAAACTCAATGGCAACTTATTCTAATCCCCACAAACTACTAACACCATAACCACCATGCAAAAAATCGAATTTTACAAACACAACCTCACCCAAGAAGACAAAGACGAATGCCTGAAAATTCTCGATTCACTTTTCCTCACAACAGGACAAACAGTAAAACAATTTGAAGAAAAGTTCTCCCAATACCTAGGATGCACACACACCGTAACCGTATCATCCTGCACGGACGCACTCTTTCTTGCCTTGAAATACTACAACATCCAGACAGGTGACGAAGTAATCACCACCCCACTATCATTCATTGCTACAGCAAACGCAATCGAATACTGCAACGCAACACCGGTATTCGTAGATGTAGAGGAACATACCGGAAACATCAATGCAGATCTCATCGAAGCCGCTATAACAGAAAAAACTAAAGCCATCATCGTTGTCCACCTCTACGGCCAAATGTGCGACATGAAAAAAATCAAAGAAATCGCAGACAAACATAACCTCCCAATCATAGAAGACTGCGCCCACTGCATCGAAGGAACAAGAGACAACATCAGAGTCGGACAACTTGGCGATATTGCCTGCTTTAGTTTCTATGCAACAAAAAATATCACTTCTGGTGAAGGTGGCGCACTCTCCTGCAACGACGAAAAAATCTACAACTGGCTACTCAAAGCGCGACAACACGGCATGAGCAAAAACGCCGCCGAGCGCTATACCAAAAGGTATGAACACTACGACATGGAATTCCTCGGTTACAAATGTAACATGACCAATATTCAAGCAGCACTGCTCATACATCAACTTGACCATATTGAATCATTTCTTGAAGCAAAAGAACGCATCGCACAACTCTACAACCAAGGCTTTCAAAACAATGAACATATCAAAATTCCCCAAGTGCTCTCTGCAAGTAAACACGCGCGTCACCTCTACACAATATGGGTAGATCCACTAAAACGAGACACCTACCTTCAAGATATTCAGGAAGCAGGAATAGGAATTGCAGTAAACTTTCGTCCAATACATTTAATGAAATACTATCGAGAAAAATACAACTTTAACGATGGGGCATTCGAAGTAGCAGAAAAAATTGGAAATAGCACAATCACCCTTCCCCTCTACCCAAAGCTAACCGATGAAGAAATTCAATACTGTATAAAAACCATCAATCAAATTACACAACGATAATTCGGAGTAGAAATATCATGACCAGCACCAGAAAAAAAAGCAAATTCTCTTGGAAAAAATCACTGTTTATTATTTCAGCCTTACTGTTCCTATTTTCCTTTTTCATCACTCTCTTCCTCTACCCCGACCTCACAAGTAAAGGAATCATCTCTACAGGACCACTACAAGAATTACGAACCTCTTTATTCACCTTTATCAATCAACTTTTGCATCAACAACCCGACCAACAAAAATGGACGTTAACACAAATTTCAATAGCATTGGCACTTGTCACTGCTGGCATTGGCATACTATTTAAAAAAGAAATCAAACCGCTACTAGCATCAACACCTGAAGAAACTGAATCTATAACAACACAAAAACAATTCATCAAACCAGCAATAATCTTTATCTTAGCTATAATCCTCACCATTGCATACCCAGAGTTGGAAATACAAATGAGAACATTGATGACAGGAACTATTCTACTCATCGCCAGCCTAGAATACCTTCGACTGACAGGCATAAAAACCAAACCATAATACTTATCCAGCTATCCTAGTTTTACGCAAGAATAGAGACAGATGAGTTGAAAAACTGTTCAAAAATACCATCGACAATAATAGCCGTTGCAATTGACGACCAAGCACCACACCTCAAGGGAACATTATGACCTCAAAGAAAATCAGTTCATTCAAACGATTTATTAAAAAACATTCTGTTACTTTGGCATGTGTCGCACTATTTACTTTTTTCTCCTTCATAACCATTATTCAGCAAATCAGAGGCGAGAAAACGCTCTCATTTTTGCAACCCTCACTAATAATACTCGCTTCTTTCTATCCAGCGTTTTCAGACAACTACTTACTTTGGATAGGCTTCGGACTCTTCGCATTTCTCGTCAGCGGTCATGCTCTGCACTATCTGTTAAAAAAAAGACCTCTCAAAATTCCCGAGACTCTTGTACTAATTTCATGTTGTACAGCAATTGCCTTGTTTAGATTTTACGACCTGACTCAAATTCACCAAGTCTTAGACTTTGAAGTCATTTCACATTACTTAGCCACAACCAACTTTGTACTATTTACAAAAGTCGCTTTTGGTATAGCAAACTACTCAAAAATATCCCAAGGATATTTACTCTATTTTCTTTATTATCTCTTTGTTTCATTAGGCGGAATTAATACGTTCACTTTAAAAATTCCAATCGTACTTTCTGCCTTTGTTGTCTACATTCTGATCTACAAAATTAGTAAAGAATTTACGAAAAGCGCCCCACTAGCTGGACTGAGTATGCTGCTATTTGCCTTTGGGCCATTCGAACATGATTGGGCTAGGAGCACCTATAATTTCGAACTTTCACTAGTAATACCTCTTGCCATTCTCTACCTCTTTATTCTTTTTGAAAATTCTAAAGAAAAAAAATATCTGTATGGTATTCTCCTTCTAGCACCTTTATCGATACTTTCCTACACAGCCACTGCATTGGTAGCCTTAGTCACAGTTCCTATCGCTGTGTTCTTCATACAAAAAGGAAAACCGTTAAAAACCATTCCGATAGGTACTACTCTTGGAGCATTATCATTACTAGCTTGGTGGTTTCTTCCTACAATCTTGAGTAGCACGGCATTATTAACGCCAACCTATATCGACCCCATTGAACTGCACTTCCGATCAGGAACTTCACCAGTTGTAATATATATCGACAACAATAATGATATGGAAACTGCAAAACCAGCATTGATAAAACAATTTTCAAAAAACTTTGCAGATTTAATTACATTACCTACCCAGACATCGACGTATACAGAATACGGAAAAAGCTATATCTATAATTACTTTCTTCTGATTATTTTCATCGGCGGTTTAGGAGGCCTGATTTTTTTCTTTCGATACCGATACGCAACAGGAATAGTGATCTTGGCGCTATTGCTAAATTCATTCATTGTATGCATAATCTCCAGCGGTTTTGGTTTTAGAAAATTTTATCTTGGTTACAGTATGCTTTTTATAGCATTCATCTTTTGTATATATGGTCTACTCAACATAAGCAAAAAACAAAAAATACTATGCGTCAGCATTACTTCTTCACTTGCATTTTTTGTTTGCTTTACCGTCGTTAATTCAGCATTGGTCTTTGCAGCACAATATTCCAACCAAGATTACGCCACAAATTTTAATGAAATGGCATCAAAAATAATAAACAAAGAATATTTGACAACGTACAACGTGACAATAGATCCCAAAACAGATCTTGCAGATCCAGGAATAGTGGGATATTTTCTCTATAACACGCTCAAAAAATCCCCAGGGGAACTATTGGAACCAAATTCTGTAACAAACCGCTCCTACCTCTACTTCATCACTGATTTAAAATCGCACACTTTTAACAAAGAGCTTCCAGTAGTTATCATCAAAAACGAACCTGATCCCTCAAAAGAACTAGTAGATGAATTTGAAATCTGCAACAACGAATGCAAAAAATTCTACACCTATAATGGCAACTAATTCGAACACATGTGCTAGTTGTCCGCCTACGGACAACAGCAGGAGGGTGGAGAGCAAGAGAATTATCTGCAAGAGAAAAATTTTCATCACAATTGTGTAGCGTCTTAACTAAAATAAACCATCACTTCTTAATCTTTTTTCACTTCCAAAATCACAACCCCAAGAAAAAAAGGCTGCAACAAATACACCCTACAATTTGCATGCACTTTCTTCCCAACTTCCAACAATTGTTTCTTAGTAAAAAACCGTTGATCAGTCCAAGGCCAAAAACTTCTCAGGAAACGCGGACGGGTAAGAAACCACCAAATTCTATGATAAGAATATGCATAGGGAACACTAGCAATCACTACCCCGCCTTTCTTACAAACCCGAAACTGCTCAGCAACGATCTTCTCCGGCGCATCAAAATGCTCAAGCAAACCCTGACTCCACTGCACATCAATACTACCCTCCTCAAACGGCATTGCAAAACAGTCACCTTTTATAAAACGGGCATTTGTTGTTTTCTTTGACTGCGCAAGCTTCTCAGCCTTTTCTAAAGCAGCACTGGAAATATCTAGGCCCAACGCTTCTTTACACAGTGGTGCAAGAACAACTAACAAACTCGCAGTACCACAACCAACTTCAAGAAATACTTTATCTTTACCCAAAAACGGTCTAAGCAGTCTTAAAAAAAAGCCGTTGTAAACCTTTCTCCCCTTCCCCACAAGCCCCTGTATTTTTCGGTTCCATACTGTATCCCATTCTTGTTCGTAATTGCTCATAAATACCCCTTATAGAAACCAAGTATAAATAGAATTGTTATTTACCCAACCACCAAACTTTCCAAATAGCTTCCCATATTATTCCCAACGACATTTTAGATTTCCCTTTAGTCCTGTCGTAGAAAATAATCGGAATTTCGCACACTTGCAAATTAGCTTTTTTTGAAAGAAAAGCCATTTCCATTTGAAAGGAATAGCCATCCGAAGAAACCTTATCCAAAGGTATTTTTTTCAACGCTTCCGCACGAAATGCCTTAAAGCCAGAAGTAGCATCATGAACCGTAACCCCTGTCACCAATCTGGCATAGGTATTACCCGACTTACTCAAAAACTTTCTGCTCCAACTCCAAGACTTATCCACCCCACCTCCCGTAACGTATCGAGACCCCACTGCAATATCGTAACTATCGAGAGCTGCAACCAATGAAGGAATGTATTGAGGAAGATGGGAAAAATCAGCATCCATCTGAATAATAACATCATAATTGTTGTCCAATGCCCATGTAAACCCAGCCACATAAGCCGTTCCCAATCCAAGTTTTCCTGAACGGGAAATAAAATTAACTCGTTTTTCATTCTTGGCGAAATCTATAACCAACTCCCCAGTTCCATCAGGCGAATTATCGTCAATCACCAATATATCAGGGTGACAATCCACTACCAAAAGCTCGGAAATCATCCGAAGTATATTTTCACGTTCGTTATATGTAGGCAGCGTAACAAGTATTCTAGTAATGATTATCTCCCATATATTGACACACCTACACAGTATAGCCTTTCTAAAGAAATTTATAAAAAAGTTTTTGCATAGCTTTACCTCAACAAAACAAATCTCGATGGTAAATTAGTTTTACCGACTACCGTTCTCTACTCTGATATAGTAAAATTTGGAAAATGATTACCGTACCCAAGGAGCATTCACTATATGTCCACTTTTCAGAACAGCAAAAAACTACATCTCACATCCGAATCAGTAACAGAAGGGCATCCAGACAAAATCTGTGATCAGCTATCTGACGCTATCCTCGATGCAATTATTAGCAAAGATCCCTACGCGAGAGTTGCCTGCGAAACCTATGCCACAACTGGATTGGTCCTAATTGGTGGCGAAATAACTACAGAATGCTATGTAGATTTTAATAAAATTGTTCGCGAAACCATCAAAGAAATAGGCTACGACAAAAATGATTACGGATTTGATTATAAAAGCTGTTCCATTCTCACGACAATAAAAGAACAATCAGCGGACATCAAGCAAGGTGTTGATAAAGCATATGAAGATCCTGCGCAAATAGGTGCAGGCGACCAAGGAATGATGATTGGGTTTGCATGTAACGAAACTCCCGAACTCATGCCACTCCCCATAACACTTGCCCACAAGCTTTGTCTTCAATTAACAAAAACTAGAAAAACAAAAACTTTACCTTACCTTCGCCCAGACGGTAAATCCCAAGTGACTGTTGAATACTCTAATGGAAAACCAGTACGTGTTGATGCTGTAGTCATTTCCTGCCAACATGATCCAGAAATAACCACAGAACAGATACGTGAGGATATAAAGAAACAAGTAATCGAAGCAATAATACCTACGAACCTTCTCGATTCAGAAACAAAATACTTCATCAATCCAACTGGAAGATTTGTTATCGGAGGTCCCGTTGGAGATGTAGGTCTAACAGGAAGAAAAATCATTGTAGACTCATATGGAGGATTGGCACGTGTTGGAGGAGGAGCATTCTCTGGAAAAGATGCCACCAAGGTTGATCGCTCTGGTGCCTATGCTGCTCGATGGGTTGCAAAAAACATCGTTGCAAAAGGTATGGCTGATCGCGCTGAAGTACAGATTTCCTACGCCATCGGTGTCGCACATCCAATATCTATCGCCGTTGAAACATTTGGAACAGCAAAAAGTTCAGATGTGGAAATTCTTGACTACATCAAAAACAACTTCGACCTACGACCTGGATTGATTATCGAAAAACTTAACCTTCGACGCCCTCTCTACAAACAAGTCGCGGCTTACGGTCATTTTGGCAGACCAGATCTCGATCTTCCTTGGGAAAAAATAATCAACTAATAATTTCTAGTAACAGAAACTTCGGAACAAAATCGTACTACTTTTCGTATAACAAACGAAAGCGACAAGGAATTTACTTTCCAACAGCTTTCAACTATTGTAACTAGTGTTGAAAGCACATACATTACTATGAAATTATTATCCGTCATCATCCCAATCTATAACGAAGAAGGCAACATTGATGCACTTTATAAACGCCTCACAGCTTCAATACACAAAGCAGCAGAAACTTATGAACTCATTTTTGTAAATGATGGAAGCAAAGACAACTCTCTCCCTCTTCTAAAAGCCTTAGTCGAAAAAGACAAAACCCATGTTAAGGTAATCGGATTTTCCAGAAATTTTGGACATCAAAACGCAGTCAGTGCTGGACTTGATTGTTGTTCTGGAGATGCAGCAGTGATCATCGATGCCGACCTCCAAGATCCTCCAGAAATAATTCCTGAGCTGATAACAAAATGGAAAGAAGGCTACGACGTAGTTTACGCAATCAGAGAACAACGAAAAGGTGAATCTCTTTTTAAAAAATTTACTGCATGGTTTTTTTATCGCTTTCTTCGCAAAATAACTAAAATCAACATACCTGTAGACACTGGGGATTTTCGCCTCATCGATCGGAAAGTTATCGACACACTAACTTCCATGCCAGAAAGAAACCGCTTTCTTCGTGGACTGGTGAGTTGGGTTGGATTTAAGCAAACGGGTGTGTCTTACCAGAGGGATGCTCGCCATACTGGCACAACAAACTATCCTTTAAAGAAAATGGTTCGTTTTGCACTGAATGGCATAACTTCTTTTTCATACTTACCATTACAACTGGCTACTTACTTAGGATTTTTTGTTTCAGTGACAGCATTTTTAGTCATTCTTTTCTTTCTTTTCTTGCGCCTGTTTACGGAAATCTCCGTTCCTGGGTTTACATCACTGATGATCACCGTACTCTTCCTTGGAGGTATCCAACTGATAACGCTTGGAATCATGGGCGAGTATATCGGTCGGATCTATGATGAAGTCAAACAAAGACCACTTTATATCGTTTCGGAGCGTTTTGGATTTGATAAAAAAACTCAAAAATAATTCATTTTTACTCAACACACTTATCACCACCGCAGGCATTATTTTTGCATCTGTATTGAACTATTTGTTTCAATATTTCATGGCGAAATATTACTCTAAAGAAGCCTATGGTGGTTTGCAAACGCTCTTCAGTTTTATCTATCTATTCAGCGTTCCACTCAACGTTATCCAAAATTGTGTAGCATTCTTTGTCACGCGCTATATTCAGGAAAAAAAATCCAATCTTATCCCTATGCTCTTTTCAAGAGTAACCACTATTTTTATCAAAATAGCCGGAATATTCATCATTCTATTCACCCTCTCCATCCCGCTTCTGGACAAATTCCTCAATCTTAATTCTCCTGTAGCCTTATTCTTACTGGGAGTATACTTATGCACCTATCTCCTTATTCCAATCAACAGGGGCATTCTACAAGGCTATTTTCGATTTATTCCCTTTGCCTTTTCGTTCATAATTGAAGCTGTGCTTCGATTAAGTTTTGGTTTATTGCTCATCAATCTAGGTCTTGAAGGAGCAATGATTGCAACCATAATTTCTGGAGCAGGGATCTATGCTCTAACCTATTTTCCCACACGCAAGTTGGTAAGAAGCGAGCTATCTAAAGAAAAAGTCACACTATCTCTAAAACCATTTGCTAAATTTATCACACCAGTTGTACTTGCCTACGCATTTTTCACTGGAATGTATACTTTCGATATGATCATCGTAAAACATTTTTTTACCGGCGAAGAAGCAGGAAATTATGCTATTTTGGCTCTTCTGGGAAAAATTGTATTCTGGACTATATCTCCAGTTGTGAATGTACTGTTCCCATCTTCCGCTAAGGAAAAACAAAACTTCAAAAAATCAATACATTTCTTATGGCTTGCCATGGGGATAACGGCTTCTTTTGGTTTACCCTCTGTTGCTTTATTCTTTGGCGTTCCACAGCTACTTATGCACTATCTTTTCCCGAGCTACACATTCGGCGCGCATCTACTTGGTTGGGCAGGTAGTGTAATGTGGTTAGCAGGCTTTTCCTATGTATTAATCAACTATCACCTCTCAATAGAAAACACCAAGATTTATCGGCTACCCTTGGCGTTTTTTACGTTAGAAGTGTTAGCATTATCATTTGTGCACTACTCACTTGAACAAGTCGTCTACACACTAATTGCCTTACAGGCAGGTTTATTGTTAAGCTTACTGTGGTTCACTTATAGTTATATGAAAAAACAAAAGCATGGAGAGCTTCAGTCCCATGACCTCATTACAAGAACAGTATGAACAAGAAGGCATTTTCGGTGCAGTGAAACACTTCTTTTCGCCAATTAAAAACCTCTTCCCTCAACTAAAAACTTTTTTTTCCTCTCCCGAAAAAATTAAAACGTCACTAATAATTACGACAATTGTCATTGTTGGAGCAATTTTTAGATTGCAGGATGTGAATTGGGACAGCAATCAACACCTACACCCAGACGAACGCGCAATTACAATGGCAGTTTCTCGCCTAGGAATGCCTAGATCAGTTGGTGAATTTTTTGATGCAGAGCAGTCTCCTCTCAACCCTCATTTCTTTGCATATGGCTCTTTTCCTTTTTACTTTGTTCGTGGAACTGCTTTCATCATAAGTGTAGTAACCCACAACGATTGGATCATTGGTTATGATGGGATAACCCTCTATGGTCGCGTAATTTCGGCGCTGTTTGATCTTGGAACATTGCTTGTTCTGTTTGGCATTGGGTTGAAATTATTCAATAAGCGAACAGGCTTGATTGCCGCAGGATTACTGGCAATCACTGTCTTTCATATACAACTCTCTCATTTCTATGCAGTTGACGGCATTCTGACCTTTTTTATTGCATTATCTTTCTTTTTTCTAATAGATGTTGCAGAAAAACCATCTTGGAAATCATTCATATTGACCGGAATAAGTTTTGGCATTGCCCTTGCCTGCAAGGTGAGCGCAATTGCGTTTATGGCTCCTTTTCTTATAGCCTCTCTCTTTGGTGTGTATCGCTATTTTGGGCAAACAAAAGATGAAGAGCCCGAAAACAAACAAAAACGATTTGCATTCTTTGCAGCTCCATTAACCGCTTTGCTTATCGCACTACTTTGCATGTTTATCGCAATGCCATACGCCTTCATCGACAATGCAAAAAATAGTCGAAATTCTACACGAATTCAGATTGGACCTATAACCTTTTCGACTGAATTTTCACGCAATGTTAGCGAACAAAATAATATGGTAACCGGTGAAGGAGATTTACCCTACACCCGGCAATACGCTTTCACACCTAAATTCATCTACCAACTTAAAAATATTGTCTTCTTTGGCATGGGGATTCCTCTTGGAGTGCTAGGAATTCTCGGAATCCTGTTCCTGATGTATGAATGTATTAAAAACCGATTCCAAAAACACCTTCTTCTGCTATCATGGACAATTCCTTACTTTCTGGTAAACGCAAGATTTCAAGTAAAGTTTATGCGCTACATGCTTCCCATTTACCCATTTCTCATTCTCGCTGGAGCCTATCTCTTGGCATTAGCTATTGAAAAATCTTCAAATAAAATCCGCTCACGCTTCACACTTCCCTACTTGAGTGGAGTGATACTAACTGGACTCATTTTTATTTCAACACTTGGCTATGCCATAGCATTTTCAAATATTTATGGACAACAACATAGCAGAATATTGGCTTCAGAATGGATGTTTGAAAATATTCCGAAAGGAAAAACCATCGCAGTTGAACACTGGGATGACAGCTTACCGATTTCAGTCAGTCCTTCCATGAATGTTAACTCTTATAACTACACACAAATAACTTTCAACGGCTATGAAGCAGACAACGAAAGTAAGTTAGAACATATCATCACGACCCTCAGCAAAGCTGACTACTTCACTATGTCTAGTAACCGCCTTTGGGCATCAATTCCCAAACTTCCACTTCGTTATCCCTTGACCACCAATTTCTATAAACTGCTGTTTGAAGAAAAACTTGGCTACACCCTAGTAAATAAAACAACAGTATATCCTAGAATTTTCAACTTTGACTACAACGATGATAATGCTGATGAAAGTTTCACAGTTTACGACCACCCACAAGTACTCATTTATCAAAAGACTGCTGATTTCTCACCAGCTTCAGTTAGGGCTCTTCTGGAAAATTACCCAGAACCAATAGAAAATACCCCTCTACAGGCACAAAGCAAAACAGTAGTGTTGGGCACAAAACAAAACGAAGCAAATGCCCAAGCGGATAATCGTGAGTTTTTTGTCCTAGAAGGACTCTCAGCGATGGAAATTACTGTCGGACCGCTACATATTCCAGTGGCATTTTTTGTCTGGTGGATCTCGTTACTGGTCATCGGAATACTTTTCTTTCCAATCTGTACCGTTCTCTTTAACAATTTTGAGGATAGCGGTTATGCATTCGCAAAAACGGTTGGACTGCTTTTCTCCAGCTGGGTTCTATGGCTTTTTGCCAACGCGCAAATTCTACAGTTCACCCGAACAAACGTCGTGATAACAATTCTTCTCTCAGGAGTAATAACTGCAGGGTTTGCTCACTTGATAAGCAGAGGAAAAAAACAGTCTCTACTTAAAGAAATCATAACCATACTAAAAACTAAATGGAAAACACTCCTAGGACTGGAAATACTATTTTCTATAGCACTAACAGCCTTTACAACAATTCGCATGCTCAATCCTGATATCTGGCAACCTTGGCTCGGAGGAGAAAAACTGTTTGAACAAGCATTTCTTGCTGGAGTAACAAAGTCTGCTTACTTTCCTCCCATGGATCCTTGGTTTACCGGTGGCACGATCAACTACTATTACTATGGCCTTTATATTGTTTCCTTCCTCGCGAAGTTAAATGGCCTTGCACTTCGAGTTGTTTTCACATTGGCAACGCCGACCATCTTTGCCCTTACCATCATCTCTGTATTCTCGTTAGTGTACACCCTCATACTTCGTTCAAATACAAAAACTGAACCAGTACCTATTCCTGAATCAGAATAATTTCTTCCAAATCGCATCGATTCCAGACAACAACACCCCTTCCCCATTTACAAAAACCCCCATTTCTGCTATACTTTTGTGATTTACTTCTGTGCATTTTTCACATGTATGAAAAATAAATACAAAAACATAGTGAGTTTTCTTTTATCACGTCAAGGCAAGCGTTCATTGCTTGTTATTGGACTGATGTTTGGACTCTTTTTTATTGGACAACAAACCTTTATCTCCCTTGCCGGTCAAGAACCAGAAACTCCGCAAAGTTCCACCCTTCCCTTTCTCAGTATTAGCGCACTCGCTGAAAACACTGCGACAGCCACTGCTACACCCCTCGATAAAAATGAGCCCCAAAACGATTCCCCTGATGGAGCAAGTAATTTACTGCAAAATACAGATGTTCAATCTTATTTTAGTAAAACAAATGATGTTGATTGGTTTTCATTTGCGTCCTACAACGATAATAAAATCTACACAATAGAAACAAATGAATCAAAAGATAATGCATTTCCCAAACTAGAGTTATATTTGAGAAATGGGCAAACAAACACTCTGATCAAAGAAAGTACTCGAAAAACCGACAGCCATGATGCAATCCTCAGTTTCAATCCATCGGAGATTCTTAACGCCACCAGTACCGACACCATAGTAACCTTTTATACCAAAGTCACTAACCAACTACCTCCCAATTTTCCCCAAGGTGATTTGAGTCTCTATGCTTACAAAATAAAACTATCAACCGCAACCGGACAAACGAGCCAGAACCAAGACGCTTTTGAACCAGACAACTTACCAAACACCAGCAATATCAATACTGACGGCTCAATACAACAAAGAAATTTTCATGATAGCACCGATGAAGACTGGGTAAAGTTCTACGTTGGCTTTTCAGACAGTACCTACACCGCGGAAACAACAGTAACACAAGGGACGTTAGGTGATACCGTAATGGAGCTCTATGGACCAAACTTTGATATCTATCATCGTAATCTTTCCCCCTACCTCGATCAAAACGACAATAAAAGCACTTCAGATCTTGGTTCGATAATCACCTTCAGACCTTCAGCCTTAGGACTAGCCCAAGGAGCCTATTACTTACATATATTTCCAAAATTTAACACCACTAATGTTGGCCCCAATGCAACCTATTCATTGAAAGTTACGTACGTTACTCCTGCAACCCCAATCCCAACAAATACCCCTATTACTGGTGATCAATATGAACCCGACAATAGCAGCTCACAAGCAAAAGAAATGGGAGCGGGAGAAACACAGCCAAACCATAATTTCCATAACGCCACAGATGTCGACTGGACAAAATTCTATGCGTCTCTCGACAGTTATATCTACACCATACAAACTACTAACCTTGGCAAACTTGCAGACACGGTCATGGAACTATATGGCCCAGACGGAAAAACCCTGCTGCTATCTAACGATAATACTGATGAAAACACTTCAGCATCAACCCTCACATTCACTCCGAAGTTATTCAGTGGAGCAAACATTTACTACATTAAGGTATATCCTAAAAACCCACTAATAAATATTGGAGAAAAATCCAACTACGACCTTGCCATAACTTCTACTGCCCCTCCTCCAACACCAGTATTTCCGATTGCACCTGATAAATTTGAAATAGAACCGGAAGATCCCAAAACACCTGATGATGACCAAGCATCAATGGCTTCATGGATCCCACAAATCGATACCACATCCGACCAGCATACATTTCACAAAGCAACTGATGTCGACTGGATCAGATTCAACATTTCCATGATCGGAAGATACCGTATCCTAGCTTCCAATGCAGCAACTATCTACCTCTACAACTCATCTCTTAACGGACATCTAGCAAGTAATGTGCCAGACGATGCAGCCTATTACCCTAACTTACCCAACACAGCACCTGCAACAACAACACCCGCTCCTAGCATTGGAACCCCCACAAACGGAAACGCACTCTCACTAGCCTCTGAAATTCAAGGTGAAAAACTCGATGAACCAGCACTATCTTCAATGGTTGAATATAACTTTTACTATCCAGGAACGTATTACGTCAAACTATCTCCAAGAAACGACACAGCTCTTTCAAACAGCCAATATAACATTCGAATCATCTCACTAATTCCAACACCAACAACATCACCAACCGTAATCGACTCCAGTGTAGCGCTTCCCGATGGTGTAGACACTACGTACAACTTTGGCGACAACCTTCCTGAAACCGCACGTCCTTTTCATATGAATTGGGAACGATCACTACGATCGCTACACAACACCAATGATCAAGACTGGTCTAGTATTCTAATCACCAGCCCGCAGGTAATCAGTTTCCGTTTTGATAATCTGAACAAACTGAAATATCAATTTAAAATTATGAGAGTCTTTGCGCAAGATGATCAAACGCAAACAGGGATGTTTGAGTGGACACCGTGGGGAAAAGTAACATTTCCTAACTCTAACATTATGGTTAATACCGAGATCATAAAAAACCTCTATATAGATAACTCCGTATTTGCATTTAATTACAACTTCACTATCCCAGGAACGTATTACATAGGAATAATGAATCCCGACTCAGTGCCAAACAAATATTATAGATTATTAATCAATGCCACCTCAGATACGAACCCAATAGACATCTGGGACCGTCTAATTCCAATTAATAACTCCATCGACACAGCCACCTTACTGATCCCAAATGCAATGGAACAAAAACACAATTTCACCGATATTACTGACCAAGACTGGCTTACGTTTTATGGTAAAGAAAAACAATCATACACCATTTCTCTCTACAGCAAACAAAAAACTCATGTATATCTATTTGAAAAAAGCAGCAACGGACTTGTCATTCTGAAGGAGAAGACCTTCAACGGCAATGATAGCTTTGATTTTACCCCAAGCACCACTGATACCTACTACTTACATTTCACGCCAAGTAGTGAACTTGGATCATTACCCATCGACAATGAATACGCAATACGAATAAATACGCTGGAATATAACACACTATTCCCTCAGGACTTCGACTGGAGTCTACAGCCAACAACGCCGACAGCAACGGCAACACCTACTGGATCAATCATTGCAACAACACCTGGAACCAATGTCAGCGCAACAATGACTCCTACAATAACAACATCAAACACTGCTACCATAACAAATACCCCAAGTATTACAAATACAGTAACTATCACAAATACAGCAACTCCAACTAATACAGAAACTGCAACAGCAACTACACCCCCTTTCTTTCTTACTCCAAACACGTTCAGCGATAGACTTAGCGTTCTAGTACTATTTACTGATACTCGTCCCACAGTTATACCCCAGAGTTCGCAAAATACATCAGGCACACCGCAAGCAACTGTGGTTGCGACACCAACCGCTGCGCCTATTCCCATAGCTCCTGGCATCAATCTTGTTGATGCAGAGCAGTACACAGCCATCCCAATCACCGGAGCGAAGGTTACACTCAGTAGTTACGGAAAAGTACAATATACCGACTACAACGGACAAACTATGTTTGAAGGTGTTACTCCTGCTGGAAAGTATATTGTATTCGCAGAGTTTCAAGGAGAAGTAAAATGGGTAGAAGTAGATACAACACAACAAAGATACGCCAAAATACTATTTTATCCCCAAATTCTTTCTGGTTCAGCACCAGCAACCATCAACGACTCTACAAACGGTTCACCTAAAACAATGCCTGTTACTGGTATGACCATTTCTCTCGGAGTCTTGTGCTTCATCTTGATTCTACTTTCAGCAATCCTCTATAAAACCAAGAAACTACTTCCAGCTCTCACCCGAATCCATTCAACAACAAAAAACACTCTCCAACTAGCCACAAAACTTCCAGAAAAAACCCGAACATCATTCATCAAAAAGAAAACCCAATTGATCGATGGCATTACCAGAAAAGCAAAAAATGATTAATCTTGCCTAAGTTCAATATAAGTGTGCGGTTGTTGTGTCATCCTGAGCGAAATAACCTGAGTCGAAGAATCTCTTCGAAGACCCTTAGGCAACAGAATCCCATCATGGAAGAAGAAGTACCTCTCGTGCCAATTGTCCGCCTACGGATAACGGCATGCTGGTAAAGAACAAGAGCTTTATCCATGAATGAACTACTATTGCTAACATAGCCTTCATATCTTTGACTTCACTGTGGTAACTTCTTGTGCCAGTTGTCCGCCTACGGACAACGGCATACAGGTGGGGAACAAATACATTGTCCACGAATGAACAACTACACGAACATAACCTTCCAACCATTGACTTTATTGTGGCAAGAAAGAATGAATAGTAATCATGGACGAATATTCAGTTAATGAACAAATATCTCAAGCAAAAAATTAACCGACCTAACGCTCTCTAACCCTCATCCTCCACACCCCTGTCAAAACAATAAGCACCAAACCAAAAATAACTCGTCGCAAATACGCAATATCCATCCCAGTCACGGGCATTCCTGAAGAATTATTACTCCCACTGCTCGGCGTAGCAGTGGCATTGGTATTTGTCGTCAAAGACTGAGTCTGGGGTTCAAAAATTAAAATCAAACTCTTCACAGTTGGAATAGTAACTTCCATCTGCTTGACTGTCGTCCCATAAAAAGCACTTACCAAATGTTTACCTGCAACAATATTACTGAATAATGCCAATCCTTCAAGATTCGTATAACTCTCCCAAGGTTCATCAGAAAAGACAACTTTAACACCGGACATTGGATAATCCTTAAAGGTCTTCTTATCCTTTGTCAGATAATAACGGTAAAGCACTTTAGTTTCAAAAGAATTGCCGGTACGAACCTGCGTAATGGTCGGGCTCGCAGTTGCTACAACAGTTCCCATAGAAGGCACAGGAGTACTGGTGAACGTTGAAAGTGGCGTGGAGGTTCTGATCGGAGTCGAAGTCCCAGTTGGGGTCCCAGTTGGAGTAATAGTCGGAAATGGCGTAACCACATCAGAAACGCTAAAACTCGAAGCCGTATAATTTGCTTCAGATGGTACATTTCCTTCACTATCAGTTGCCCGAGCGCGTAAGGTATGCTGGCCATTGGAAAGCGTGCTATCTACAGCATAAGAAAAACTAAACGAACCACTTTTTGCAACAGGAGTTATATCAATCCAAGCTCCACTATCAATACTTACTTCAAGAGACTGGATAGTACTACTACTGACATCTGCCAACTCTGCAGCAACTTTATCATTATCTTGGCGATCATCACTAACCACTCCAGAAAAAGTCGGACGAGATGGCAAAGTCCCCGTAGGCGTAGAAATCACCACACTGGGCGGATAAACGTCGTAGGTCAATGCCCGGTAAGCATCTATTCTTCCATACCCATATTCGTTGGTAAAATTACTACCACTCATACCAGAAGGCTTAGTTGAAGATACTTCCAGACGGCGCAACACCTGTTGGTTGGAAAGTGTTGGATCCTTAGAAAGCAGAAGAGCAGCCACTCCACAGGCATTGGGAGCCGCTGCAGAAGTACCGGTAAAATTCGTATAGGTATTTCCAGCAGCAGATTGTAATGCCGTTGTAAAAATAGCATTCCCAGGAGCCAAAACATCTAATTGAGGGCCATAACTTGACCCCTTACCAGTACCCCAATCACTTTTATCACAACGAACATCACTTTGATTCGTTGCTCCAACCGCAATAGCTTGAGTATATGCAGCTGGATAATATACCCCTTGTTTATCTTCATTACCTGAAGCAGCAATCAGTACTTTTCCCTTATCATATGCCGCCTTTACAGCGGCTTCCATTTCAAAAGAAGAATCAGTTGTTCCCAAACTCATACAAATAATCTGAATATCTGTTCTATTCGCTGCCCAAATAATGGCTGACGCCAGATTGCTGGTATCTCCATTGCGGTTATAATCAAGAACCTTTACAGGTACCAATCTGCTATTCCAAGAAACCCCAGCTATCCCCTTACCATTGTCAGTAGAAGCACTAATAATTCCTGCAGCACTAGTGCCATGCCCCTCATCATCAGAGTTGGTATTCGCCGCTATCACAGCGGGCGTAACTGCTGATGCAGGAGTAGGAGTATTGCGACCATATCCGACAAAATTAATACCCTCATCAACTTTTCCTGTCAAATCTTCATGAGTACCATCTATTCCACTATCAAGCACTGCTATTTTTACCGAACTTTTTCCTGTTTCAACAGACCAAGCCTCAGGTGCATTGATATCATGATTCAAGCCATTTGAAAGTGCCCATTGCGAAGAGTACGATGGATCCCCAGGAATAACTGGTGTTCCAACACTTAAACCCATTCCCATACCAAATCCTGATACTTTTTTATTCATTTCCACACGCTCAACCCCAGGATGAAAACGATATAAATCAGCCACAACAAGCGGATCTTCTCCTTGAGTCAAAACAATCTTGAACACACCTGTCGCATCACTTAGGAAAGGAATTGGTTCCATGGCGTGTCCCATAGTCGCAGCAATATCCTGTCCAGTAACTCCAGGTCGAAATTTTACCAACAACTGTTGAGGTACGATTGCCTCAGGAGAAACAAATACCGAAGGAGTAAGTGTCTCAGTAACATCAACTTCTAGCCCAATCGACAAACTAGGGAGGAGTTGCTCAACCTCAATAACAACTGTTGCTGTTGATTGAGGAATCTCTGTTGGAATAGCACTTTGTAACAATGCCTTTTTCTGAAACTGTTGAAGAGGAAGAATGAGGTAAATGCCCAACAACAACAAACCTATCCAGCCATAACTTATTATAAAGCGGTAATAAAAATCTTGTTTTCTCGGTAAGTAGTCCATAAAAACTCATTCATGATTGAATCCTGTTATACAGCCAAGTGATTAGTTTCTTGTCACTACCACCTTATACACCGTCAAGCCAATGCTGCTTAAAAATCGCCAGGTCAGCTGCATCAATCCGAGAATCATTCGTCAGGTCATATAGACTATTCCAATTACTGTCTGCTGACGTTGTAAGGTAATGGTTGGCAAATGCCACAAGATCGGGATAATACACTTTCTGATCATGATCAAAATCACCAATTTTGTATGAAGTTGGTGTAGTAGTTGCACTCACCACAGGAGTTACAGTTGCTGTGGTAGCTGTAGATGTAGCACTCACAGTAATCACCGGAGTAAATGTTGCCGTAGGACTTCCAAATAAATCAGTATATTCCAAATCTATATTCAACGTGTCGTCACCGCTAAAAACAGAGATAATCGCTGCCTGTTCCAAGCTGAGTTTGTTTCTAAAATACACTGTTGAAATAGTCTGCCCAGCTAACTCATACCGAACACGGTAATTAGTAGGAACAAGATTGAAAAGTGTGTATGAACCATCACTACCGGCAACAGCTGTCGCTACAGACAACCAGTCTGGAGATTTTAAAGCAGTTACTTTAGCACCAATAATTGGTGTCCCTGCAGTTTTAACAAAACCTCGTATGCGTCCTGTATTCGCCGCAGACGTAGGAGTAAATGTTGCTGTGAAAATAGGTGATGGGCTACCTTGTCCACTAATGAAGGTTGAAGAAGGAATTGCTGTGGAAGTTATTGTAGAAAGACTAGTCGCTACAACGGTTGTAGTAACTGTAATTGTTGGAGTTTCGGTAACTGTACCGGTTACTGTCAAAGTCGAAGTAACAGTTGGCGTCAATGTTTCTGTTGCAGTTTCTGTAGGAGTCTCCGTCAGCAACGTATCAGCAAGCAAAGGTGCTGATTGATGCAACGTCTGAACATTAAGCATAATCAAACCAACAACCGTAACAATTGCAGCTATTTTAGCCGAATCCTTCCAAGAGACGCGTAAGCCATGAGCAATCCAAGACTGCCAAGAAACAGCCTCAGCAGAAACAACATTTGAATATCCTTGCACCAATAAATCTTCATTATCATGCTGTTGACGATAGCGATAATACAATATACCGATTGCAAGTGCTATTAAAAGGAAAGGGAAAAAAACTTCTTTCAAAGGTAACCCTGTAGTAGGCAAAGTACTTGGAAGAAGAAAAGCTGGAAGTAATGGAGTCAATGTTCCGGTCGGAGTATAGGTAACTGGAGTACCGGAAACATGAACCACTCCGTTAGAAAGTAAAGAAGTTCGATATTCAATCAATGATGAATCAGTAAATACAATATCATGTAGAGATAAAGATGCATCCCCACCAGTAAGTGCACGAAATTTAATAAGCGCTATAATGCCCGATCCTTCAGGAGAAACCGCTGGATCTTGTCCTTTCAATGCGCCCCCAAAAATAATCTGCCCATTACCATGTAACGCTACAGGCACATCAACCAATATTCCACCATTTCTTTTAAGAAAATTGGTAATACCCAATGTTGAATCTTCTAGTGAACCAGATACAAAATCCAGTTTTGTTGTATCAAAATACACAGTTCCCACAAAAGCATCAAGATTGCTCACCCCTTGCGCGACAACTGCAATCTCAAATACATCCCCACTATTTACCGTCAAAGAGTTTTCAATATCGGTGTAGCTAGAGGTTTGATCATAATTTCTTGTCCCCACTTGCATATCAATCGCCGCACCTGAAGTTGACTGAGCATAGGCTCTTTGGATTGGAAATAAAGCTGGAGACTCGATCGTTGTAAAAAGAAAAGACACAAAAGCCACTAGAATCAGAGATACTTTGAGCACAAGTACCGAATGCAATTGTAGGAATAATTTTTTCATCGCACACTCTTTTCGTTTTTTTATTTGTTTTTAGTACTAAACTTTTATACTGATCTCTATGCTGCGATCAATTTTTTATATCACACCACAATAGCACAATCTGTCAGATGTGTCAAGATGTAAAAACAAACAATTTGTACAAATTAGCCACTTCAACCCCTTTTAAGCTCTCTAATATACAAAATCACCTCTTGCTAAACCCCACAATTTCCCCCAAAATAATACAGAATAACTACCGCAACCAAATAAGGGATCTATCCATGCTGAAAACCTCAACACTCGGTTACCCACGTATGGGCAAAAACCGCGAACTCAAATTTGCACTAGAAGCCTATTGGAAAAAAACCATATCACTGACCGAACTTCAGGAAAAAGCCGAAGCAGTAGAAAAAGAAAATCTTCTTCTCCAGAAATCAAAAAACGTAGATATCATACCCATCAACGACTTCAGCTACTATGATCAAATGTTGGATCTTAGCGTAGCACTTGGCGTAATTCCTGATCGTTTTCAGCAAGAAACATTCTCCTCAACCTTCGACCTCTACTTCGGTATCGCACGTGGAACCGAAAAAAATGTCGCCAGCGAAATGACAAAATGGTTCAACACCAACTACCACTACATTGTTCCCGAACTTGATAGCACCATCCAACAACCAAGATACGACTTTATCAAACGTAATATCGAAATCGCAAAAGAAACCGGTATCACCGCAAAGCCAGTCTTGATTGGATTGCTCACCTACATTCTTCTCGGGAAAAAACACAAACGAACTCTCAATGAACTTGTAAACCTTTTACTTCCAAACTACCTTGCAATCATCGGACAGTTTAACGATGCAGGATTTGAATGGATTCAAATCGATGAACCTGTTCTCGTAACTGAAAGAACAGCTGAAGAAAAAGAACTCCTCAAGAAAATTTTCGCCAAAATCAAAGACACCTACCCCAACCTCAAAATCTTCCTCCAAACGTATTTCGAATCACTCACTCCAAACTACCAACTGGCAGTCAACCTACCTGTTGACGGCATTGGACTTGATTTTACTGTCAACATCGAAAACTTCGACCTTCTCAAAAAAGAAGGTTTTCCAAAAGATAAAGTACTTGGCCTAGGTATTATTGACGGAAGAAACATCTGGAAAAGCAATCTCCAGGAAAAAATCGCTCTAGTAGAAGAAATCACCAGCAATATTCCTGACTACCATGTCATCCTCCAACCTTCAACTTCTCTACAATTTTCCCCCAACACGTTAGCTAGCGAACAAAAACTCGACACAGACATCAAGCAATGGCTCGCTTTCGCCGAAGAGAAACTTGATGAACTAGCGCTCCTTAAAACATGGTTCACTGGCAACAAAGAGAGCATTAAAGCACAACTCGACGACAACAAAAAAGCTCTAGCTGCCAGAAAAACCTCTTCCAAAATCCATAAGTTTGCGATCAAAGACAAGATCAAAGACAATGCAAACAACACCTTCCAGAGAACTACACCCTTCGCTGAAAGAAAACGCAAACAACAGGAATTTCTTCAACTTCCACTTTTACCGACCACAACCATCGGATCATTTCCTCAGACACAAGAAGTTCGCACCATGCGAAAAAAATTCCGCGCTGGAGAAATAAACAAGCAAGAATATGATGCATTTATTAACAAAGAAACCGAAAGCTGCATCCGCGCTCAAGAAGAAATCGGCTTGGACGTCCTTGTGCACGGCGAATTCGAACGTAACGACATGGTAGAATTCTTCGGAGAAAACCTTGCAGGGTTCACCTTCACTGAATTCGGTTGGGTACAATCCTATGGATCACGTTGCGTGAAGCCTCCTGTTATTTTTGGTGATGTTGAACGCACACACCCGATGACAGTTGAAATGGCAAAATATGCTAACAACTTAAGTAAAAAAGAAGTTAAAGGCATGCTCACAGGCCCAATAACAATCATCGGCTGGTCGTTTGTCCGCGACGATCAACCACTCTCAGAAACCGCACTGCAGATTGCTTTCGCGCTTCGCGACGAAGTACTCGACCTTGAAGC
>Ga0194060_10000693_pt1 | contig 24392 bp, 23 predicted proteins | sample SepL225m_MetaG_FD_163427 | JGI IMG/M metagenome (GOLD analysis project Ga0194060, IMG submission 163427) | Anoxic zone freshwater microbial communities from boreal shield lake in IISD Experimental Lakes Area, Ontario, Canada - Sep2016-L222-5m | ecosystem: Environmental > Aquatic > Freshwater >... | reverse complement strand
TTCTAGATACTGAGGCTACGAATTTTTCAGTTGGCTGGGGTTTAGATTGGATCTGGTGCCTGTTAGCGATTCACTATCAGAAATATATTATTCGCGATGTAGAAATATCCCTTACTCACCCAACTGGAACTTCATATGACAAATCAAAAGCCAAAGAAGAGTTCCACCAAGTCATCAACTATTTTCTAGATTACCGGAAACTATTAGATGGAAGTGACATTCAATTTCGAAAGCATATTTTTATGATTAACGAGAGGTTAAAGAGCAACCCCAAATATTTACAAGCCGAAGCTTTCTTTCCAAAGGTCGATACACATTGAAAATTCTCCACGTTGCCCCGAACGCCTATCCATTTACCGGTGGGATAGAGGTCTTGCTCCGTAATCTGGCCTTATACGAGAAAAAGCGCGGAGAAAACGAACTTCTGATTGCCTTTCCAGACCGTTCTCACATATTTGATTCCCAGTTCAGTATTGATGGAACCAGAGTCATCCCGATGAGAGTTTTGCTTCAGAAGCCCGTCAATCCGCTTCTTCCTAAGCCGGTGTATAAGCCTTCGGAGATTGTCGAAATTTTTTCCAACTACCGAAACCTTCTTCTTACCGAAAAACCCGATGTAGTCCATCTTCATGATTACAGCGAAGCCTCATTGCCAGTTATTTCCGTGGCTAAGAGCCTTGGGATTCCGCTGATTCAGCATCTTCATATCTTGATTACTTCCGCTTTCCCAGATGACCTCATTAATAATTTCAAGAACTTGACCAACTTCATTGCCGTATCACAAGCAGCTAAGGATGCTTTGGACCAGGCGATAGGAAGGGAAAGTAATGCAATTGTTGTTCCAAATGGAATCCCCGAAGTTCCCGATGAAACGCTAGCTCTTTCGAAAGATGACTCCAATATTATTTTGTGCGTCGGACGTTGTGTTCCCTCCAAAGGGTTCAATAGGGCATTTAACATTCTGGAAAGTCTCTTGAAATCAGGTATCGAGTGTCGACTGGAATTCATTGGAGCCGGTCCGACTCTGTCGCATTTGAAAGTTGAAACAACAGCGCGAAGCCTTGATTCTCGAGTCTCCTTCCACGGATTGCTCGATCGGGACGTTGTACTACAAAAGATCAGAACTGCCACCGTCTTACTCGTTCCTTCCGAATCGGAAGAGGGGTTCGGTCTAGTGGTAGCCGAAGCTGGCGCCTGCAAGACTCCAGTAGTTGCCACAAAGATAGGTGGCCTAGTTGAAACGGTTGAAGATGGGGTCAACGGCTACTCTCGTGAACTCAATGATGAACCGGGGTTGATTGAAGCGATTGCGAAAATCATTACAAATCCACAGTTGGCGAAGGAGTTGGGTGAGGCTGGATATTTACGTTTCCAACGTATGTATGGCATAAAGGAATTCGCGGCGAAAGTTGATAACCTCTACCAACTCGCATTACTGAAAGGGACAATCTGGTGACTACTACACCTAGTGCTTATGAAATTTGTGCAGGAGAACTAGAGTGGGAGCGGCTTAACGGAGAAGTAATTGTCATTTCATTTAAATCTGGAAAATATTTTAGTCTCAGTGGTGCAGCCGCCGATCTCTGGAGTTTGATCGTGGAAGTTATCCCTGTCTCTGATTGGCATCAAGTGTTGAGTCAGGAATGGCAAGGCGCTGAAATAGATCAGAGAGAAATTGATTCTTTTATTTCTGAATGTTTGGCAGAGGGTTTGATTAGAGAAGCTCTGACTCCACCATTAGGAGAAGTAAAAACTAAGGCCGGCGCTATCCAACTGCTCAAGGACTTTGATCGGAAAGTCTTTGCTGTTTCGCTTATGACCTTTGGAAACCTTCAAGATCTCATTATGGTTGACCCGGTACATGATGCTTCGTTGATAAATTGGCCGCTTCCCACCGATGCCTCAATCTAGTATTTCTGATTTCTGCCAAGCGTTTTTGGATAAGGCAATTTACTCAACAACAAAGGCGCCGATCGCAGTTCATTCTCGGTTGGGGTTAAGAAGTGTTGCGCTGATTTCTCAACCTCATTTGCCAGGCCTAGATCTCATTAATTCAGCGCTCTTACCTTCGACAGATATCCCAACGGAACATATCTATTTATGGAGTAGCGAATCCGTGACTTCGCTTGAGGAAATTCCTGGATATCAGTTAATCCAACGGCTACACCCCAGTGAATCTGAGTTCGATGATTTTCGGGTCGCGTGTGATCCTTCGGGGTTATTTATTTATGTATTCAATGCAAAATCCAGAGAAGGTGCTGTTTGGATAAGTCCGCTATTAGGTAACCAACCCGAACCACTTATCACCCCATTTCGTGCGCTCCTGTCCTGGATCATTCAGGCCGATCACGGGCAAATTCTTCATGGAGCTGCTTTCGATTTTCACGGTTACGGAGTCTTGCTTTCAGGTCCCTCTGGCAGTGGAAAATCAGTTATCACCCACCGAGCATTAGTAGCCGGCTCCGAAATCCTGGCCGATGACGCCATTTTACTTATTGGGGGTATGGCTTATCCGGTCTACACGAAAATGAAATTAAAAGATGAGCTACCGCCCGAACTCCTTCAAACTCTTAATTCGGCTCCAGAAATGGTTGGAACCAAATCGACGCTCAACTTATTTACCCTTGGCGAACGATTCTTGCCACAGATGGCCGCTAACTATTTACTCTTTCCTACAGTTACCCAGAACTCCACTTTAACCACAGTGGCCACCATGACCGCCGTAAAAAAGATCCTCATCGATAGCTCTTCGGAAACTTTGGGATCAGGCGCTGGAACCCTGAAGGCTTTAATGTCCACACTTTCTAAGAGCCAATGTTACGAATGGCAGCTCGTTACCGATGTGGAAGAAAACTGGACTCAACTCTTAACCATTTTTCCCAAAAGTGATAAATGATGGAAAATTACTCTGTAATTATCCCGGTTCATAACGGCGCCAATTATATTTCCCAGGCGCTGGAATCTATTCTTGCGCAAAGTTATTTGCCCGCGGAGATTGTGTTGGTGAACGACCATTGTGAAGATGACACAGTTGCAATTGCACAATCCACTTTCCCGGGTATCAAGATTTTGCACGCTACGCTCCGAGGTCAATCTGCTGCACTTAATGTAGGTGTTGCAACCGCTTCTTCTGACTATATAACTTTCCTGGATCACGATGATTTATGGCCTAGAGAAAAGTCAGAACTGCAATATGAAATATTAAGGAGGAATCCTGAATATTCAGCTGTTTACTCTCAAGTTGTTAATTTCAGCGGAGAGATAAAGGATGCCGGTCCTTCCATCAATATGGGTAGCGCACGCGTTTTAGCCGCAGCCTTTTTTCGCAAATCCACTTTCGACTTAGTTGGTCCTTTTGATGAAACAATCCCACATCATGCAATTGTGGAATGGTGGCTTCGCAGTGATAGGACTGGCATCAAAGTACTAGAAGATGATCACGTGGGTCTGTTTCGGCGAATTCATGAAAGCAATTCTGGTGTCACACATAAAGTAGAAGCCAGATCCACTCTCTTTAGTATTTTGAGAAATGAAATCCATCGCGATCCAACGGGTGGCACCAATGGATGAACGGGAAAATCAACTAATAATTGCTGCGCTCGGAGAGCCAGAATTGGCACTCATCGCTTGGAATCAATGGCGATCGGGTTTCCAAGATTACAAAGATGCCCCCCACGTCCTCTCCTGGGCCGCGGGTTACATTTATAAGAATCTCTCCCAAGCCGGAATTGAAGAGAATTATCTCCGCGGTATTTATCGCCACAATTGGTTAGCCAACAATTTTCGCTTTCAACAAACTCAAGACATTCTTAGGGAAATTACTGATCGTTTCAAGATCACGCCATTGAAGAGCTTTGGAATTTCCGTTAGAGATTACTCCCTGGGTCTGCGACCAGTGGGTGACTTTGATTTCTATGTAGAAAGCAAGGATCTTCCAGGTGTCGTGGAAATCCTTAATTCACATGGGTACCAAGCCCAATTAGGCTTAAGTCGTCATGAATTATTCGACAAGTTGGTGGGCCTTCGAGGTTCGTGGAATTTCATGAACGAAGATAAGTCGGACCTAGATCTTCATTGGCGGATTTTCGACCATCTGGATTTCAATCAGAATCAGGAAATAGTTGATAAATACTCGATCCTGGTTTCTAGCCCTAACTTTGGCCAATACCGAGAGCTAAAGGCAGAGGTAACCACGGTTCAAATTGCCTGCCATCATTTTATCGATGGCGGTCCGTTGTATAGCGGAATCTTTGATTTCCACATGCTGTACACCAAATCAGATCCGGTATTAACATTTGAAATTGCTAAGATTGTTGGAGCCGTCAATCTAGTTAGAGAGTTGCTCCAGAGTATCGATGAGGCGCTTGGATCAGATTTATCAACGGTGTGGTCAGAACTCATGTCTTATCACCCCAATCTCTCTTCACATGTAGGTGGAAAAGCCCACACCGTAATGCCAATCCAAGATCGATTCATTGAGCACCAAGCAATTAAACATCGATGGATCTACAAACTGTGGCTCTACTTCGGTCTCAACCCAGCGCATGAAAGATTTCTATTGAGGTTTTTGCGAAGTTTCTCAAACCCCAGCTCCTACCTTGCCGTCGAAGCGAATGATATTTTTTCCGTTGAAAATGCCTCAATGGGATTAGGTTGGCACCATAAATACCCAGGTCAGTATTTCCGCTGGGCTAGGCATGCCGAAAGTCGGTGGTTGGCGCGACTTGAGAAGAATGGAAAATATTCAGTTCAGATTGTTTTGGATGAATTCTTTTGGGGTTGGAAGAAAGAGATTGAGCTAAATCTTTACTGTGCCGGATACTTCGTAGGAATAGTCAATCACACCACTAGCACCTTTGAATTTGATATTCCGCGCGGTCTTAATGGGCTAGTTGAATTTAGTTTGAGAGCGGAAAGCATCCCGCCGCCGGAACAACTTTCCATACATTACAACTGGTATCGCCTAACCGCCCCAGTTGCTTCGATTCGGATAGTGAAGAGTTAGCAACTCTGGATCTCATAACGCTTGGATTACCTTATTTTTAGAAATTCATATCCTTAACTACCACCAGTACTTTTTGTATAAAAACTTTTATTGCTTGCTGTTCGATTGCTAGGTAGTTTTGATTTATGAGACGCACCGCTGTTGCAATTGGGATTGCATTTATTATAACCAGCTCACTTTCTCCTTTTGCATCTGCTGCGGTAAAAGTAGGTGGTGCCTGTCCGAGATTGAACGTCACTAAAGTTGCTGCTGGATCGAGTTACACCTGCATTAGAAATGGAAAGAGGTTAGTTTGGAGTAGTGGTGTGAATGTCCCCTCTCCCACTCCTTCATTAATAGCTGTATCTGGTCCAAAGGATGGGGATCCGCCGCTGCCACTTGAGAACTGTGGATATGGAACCTATTATTACAAATCAATCAATGGCGTAACTGAACGCTCATTTTATGCCGATACAGGTTATACAAATTCTGACTCGCGTCCTGATGTGCTATTTGACCCCATCAGAGTGAAGGCATACCACGCCATTCGCGACCATTTTCCAGCGCACCAGACCGAAACAAAAGTAAATTTTCATATTGCTCATGACTTTCCGCCCGACGAATTGAGTTTATTGAAAATGCAGATCGGATCCACTCTGAAGTTTTGGAGCGACTACTTTCCGAATGGAAGTCAGATTCAGGCATCTTTCCTGACCGAGAAAAGTGATTCGATGATAGATGACCGGTATTTTACAAATACTGTAGATGCGAAGTGGATTTTATCAACGTATGTTGATCCCAAGAACGAGGGTATTCGCATTTGTGGATGGCGAAACGGCGTTGCTGGTGCACACGTAATGGGTTTTGGGGAGAACGCTGGGCAAGTGGGATATTGGATTGTTTTCCCTAGTTCTCATGATGGAAAATATTGGGATCCAACAAATTTAACTCACGAATTTACCCACGGCGTCCAAGATATATTCTGGACCAAGAATGGGGTGATGGGAGTTAGAGACACTTTAGTGGCATATAACTTTACCGAGGGAGGTGGGTATCTCTTTGGAATTGCTATGTCACTTCCCAATATCGGGTGGTATCAAGACGATCTTTATCGAAAGATAGTAAGCAATTACCTTGGTGGGTCAGCTTTAGTTCGGCATATTCCATCAAGTACTTCCGAGATAATTCAGATGCTTAAAACCTCAGAAAAGAATGATGGCGATGTGGGTCAAACATGGGCCTACACCGTAGGTTCACAATTGTGGGAGTGGGTCATTGCAAACTATGGATTTGATGCCTACTGGAATATTGTTAAAGGTCTAAATGTCAATCAGAGTTTTGATGAAATAGTTATCAAAGTAGTTGGTAAATCCAAGGATAATTTGTATGCAGATGCGGCTCCCTATATTCTCAAAAATTTCCAGGCTGCACTGTTGTCACAGAAATAAAGTTATCTCGCTTTGAAGCCTGCGTAGACTTCTTTCTTTTCATACTCACGCTTCTTGTCATTAAATACAATTTGCGTTGGAAATAGAGTTTACCTAGGACTTTTTATGATTTATCTTGCTTATTGATTTGCCTCTTGGCTAAATTGATAACTTTCCTGCCTTACCTCACACCTTCCTTACTCTTGGTGACGCACCAAATCTACGTCAGGGGGAAATAAGGCACTTTTTATTCAGTTGTATAATCTCTTCATGAATGAGCGAGGAAGGAAAACCCTTTTAGCGCTCCTGGTCATTTCTTTGTTATCTGTTATTCCCGAAAGTCGGGCTAACCCAAAGAGTACATTGACAGTTTTTGCCGCATCCAGCCTTACTGATAGCTTGACAAATCTAGGTAAGACTTTTGAAAAATCTCATCCAGGAGTAACCGTGATTTTCTCTTTCTTGGCTTCGTCAACGTTGGCAACACAGATAAATGCTGGAGCACCGGCGGATGTTTTTGTTTCAGCTGCAGATAGAGACATGCAAATGGTATCGACGAAAGCACCAATATATAGGGAGTTCTTGTTAAATCGAATGGTTTTAGCAGTGCCTATAAAAAGTCCTTTTAGGATTTCCCGCATCAAAGACCTTAATAAATCGGGTCTAAAATGGATCCAGTGTGCCCATGAAATTCCGTGTGGTATTGCTGCAGATGCCGCGCTTGCATCGGATAACACGGTAACTTCTAAGCCAGTCTCGCTCGAACCGAAAGCTTCGGGAGTTATTGCAAAACTCATACAAGGAGAGGTTGATGCCGCAATTGTTTATCACACTGATTTCGTCAAGAATCAAAAAGTATTGAAGGAAATATCCTTCAGTGATCGACTCACATCTTCTACTAGGTATTCCATTGCAATTATTTCAGATGGAAGGCAAAAAACAGCTGCGCAAATATTTATGGATTTTCTTGAATCAACGAAAGCGCTTTCTTATTTTCGCAGATGTGGATTTGGAGTTATATCGTGAATGAACGCCGGATAGACAGGACTACTGGAGCATTTGCTATTTTCGCAAGTTTCTTCCTCATTGCCCCAATGATTGCATTATTAGCGAAAGTCAGTTGGCGCTCTTTCTTTAGTCGCCTCACTCAAGCCGATTCTTTATCCGCCATTGAACTGTCGTTGTGGAGCTCAATATTGGCTGCAGGCATCTCCGTAATATTAGGAGTGCCACTCGCGTGGGTTTTGGCGAGAGGAAACAGACGATTGACCAATATCTTGCGCCCTATTGTTCTCGCGCCAATCGTTTTACCCCCAACGGTCGCGGGAATGGCACTTTTAGCGCTACTTGGTCGCGATGGACTGCTAGGGAAATATATTTACCAAACAACGGGATGGTCGATGCCTTTCACAAGTGTCGCCGTAGTAGTGACCGGGGTTTTTGTTGGCATGCCATTTCTTGCTTTGATTGTTGAGTCAAACTTTCGCCACTTACCAACGGATCTTGAGGAAGCAGCAGTAATCGATCGAGCCTCTCCTGGAAATGTTTTTTCGTTGGTAGCCCTACCTCAGGTACGTAATGGCATAGCTACCGGTGCGGTGTTGGCATGGGCCAGAGCGTTAGGTGAGTTTGGCGCCACGATGATGTTTGCCGGTTCTTTACCAGGACTTACTCAAACCTGGGCAATGCGGGTATACATAGACATGGATATCGATATAGGAAATGCCTACACCCTGAGTGCGGTGATGCTAATTATTGCAATCTCGGTAGTCTTTGCACTTAGGAAACCCTTAACTGAGGCATTCACTTCATGACAACTCGTGTCTTTGTTGTAGATGATCATGAACTCGTTCGACGAGGTCTTATAGAGTTAATTGAAACAGAAGATGATCTGTGTGTTGTTGGCCAAGCAGGTGATGTCCAAGGTGCACTTGTCCTTCTAGGAACTACAACAACCGATGTTGCAGTACTTGATGTGCGCTTACCTGATGGAAGCGGAATCGAACTTTGTCGCGAAATAAGGTCCCTCTATCCAGAAGTAAAAGTATTAATGCTGACATCTTTTCTAGACGATGAGGCTCTCCTTGGCGCAATTCTTGGCGGCGCGAACGGATATGTAATAAAAGACATAAAAAATTTGGATTTGCTTGAAGCCATCCGAAAAGTTGCCGCTGGAGATATTCTCTTAGACACCACTCTTGTCTCCACCGTTACAAGTCGCTTGCGTAAAGTAGCTAACCCGGCGAGCGAAATCTACGAACTTACAGATCAAGAGCAGCGAGTACTTGAACATATTGGTCGAGGATTTACAAACCGCCAAATTGCCGAATCGATGTTTTTAGCTGAAAAAACCATTAAGAATTATGTTTCATCACTTCTTGGAAAACTTGGGTTAGAACGTAGAACTCAGGCTGCTGCACTTGCAGCACGATTAGGCTTAGGTAGGAATTAGTAACGAGCAACCCAAAGCGCGCGAGTTCCTAACGGCTCTTTCTGTTTGATTGAAAAAGTTCCATTGCATTCAATCGCACGATTCTCGAGGTTCATTAACCCACTCTTGCGATGCCCCTCAACATATCCAATTCCATCATCAGTAATTTCTATTTCCAGTAACCCATCCTCAGTAGAAATTGTCACACCAATATGGCGGCATCGTGCATGTTTCATAGCATTGGTTAAAAGTTCCCTAATGACAGCAATTGAATTCTCGCTTAAGGTCCCGTGAATTAAGGCGTCAATTGGACCGTAAAATTCGCAAGAGATATGTATCGCATTTTTGCCCTGAAAAATCGCAATCTCTTCTTGAATGCGTTCACGTAGTCCAACGAGTGGCCCCGGAATTTGCAATTCAAAGATTGTTTTGCGGATTTGTTGAACAGTAATATCTAGGTTATCAATTGTTTCCCTAATGATATTGAGATCTCGCGTCGGCACAATTTCATTTTTGCCGATTGTTTGCAGGGAGAGCCCTGTAGCGAACAATCTTTGAATAACTAAATCATGCAAATCGCGACCAATGCGATCGCGTTCGGCTAATACAACAATTTGGTTTTGTGCCGCCTGTCCCCGGGCGCTATCTATTGCAATGCCCGCTGCTGAAGCAAGAACGATCACAAGTTGTTCGTCTTCTTCGGTAAATTCTAACCCACCCTTTTTCTCGGTGAGATAAAGACTGCCATAAACTTCATCACGAATGCGAATTGGTACTCCGAGAAATGAATTCATGGCAGGGTGACCTTCAGGAAAACCCACAGATGCTTCACTACTTTTTATGGATGCCATACGCAGCGGAGTCGGATGTTTTAATAAGTGCCCTAGCAATCCTTTACCTTCAGGAAACCTTGCAATTTCGTCAGCAGATTCTTCACTTAATCCGACGTATGTAAATTCCTCAAGTTGTCCATCGGGACCTATAGCACCTAGAGCGCCATAGGTTGCTTCAGAAATAATCACAGCGTTCTCAACTAAACGCCTCAATGATGCACTGAGGTCTTCACCTTTGGCGACATCAATAACAGCGTCCGAAAGTGCACTTAAACGACTGACGACCATGGGGGAAGTCTGCCTAAACATGGGCAAGATTGCGAGTTAGCTACTTCTATCGGCGGCGGCTCTAGCGTAGAACCACCATGCAACACATGCACCCACGAATGCAAATGCCGCCACACCAAGAAAAAAGCTCTTAGGTGCCACGATTGATAAGAGAACTCCGAAGACGAAAGGACCAAAGGCTGCGATAGCACCTGTCCAACCGATCACTCCTCCTGCTTGTCGAGGTGCAAAGATCATAGGCATTTGCTTAAAGGTGCTTGCATTTCCAACACCAGCGAAAAAGAAGATCGCCATCATTCCCCAAAAGAACGACATGAAGTCCTCACTACTTCGAGGGGAAAGTTGAAAAGCTGTAAATATTGAGGAACCGGCGATACCTACGCCTGAAACAAATGTCAAAATTGCTCCGCCTAAACGATCGGCAAGTGGACCGGATATTACTCGTGCTGCAGAACCAATCAAAGGACCATAGAAAGCAAACTTCACCGGATCAGGCGCATTGGCAAACTCACCAAATAGATTCCTAATAAGCAATCCAAATTGCGCAGAAAGTCCGGAAAAAGTTCCGAAAGTCATGACGTAAAGAAGTGTCATCAACCATGTGTGCTTATTCTTAAAAATATCTAGCTGATCACTCACTCCTCGAGCTTTTATCGGCACACTCTTCAACATTGTCCAGGCAAGTACAACTGCTACGAGAACAAACGGCACCCATAACAGCCCTGCGTTTTGATACCAAGCAAAGGTGTCTATGCCTTTAACTTTATTGACGAAATGTTGAGGGGCGCCCAGAGTGGCTCCAAACATTGCAGATGCGACAATAAGTGGTGTTACAAATTGCACGATACTGACACCAAAGTTGCCAATGCCCGCCTGAAGACCTAACGCCATTCCTTGTTTAGATTTGGGAAAGAAATAGGAAGTACTCGGCATGAATCCGGAGAATATTCCCCCACCTATCCCAGAAAGAAATCCAAGTGCAAGCAAACCAATAAATGGAGTAGATGGATTGCGAACGGCAACCGACCAGCCAATGAGAGGAAGTAAAAGAAGTGCAGTTGAGTATGTGACAAGTTTACGTGTTCCATAAATCGGTGGAAGGAACATCCAAACCAAACGTAAACCTCCACCGGCCAAACCCGGCATGGCTGCTAGCCAATAGAGTTCCCTTTTGCTGAGATTAAAACCTAAATTATTCAATTTTGGGGCTAAGGCCGAAACTAAAAACCAGCTGATGAACCCTAAAGTCAGCGCGTAAGTAGTAACCCAGAGACTCCGCCAGGCGATTTTCGAATCCCATTTGCCCTCTTCGTTGGGATCCCAACCCTCAAGCCATTTACTGGAATCGTTCGTATTTGAACCCTTCGAGTTCATGTCATGCTCCAATCGTGATTGAGGTATTGGTATCGATTCTGCGATCTAAGTGCGGACTCTCTTTTGAAAGTATGCGCATAATCACTATATGCATCCATACGCTTGCGCTGAGAGTGAGAAGAAAGAGGACAATAAAAGTTGATTGCGGAAGCCCTGTCTTTTCGCGTACTAGTACAAAAAGTGGAGGTAAAAGGAAACCGCCAAGTGCTCCCAGCGTGCCTACGAGCCCGCCAACCGCACCGACATCGTGTGGAAAATATTCTGGGATGTGCTTGAAGACCGCCGCTTTCCCAATTCCCATGGCGCAACCAACGATAAAGAGCAATACAGTGAACTGAACTACTCCTAGGGAATAGGGCAAGACATTCTTGGGACCATCTGGAGTATCAAGAACAATGTAGCCAAATGGTGCAGCAAGAAGAAGAAGCGCTACTAACATGGTTGAAAAAGTTCCGTACATTAATTTACGGGCCCCAATTTTGTCGGAGATAATTCCACCCAGAGGACGAAGTAACGAAGCAGGGAAAATGAAGAGCGCAGTCAGTAGTGCCGCGTCGTGAAGATTGAGTCCGTAGACAGAAACGTAATATTTTGGCATCCATGAAGCAAGAGCAACATAAGCTCCGAAAACAACGACATAGTACAAACTAAATCGCCACACTTGAATGTGCCTTAACGGCAAGAACATTTCTTTAAGAGGCCTTGACTCTCGAATATCTTCAGTATCTGAGGGAGTGAAGATAAAGATAGCAATCGCAGTGAGAACCAAAAGGACTGAATATAGAGCCGGAACAAATCGCCATCCCCCGGGAATGATGCCGCCCAAATAGGATCCCCCAATTGTGCTCGCAATTACTGCTGGTCCTATAAATTTTGTTGCCGAAGCCCCAACATTTCCTGCACCAAAAAAACCTAGGGCGAAGCCTTGTCGTTCACGTGGAAACCAGTGAGAGTTCCATGCAATGCCAACACTAAATAAGTTACCGGCGAATCCGACAAGAAAAGCAAGTATGAGTAACCAGTGGTAGTTAAGAGTCATGTGCGCTAAAAGAAATGCAGGCACCGAAGTCATTAATAACATGATTATGGTGACCCTTTTTCCACCTACCCGATCAGTGAGAACTCCAAGAAGAAGTCTCCAGATTGAACCGTTAAGGATTGCTACCGAAGAGAGCCAGGCGAGCTGTGAATCTGAGATTCCGAATTCCTTTTGAATAGGTATTCCAAGAACTCCGAACATCAACCACACCGCAAACATAAGGGTGAAAGCAAAGGTGGATAAAGAAAGGACTCGAGTGGATCCACTCCGCACAGGCATAACGTCTCCTCATTGGCTACTTCGTTACAGGAAATCTCTCATGCGTTATCACAACGAAAATAGGGTCTTTATACCCATATTCCATAGAGCTTCCCTAGGTCACACTGCAACCATGGGAAGAACTGAGGACGTACTTATTGGAACCGAAGAAGCACTTGTTAAATTTGGACGTTTCTTTGCCGGCGGGGAAGTTTCTAAAGATTTGTCGTCAGTAACCAAAGCAGGTGGACGCGAGGGCGATATCTTCTACCGAGACCGTTGGAGCCATGACAAGGTCGTTCGTTCGACGCACGGTGTGAACTGCACTGGATCGTGCTCTTGGAAAGTTTATGTTAAAGATGGAATCATCACCTGGGAAACTCAACAGACAGACTATCCATCAGTCGGTCCCGATTCTCCTGAATATGAACCACGCGGATGTCCGCGCGGTGCTGCATTCTCTTGGTACACCTATTCGCCAACCCGTATTCGTTTCCCGTATATCCGTGGCGTTCTGCTGGAAATGTTTCGCGAAGCCAAAGGTCGTTTGGGCGATTCTGTACTTGCGTGGGCCGATGTCGTTGATAACTCTGAAAATCGCCAGCGTTACCATCGCGCTCGAGGCAAAGGTGGATTAGTCCGCGTTAGTTGGAGTGAAGTTTCTGAGATTATTGCAGCGGCGCATGTCCATACAATTAAGAAATATGGGCCAGATCGTGTCTTTGGTTTTTCACCGATTCCCGCCATGTCAATGGCATCTCACGCCGCCGGTGCTCGATTCATTTCCTTAATGGGCGGATCGATGCTTTCCTTTTATGACTGGTATGCCGATCTTCCTGTTGCCTCGCCACAAGTTTTTGGGGACCAAACAGATGTTCCAGAATCGGCGGACTGGTTTAATGCCTCCTACTTAATTATGTGGGGATCTAATGTTCCTGTAACACGAACACCTGACGCCCACTTTATGACCGAGGCTCGTTACAGAGGTCAGAAGGTCGTTGCAATCAGTCCTGACTATGCCGATAACACAAAATTTGCAGACGAATGGGTCGCTCCACATCCTGGCACCGACGGAGCTCTTGGTATGGCAATGGGCCATGTAATCCTTAAAGAATTCTTTGTAGATAAACAGGTGCCCCGTTTCCAGGATTATGTAAAGAAATTTACAGATTTGCCATATTTGGTTTCTTTGCGTGAGAAAGATGGTTCATGGGTTCCAGATAAATTCCTCGTTGCATCAGATTTGGGAGATGTTTCAGAAGGCTCACGATTTAAGACTGTGGTTCTAGATTCCGGTACGGGTGAAACTTACGTACCCAATGGTTCACTTGGCCATCGGTATAACGATTCCTCCATGGGTAAATGGAATCTTGATCTTGAGGGCGTGGATCCCCTTCTGAGCGTTTACGGCAAAAAGGAGGCTACGTCAGTTCCAGTTCTCATGCCTCGCTTTGATCAAGGGCAGGAAATATCGGAAAGTGGTGGCACGCTGGCGCGTGGAGTGCCGGTTATCGAAGTTGCGGGAAAGAAAGTTACAACTGTCTACGACTTGATGTTGGCACAGTACGGTGTTGCGCGTGAAGGTCTAGATGGTGATTGGCCAGAAGGTTATGACGATCGCTCCCCTTACACGCCATCATGGCAAGAAGAAATTACTAGTGTTCCCGCTGTTCAAGCCATTCGTATTGCCCGCGAATTCGCTCAAAATGCAATTGATTCTGACGGCCGTTCCATGATTTTGTTGGGAGCTGGAACGAATCATTGGTTCCATTCCGACACCATGTACCGCACCTTCCTCGCACTGGTCACCCTGACCGGTTGCCAAGGAGTTAACGGCGGAGGATGGGCTCACTATGTAGGACAAGAGAAATGTCGCCCAGTTACCGGATGGGCGCAACTTGCCTTTGGCTCAGATTGGTCCCGCCCAGCTCGACAGATGATCGGTACGGCGTTTTGGTATGTATCAACCGATCAATGGCGCTACGACGCTTTGGGTTCGGAATTATTGGCTTCTCCATTGGGCGAGGGGCGATTCAAAGATATGAGCGCGATTGACGTTATTGCTCAGTCCGCACGTATGGGATGGATGCCTTCATATCCCTCCTTGAATCGTAACTCGTTAGACCTTGTCGACCAAGCTCGCGAAAAAGGCGTAGATCCGGCTCAATACGTAATTGATGAACTAAAAACCGGAGATCTGCAATTTGCGATAGAAGATCCCGATGCTCCCGAAAACTGGCCACGTGTCCTAACCGTTTGGCGTGCCAATATTTTGGGTTCATCAAGTAAAGGGAATGAATATTTCCTCAAGCATCTTTTAGGTACGGATAACTCTGTAAGAGCGAATGAAAATGATCCAGATGCCAGACCTAAGGATGTTAAATGGCGAGAAGATGCGCCTCAAGGAAAGTTGGATCTGCTTGTATCCGTCGACTTTCGCATGACAAGCACCGGGCTCTTCGGGGATATTCTCTTGCCTGCGGCAACATGGTATGAAAAACATGATCTTTCAAGTACGGATATGCATCCTTTTGTGCATGCATTCACTCCCGCAATCAATCCACCATGGGAAACCAAAACAGATTACGAAATTTTCCAGATGCTCGGTCGACAAGTTTCCGAGCAAGCTAAGGGACACTTGGGCGAACGAGAGGATCTGGTTGTTGTTCCGCTATTACATGACACTCCAGATGCAATGGCAACTCCAGGCGGTGTAGTCCTTGATTGGAAGAAAGGTGAAGTTGAGCCGATTCCAGGTGTCACTATGCCTAAACTAGTTGTCGTTAAACGTGATTATTCCCAAATTGGGGAAAAAATGGCGGCACTTGGGCCACTGATTGACACGCTTGGAACTAACACAAAAGGTGTACCGGTCAGTGTTCTTCCAGAGATTGAATTACTCAGACATAGCAATGGTGTCGCATCGACCGGAATCGGGGCGGGACGGCCGTCACTTGCTCGAGATGTAGATGCATGCGAAACAATTCTTGCCCTTTCTGGCACCACAAATGGGCGAGTTGCCGTAGCTGGATTTAGAGCGTTAGAAAAGAGAACGGGTCAGAAACTGACTGATCTGGCCTTGGATAATGAAGGGAAGCGAATTACCTTTGCCGACACACAAGCCAGGCCCGTTCCAGTTATCACAAGTCCAGAGTGGTCTGGGTCTGAACATGGTGGTCGTCGGTATACGGCATTTGCAATCAACGTTGAACGACTAAAACCTTGGCACACACTCACAGGACGTCAACATTTTTTCATTGACCACGATTGGATGAGCGAACTCGGCGAACAATTACCTGTCTTTCGACCACCACTTAATATGCATCGAATATTTGGAAGTCAGGGAGATGGCGTAGCGAAAGAAGTGACGGTCAGGTACCTCACACCTCATTCAAAGTGGTCTATTCACTCTGAATATCAAGATAACCTCTTCATGCTTTCTCTCTCTCGCGGAGGTCAAGAGATTTGGATGAGCGTTGAGGATGCAGAAATCATTGGTGTAAAAGATAACGAATGGATAGAGGCTTACAACCGCAACGGCGTAGTGGTAGCTCGTGCATGTATTTCACACCGTATGCCATCTGGAACCGTCTTTATGTATCACGCAAAAGATCGCGTAGTTGATGTTCCGCTGGCGGAGACTTCAGGAAAGCGAGGCGGAATTCACAATTCGCTCACGCGTCTGATGATTAAACCAACACATTTAATTGGTGGGTACGCACAACTCACATTCGCATTTAATTACCTCGGGCCAACCGGCAATCAACGTGATGAAGTGACGGTTATCCGTCGTCGATCACAAGATGTGGAGTACTAATGAAGGTCATGGCCCAAATGGGCATGGTGATGAATCTCGATAAATGCATCGGGTGCCACACATGCTCTGTAACATGTAAGCAAGCATGGACTAATCGTTCTGGATTGGAATATGCCTGGTTTAATAACGTCGAGACTCGTCCAGGGCAGGGATACCCACGCAGATACGAAGACCAAGAAAAAGCAAAAGGCGGTTGGGTTCGTACTCGAAGAGGACGAATTCGCCTCAAGGGCGGAAGTAAGGGTCGTCGCCTTCTTTCCATTTTCTCCAACCCTCGAATGCTGAATATCAAGGATTATTACGAACCATGGACATATGAATATGACAATCTGATTTCAGCACCTCTAGGTCAGCAGACCCCAGTTGCTCGCCCCAAATCTCTGTTAACGGGTAAACCGATGAAGATTGAATGGTCTGCGAACTGGGATGACGATCTGGGTGGCGGGCCGGAAAATATTGAAAAGGATCCCATTCTCCAAAAACTGTCAGAAGATGTCACTACCAAGGTGAAGTTAGCGTTTGAAGAAACTTTTATGTTCTATCTACCTCGAATTTGCGAGCATTGCTTGAATCCTGCCTGCGTTGCCGCATGTCCATCAGGTGCGATGTACAAGCGTGCCGAAGATGGCATTGTTCTTGTCGACCAACAACAATGTCGTGGTTGGAGGATGTGCGTTTCAGCCTGTCCATACAAAAAGGTGTATTTCAATCACAAAACCGGAAAAGCTGAAAAATGTACTCTGTGCTACCCACGTCTTGAAATTGGCATGCCGACAGTTTGTTCTGAAACATGTGTTGGTCGATTGCGATACTTAGGTCTCTTTCTTTACGACGCCGACAAGGTTCTTGCAGCCGCCTCCATAGAGGATGAAAAGGCTCTCTATCAAGCCCAGTTAGATTTACTCCTGGATCCCAATGATCCAGAAGTTTTGGCAGCCGCTCGAGCCGAAGGAATTCCAGAAGATTGGTTGATAGCCGCCCAAAATTCCCCAGTATTTAAACTGGCAAAGGTATACAAGATAGCGCTTCCTCTTCACCCTGAATATCGCACTATGCCTATGGTTTGGTATGTACCACCACTTTCACCCATTGTTGACGTCTTGACAGAGACTGGACACGATGGAGAAGAAGCCGGAAATCTCTTTGGTGCAATCAACGCTCTGAGGGTACCACTTGCATATTTAGCCGAGCTCTTCTCCGCCGGCGATATTGAAGTGGTGGAAGGCACCCTACGCAAACTCTCGGCGATGCGTTCGTATATGCGCGACATAAACCTTGGTCGCGTACCTCGACCAGAAATACCCGAAGCGGTTGGAATGACACAGGAATCAATCTATGAGATGTACAGACTCTTAGCGATTGCTAAGTATGAAGATAGGTACGTAATTCCTGCCGCTCATTCAGAGCAAGCAACAGAGCTGGAAAATATGGGTTGTTCACTTGATGGTGTTGCTATGCAAGAGAAATTTGGAGGACCTTTCGGACAGGCTTCCGGAAATCCAGTTCCAGTCACCATCGAAAACTTTCATATCATGAAAGATCGGCAAACCAAATGAGCATTGCTACGGCTCGAATGATCGCTTCAACATTACTGGTCTACCCCGACCAAAAATATGCAGATGCTCGAGACGAGATGATACTTTTGACTAAAAAGATTGAACCAGCATTTGCAGGGCCCCTGCAGGCATTCTTTAACGCTACTGAAGGCTTATCGTTGGAAGAAATTCAGAAACATTATGTAGCGATTTTCGATATGCGTCGCCGCTGTTCTCTCTTCCTAACTTCATGGACACATGGAGATACCCGCAATCGCGGAATGGCTCTAGTTTATTTCAAAGAAATTTATAAAAGATGTGGCGTGGCAATTACCGATGAAGAGCTTCCTGATCATTTAGCTGTCGTTCTTGAATTCGCCGCATTAAAGAATCCAAGTGAAGGCAGGCTTCTTCTGGGTGAACACCGCGCACCGATTGAGCTACTTAAAGATGCATTACATAGCGTTAATTCTTACTATGCCTTTGTCTTAGACGCCGTAGTTGCAACCTTACCAGCCATGACTCCGGAGATTGAAAAACGTGCAAGGGATTTGGCAATCACTGGCCCCCCTCAAGAATTTGTTGGTTTAAGTGGCGCCGTAACAATTGCATTGCAACCCTTCTCATCACAGAGTTCTAACGCTTTACAAGGAGTACGTTCATGACTTCATCTAGCATTTTACTTTGGTCTGTTTTGCCTTATCTAGCGATAGGTTCATTTGTAATTGGTTTAGTGTGGAGATATCGCTTTGATAAGTTCAGTTGGACTACGAGGTCTTCGCAAATCTACGAGGGCAAACTCTTGAGTTTTGCCGGACCAATGTTTCACCTTGGTCTTTTTGCCGTAATCGGCGGACATATAGTTGGTTTGTTGGTTCCACAATCTTTTACGGATTTAGTCGGATTAAGCCAAGAGGCCTACCATTTGGGTGCAGTTTCTATGGGTGGGCTTGCCGGCATTGCGACGGTGATTGGTATCTTCCTTCTGATTTATCGTCGCCGAACAACAGCAACCGTCTTTGCCGCCACTACAAAGAACGATAAAACGATGTACGTATTCTTGGTAGCAACTCTTTTGGCTGGTTGTAGTGCCACACTTTCAAGTGCTGGCGTAATTGGGGAAGAACATAATTACCGCGAAACGGTGGCGCCTTGGGTACGTTCGATTTTGTTACTACACCCTGATGGCACACTCATGCAGGGTACCCCGCTTGCATTTCGAATTCATGCTGCTATCGCTATGTCCCTATTTATTGTTTGGCCATTTACTCGTCTGGTTCACGCGCTGAGTGCACCTATTGGATACGTATTCCGTCCTTCATTGATCTATCGCACTCGTGATAACAAGAGCACGAGCGGCAATCGAAAAGCTCGACCAGGCTGGGAACGCATTAAGTATTGATAAGACGGGGTGAAGAATTAACAAGGATGGTTTTGTGCACAATGGATAGAACCTGGAGTGCTCTAATACTCACTGGCGGAACGAGCTTTCGCTTCGGCTCAGATAAATCTGAAGCGATCTTTGACGGCACGACACTAATAGATTTTCTAATCGCTGCAATTCCTACAGATATCCCGATAGTGATTGTTGGTCCCAACCGTGATAATTTTTCGCCCGCTATTCAAGTGATTCAAGAAGATCCGCCAGGAGGCGGGCCGGCTGCAGGAGTCGCTGCAGGATTGCCACTTGTTGGGAGTGAGTATGTTGCTGTCCTGGCAACGGATATGCCCTTTTCGTCCGACTTAGTTCGGCTTCTCCTTCGAAATCTATCTGATGAAGTAGATGGTGTCATCGTGGTTGATGAAGAGGGTTTTCAACAACCGTTCTCTGGTATTTATAGGACTTCAACTTTGGCCGGAGTCCTAGGAAAAATCCAGCCGTTGACTAATAGGTCTATGCGTAGCATTCTTACCGAATTAAACCTTATCGAAGTAAGACTTAAGGCGGATAAATCTCATTTACTCTTGGATATTGACACTCAAATGGATTTAATCAAAGCTCAATCTGCTATCTCAGTTCGCGCAAGTGAGATCGAAGAAAGTGATAACCAATGAGTATCTTGCGTGAGGCAACCTGGGAACTTGCTCGCATGACAGCCTTCAAGAGTGTTAATAGATTGCCTTCAGAGTTTGTCAACCTTTCCGAATGCTCTGATCGCACACTCGCCGAGGATATTTTGGCACTGGTGGACTTGCCCACTTATGAAACTTCGGCAATGGATGGATATGCAGTTTCAGGAATGGGACCGTGGAGAATCGTTGGAGATGTAAAAGCGGGGGCTCCGATGAGTCAATCGTTGGAAAATGGGACTGCTGTTCGCATTGCGACAGGTGCGGTAATTCCTTCCGGAACTTTTGGTGTTGTTCGTTGGGAATTAGCCAATGTTGTTGACACAACTCTTATAGCTGAGGTAATTGAAGGTGGCGAAATTCGTCCGATTGGATTGGAGTGCGTCAAAGGCCAAGTAATTTCGCACGCCGGGACCACTCTCACACCAGCTTGGATTGGATTACTTGCTTCGGCAGGTTGGGATCAAATAGAAGTAATTCGTAGACCAAAAGTGGAAATAATCTTACTTGGCGATGAGATTCAATTATCAGGAGTTCCTACTAATGGATTAGTTCGCGACGCCATTGGGCCACAACTGCCGGGTTGGCTTATACGAATGGGTGCAGAGATTGTTGCCATGAACTATGTTGCGGACGAACTTTCGTTAGTGGTTGATGCAATCAAGAGGGCTCGAACTCGGGCCGACATGATTATTACCACGGGCGGTACGGCAGATGGTCCACGTGATCATTTGCACAATGCCCTAGAACAGCTTGGCGCAGAACTCGTCGTTGATCGAGTGAAAGTCCGCCCTGGTCATCCCATGTTATTGGCAAATCTTGATTCCGTTGCCATCCTCGGGCTTCCAGGAAATCCACAATCGGCGATTGTGGGCCTGATGAGTCTTGGACAACCAGTGATCGACAATTTTCTGGGACGGCCTTTGCGTATATTGGAAAGTGTCATCACCATGAAACAAATTAATGCACGAGAGGATTTCACGCGCCTAGTTTTAGGAACTATTAGTGAAGGGTGTTTCTATGAGGGCGAACATCTAGGTTCTGCCATGTTGCGGGGATTAGCGCATGCATCCGGATTCGCAGTAGCACCTAGCGGAGATAGGGTTGCTGGTTCAAGAGTTCACTGGCTCCCCCTTGCCTGACGTAGAATTGCAATTATGAATACAGAGCCCTCATTGACTCACCTGGACGATAAAGGTCAAGCCCACATGGTTGATGTAACCTATCGTGAAGTCAGTGTTCGCACTGCCACGGCCTCGGGTTTGGTAAAACTCTCCAACGCTGTTGTAGATCTTTTGCGCAGTGGCGGCGTTCCCAAAGGTGATGTCTTAGCAACTGCGCGAGTTGCAGCTATTTTAGGGGCAAAACGCACTCCCGATCTCATCCCATTATGTCATCCGATTGCTTTACACGGGGTGGATGTTGAATTGGAAATCACCGATCAAGGAGTGCGCATTCGAGTGCACGTTAAGACGGCCGATCGAACTGGCGTTGAAATGGAGGCGCTGACCGCGGTCGCTGTTTCAGGCTTGACTGTTATTGACATGGTTAAAGCGCTAGATCCATCAGCATCAATTAGTGATGTACTTCTTGAAAAGAAATCTGGTGGACGCAATGGCGATTGGGTTCGAGATTGACTTCCTATAGCGTAAAAGTTATTACGGTAAGCAGCCGTGCCTCAGCAGGTATTTATGAAGACTTGAGTGGAAAAATTCTCGCAGATACTTTGGCGATGCTGGGCTATTCGGTAGTTGAAGTCGTGATTGTGGCTGATGAAGCGCCACTCATTGCTATTGAGATTTCCCGCGCGCTGGAATCTGGAATTGACTTAATCGTTACAACTGGCGGTACCGGAGTTTCACCAACCGACGTCACGCCCGAAGCAACGGCGCCGTTTATCGAAAAGCATATTCCCGGATTTGCTGAAGCTCTACGTGCTCTTTCGCGAGAGAAAGTACCTACCTCCGATCTGACACGTGGCTTAGCTGGTACTCATGGAACCTCCTTCATTATCAATTTGCCGGGTTCTCCAGGCGCAGTTCGCGATGGCCTGGAAATCATCGAACGTCTTGCTAGCCACGTCCTGGATCAAACACACGGGGTTGATCACACACAAAAATGATTACCGCATTGGTTACCACCGACCCTATTAGCGCATCTGCCTACGCAGATCTTGTTGCTTCTGATGCTTTTGGCGCGGTTGTCACTTTTTCGGGAGATGTTCGAAATATCGACCTGGGCAAGGAAGTTATATCGCTGACGTACGAAATTCATCCTTCCGCGCAGGAGGTGCTGCATGAAATCGTTACCGAAGTTGCAAGCAAATATGAACTAGGAAGTGTTGCTGTTGTTCACCGATATGGTGCCATCGAAATTGGGGAGAGCGCCTTCGTGGTTGCTGTTTCTTCGGAGCACCGTGGGCCAGCTTTTGCTGCGTGTTCTGACTTAGTAGATACGGTAAAGGCACGTTTGCCAATATGGAAATATCAAGTCTTCGCCGATGGGACCGATCAATGGGTCAATTGCGCATGAGTGCTCTTATCGATTCCTACGGACGTAGTCACAAAGACTTACGTGTTTCACTTACAGATAAATGCTCCCTGCGCTGCGTCTACTGCATGCCAGAAGATTTTTCCGACTGGCTTAAGTCTGATCACCTTCTTGATACCAATGAGCTCATGAGCGTTATTAGCGCTGCAGTGTCGGCTGGAATTGAGGAAATCCGCCTGACCGGAGGAGAACCGCTACTACGCGTTGATATCGTAGATATCGTCTCCATTATTTCCGCGCTACCCAATGCGCCAAAACTTTCATTGACCACTAATGGTTTGCGCCTTGCCGAACTTGCCAAACCTCTCAAAGAGGCGGGATTGGAGCGCATCAACGTAAGCCTTGACACCTTAGATCGCGATCGCTTCATAAGAATTACTCATAGAGACCGCATTGACGATGTTTTTGCAGGGCTAAAATCTGCACGCGATGTCGGACTAACTCCAATTAAAATTAATTCGGTACTACTTCGTGGCGTTAATGATGATGAAGCACCTGCACTATTGAAGTGGGCCATCAGGGAAGGATTCTCCCTGCGCTTCATTGAGCAGATGCCACTGGACGCCGGCGGGATTTGGGATCGCTCGACAATGGTTACAGCACAAGAAGTGCTTGCATCATTGTCAGGTCATTTTGATTTGTCCCCGGCTCTAAATCGCGGTTCTTCGCCAGCAGAGGAATTTTATATCAATGGCACTTTAGAGACAGTTGGAATTATTGGTAGCGTTACCCAACCATTTTGTGGCGCTTGCGATCGCCTTCGTTTAACATCCGATGGTCAATTGCGCTCTTGTCTATTTTCTATAGAAGAGATGGATTTGCGAAAAGTCTTGCGGGATCCCACTCTATCTCGCCAGGAAATTGCTCGAGAGATATCGGACCGGTTCAGCACAACGGTTGCAGGGAAGTTACCAGGTCACGGAATCAACGATCCAAGTTTCATTCAACCTCGCCGCCCGATGTCAGCTATCGGGGGATAGAGTCAACCACCAGCAAATTTTGGGAGTACATCAATCTGGCTTCCCGCTTTGATTATCAAGTCACGATCATGATTGGCTACTCCATCAACCAAGAAAGAACATTGCGGAATAACCCGTCCCAGTTCTGGAAAAGTTGCAATGCAACTTATAAGTATCTCCTGGAGAGTGGCCGAACCCACAGCGATCTGGTCAGTTTTGGCAGCCGCTCTCGCGGCAGCAAAGAAGCGAACTTCAACGGTTCCCATAAAGGAATTATCTCTTTCTGAGATACGATTTACCAATGCGAATATTGGTTAAAGCCATAATTCCCAACCTGTCCTTTGTCGTGAGTTTTAATCCAACGTGCAACACCATAATTTCAAAGATTTTGAGAACTTTTACTGGAACTGGTATCTATCTTTCAGCTCAAGTGGGTTGGAATGTCTAGATTGCCTCACCCATTACTTTCGCGAAAACTTCGCGATCAATTGAAATAAGATTCTGATACATATGGCAAATCCAACTATTTATATCAACCCAAAGAGTGGGTCCATCAAGATTCTTGGAGCCGTTGATTTTGTTGATTCCGAAGGCAATATTTTGGAAACTAGAGACAATGTAAAATTTTGTGGCTGCTCACTGAGCAAAGACAAACCTTGGTGCGACGGCAGCCATAGGGCCATTACCGGCCAAAATGGAAGTACCAAATCTTAGTTAACTAAGGGAACCACGCTGCCGGCCCAATAATTAAGATCGAGCAGGATATGGCACCTTCTCTGGCGCACTGGAGAACTGGCGGTGGCGGTGGGATTTGAACCCACGGTGGA
>Ga0194060_10000690_pt1 | contig 24509 bp, 22 predicted proteins | sample SepL225m_MetaG_FD_163427 | JGI IMG/M metagenome (GOLD analysis project Ga0194060, IMG submission 163427) | Anoxic zone freshwater microbial communities from boreal shield lake in IISD Experimental Lakes Area, Ontario, Canada - Sep2016-L222-5m | ecosystem: Environmental > Aquatic > Freshwater >... | reverse complement strand
TCGCGGCCGAGCCCGGATTGCTTCACGCCACCAAATGGTGCAGCGGGATCAGAAATTACACCCTTATTAATGGCGACCATTCCTGACTCCATCGCCTCTGCCGTGCGTAAGGCACGAGTTAAGTTTGATGAGAATACATAGCTAATCAGACCGAAATCAGTGTCATTGGCCATCGCGATACCTTCGGCATCAGTATCAAATATTACGACTGGAGCAACTGGTCCAAAGATTTCATGGTTCAGAATCGGATTATCTTTTTCAACGGTTAATACTGTCGCTGGATAAAAAGCACCGTCCCCACTAGGAGTTACACCACCGATCGAAACTTTTGCACCAGCGGCAATTGATTCATCAACGATTTCGGCAATCTTATTGCGCTCTTTCATTGAGACGCTGGCACCTAAAGTAGTTGTTGCATCTGTTCCGCGGCCCATCACAAAGGCCGACATTGATTTAGTAAGTTCTGCGATGAATTTGTCGGCGATAGGGCGTTGAACATAAATACGATTAGCTGCTGTGCACGCCGCACCACCATTTCGCATCTTGGCAAGAAGTAGCTGCGGAATTGTTATGGCAAGATCGGCATCATCATGAATGATGACTTGAGCATTTCCACCGAGCTCCATTGAGCAGCGAATTACGTTGTCTGCCGCCTCTTTCAAAAGCACGCGACCAACTTCAGTTGAGCCAGTAAATGAAAGATTCTTCACTCTCTTATCGTGCAACATCTTTGAAATCGCTGGTCCAGTTTTTTCTGGCAACACTAAATTAAGCACTCCCTTTGGCAAACCCGCACGTTCCATGATGTCGACGATATACATCGCAGTTAATGGAGTTTCGGTGGCGGGTTTTAAAATCATTGTGCAGCCCGCGGCCACCGCCGGGCCAATTTTGCGCGTGGCCATTCCAGCTGGAAAGTTCCACGGTGTAATGAGAATGGAGAGACCGATTGGTTGGTGCGTTACTAAAATCCGCTTATCTCCCGATGGAGACTTGCGGAAATCACCCGGTGTGCGTACGGCCTCTTCAGCAAACCAACGGAAGAACTCAGCGGCATAAGCAGCTTCACCACGAGCATCAGGCATAGCTTTGCCATTTTCACGCGAAATTAAAGTAGCAATGGCCTCTAACTCACTTGTCATAATTTCAAAGGCTTTGCGCAGAATTTCAGATCTAAAACGTGGCGCAGTTTTAGCCCAATCCACCGCCGCGGCGTCGGCTGCTGCCACTGCGGCCTCGCACTGGCTATCGGATGCGAGAGAAACTTCAGTAATCACTGAATTATCACTTGGATCGTGGACGGCTACCTTGCTTGCGCCGTCAACCCATTGTCCATTTATATATAGCTGTGTTTGCATAGGGAGAGCATACGCTCCGCCTGCAAGAAGTCGAAGCCGTCGCGCTCTACGATAGAGCCATTGCAATGGAATTGCGATAGTCGCAATTAACTAAGGAGTACTAGTGCCTAAGTCGTGGAGAGATGATGCGCCAGAGCCAATGGTGCTCCAAGAGCATGCGCATCTATCCGATCCATTTTCCTATAAGCTCAAAAAAGCCTTCCTTGGAAATCCGCTTAATAGGCACTCCCTTTCCCACCAACGTTTAAGTAAGCGATTTGCTTTAGGAATTCTCTCATCTGACTGTATTTCATCATCTGCATATGGAAGTGAGCAGATATTAATCGCCCTACTTCCAGCTTTCGGTTTAGCTGCATTTAATATTTTGATGCCGATGACAATGATTGTTTTGGCAGTGCTTGTAATCGTCACTTTTTCATATCGTGAAGTAGTCCAGATTTATACAAAATCTGGCGGTGCCTACGTCGTCTCGCGCGATAATTTAAGTCCGCTGTTTGCACAAATCGCCGCCGTTGCTCTCATGCTTGATTACATTGTGACCGTCGCAATTCAATCATCGGCAGGTATCGATGCAATTATCTCGACATTTACCTCGCTACAGCATTACAAATTAGACATGACTGTTGCAGTCATTTTAATTTTGACTTTTGGAAACTTGCGTGGAGTTAAAGAGGCTGGAGCTGCTTTTGCGCTTCCTACATATCTATTTGTGGGATCAATGGCTGTCGTCTTCGGAATGGGCATTTATCGCACAATAACTGGAACGCTCACTAAATATAATCCAGCAGATTTACACGGTGCCGTACAGATTGGCCAAGCTAAAGGCTTATTGAACTTTGCGGCAATTTTCATTTTGTTGCGGGCCTTTGCCAATGGTGGCTCATCTCTGACTGGCCTAGAAGCAATTTCAGATGGCGTCTCCCTTTTTAAAGTTCCAGAAGGTGTTAATGCTAGAAAAACGTTGCTTACTATGAGCGCAATTCTTGGAACCTTAGTATTTGGCGTCTCATGGTTTGCGCATTCAACCTACTCGACGCCTTATTCAGCTGGATCTCCGACTGTTATATCTCAGATAGCTAAAGCAACGCTGGGCAATGGTGCTTTCGGCTCAGTATTTTTCTTAATCGTTCAAGCCGCAACGATGTTGATTTTGATTACAGGTGCGAACACGGCATATAGCGGCTTTCCTTACTTAGTTAATTTTGTTGCAAATGATGGCTTTCTACCTCGCCAATTAACCAAACGCGGCCACCGTTTAGCATTTTCAAATGGCATTGTCTTGCTTGCATCTGCAGCAACGGTGTTGGTAATAGTCACACGCGCATCTGTCGAGCATCTTGTTGCTTACTACGCACTTGGCGTATTTACTGGTTTCACGCTGGTTGGTTTTGGAATGGCAAGACGTGCACTGACAAATAAAGCCAAAGGTTGGCAATACAGTTATGTAATTAATACCCTCTCTGGAGTGGTCTCTTTTGCAATTGTAATAATCTTCGCAGTTGTTAAATTTACTGAAGGTGCCTGGGTTGTTATCGTGCTTACGCCGATCCTAGTAGCACTCCTCTTGCGTTTAAATCGACAGTACCGCAAGGAGCAATCGGCGCTTCGAGTCACTGCCGCTGAAACACGGGCGACTTCAATTCCAAGGCACGATGTAACGGTTTTGGTCGATAGTGTTGACCTGGCAACGGTGAGAGTCGTTAGATATGCCCGAAGCTTTAATCCCCGCCATTTAAATGCGGTTCACTTTGTAATTGATGACCAGCGTGCGCAAGCCATTGCCGCAGAGTGGGCTACTAACCCCGGATTATCCGACGTTTCTTTGGAGTTAATAGATTGTCCAGACCGTCGGCTTCCAAATGCCGCCGTTGATTATGCAATACGTGCCACAGCTAGCGCTGATGTCGAACTAACGCTTCTCTTGCCTCGTCGTTCATACTCGAGATTCCTTGGAAGAGTTTTACACGATCAGACCGCGGAAGAAATTGCTGCACCGATTTCACAATTACCTCGCGTTGTTGCAACCATCGTTCCTTTCGACGTTGATCGCATTGCCTCCAACGCGCAATTAGTAATACATCCGCAACATGCGGAGGCAAAGATCGCGCCTGCACCGAAGCCTAAAAAGACTCAGCCTATAAATGTCGCACCTGTAAGTCATTATGCAAAAAACGTCACTTTAATTAGCGAAATTCAATGGCGAGAGCGCGCACAAGTTCAGGGTCGCGTTACCTCTATTAAGCCCGCTCCGCGCGGTGATGCACCCGGTTTACAAGTTGAAATCTGGGATGAAACAGGCGGAGTTTCATTGCAGTTCCTAGGGCGCCGAGAAATCGCTGGCCTAGAGGTTGGATCTCAAATGCGTGCAGAAGGAATGGTTGGCGAAGAAGAAGGTGCCTTAGTTATTCTCAATCCTTCTTACGAACTCCTTGTATAAAATCTTTTAACATTGCTGCGCACTCATTTGCGAGTACCCCGGCACGAACTTCTACTTTAAATAAAGAGCGGGGATCGCGTAGCAAATCCCACACCGAACCAACTGCACCCGCCTTTTCATCCCACGCACCGAAAATTACGGTCGAGATACGAGATTGCGCAATCGCTCCCGCACACATTGCACACGGTTCGAGCGTGACAATTAGCGTGTGATCCTCTAATCTCCACTGTTTGTTTTTCTCGCTCGCCCTACGAATAGCGACAATCTCTGCATGCGCAGTTGGATCATGATGAAGTTCTCGCTCATTATGGCCAGTTGAAACAATTTCGCCCGCTTTGTTAATTATTACTGCACCAACGGGAACATCACCACTGGCAAGTGCTTCCTGCGCAATAGCAATAGCTGCACGCATTAACCCTTCATCACTCACAACTGTAAAAGTTCTGCAAACTGATCACCGAAACCTAAGCGGTTAGCGATAGCTTCAAGCTGTTCATCAGGAAATAACTCTGGATCATCACACAGTGCCGAAATCTCCATTCCGCTCATTCCTAGATCCGACAAAATTTCAAGATGTCCAAGTGGAGTCGGCTCATCTTCATCTTCTGGCATTGGTAAATCGGCAATATCTAATAACTCTTCGGCCACTGGATAGTCAAAGGCGCACGTAGCATCACTTAGAAATAGTGAGATGTGTGCTCCGAGTACACGAATCAAAATAAAAAACTCTTCATCAATTGAAATGAGTGCGATTGCTCCGCCGTTTGTCTGCTGAGACTTAAGGCTGGTAATGATTTGGGCGATATCGGTTGGATCGGGCAAGATCCCTAATGTCCAACGGCCATCTTCGTGCCAAGCAGCAACTGCAATATCTATTTCGTTGGAGAGGTTGTCGGTTTTCATTACTTGCGCAGAAACTTCCTCCAAGGCATCGAACTCTTCGATGTCTTCATTGACCTCATCATCGAATTCGGGCATGGCCTCATCGTTTCACTTATTGGAAAGGAATGAAACCCCTGTAGGGTAAGGGGCATGAAGGTTCATGTCGCAGACCACCCACTGATCGCCCATAAATTGACGGTTTTGCGCGACGAACGAACTGATTCGCCAACCTTCCGCCGCCTAGTTGAAGAGCTCGTAACTCTGCTTGCTTATGAAGCAACGCGTGATGTTCGCACCCATTCAGTTTCGATCAAGACGCCGGTGACTAAAACTCACGGTTTGAAGATGGCCGAACCTAGGCCAGTGGTCGTCCCAATTTTGCGTGCTGGTCTTGGAATGCTTGAAGGAATGAGCAAATTGATTCCGACGGCTGAAGTTGGTTTCCTCGGAATGGTGCGTGATGAGACGACCCTGCAGGCTAGTACGTATGCCAATCGCCTCCCTGATGATTTATCTGGCCGCCAAGTTTTCGTCTTAGACCCCATGCTGGCAACTGGAGGAACTTTGATTGCAGCCTTTCACTATTTAATTGATTTGGGAGCAAATGACATTACGGCAATCTGTATTTTGTCCGCACCCGAAGGAATTGCTGCAGTTGAAAAAGAGTTCGCTTCAAGTGCCGTTCCAATTACAATCGTTACTGGCGCCCTTGATGAAAAATTAAATGAGCATGGTTACATAGTTCCAGGTCTAGGCGATGCCGGTGATCGCTTGTATGGTGTTGTGTAGGTGGCATCAACATCTCCTGGTTACGGAATAACAATCCGTGTTGAAGGTTCTCCCTCTTCACAACCCGTAGCTCTAGCCACAACAATTATTTCCGGTGCCGGCGCAACGATTAGCGCGCTCGATGTAGTTGAATCACATGCAGAAAAAGTAGTCATTGATATTACGTGCGACACTATCGACTCAGCTCATGCTGATGAAATCACAATTGCTCTTGCTAAGAATCCGAACTTAACGGTTCGTAAAGTTAGTGATCGCACCTTTCTGTTACACCTTGGTGGCAAAATCGAAATTGCCTCAAAAGTCCCACTCAAGACCCGAGATGACCTATCGCGTGCATATACACCCGGCGTTGCACGTATCTGCCAAGCAATTGTCGATGACCCCAGTGATGCTCGCCGTTTGACGATTAAACGCAATACGGTTGCAGTCGTTACTGATGGCTCTGCGGTCTTGGGCCTTGGAAACATTGGCCCATCGGCAGCTCTGCCGGTTATGGAGGGTAAGGCCGCACTATTTAAGCGCTTTGCCGATGTAGATGCCTGGCCAGTGTGCCTCGATACTCAAGATGTAGATGAAATCGTTCGTACCGTTCAATTAATCGCACCTGTATATGGTGGAATTAATTTAGAAGATATTTCAGCGCCCCGTTGTTTTGAAATTGAACGTCGCTTGCGCGAAATTCTTGATATTCCAGTTTTCCATGATGACCAACACGGTACGGCGATTGTTGTATCTGCTGCGCTAAGAAATGCACTTAGGTTTGTCAAGAAAGAACTCAAGGATGTAAAGATTGTCATGAGCGGAGCTGGCGCAGCTGGAACTGCAATCGCGCGGCTTTTGGTTCTTCGTGGGGCCACACATATCGTCGGCTTTGATAAGGATGGCGTAATTTCAAAGTCATCACCTCGCTCTGACGATGAGATGCGTACCTGGTTTATCGATAATAGTAATCCCGATAATTACACTGGGAATATCTCTGGGGCTATGAAAGCCGCAGATGTTTTTATCGGCGTCAGTGCACCAAATGTTTTGACTGAAGCCGATGTTGCATCTATGTCATCTGATTCGATTATTTTCGCTCTGGCTAACCCGGATCCTGAAATCGATCCGGTAATCGCTCGTAAATATGCAACTGTTGTTGCAACTGGGCGCAGTGATCAGCCAAATCAAATTAACAATGTATTAGCTTTCCCTGGAATTTTCCGAGGCCTCTTAGATGCCAATGCACACAAAATCACCGATAAGTTATTAGTAGCGGCAGCTGAAGCGATTGCAGATTGCGTCTCCCCCGAGCAGCTGAATGCATCTTTCATCGTCCCGAGCGTCTTTGATCCCAACGTGACCAAGGCGGTTGCCGCCGCGGTTAAGAAGTCCGTGTGATTGAACTAGCCGCCTCTTTTGATACTCAATTGGCGCCTTTAGCGCCTTTCTTAATCTACTTAATTGCAGCAGGTCTGATATTCCTTGAAACCGGCGTCTTATTGGGGTTTTTCTTACCCGGTGACTCGCTACTTTTTAGTGCTGGCCTGGTCGCTGCCTCAACTAAGAATGTCAACATCGTAATTTTAGTAATTGTTATTTTTCTCGGTGCGTTCTTCGGTGACCAAGTTGGTTTTGTCTTAGGTCGCACAGTTGGACGCTCATATCTGGACAAGCATGATTCACCACGGATCAAGCGGATGGTCGCCCAATCTGAGCGGTTTTATGAACAAACTGGCTGGTGGGCCGTTGTGGCTGCACGCTTCTTTCCTTGGATTAGAACTTTCGTCCCCCCGATAGCTGGGGCTTCAAAGATGAACTACTACAAGTTCCTTAGTGCAAATGCACTGGGTGGACTCTTGTGGGGAGGCGGCATAACTCTTGCAGGTTATTACGCAGCGACCGTTCCACTAGTGAAGACCTGGTCCTACGCAATCGCAACTTTCTTTATTTGTGCTTCGCTGGTTTCCGCACTCGTGAACTACTTACGCCTCCGGCGATAACACCCAAATAAGTCATCACAATTCCCGTTACTAGGTAGGCACTGATGTGCACACCATCGGTCGGTGAAACCAAATCAATAACAAGCGAGCCAACAAGTTGGCCACCTACGCTAAAGAGTGTAAAGGTCAGAACGCCTAGGTGCTGGACAATCGTTGAAGTAAAAGCAATATAAATAACTCCTATTACACCGCCTGTATAAATCCACCATGGTCCGCTAGGCAGAGCCACTAATTTAAAGTGGTGAGTGAAGAGGCCAATTATTATCAGAATGATTAAGAGCGATGTCCCTGAAATGAAATTGAGGAGTGACGTGGTGAAACTTTGATGAGAGTACTCATTTATCTCCCCATTTAATGCCCGCTGTACTCCAACGACCAAACCGGCGATGCAGCCCAAAATAACGGCTAATAGTGAGAGATTCTTTGCATCTATCCGATCAAAAACTGAGACAAAGACGGCTAAGACAGTCAGAATTGCTGCTGCTACGCGCCTTCGTGAGATTAACTTCTTTCCTCCGCCTGTTAGTCCAATGCGATCGACAATTAAAGAAATAGCAGTTTGTCCAGCAATTGACGCCACCGAATAAATCGCAACTCCAATCAAAGGGACTATCTGGGTCTGAATTGCAACAAAACTTCCTCCGAGGGCACCCGCAAATAACTTCCAACGCGCAATCTCTCCGCGCGCTACTGCGGTCCGAAGATTTGAAAGCCCTTTTTTAATCGCTGGGTTGAACATTGCGATAACTGCGATGATTACTAATCCCGAGCCGAAAGAGACTAATGCCGCCTCAAGTCCATTATTTATGCGGTGTGAGAGTTCGCCATTAGCTCGAGCTTGCAAAGCAATTAATACGCCAGATAAAGCGGCAAGAAAATCTAATCGCATTAGGCGTGTGTGCCGTGGAACTCTCTTTTATCGGCAATCCAATCCATGAGCGCGAATAGGACTCCAGAGGCGACAAAAGTTAAGTGAATAACTATCCGCCATTTCGTTCCGGCGCCAACGTGATCCTTGCCTGAAAGCTCGATAAAGTCTTTTAGTAGTTCAATAACTGAGATGGCGACTAGAGAACCAATCAACTTAATTTTCAAACCGCTGAAATCAATTGTCCCCATCCAGTGTGGACGATCCTTCGATTCCGTTGCCACATCTATACGAGAGACAAAGTTTTCATAGCCTGCGAAAATCACCATCAAAATCAAGTTGGCAAGGAGCGTTAAGTCCAATAGAGCCAGCAGGTCAAGTGTGAAACTCTGTGGCGTTGCCTCTCCAATATGGAGAGCTAAATGGTAGAACTCAATTAAGAATCGGAAGCAGAGAAGAACTAACGTTCCAACTAAACCAAGGTATAGGGGAGCAAGAAGAAAGCGTGCACGAAATAAAACTACTTCTATGCCATGAGATATGCGATTCATAAATGAACTTTAACTTATGCTTGAAGAATTTGAACCACTTCAAGTCGGTCTTTGTAAGAAATATTAGAAAAGCGAGAGCAGGTGGGTCCCTCGACGGCCACCCACTCTCGCTTTTTCTTTATGTAGTTATCCGCTGAAGACCGTATCCCAATTGGAGATAGTCATTGTGTAGAACTGACCACCTTCAACTGTTGTGTTATCGAGTGCCAGTTTCTTGGCTGTAACTCGATTTGCTAAATCAGGACGCGCTGGTGCAAGTGCACCTTTCACGCCTGGGTCGATGGTTGTGACGCCACTGTATGTATGAATTTGCGCATTAAACATAAAGTAGGAGTTGGTGTCATTGCCTTTGCGAAGAAAGTCGGTGACATCGATAATTCCACTTGACTCTTCATCAATTGTCATATATTTAGATCCGGTAGCCGTGAAGTATTTTGGGTCAAAGGCAGCAACTACAGCGAGCTTTGAATCTTTGATTCGATATGCGAGAAGGCGGGCAACGTGAGCATTGTTGCCTGGATCTTCTTGAATCATGATGATTCCATCTTTTGTGACCGTTAAGTTATCTGGCTTGCTCAAATATGGGGCTTCTCCGCCGTTGAGTAATAATTCTAATTTCGCACCAAGAAGTGGGTTTTGAGCGTCTTTAAATGTTAAGCGCCATAACCCTCCGCCATCACGTGAAAGAGTAGGTTCATCAGGATTTGCCTTAGTAGCAACTGGGTCCTTATTCGATTCAGTAGTTATAAAGTAGAAGATATTAGGGTTGTTTGGATCCCAGTTCCCATCTTCAATGCGAGCAAATGTGAATCCATTATCACGAGCACCTTTGGAAAAGTTAGCGACGTCAGTATTCCATTCGATCTTTTTAAAAGTTGCCTCGACTGGCGTTGACTTAGCAATGGTGGTGCGGAAGATGTTGTCTGTCGCTACCGTTGGGACGTTTAACACATAGAGGTCGCCATTGGTAAGTCCGGCTTTCTCAACAGAAGTTCCTGTCGCCTGCTTTTTACCTACATATAGGTGTAGTTGACTATCTGTTGCAGAACCATCTTCATTATTAATTGTCACTGTATTCGGTCCTGGCTTAGGATTAGGAATAATATTTTCAAATGAAAGCATTCCCATGCGCGGAAGCTGGTAACCATTTCCAGCCATATCGAAGGCAAAGCCGCGTGAGTTATCACCTATTTCTTCACCTGTTGTAAACAGGCCACCGTCATAACCCACTCCGTTATAGATAAATGTTCCAGCAGGTGAATACGTGGCTGAACAAAAACGGCTGATGCCCCAACCAAATGTGCCAGCGGCATATCCAGATGGCTCTCCACCTAGTGGGCTAGATTGAGTGAGTCCTGTTTTGTAGTTAAAAAAGTTCATACTTTTAATGAGCGGCTCTGCTGAAGTAATTGATTTGGCGCTCAAGCTGTAATTCATCTTCGTAATCGAAACACCCCATTGACCGCTATCTGACATGCTGCGAGCGGCAATCTTGTCAGCAGTAGAGACTTCATGGTTGGCGAGAACAGTAAGCCCGCCCTTGCCATTTAGGAATGCACCCATGCCATCTGGGATTCCACGGATTACTGTTCCACCAATGACATCACCTGTTGTCGCTATGGGATTAAGAGTTACCGCTGAATTAGTTGAAAGCATATAAACGGGTTTCTTATCTGGCCAGGAAGCTGCACTAAGCGCGCCAGCAACTGCTACAACCGCGAGGGTTGAGATTGTTTTCTTAAATTTCATTGTTGCCTCTCTCTTGACTCCTTAGTAGGAGTAGAGAGAATCTTCTAATTAATAGGGAAACGGTTTTCAACTATTCCATTACTAAATAGCAAAGCCGAAGTGAATTATTCGAGTTCGAGGGTTACCCTCAGCCACTCATCTTCGAGTTTGTGTTTATCTGATCGTTGAGATTCAAGCTCGCGTGTAATGGACGTTAGTCGCTCTGGTTCAAATGATGCACTCTCCTGCTCGGACTCTAACTCTGAAATCTTTGTGTTTGCTTTTTCTATCTGGCGTTCAAGGCGCACTTTGTCCTTCTTTAGTTGACGCTCTTCGGCGGCGCTTGATGATTTCCTCTCTTTTTGAGATGAGATTGGAATTTGTATCGCTTCGTGACGAAGCTCTAAATACTCATCGACTCCACGCGGAAGATCGCGAACAGACTTATCTCCAAGTAGACCCACAAATCGATCGCACACTCGCTCTAGGAAGTATCTATCGTGTGAGATCACAATGAGCGTTCCACCGTAACTATCCAACAAATCCTCAAGCTCGGTAAGCGTTTCAATATCAAAATCATTAGTTGGCTCATCGAGGAGCAATACGTTGGGACTATCCATCAATAGGCGCGTTAATTGCAAGCGCCGCTTTTCACCACCAGATAAATCGCCAACCGGCGTCCATTGAGATTCGCGGTCAAAACCTAAACGCTCGCAGAGTTGGGAGGCCGAGAGTTCACGCCCACCACCGAGTTCCACTCGGTTAGCAATCTTTTCAACGGCCTCAAGTACACGCCATGCGGGATCTAACTCATCTAAATGTTGGGTTAAAAATGCAGGTTTAACGGTCACGCCTGTGACTAATTTTCCGGCTGTCGGCGTAATTTCTCCGACAAGAGTGCGCATTAGCGTTGTCTTTCCAGCACCATTAATTCCAACGATTCCGATGCGATCGCCAGGGCCGATATTCCAGTAGAGATCATTAATGAGTTCGTTATCACCGAGTTTGACTTGTAAGTGGTGGGCCTCGTAAACAGTTTTACCTAATCTATTGAGTGCAAACTTAAGTAACTCCCCTTGGTTACGCGGTTCGGGTTCGCCGGCAATTAAAACATTTGCGGCATCCACGCGAAACTTTGGTTTTGTTGTCCGTGCCGGGGCCCCTCGCCGTAGCCATGCAAGCTCTTTACGGATTAAACCATTTCTGCGCGCATCCATTACCGAACTTTGGCGAGCGCGTTCGGCTTTAGCTAAAACAAATGCACTGTATCCGCCTTCGTACTCCTCGACTTTGCCTTCAACGACTTCCCATGTTTTATCGGTAACGGCATCTAAAAACCAACGATCGTGGGTTACAACCGTAACAGCTAAACCTTTGCGATTATTTAGATAGTTCGCGAGCCAAGCAACACCCTCGACATCTAAGTGGTTCGTTGGCTCATCAAGTAAAATTAAGTCCAGCTCATTAATTAATAGTTTGGCTAAACCCACGCGACGTCGCTCGCCGCCCGATAGTTGACCAAATTTGCGATCAAAGATGTGGTCGTCAAAGCTTCCGAATAGACCAGTAAAGACTTCGCGAATATTTGGTTCACTCGCCCACTCGTGTTTAGCCGTGTCACCAAGGACCACTTCACCCACTGCGCTTTCAGGGTTTTCAAAATCGACTTGTGAAAGAATGCCAATACGCGCAGCGTTTGATTTTGTTACCCGCCCCGAATCGGGTGATTCAATTCCAGCAATGACTTTCATCAACGTGCTTTTCCCAGATCCATTTCGGCCAACAATGCCGATGCGATCACCCTCGGAAACGCCAAGTGAGACGCCTATTAATAGCTCTTTTATATCAAAGGCCTTGGAGACCTCTTCGATATTTACAACGTTGCGCGCCATGATGGGAGAGCGTACCTTTCATCCATGAACGTCACTGACCGCGAATACGCGCTGGCCCTCGATAGAAATGACCCGTTAGCCCATTTTAAGGCGCAATTTGTCATCACAGATCCAGAGATGTGTTATTTGGATGGAAATTCACTGGGCCGCATGCCAATTGCTACGGTTGCAGCAATAAATAATTTTCTTACGCATGAGTGGGGGGCCGAGTTAGTTTCTGGCTGGGGCCATTGGATCGATGAAGCTCAACCTACTGGTGACTTGCTAGGGGCTGCTGCCTTAGGTGCCGGTCCCGGTCAGGTACTTATCTGCGATACGACTTCGGTTAATTTTTATCAACTCTGCTTAGCGGCCATTCATGCCCGCCCTGGAAGAAAGACAATCATCTCCGATACTGCAAATTTTCCAACTGATCGATATATCCTCGACGGTATCGCAAAGCAATTTGGATTAAACCTCGTTCTTATTAATAACGAGGATCCAAATATTGCAATCCATGAGCGAATCACTACTGAAGTTTTAGCTCCGTATCTCAACGACGACGTTGCATTAGTGACGTTAGAGGTCATTCAATATCGATCTGGTGCGCGAACCGATATTAAATCAATTACAGATCAAGTCCGCGCAATTGGTGGATTAGTTGTTTGGGATGCTAGCCATTCAGTTGGTGCAATTGAAATGGACTTAGATGCCAGTGGCGCCGACCTCTGCGTTGGTTGTACTTATAAATTTGGTAACTCTGGGCCAGGAGCACCGGCATGGCTATACGTTAACAAGCGAGTTCAAAAAGAGTTACAAGTTCCAATTCAAGGTTGGTTTGCGCAAGAAGCGCAGTTTGAAATGGGTCCAGTCTTTGAAAAAGCTAGCGGGATGCGCGGTTTTCAAATTGCCACTCCACCAATTATGGGAATGCGATCGGTTAAAACTGCATTTACAATGATTAAGGATGCGGGTATCTCCCAAATCGCTAAAAAAGCGGCGGTTGGCACTACTTTAATGATTGATTTATTCGATGCTTGGCTCGCACCTCTTGGTATGGAGCTGCACACTCCGCGCAACCCTGATGAGCGAGGTGGGCATGTGTCACTGGGTCATCCTGATGCCGCTCAAATCTGCGTAGCGCTTCGTAAGATTTCGAATGTATTCCCAGATTTCAGAGCTCCTGACACAATCAGATTGGCCATTTCACCGCTTCCTACCTCCTACGTTGAAGTGTGGGATGGATTTGATCGTCTACGCGACTTAGTGGCATCGGGCCGCTATAAAGAGATAAACGAAGGTGGTTCAAGAGTCACATGAGCGAAAATAACTTCGATTCAGCAATGACATATACCTCTTACCTAGCCGTAGATGAGCTTCTCAATCTGCAGCGCCCAGTATCAGTCGGGCCCGAGCATGATGAGATGCTCTTCATTATCATTCACCAAACATATGAACTGTGGTTTAAACAGTTAATCCACGAATTTGCGCAAGCACAGCGCTCCATGGAATCTGGTGATTCACATTATTCGCTAGCCATTCTTGGTCGCATTCGGACAATTATGAAGATCTGTGTTAACCAAATCGATATTTTAGAGACAATGACTCCGTTGCAATTTAACTCCTTCCGCTCATATTTATCTTCATCTAGCGGTTTTCAGTCAGCGCAGTTTAGAAAAGTCGAAGCCCTGCTTGGTCGTCGCGATACTAAAATGGCTGGGCACTTACCCCCAGATATCCAAGCTGAAATTGCAATTATTACCTCTGGTAATTCGGTATATGACTCAGCCCTTGCCTATTTAGCTAAGCGCGGGCATCCAATTCCAACTGATGTTCTTAACCGCGACAGAACCGCTCCATACGAGGCTAACTTGCGCGTACAGGATGTTCTTTTGGATATTCATCGCAATGATCCTGAGAGCGCCTTAGTATGTGAGCGCTTATTGGATATCGATGAAGGCATTCAAGAATGGCGCTATCGCCACGTGAAAATGGTTGAACGAACCATTGGGCAGAAAATAGGTACTGGCGGCTCAAGCGGCGTTGAGTACTTATCTAGCACGCTTTTCAACCCAGCATTTAAAGATCTGTGGGACATCCGTTCGCGCTTCTAGGCAACACATTATTTAATTGCCTATAGGGTTAGCGCATGTCAGGTTGGATTCATCACGCTGCTGATTGGCTAGTTGCTAATAATTTACAGACCCCTTTATTTGTCCTCCTCATTCTCTTGGCCTTTGCCGAAGCTGCAGCTTTTGTTGGCTTCGTTCTGCCGGGTGAGACAGCCTTGATTATCGGCGGAGTTCTAGCTCATTCCAAAGTTTGGCCGCTATGGCTCTTTATTCTCTGCGCAATTGTTGGCGCCATTGCCGGTGACTCGGTCGGGTATGAAGTTGGAAAACATTTTGGCCCCAGAATTAAAACTACACAGTTTGGTAAATTTGTTGGTGAAAAGCGCTGGAAGTTAGCCGAACATATTTTTGCAAAATATCACGGCGGTGCAATCTTTTTTGGCCGAGCACAAGCGCTATTACGTGCTCTGGTTCCCGCACTAGCTGGAATGAATAATGTCCCTTACCGAACTTTCCTTAAGTGGAACGCTGCTGGCGGTATCGTCTTTAGTACCATCGTTATTGTTTTAGGATATGAATTTGCAAATTCACTTCATACTCTTGAGAAATATCTAAAGTACTGGGCAGTCTTTTTCATCGGACTAGTTATTGTTGTAGTCATCATCCTCAAGGGCAAACTTGAGAAAATGATTGAGGAATAGTGTGAACCTAGTTGCTGCCAGTGCGGTAATCGCAGGAAAGCTAGAGAGAAATGTTTTAATTGAATATAACGCGGGAGTAATTACATCAATCCAGCCCAATAGCTCTCTTGCCCCAACAATTGCTGGGACTCTACTTCCGGGCTTTGTGGACATTCACTGTCATGGTGGCGGTGGGTATTACTTTTCTGCGCTAAACCCCGATCAGATATCGACTGTGATTCAAACTCACCGGGCGCACGGCACAACTGCAATGTTGGCTAGCTTAGTTACTGAACCCATCGAAAGTTTATTGACTCAGATACAAACCCTCCGACCCTTTATTAATCAAGGCGCAATTAAAGGGATTCACTTGGAAGGCCCATATCTTGCGCATTCTCACTGCGGCGCTCACGATTCGACCTTGCTCAAGGAACCAACAATTCCTGAGCTAGAAAAACTAATTGAAGCTTCAGATGGAAATATCCGAATGGTTACTATTGCTCCTGAGTTAAATGGCGCGATTGCCGCCATCGAATTCCTAGTTAAACAAGGCGTAACCGTTGCACTTGGACATACTGGCGCCGATGCAATCACTACTCGTGCCGCAATTGCTGCTGGCGCAACAGTTATTACGCACTTTAACAATGGAATGCCTAAGTTAGATACTGGTGAGAATATTTCATCGGCCTCCCTCAACGATTTCGGGGTTGCTCTAGAACTCATTCTTGATGGCGTGCACATAAATGAAAGTAGCACCCGAAGAATTCTCGGGTCCGCACCAGGTCGTTTTATGGCAATAACTGATGCAATGTCGGCGGCCGGTGCTGGTGATGGTAATTACACGATTGGAAGCCTTGAGGTTCTTGTCCTAAATGGCGTTGCTCGCTTAACATCCAAAGATGCTTTTGCTGGAAGTACCTTGACGATGGATCGAGCTTTTCTTAATTTAGTTAATAATTTCGGAGTTTCAATAACTGGTGCAAGTTTCGCCGCTTCAACTCTGCCCGCCGAGCGAATTGGGCTGCGGGATGTTGGCAGTCTTGAGGTTGGCAAACTCGCCGATTTTGTTGAGTTCACAAATAGCGGATTAATTAAGCCCTTACTTTCTTAATTACCCCACGATGAGTGAAGTGGGCGACCCTCGGCATAGCCTGCCGAAGATTGAATTCCAACGACTGCACGTTCTGCAAACTCTTCTAGAGTGCGAGCGCCGGCATATGTGCATGAAGATCGTAATCCCGCAATAATCTCATCCAGCAAGTCTTCAACTCCTGGGCGTTGCGGATTTAAATACATACGCGATGTTGAGATTCCCTCTTCAAATAAAGCCTTTCGTGCCCGATCAAATGCATCTTCGCCGGTTGTACGTGCGGCAACCGCGCGCGCCGATGCCATTCCAAAGGACTCTTTGAATAGTTTTCCATTCACATCACTTTGTAAATCGCCAGGAGATTCATACGTGCCGGCAAACCAAGAGCCAATCATGACTTGTGATGCACCTGCTGCAAGGGCGAGTGCAACATCGCGCGGATGGCGTACCCCGCCATCGGCCCACACGTGCGCACCGTGTTTTTTAGCTTCAGCTGCGCACTCAAGGACGGCAGAAAACTGTGGTCGACCTACGCCTGTCTGCATACGTGTAGTACACATTGCACCTGGACCCACGCCAACTTTAACAATTGTGGCACCCGCTTTAATTAAATCACGCGTTCCATCGGCGGTAACAACGTTGCCAGCCACGATTGGAATCGATAACCCGAGAGATTTAATCGCCGCTAACGCCTCGAGCATCTTCTTTTGATGCCCATGGGCGGTATCAACAACTAATACATCTGCGCCAGATTCAACAAGGGCAGCTGCTTTTGCTGCTACATCACCATTTATTCCAACGGCTGCAGCAATACGTAATTTCTTATTGCCATCAACAGCTGGTGAATACAAAGTGCCACGTAGTGCGCCAATTCGAGTAATTATTCCAACTAGATCTCCACTTGGCGAAACAACGGGTGCCAATTTGTGACGATGTAGATTTAAAAATTCAAAGGCGGCTCTGGCATCTAAGTTATCGGCCATCGTGATTAACTCTTTGCTCATCACTTGATGAAGCTGCGTAAATCGATCAACGCTCTTGCAATCTTCTTCGGTAACAATTCCAACTGGTTTTCCATTATCAACAATGACTATCGCCCCGTGTGCGCGCTTATGTAACAAGCTCACGGCATCGGCAACGGTTTGATGTGGATTTAGCGTAATTGGGGTATCAAAAAATGTGTGGCGCGACTTAACCCATTTAATTACACTGTCTACAACAGCATGCGGAATGTCCTGTGGGATAACCGTGAGGCCTCCGCGACGTGCAATTGTTTCAGCCATTCTCCGACCAGAGATTGCAGTCATATTTGCAACAACTAAAGGGATTGTTGTTCCCGAGCCGTCGCTAGAAGTTAAATCAACATCCATCCGGCTAGATAATTCGGAGGCACTGGGGACCATGAAAACATCGTCATAGGTCAGATCGTGGTTTGGGGTATTTATGAATCGCACGTATGGAAACTATACACAGGTAGAATGCGGCCATGTCACAATTCCTTATTTCTGCCCGTGGCCTGACCAAAAAGTTTGGAGATTTGACCGCAGTTGATGGCATTGACTTCAATGTCTCAAAGGGTGAGTCTTTTGGTTTATTAGGCCCCAACGGTGCAGGTAAATCAACGGTTATGCGCATGATTGGTGCCACTTCCCAACGTGATGCTGGCGATTTAACAATTCTTGGAAAAGATCCTGAAAATAATGGCCCTCAAATCCGGGCACATTTAGGAGTTGTTCCTCAGCAAGATAACTTGGATATGGAGTTAAGTGTTACTGAAAATCTCTATATTTACGGGCGCTACTTTGGCTTGCCGCGCAAATTTGTAAGAGGAAAGATTGATGAGCTTCTAACTTTTGCTCAACTCGAAGAAAAGCGAGACTCAAAAGTCGAGGCATTGAGCGGTGGCATGAAAAGACGCTTAACAATCGCACGCGCACTTGTCAGTGAGCCTGAAATATTGATGCTGGATGAACCAACTACAGGTTTAGATCCGCAAGCTCGGCATATTCTGTGGGATCGTTTGTTTAGGTTAAAAGAACAAGGTGTAACACTCGTAATCACGACTCATTTTATGGATGAGGCCGAGCAATTGTGTGATCGTTTGATTGTCATGGATAAAGGAAGAATCATGGCTGAGGGAAGTCCGGCATCGTTAATCAAGGACTACTCAACTAAAGAGGTCCTCGAAGTGCGCTTTGGTTCAGACCGAAACCAAGAAGTTGCCGACAAGCTCAAATCAATGTGTGATCGAATTGAAGAGCTCCCCGATCGCTTACTGATGTATACCGATGATGGTGAATCCCTTCTTGAAAAAATTTACGATGCTGGCTTGCATCCTAAAACCTCTTTAGTGCGCCGTAGTTCGTTGGAAGATGTTTTCTTGCGACTCACCGGACGAACTTTGATCGAATAATGAGTATCTCAACTAACCGCCAGGGTTCAACTCTGCTTGTCGATGTGGCCAAAGTTCAAGTGCGTGGTGCGCTCTATGTTGCAGAGGCCCGACTACGCATAATGATGAAGTGGATCTGGATGATTATTGGCATTGCGATTGCCAACCCTGTTCTCTACTTAATTTCAGTTGGTATCGGCCTTGGTGGGCTTATCGATAAGAGTGTTGGTGTTGGAGGTGTCGATGGCGTTAAATACCTAACGTTCTTGGCTCCTGCGCTCTTAGCCCAAGCTGCAATTCAAGGCGCTATGGATGAGACTATTTATCCGACAATTCAGGGATTTAAGTGGCATAAGACTTTTTATTCGATTAACTCTACGCCGCTAAGCGGCGCGCAGATTTCTATAGGTGTTTTTTTAGCGGCATTCCTTCGCGTAATTTATACGGTGCTTTTCTACTTCGGTGTCATGTGGGCATTTGGTGCATTGCAGTCCCCTAAGGCTTGGCTAGCGGTTCCGACAGCGATCTTTGCAGGAATTTCTTTTGGTGCTCTCATGCAAACTCTAGCTGCCAAGCTTGAAAACGAAAATATCTTCTTCGTAATATTGGGGCGTTTTATTATGATGCCGCTCTTCTTATTCTCTGGGACTTTTTTTCCTCTTTCCTCAATGCCCTTCTTTTTGCAGTGGCTCGGTTGGATTTCGCCGTTATGGCATGCAACTGAGTTAGGACGTTACTTAACGTATGGTCACGTAATTTCTTCACCCGTGATGTGGGCTCACTTTGTAATTCTTGCAACTATGCTCGTCGGTGGTCTCTACTTCTCAGCCCGCATCTTCACGCGTCGGTTGGCTAAGTAGATGTTTATCCCAATGGCTGTTGCCATCGCCGAAGCCCGAGTCGGAAAGGTGGGCGAGCGTTATTATTCTGGGCGAGTTCCCCAATTGCTAGAGCGGGGTTTTATTGTCTTTCGCTCATCAACATGGATGATGGTCTTATCTGGATTTCTTGAACCAGTTCTTTACCTACTCTCATTTGGTTATGGCATTGGAAAACTTCTTCCCTCCATCACCGTGGGTGGAGAAAGCATTAAATACGCCGTTTTTATTGCCCCAGCGCTCTTAGCCACGAGCGCTATGAATGGCGCAATTTACGACTCGACTATGAATGTTTTCTTTAAGTTAAATCATGATCGTATCTATCATGGCATGCTCGCAACATCCATGGGGCCACTAGATGTCGCACTTGGTGAGATTGGCTGGGCGCTTCTTCGCGGTTTTAGTTATGCATGTACATTCATGGTGGTAGTTGCACCTCTCGGTTTAATTCCAAGTCTGTGGGGCATCCTCGCAATACCGGCGGCAGTTTTAATCGCGTTTGGTTTTGCATCATGCGGCATGGCACTTACCTCGTATATGAAATCCTTTCAGCAGTTAGAGATAATTAACATATTTTTACTTCCTATGTTTCTTTTTTCTGGATCTTTCTATCCAGTAAGCGTTTTTCCGCAATGGTTGCAGTTCACTGTAAACCTACTCCCACTGACACATGCAATTAATTTGGTCCGTAGTTTATGCCTAGGCCATATAAATCTTGCTTTAGCCGGCCACGCCATGTATTTCGTTATTATGATAATTTGTGGACTTTTCTTCACAACAAAGCGATTAAATGCGCTTTTTATGAAATAAATAAGAGGAATTCCCTTGTAAACACGGGGGGTTTCAGGAGTTGCTTTTAAAAAACGGCATGAGATACTTATCACCATAGTTCATAAGGAACTAAAAACGAACCGGGAGAGTACTTCTCAAACGAGTTTCAAACGCTGAAACCTTTGCCGTACAAGCTTTACAATGATTACACAAATTAATCACAAGGAAACTTTTAGATTCGTCCCTGCAACATCAGTAGAAATTCCACCCGAGAAAGTCGCTGCTCTCCTGAAATCCGAATGGGAGTTATTTACTAAGCAGACTGGAAAAAGTGCCGAAGAAAGTAAGCGCTCCTTCAAATCACTGCCTCTGGGTGTGACGTCGAGTTTTCAGCACTGGGACCCATATCCAATCTCAATTGCCAGCGCTAAAGGCGCCTGGATGACCGATGTCGATGGGCGTGAGCTCCTCGACCTATCTATGGGCTTTGGCGCGATGCTCGCGGGCCACTTGAACCCGACTGTGGTCGAAGAGGTCAAGGCCTCCCTTGAGACAGGCATGCTCTTCGTAACCCCATCTCCAATCTCTACCGACGCCGCCGAGCGCATCTGTCGCCGCTTTGTCATCGATCAGGTCCGCTTCACTAACAGTGGCACTGAGTCCACCATGTACGCCGTTCGTACAGCGCGTGCCGCAACGGGCAAAGATGGCATTGTTAAGGTTGAAGGCGGTTACCACGGTAGCTACGACCCATTTGTTGTCTCAGCCAAACCTCCAGTTGCCGAAATTGGCGACGCTAGTGATCCAATCGCTCATATTCCTGCGGGCATTGTTCCTGGCGATATCTATGTTGTCTCCTACAACGATGCCGACTCACTCGAACGCATCTTTGAGAAGAATGCATCCAAGATTGCCTGCTTCATTATCGAGCCCGTCATGGAAAACCTCGGCATTGTTTTGCCTGATGAGGGCTACCTAGAACGCGTTCGCGAATTGTGCGATGAGTACAACGTCGTCCTCATCTTCGATGAAGTTAAAACGGGATTAACTGCTGGACATCAAGGTGCCGCTCAGCGCTTAGGTGTGATTCCAGATTTAATTACTCTTGCTAAATCAATCGGTGGCGGACTTACTTTGGCCGCTTTCGGTGGCAAGAAGAAGTACATGGACTTTGTCACTAACGGCAAGATGGCTCACTTTGGTACTTTCAACGGTAACCCGCTTGCAATGGCAGGTATTCGCGCCGTAGATAAAATCTGTACTAAAGAGACTCTCGCAGTTGCCGAAGCATTCAACCAGCAGGCACTCGATCGCATCAATGAAATCATCGATGAGTACCAATTGCCGGCACACACTGTCGGCTTTGGTGTTAAAGGTTGCATTACTTGGTCAACTACACCGCTTCGTAATTATCGTGATTACAAAGCAACGGATTTTGCAATTGCCGAATTATCGTGGCTCTTCTCTCTTAACCGTGGAATCATCACCCCTCCGGGACTTGATGAGCAGTGGTTAATTTCGTTAGCGCATGGACAAAAAGAGGTTGATCTTCTCGTTGAAGATTTCCGCTCATTTGCTCAAGCTCTTCGTGGCTAATTGCTCCCAAATTTCCTTAATTTTTTTGCAGCTGTCGCATCTCTTTTGAGACTTAAAAAGCCGATAGCTGAGAAGAAAAAGATCGAGATGGCAAATCCCACGTAGAGAGTTGTTGAGACTGTTCGGGCAAAAACTACAACATAGATATCTGGGATATAGAAGAAAATGGTCGTGAGAATTAGATTCCTTCTAAAGATACTCCAGCTCTTATCTAAGAAATTAACAAGCGCTCGTGTTGAATAGAGCGCATAAGGAATGGATGCGCCAAGATCAACTACAAGATAGCCCCAAGCGTTTACATTGTGCTGGCCAAAGAATTTATTGATAGCAAAGGCTCTAAAACAAGCCCACGCTAGAACTAAGAATAAGTAGGCGTAATGGGTGCGCTTATCGCGCAAAATTGAAAATCTCACCCCTTGAGTCATAGGTGCAAAGGATATTGCTTTATACCTTTTTAGACTAAGGTCGCCCAGATGAGCACAACGTTTACGCCTCAAACTTCCAAACGAGCTGGATACGTTCTGCACGTTCTAACTGCCAGCGGCGCAGCAGCCGGCCTCGTGGCATTGCAAGCAGTATTTAATAACCAGTGGCGCCAAGCTTTGCTCTGGCTCATAATCTGCCAAGTACTAGATGGCCTCGATGGTCCAATTGCCCGCAAAATAGATGTAGTTATCCACGCACCACGAATCGATGGCCATATTTTAGATCTCGTGGTCGATTACTTAACCTGTGTTGTCGTTCCTGTTGCATTGCTCGCCCGTTTAGATCTCCTCCCATTGCACTTTCAAATCTGGGTCGCGGGAGCAATTTTTATTACTTCCGCTTTGTGGTTTGCCCGCATTGACCAAGAAACCGATGATCACTGGTTTAATGGATTTCCTGCCGTGTGGAACCTTGTTGTGCCATCGTTCTTAATTCTGGGCGCAACCCCTCAAACCGTCATGATTGTTTCAATTCTTCTCTGTATCGTGCAACTTACGACAATCAAGATTCCACACCTAGTACGCGTGGAATGGATGCGAAAATTCACTCTTCCTCTAACTGTTATTTATCTCATTAATCTCACATCACTGTCATGGGCTTATTCAGATAAGTCGGGAAGTCATCCAAATACTCTAGAAGTTATTATTCTTCTGGGTTTTCCGGCATACATCGCAGTGCTATCTATCTATAGGACGTGGTTTACAAGGGTCCAATAGAAGATTTTTGGCCAATCGGGCATGTGGGCTTAACTGCGACCACCTTTTTAACTACCTTGCCCTTAGTACAAACAATCGTCTTTGGTAATAGCTCCTTCAATGTAGCGATTTCCGCCTTGAGTTTATCAATCGCTATCTCTTGATCTGTAATAATCTTTTGATTAGCTGTTGCAAGTGTGTCTGCCTCACTTTGGATACTGGCAATCTTTGAAAGCGATAGTTCAGTAACCGAGGCTATTCCTTTAACAGCATCGCTGTTTATCTTCTTAACCAGTTGGTCCATTTGATTGATTTGTTTTAAAGCTAAGGAGAATATGAGATTTGAGTAGCGGCTGATCAAGGAGAAGCTCGTATACGAGGCTCCGCAGTTATTCCGCAGATTAGTTCCAGTGATTACACCAATTACTAGAACTTCGGTACCCGAGATTCTCAAAACAGGGCCACCGCTATCGCCCTTGCAGGTATTGGCCGCTAACGGTTCAACTACCCCGCTATCAGGCTGATTAAGAATGGGGCTAGATGAAAAGCTACCTTCTATATAGCTTGGAAAGCTGGCCTTGCTCCCACCGTCGCTCGTATTTCCATATCCATATAACCTGAGTTGAGCATGGCTATCTTTAAGGGAGGTGACTTCAGCCTCTGATGCTAAACGAATATTTGGGTCAAACTTCTTAGGTTCACTTAATGCCAGGAAAACAATGTCATCGACCGTAACATCTCCGTTTGCGCCGATTTTATATCCACGCGGAATTGCAACGGAGGTTACTAGCTGTGAACTATTTATCGCCTCTGATGACGTACCGGGATCTCCAACTAATATCTTTTCTGACATTGCGCCTGTCTCATTGAGAATGCAATGCCCAGCCGTTGCGACGATGGAGGGTGCAATTAACGCTCCGCTACATGTAAAGAATTCATTCTGTGCAAACTCGATCAATATAGGTACAACATATGCACTTCCCGTTGCATCTACGCCATTTTCAATCGCTTGGGCTTGAGGCGCAAATATCATCGCAACGCTGGCAAGAGTGAGACTAATCGTGACTGAAAAGACTAACTTTATGTTTTTCAACATACTTTGATTGTAAGATTTTCATTATTAGTTAGATATTTTTTACTCGGTGGCAGCACCCCATTTAATTTAGAGGCGCTCGAATGAGGGGTCCCTCTCGGCCGGCATCAAGCGCGGCTTTCAACTACATTAATTTCTCTGTCTAAAGTTTTTGAAGCTAAAAAAGAAGTTCGACCCCTCAAGTGAAAGGCGAGAGAGGTCGAACAGTGCGCGCGAAGGGATTCGAACCCTAATTCTCAGACCTTTACATCATCGAACGCTAACTACAGGAGAATCTTAACATCACTAAT
>Ga0194060_10000689_pt1 | contig 24514 bp, 17 predicted proteins | sample SepL225m_MetaG_FD_163427 | JGI IMG/M metagenome (GOLD analysis project Ga0194060, IMG submission 163427) | Anoxic zone freshwater microbial communities from boreal shield lake in IISD Experimental Lakes Area, Ontario, Canada - Sep2016-L222-5m | ecosystem: Environmental > Aquatic > Freshwater >... | reverse complement strand
ATGGATTTATTAGCTGGGTGTTGTAGAGGGTAGGGGATTGACGAAAATGTGGAAATTTGATATATCTTAGTTCAACTTTTAATCTTTTTCAAGATGACCCCCTATCTGTTGTGATGCGTGGTGAAGCCTTAGTAGTTGCAGCCTCAACACATCCGGCTGATTCATTACATGTTAGGTTGAGCTTGGACGAAGTACAAACAGAATTGCAGCGTTCTGCTGGTAATATGGGATTTGGAGATCCATGGAGTTACTTAGTTTCGGCTGGAGATGAAGTTAGACGTGCAATTTGGGCATCATTTAGGGAAGCAAATGTTACAGCAACTAGGGTTGCTTTAAGGCAATTCGGAGTTGTTAATAATGCTACCCAAACTTATAGCGGGCAGGCTGAATGGAATCCATCTGGGAGTTCTTGCGCGAAGTAGTATATTTTTTAGCAGTATGTTATTGTTTTTACATTATGATTAATTTTTTATTACTCGCAGGCAATAAACGTCAAGGTAAGAAACCTCCTCTTACCTTCTGTTAGCTATTGCTCATCTTTTTGACTACAATAAGCTTTCCGAAGGCATGCGCTTTCGGGGGGCTTTTTTTGTATAATGAGATGGGTGTACGTTTTTCTGTTTATTGAGGGACGGGGTGGGTGTTGAACCCCCTAAATCCCCCTTGTCTGGGGGACTTTGAGAAATTCCACCCCTTTTAAAAGGGGGCTATGTGAGAATTGGAGAGCTTATTTATGGCATTTGTAATGACAAATTGTCCTGAATGTGGGTACTTATTTGGCGTGGATACGGAGATTGAGGTTGATATCGTGCACTGTCCCGAGTGTGAGGCTCGGTTGCGGTTGTTAGGTAGACATCCGTTGATTTTGCAGTATGAAGAAGATACGAGTAAATTTGTGTTTAAGACGGTGGTGAGGGATGTGCGGATTATTGATACAACGCTGCGGGAAGGGGAACAGTTTTCCAATGCGGCTTTTTCTACTACTGAACGGTTGAAAATTGTGGAATTGTTGGAAGCGTTTGGTGTGGATGCAATCGAGGTCACAACGCCCATTTCCTCTGAACGTAACTTTGAAGACGCAAAGAAAATCTGTGCTCTAGGCACCAAGGCAAAAATTTTGGCTCATACCCGCTGTGCGAAGCCAGATATTTCACGTGCAGTGGAGGCAGGTGTGCAAGGTATTAATGTTCTATTTGGAGCATCAAAATATTTGCAGCAGTATAGCCATGGCAAAAGCATTGAAGAAGTGAAGGATATTGCACTGGAAATTATTGATTGGACTCGTACACAGTATCCAAAGTTGGAAGTACGTTTTTCTGCGGAAGATGCGTTTCGTTCGGATATAAATGACTTACTCGTGCTCTATCGTGCTTTGAAAAATATGGTGGATCGCATTGGTATTCCTGATACAACGGGTATTGCTACGCCAATGCAGGTGTATAGATTAACGAAGTTTCTGTCCGATAAATTTAAGCTACCGATGGAATTTCATGGACACAATGATACTGGTTGCGCGATTGCGAATGCGCTTTCTTTCCTAGAAGGTGGTGGGACGTATGTGAATACAACGATGCTGGGGATTGGAGAGCGCAATGGGATTACTTCTATTTCTGGTTTGATTAGTCGTGTCCTGCCATTTCTTCCTTCTGTTGCGCAGAAATATGATCTCACGCTATTACGTGTTTTGGATCAGACGATTGCAGATATACTGGGTATTGATATCCCTTTCACACAGCCGCTTACAAGTAAGACGGCCTTTACACACAAGGCAGGAATGCATACCAAGGCGGTGTTGCAGAATCCTGAGAGTTACGAAATTTTTGATCCCAATATTTTTGGTATGCAGCGTAAGATACAGTATGCAAGCAGTATTACTGGTAAACATGCAGTGGCACAGCGATTGAAAGACCTTGGGTATGCCGATTTTTCTGAAAAGCAGGTGATGGAAATTACGAAAGAAATGAAGAATTTGAGTTCGGATAATAAGTTTAGTGATGAGGATTTTGATAGGGAGTTGAAGAGGTTGGCGGAGAAAGTATAAGTCATGGAAATGATTGGACAGTAGGCATTACTATGAGTAAAAAAAAGAGAAATTTTTTCAGATGTTGTGGCATCTTGGTTGTTCTTTTTTTGTTGCCATACCTAGTATATTTCGTAGGAAAACTGCTAGGAGATAGAGCTTTGGGAGGTGGATACTTCTATGACTGGAAGAAGGATGAGGTGTATTTTAAACCCAGTACAAGTATCTATAGCAGTATCTCGCCAGAAGTAGTTGCATCTTGTAATTTGTCTTGTCAGCGCAAAGACCTGTGGTGTATACCTTTTCCTGATAAAATTGTTTTGCCAGAAGCTAATGGTGTTCAATTTCGAACAAAAGGCTTATATGGTTTTGATGATACTTTTGTATATTTTGTTGGAAAAAAACTACCTCTTTTGAAAGGAAAAACCTTCTCTGTGGTAACAACGGGTGAGCCGATCAATGTGCCAAACATTGAATATATTGATAATATTTGCGAAAAACTTCCATTTTTGAATTGGCTTTTGTTACCTTATGTCGGTGGGTATTGTTCAGGTGATTCGTTTTTGGAATATGGTTATGTGATATCACAGACTGCCAAGGATGATAGTTATGTCTATAGAAATTGTGATTTAACATCTGGGGGTGACGGGGCGAGTTTTGAACCTATTCCGTCTAGAGTGGGTTACTTTAGTAAAGACAAGCAATTTGTTTATTTAAACTCTAAACCTCTCATAGGAGCTGATCCCCAGACGTTTGTTCTCTTAACTAAGCAGTCTTACCCTAATGCTTCAATATTTAGTAAAGATAAGAAATATGTTTATAAAAATGATAAAAAAATTGAAGGAGCTGATGCTGGGAGTTTTCATATTTTATTAGAAGAAATTAGGGCTAATTTTCAAGTTGATAAATCATTTTTTTATCAAGATGGGAACAGAGTTGCTGCAATTGATGGTGAAACGTTTGTACCTCTTAACAACTACTTTTTTAAGGATAAAACTGCAGTATACGAATTTATTCCAACTAAAAACTTACTTAGCGTTATTGATGGAGTTGATCCACAAACATTTACGCATATTACAGGTGGTTATTATAAGGATAAGTATTTTGTATATTTCTGGGATTATCGTCTAAGAGATATAGTTAAAGATGCTGATCCTACTACGTTTACTGTTTTATCTGAGGGTAAAATTTATGATAAATACCATGAGTTTTATTGGAAAGATGGAAAACTTGTAAGTCGTTAGTTTTCTAAAGAAAGGTTATTTTTACATGAATATTTTTAGGTTAAGCTATGTGTAGACTTTTGTATATTTCTTGTATTCAACCGATTGCTTTGTCTGTTAATCTTGCTGCCTTCGCTGAAACTTCCCGCACCAGCCCTCGCTGGCAGGGTGACGGTTGGGGGATTGTTTTCAAAAATGCTGATGGGGAATGGCAGTCCTACAAGTCGCTAGAATCGATTTGGAATGAGCAAACGGTGTTCTCAGCATTGCCAGCTACGAGATTTGCTTTATCGCATGTTCGCGGTGCTTTTGGGGTGAATACGAAGAAGCTGGAGAACACTCATCCTTTTCAAAGCGGCAAGTGGTGGTTTGCTTTTAATGGAAATATTCAGGGGATGAAAATGCGTGTACCGGGGAGTATAGGAGCCAAGAAGATTTTTAATCTTGTATTGAATGAGCTGGAAATCAGCAAGCCAGAAGATGCTCTTTGTAACGTTGCAGATGAGATAGCTAGAAATAGTCGTTATATCGTTGGTCTGAACTGTATTCTAACCGATGGGGAGAAAACGTATGTGTATTGTAGATGGGGTGAGCGAGAGGATGAAGATTATTATGCTATACGGTATTATAAATCTGGTGATTTGACGATTGTGTGTAGCCGGGAGTATGGTGAATATCCGTTCGAGAGGATGAAGAGTGGGGAAGTGAAGGTTTTTTAGTTTTTTTTCCATCATCAACAACGTACTTTTCAGAGGACTCTATCCATGGGCATGACTTTTGTTGAGAAAACGTTAGCAAGATATGCGCAGAAAGATCGCGTGGTCCCTGGTGAAATTGTTATCGTGGAGCCGGATCTGTATATGTCTCATGATAATACTGCGGCGATTCGGAAGATTTTTGAGAAGATTGGGGTGGAGAAATTGAAATACCCAGAGCGGGCTTTGGTTGTTCTTGATCACTGTGCACCGGCCATGACAGCTGCGTATGCACAAAATCACAAAGAAGTACGCGAGTTTGTCGCCCAGCAGGGAATCAAGTCATTTTATGATATCAACGTCGGGATTTGTCATCAGGTGATGGCGGAGAATGGTCATATTGTTCCTGGAAGAGTTGTTGTGGGTAGTGATTCTCATACTCCAACGTCTGGGGCTTTTGGAACGTTGGCGACGGGCATTGGGAGGACTGAAGTTGCGGCATTGTGGGCAACGGGTTCTTTGTGGTTTCGAGTACCCGAGACGTTGAAAGTGGTTGTTCATGGTAAGTTGCAAGATTATGTTTATCCAAAGGATCTTATTTTAAAAATCATCGGAGAGATACGGGCAGATGGGGCATTGTATCGAGCTGTTGAGTTTTGTGGTGAAGCGATTGAACACATGAGTATTTCGGGTAGGATGACATTGTGTAATATGACAATCGAGATGGGCGCAAAGTGTGGGTATGTTAGTCCTGATGAGAAAACTTGGAAATGGTTGGAAGAACATGGCGTGAATAGGTCGCTGGCAGTTTCCAACGATCATCTTTTTTCAGATGAGGATGCAGTTTTTGAAAGAGTGTTGGAAATTGATGCTTCGACTTTGGAGCCTCAAGTGTCCTGCCCTCACACTGTGGACAATGTGAAACCTGTTTCGGCTGTTGTAGGCACAAAGATTCAACAGGCTTTTCTTGGTACTTGCACGAACGGTCGTTTGGATGATATTGCTATTGCCGCAAAGATTCTGGAAGGAAAAAAAATCCATTCAGCGGTTCGTTTTTTAGTTATTCCTGCTTCGCAATCAGTATATCTTGAAGCGATGGATTTGGGGTTTTTGAAAACCATCATTCAGGCTGGTGGGGTGGTGATGAATTCAGGTTGTGGACCATGTATGGGTGCATATGGTGGAATTCCAGCAAATGGTGAAGTGTGCATTTCCACAGCCAATAGGAATTTTAAGGGGCGAATGGGCAATAAAGAGTCCGAGGTTTATTTAGCAAGTCCTGCTACGGTGACGGCTGCGGCAGTGGCAGGGGAAATAGTCTCATCCGGCACACAAGCATAAGGAACAATCTATGATTTCTGGCAAAATATTTAAATATGGTGATGATGTCAATACTGATGTTATTTTCCCAGGGAAGTATACATACACTGTGAATGATCCTGAGGACATGGTGAAGCACGCCATGGAAGATCTCGATGAAGACTTTGTGAAGACTGTAAAAGAGGGGGATGTTATTGTTGGGGGGAAGAATTTTGGTTGTGGTAGTTCGCGAGAGCAAGCAGTCACTTGTTTGAAGTATGCAGGTATTGGTGCGGTTATTGCAGTTTCCTTTGCGCGTATTTATTTCCGAAATTGTATCAATCAAGGCTTACCAGTTATTACGTTGAAGCCTGACGAAATTGCACGTATTCATCGAAATGATGCCGTTTCTGTAGATTTTAAACATGGTACTGTGCACGTTGGAGATCATCTTTTTTCTTTCCCTCCACTTTCCCCAGAAGTTATGCAAATTTTGCAGGCGGGTGGTCTGATTGACTATACAAAGGCAAAAATTCACCATGCCAATTGAAACTTTTGGATTTTGTGCAGGAACTTTTGGTGCGGTATGTATTTTACTCGCCTACGGGTTATTGACGTTTAAAATTATTACGCAGGATACCTACCGCTATCAGGGGCTCAATTTTTTGGGTGCGATAGGTATTATTATCAACACTGCGATTGTGCATGCTTGGCCAGCGATGACGTTGGATGTATTTTGGGCTTTGATTGCTTTTGTTGCATCGGTTAATATATTTCGAAGGAGAAACCATGGATAGTGTTGTGGTTTCTTTTTGGTTGGGGACAATTGGCTCAGTATTGGTGCTTACGGCGTATTTGCTTCTTACTCTAAAGAAAGTTGCTGAAGATTCGCTATCATACCAGCTACTCAATGCTTTTGGTGCAGCAGGTTTATTTGTGAATACATTAGTTGCTGGAGCATATCCTACGATGGGATTGAATGTCGTATGGTGCGGAATTGCGTTGGTTGCGATTGGTAGGATTTTTTTTCGAGAGCGTGTTTAAATTGTTGTGAATTTTTTTATAGGAGAACGTTGTGTCTAAATATCGTATTGCATTACTACCTGGGGATGGTGTTGGTACAGAAGTTATGGATGCTGCGAAGAAGGTGTTGGACAAGATACAGCTTGATGCAGAGTATTTCGAAGGAGATATTGGGTGGGAATTTTGGAAAACTGAAGGAAATGCACTACCAGAAAGAACGGTGGAACTTATAAAAAATACCGATTGTGCTTTGTTTGGTGCGATAACTTCGAAACCGAAGGAAGAGGCGTTATTGGAACTTGATCCGTCACTACAGGGAAAAGATTTTACCTACAATAGCCCTATTGTCAGTTTGCGTCAGCTATTTGATCTGTATGCTAATGTTCGCCCCTGTAAGGCTTTGCCAGGGAATCCTCTTAATTACCGTGATGAGATCGATTTTGTGGTGTTTCGTGAGAATACAGAGGGTTTGTATTCGGGAATTGAGTTTTATCCTGTTCCTGAAGATTTGCGGGATCTTTTGCAGTATTCACATAGGCAGAAGATGACTCGTTTTTCTGCTGTTTCAAATAATGATATGGCAATTTCTTTGCGAGTTATCTCACGACAAGGTGTTCAGCGAATTGTTCGAGCAGCCTTTGACTATGCCAAGCAACACGGATATTCCAGCGTGACAGTTGTAGAAAAGCCAAACGTGTTGCGCGAAACGAGCGGATTGTTTGTTAGAGAAGCACGATTGATTGCGAAAGAATACACAGGAATAACGTTGAAAGAAACAAATATTGATGCCATGTGTATGTTTTTATTAAGAAAGCCTCAGGATTATGGTGTAATTGTTGCTAGCAATATGTTTGGAGATATCTTGTCTGATCTCTGCGCACAACTTGTTGGTGGTTTGGGGTTTGCGGGGAGTGCAAATATTGGGAAAAACTATGCGGTGTTTGAACCGATCCATGGTTCAGCACCGGATATAGCAGGGAAGGGGTTAGTTAATCCAATCGCGATGATAATGTCTGTCGTGATGATGTTGAATTGGTTTGGTGAAGAAGAAAAGTCGGCAATGGTTTGCAAAGCAGTTGAGCTTGTTGTTCGTGAATGTAAGGTTAGAACCAAGGATATGGGTGGAGAGAGTACAACATCTATTATGATGGAAGAAATCGTTGCGAAATTACAGTAGAGTTAATTTTTTTCTTGTGTATAAAAAAACACCTATGCGTTTTTGCATAGGTGTTTTTTGGGAAGAAAGATATTATTTCAATTTTTTTTCTTGTTTAGATAAGGTTGTGATTATTTGGTAGATAAGGCTAAAAGGAAGAATGATAATAAGGATTGCCGAAACATAGATGCTGCCAGTTTCTACTGTTTTGATGAGGACTGAGATCATGGATGTGTCTGTTGGATTTACTGGTAGAATGCTAGTGAAAATGTAGAGAGCAAGCAGTAGTAGTACTGCAAGCAAATTTGCGCTTAGGATTTTTGATGAGAGTGTTTTCATTTTTTCTCCAATATGATTGGTTATTTTAGTATGTGAGATTTTGTTTTAAATAGTCGATGATAGTGTCTGCAATATCTATTTCTGCTACTTGTGATAAAGCTTTAAATTCCATTCCTGCATTTACTTCTACTACTTTTAATCCTTCTTCTGTTTCAAAAAGATCTATTCCCATGAGTCCTTCACCAAAGGTGGTAATTACTTTATCAATGATGGATCTAATTTCTGTAGTAATTTTACAGAGCGTTGGTTCTCCACCTCGAGCAGCATTGGTTATCCAGTGTTCTGAACTTCGGTACATGGCGGCGATAGGTTCTTTCCCGACAACTACAACACGGATATCTCTTCCGGGTTTTTTGACATATTCCTGAATGTAAAAAATTTCATGTTGGTAGGAGCCGAGGGTAGATTTGTGTTCAAGAATTGCTTCAGCACTGTCTCTGTCGTTTATTTTTGCTAGCAGTCTTCCCCAAGATCCTACAGGAGGTTTGAGTACTACAGGGTAACCAAGTTGTTCTATTGCTTCAAGGGCGGATTCTTCTGAAAGAGCAATTACTGTTTTTAGCGTTGGGATATTGTTTCGAGCCAGAAGTAATGAGGTTTTGGTTTTGTCCCCGCAGAGCTCAACTAATGATGCGCTGTTTATCACCTTTTTCCCATAACCTTCTAATATGTAGGCAGCAATAAGACCTTTGGAAAGAGAAACTGAACGATCAAGAATAATATCACAATCTTGAATTATTGGGTCAAGCTTTTCAGTTAGGTAAAACGCATGTTTTCTGACATCTATTCTGGTTAATGTAATATTTTGTTTTTCGCAGGCAGCGATAATTTTTTTTTCGTCTTCTCGGATGATTGTGTGCAGTAAACCAATATTCATTTAGCTAAGCTCCTAGCTGTATCATGCCTATCTGTTTCCAAATAGATACTTGTCTCAGTTCAAGTCGTTTTTAAAAATAATGGCTAAGCAACGTGCTTTTTTCCTTCTTTATTATCATTGATTGAGCAATGAAAAATCAAGGAGTGTATGGGAATACACTGATCAGGTTGTGTACTCTTACGATACCTGTTCTTTTGTTAGACCACCTTCTGGTTCAACATCTTCATTTGCTTCTCCTTTTCCTTCACGTTTAGCTAGTTCTTTGGGGTCTGTGGTGATGATCTGATCTTCGATATAGCTAGCAATAATACGAATAGCCACGTGATTTGGTCCAGCAAAAAAGAGACCTTCACCTTTGTCGCATTCGAGTAATAGATATTTTTCTCCCTCTGTTAGGTTGAATACTTTTGCAATTTTATCAATTGCAGCAGTACTTTGTTTGAGAAGAAGTTGCATAGAGGCGTTGGTAACAATTGCTCTACCATAAGGCGAATCGAGAAAGTCTTCTACATCTTGGGTAATTGTTGTTAGGCCCAACCAATATTTTCGGGCGCGTTTTGCCATTCCAAAAAGAAATTTTGCGGAGTCCTCGTGTTGCATCATGATCCATGATTCATCTACCATCAATAACCGTCGTTTTCTTTCAGATCGGACTTTGTTCCAGATGAAATCAAGGATCAGGAACATGCCCATAGGTCTGAGGATATCTTCTAGATCACGAATATCAAATACCAAAAATTTCTTATCAATATCAACGTTAGTTGGTTGGTTAAACATTCCAGAGAATGTCCCCGTCACGAATTTTTCAAGCCGGTCGGTAATGCCTTCACTTCCAGGAATAGTTCTTAACACGTTGAAAAGGTCTCCCATGAGTGGAGGAGGAGTTGTATGGGTTGTTGGATCAGCTGTGATCCCTTTTTGACGATACGATTCTAATAATGCTTTATCAAGAATCGCGTCCTCTTTGTTACTGAGATCGCCCAAGAGTACTTTTAAAAGTCCTAGAAGCGAAATAATTTTTGATCGAAGCACTTCGTTTGCATCGGTTGCGTTGTAGTCGGATTTAGGAAGGTCAAAAGGATTAATTTTTGTTGGTGAGTTTAGTGACATCTGGACGTAGGAGCCACCTACGGCTTCGCACAAAGCTTTATACTCTCGCTCGGGGTCTATGATGATAACTTCTGTTCCAATCATCAGATAGCGAAGAGCTTCAAGTTTAACAGCATAGCTTTTTCCTGCACCAGATTTTGCGAATACAACAGCATTGGCATTTTCCAGTTTGAACCTATCAAAGATAACCAAGCTATTATTGTGGCGGTTTAACCCATAAAGGATCCCATCGCCCGTAGTAAGGTCAGAAGAAGTAAAGGGAAATGTTGAAGAAAGAGCCGAAGTATCCATGTTTCTGGTGACTTGGAGGAGATCTAGGTTGAGAGGCAAAGTTGATTTGAATCCCTTATCCATTCTCAGCATACATGTTCGAGTATATATCAGCATTCCACCGAGAATAGATTCTACTTTTCCGCAAACTTTTTCGAGCTCTTCAGGAGAGTTTGCCATTACAGTTATGTAAAAACCAAACTGAAAAAATCGCTCTTCACCTCGCTGAATTGAGTCTCTTAGTTCATGAGCATCTTTGAGTTGTGTCTCTAGCTCTGGATCTCTAACATTTCCTTTTTCAGCGTTAATTTGCCAAGTAGCTTCCATTTGTCCTATTTTTAGTTTCAATTCGTCCATCACTTGGCGAGATTCCATTGGGTAATGGTAGAGAGAAATAAAAATATTAGCATTAAAATTGATCAGAGGGGATAGCCAGTTTGTGTGTACATATCGGGGGTAAGCAAACACAAACATTGTTCGATAACATTTTGACCCTATTGTAATATAGTTTGGTGAGAGCTCGATGCTAGGCGGCGCAATAAGATCTTTAATAGTTACAAGACCTTTTTCCAAAGCTTCCTGCACCTTTTGGTCAGGTGTTGCTTGGTCTTTGACTTTCTTTTTGCCGAATCCAAATAAGCCCATGTGGCTTTCCTTGTTGTTATCGCTACTGTTGAAAAATGATGGTGATTCTTTTACTTCTTTATTTCTTCATCCATATCTTTTTCCTGTTCAGCTTTTGAACCTTGAGTAACATAGAATGATGAATATGGATCGATATTTTGCTCCATTTTTTCACCCATAGCCACTGACGGATTGTAAATATCATAAAAAAGCTGTGCAACTTCTCTTGTAGAGAGCTGATCAGCTTTAATACCAATGCCAGAAAGTTGACTTATTATTAGATCTGCACGTTGTAATAACTGTGTTCGGGCATTTTCAAATTCAATTTTTTGTTGCTTACTTTTTGATTGAAAAACACTCAGAATACTTTTGGTTGTTGCGCCTTCAACAGAAGTGAACGGGATAACTACATAAAACTTTTTATCGAGGATGTTGGCAACCTCTACAAGTCTTTTGATGTATTCAATATACTCTTCAGTTTGTAAGCGGAGTAATTCATTATCTTGTTTATCTAGAAAACCCTTTAATTTATTTAAGTAGAAATCAATGTCTAATTCACGTGACCGAATTAGAATTTGTATTGGAAAAGAGAGTGCATTTAAGAAATTTCTATAAGCAAAGATCATTGCGTTTTGTTCGACTTCGGATTTAAGTGAGAAATTGACATTTGTTGTACGAATAATCAGTCTGTAACTTCCGTCATTTAGAAGGATGATACCATTTTTTATCTCTCGAATTTCGAGAAATTCTTGTGTGCTTGGATCGCTGGTTGACTGTTGTTTCTTTGCCATAATATATAAATTTATGCTAGAGGATCTGCTTCTGAAATAATTCTAACAGACTGTTTGTGTTCCATTTTTCCAGATTCTAAAGCATTTTTTGTTTTGCTTTCTTGCTGTTTTTGCAATTTTTGTAATTCAGCGATGAGTTGTTCTGGGGATGCTGCGACGTCTGAACCGATTTTGGGCGTATTTGGGTTTTCTGATACCAAAGATTGAGTTTGTTCTTGTGTGTTGCTCAGTTGAGGTGGTGTGTTTTTCTTTGTAATCAGTGTATTGACATTGTCTATATTGGTGACAAGTTCGACTGATGGTGCTGATTTTTTTGCAGGAGTAACATTATTTATCACAGAGGAAAATCCTCTTGTGATAGATGAAAAAAGACCTTTAATTCCAGTTGCAGGTTTTACTAGTACCATGCTTCCAGATGTATTTGCATCTCTAGGTGCTTCAGATGATTCATTGTTAAGTTGGGTGATAATTTCTTCAGATTGCTTTTGCTGTTTTTTTTGTGTTTTTTCGGTTTGAAGAGCAGATTGTTCATCAGAGATAGTTTTTTTTATATTTTCTATTTCATCAGAGTCGTTGAGTATGTCTAGCCCTGTATCGTCTTTGTTTTGTAGAAGAGCTTTTTCGGGGTTATCTATAAGGCTCGAGAGCGTTGCTAGTGTTTGGTTGTCTTGGAGAGCTTTTTTACTCAGAAGTGGGGATTCTTTTTGTTCTTTTTTTTCTTCCTGCAAGACGCTTTGTTGATCATAGGAAACAAGAGATATTTCCTTTTGCCAAAGACGTATTTTGGGGGAAGTTAAGAAGGTAATAAATTCTACTACCCATGTTTCTAGACCCCTTTCTTCAGGTTTTATAAAAATAAAAACAAATCCTAAAAACGCCATTATTCCTATAACCGTTAGTAGTTCTTCGAGAGAAAACTCGACAACTGGATTTTTAGGAAGGAGTGTGAATACAAAGTAGCATCCTAAAGCAGTTACGAGGAGTAATAGAATATCCCTCATTGTGAAGGGCCCTATAATCTTATCCTCTGGATTGGCTCTTTGTGGTATTTTGTATGTTGACATAACCTATTTCATTTTCTTTTTTATATAGAGTGCACATATAATCTTACCATAGTAGCAGAAAAATGGTTCTAGAACAAGTGGGGTTTTTACTTTTATGATAAGAATAAGCCGAATTTTTATGTGGTAGTTGAAGTGTATGAAATGAGCTGAGTATTTCTGACAATTGTTAAGATTTTCGCTATAATGATTGCTTGTAAGCTTTTACCATCATTTAGGATTGAAGGAGTTTAGTTTGTTTTCTTTTTTACTACATAAGCAATCTCAAAATAGTCATGCTAGGGCTGGTGTTCTTTCTACAGCTCATGGGGATGTTTTGACACCAGCTTTTATGCCTGTGGGGACATTGGCTAGTGTTAAGGGTCTTTCGCCACGTGATCTGAAAGAAATGGGAACAGAACTTATCGTCGCCAATACATACCATCTTTTTTTGCAGCCAGGTACGAAGGTTTTGGAGGCTTTTGAAGGTATACACTCTTTTATGGCGTGGGATGGTCCAGTACTTACTGATAGTGGTGGTTTTCAGGTGTTTAGTTTGGGGTTAGGGAAAAAAGATAAGCAGGTTCGTTGGTCTGCGGGAAACAATGATCAGAAACTTGCCTATGAAATTAAAGAGGATGGCGTATGGTTCAAGTCACATATCAATGGAGATAAATATTTTCTTACACCTGAACTTTCTATACAAATTCAGGAAAGTATCGGGGCAGACATTATTTTGGCATTTGATGAATGTCCACCTGCTGGATGTGGCTATGAATATACGAAAAAGGCGATGGATCTCACTCATCGGTGGGCAATACGGAGTATCGCAGTAAAGAATAGGAAAAATCAGGCTATCTTTGGGATAGTTCAAGGGGGAATTTATGATGATTTGCGAACTGAAAGCGCCGCATTTATTCGCGAATTGAGCACTGATGGATTTGCAATCGGTGGATTGGCAGTTGGAGAGAAAAAGCCCGATATGCATCGCGTATTGGATGTGCTTGCGGTTGAGCTTCCACCTGAAAAGCCAAGGCATTTGTTGGGAGTGGGTGCTCCTGAGGATTTGATAGAGGGAGTGAGAAGAGGGATAGATATTTTTGATTGTGTTTTGCCTACAAGACTTGGGAGGCATGGAAGTATTTTACGATCTACAGGGAAAATTAATATTAAGAATGCTCGGTTTACTTTCGAAAAAAAGCCAATTGAAGAGACTTGTTCTTGTTATACCTGTAAAAATTTCTCGTTGGCTTACCTTCAACATCTTTTTAAAGCTCATGAGGCCTTAGGTGGGTATCTTGCTAGTTACCATAATGTGTATTTTTTACTAAAGTTGATGAGAAAAATTCGTGATGCTATTTTGAAAGATCAATTTGAGGGGTTTGCAGAAGAATTTTTGCAGTCATACCAAAGATAATTACTAATTTTTTTCAATTATTTTAAGCGAGAATTCATTTTTTCTAATAACTAGTGGGAGTTGATTTTTTTCACCACAATTCTCAACTTTTGCTTCGATTGAGGTATTACTAGTGAAAGTGCCTTCCTTGATCGAAGAGAAGCACTGATTGTTCTGTAGGTTTGGGGAAAAAAGTTCGTTGAAAGCACTTAGATGAATATCAATTAGTCCAATTTTTTCCATGGTGGTTCCACAGCAGGCAACAGAGTCATCAGCCAATATATATTTTTCATCTGGGGAAAATACACTTAGAGTTGGTGACTGGTTGGCAAAATGGGGGATCTCGTTTAATTTGTTATCGATGAAGGAGTAACTAAACACTTGATCATTGGTTATTCTTTGCTCTCTTTCTCCATTTCTAATAATAAATGCTACGTTGTTTCCTGAGGGACTCCAAAGAATGTTATCTGTTTTTTGTGTTTTACAATAGTGGGCGCTGTTTTCTGAGCATTTGCTGTCTTTTGTTTCTTTGAGTTTGTTCCATTTACCCTGATCATTTTTTACCCAAATTTCTTCATCAAATTTTTCCTGCCAGTATTCTGGGCTTTCAGGGGCAGCATCTAATGCATATCCTGAATCGTTGTAATGGATAAGGTGCTTGTTTTTGTCTACTATGCAGACTTGTTTTACAGATTTTGTATTGGGGTTGGAAATTGATGCGCATTTTTCGGGTGCGTTGCCGACACTTGTATTATTTTGATTTTGCGGGGTTGTTGTAGAAGGATTTCCTGTATTTGTGATGGTTTTTTCTTCAGGTTCAAGCAGAATCTTAATGCTTTGACCTTGTTCTTTGTAGGAATCGGTTGCTTCAAAAGAAATGGTTACAGTAGCACTTTTTTTGTTTTCAATGATGAATTCTTGTAAATATTCTTTATATTTTTCTTTCACCACTTTGAGTGTGTGTTTTCCAATTTTTATGCGTTTAATTTCAATGGGGGTTTCGCCTTGGTACAAAGTATCGATGTAGACGTGTGCGGGCTCATCTACTGGGTCGGTGATGACTTTCAGACTGCCCTTGGGATCAAATTGATCTAATAGACTGTTGCGTAGGTTTTCATTTGCCATAGTTCCTACGGTGCCTAGTAAGAATACTGCGGCAACAGTTGCTACAAATTTTTGAAATGAGCTTAAAATGTAATGGTGAGTTTTTTGGGGTTTTTTCTTGAGTTGGCGACTAATTTTATTTTCTGATTTCAGCTTTGCTTGATTTTTGGATCGGTGCAGAAGAATTTTTTCTTTCAACTCTTGTTGAAATTTTTCGGTAAGAGGTTTTTTGTGTGATTTTAGATCTTCCTGCAGTTCAAAAAGTTCCATTTGCTCAATTTCGGTTAAAGGTGTATTTAATGGGTTATCCAGCTGTTTCACGATGTGCTCCTTCTTTCATGCTCTGAGATATAGCCAATTTTTGAAGATCTTTTCGAATCTTTTGTAGTGTGCGGAACACTATTACCCTGATGTTTTCAGGTGATAGACCGGTTATATTGGCTATTTCAGTTGAGTTGTACTCACTACCATATTTGAGGGCGATGATATCTTGTTCTTGTTGAGGAAGTTTACTAAGTGCTTGAGAGAGAATTTTTCGCTGTTCCTTCTCTTCAAGTTCTTTTTGTACATTTTCTTTACTGCTAAGGTGATATTCGACATCATCGAGAGAAACGATCGTTGGTTTCTTTTTTCGAAGATAGTCGCGGATATGGTTGTTTGCTAGTGTAAAGAACCATGCAGCAAAGTGACCTTTCTTAGGGTCAAATTTATCTAGATTATCAGACGTTTTTATCATAATTTCTGATGTAATATCTTCACATTCAGTTGAATTAGTATAGATTTTATACTGTACATACGCATGTAGTTTTGGAAAATACCTGTCATACAGTTCTACGAAGGCTTCTTCGTTGTTTTGGGCTGCCATAGCAAGGAATGTGTCTTGCGATTGGTGTTGTTCACTACTCATTGAACAGGTTCTCCAGCTGATTAATGTATAAACAGTGTTCACATCCATTATCTAGTACGTAGGATATGATTGATTGTTACAATGTAATAGTAATAGTTTCTTCTTCAATAAGTAATAGTCAATGAATCCCTCTTCTTTTTTGTGTTTACAATCTTGTAAATTTACTGTTCATCGTAGAAAATGTGCATGGTAACTTGAGATAAAAGGATTTTTAAATGCATATTGCAATTATTGGTTCTGGAGGACGTGAACATGCGCTCTCCTGGAAATTAAAACAGTCGGTTCGTGTTAATAAGATATCAATACTTCCTGGGAATGGTGGGACTGCACTGGTTGGTACCAATGTTCCTATTGCAGCAAATGACCTTAATGGAATTATTAGTTGGTGTGAGGAAAATCACCCTGACTTTGTAGTTGTTGGTCCTGAAGAACCACTTAGTTTGGGGCTTGTTGATTTATTAGAAGCCAAAGGTTTTCCCTCGTTTGGACCATCACAACAGGCTGCTCAAATCGAAAGTTCTAAGGCCTGGTCGAAGAAATTTATGTTGAAGGCTGGTATTCCTACAGGTTTTGCTGAGGTTTTTGAAGATTATGTTAAAGCAAGACAATTTGTTCAACAGCGTGGTGCTCCTATTGTCATTAAGGTTGATGGTTTGGCAGCTGGGAAAGGTGTGTATGTCTGTCAGGAAGTTCAACAAGCCTATGATGCTCTTGATGAAATATTGCTGAAGGGGTCTTTTGGAGATGCTGGTAAAAAAGTGATTGTTGAGGAATTTCTTGAGGGAAGGGAAGTCTCTTATCTTACCTTTGTAGATGGAAAAAGTGTTGTGCCGATGAGGCCGGTTTGTGATTATAAAAGGGTTTTTGATAATGATCAGGGTCCAAATACAGGTGGGATGGGTGTGTATTCTCCTCCTGGTTTTGTTTCTTCTGACACTTTGGCTGTTATTCAAGAAACTATTGCTGAGCGGTCTTTGAAGGCTCTCTTGGCTGAAAATATTGATTTTCGGGGAGTACTTTATATTGGGATTATTTTAACCAAGGATGGTCCTAAGGTTTTGGAATATAACGCTCGTTTTGGTGATCCGGAAACCCAGCTGTTATTGCCCGCACTAGAGAACGATCTATTGGATGTCTTACAGGCTTGCAGAAATGGAACGCTTGAGAGCTTGAATTTACGCTGGTCTACACATGCATTTTGTGGTGTTATTCTAGCTTCTGGTGGTTACCCTGGAGTGTATGAAAAAGGGAAAGTTATTTCTGGTTATAATGTAGTTGAACAAGCATTAGTTTTTCATGCTGGGACTAAAATAAGTGGGAATGAAGTTGTGACTGATGGTGGACGAGTGTTGTGTGTTGTTGGGGAGGGGATTGAAATGCGAGAAGCGCGGGAAAAGGCCTACAAAGGTTTACAAGGAATACGCTTTGATGGGCAGCATTATCGAAGTGATATTGCTTTGAGGGAGTTGTAGTTCATTATTCTTCAGCAGTTTTTTTTCGTATTTTTCTGATAGTTATCCAGGCGTACCACGTTGAGAAGATGAGCATTGCGAGTATTGCCCAAGTTTTGAGATCTATTAGTCCACCGGTTGTTGGAAGAATGGTTGCGCCGGATTTTGTTATACCAAGATTTTGATTGGTTAGTAAATCATTTTCATTGATTTTGATAGAAACTGTTCCAGTTCCGATGACGTAGTCTCCTGTTGGCAAGGAGGTTTGATCTATACGAATGACTACTAAATCACTACCTCCTGGTACACTTGTGAATTCATAATACCCTTGATCATTACTGGTCGCGAGGAGCAGTCCATCTCTGAGAATTAGCCTGATGTTTGGCATTAGTTGATCGATGCCAGAATCGAAGGTTCCGTTTCCATTTTTATCTTCGAAAATGATTCCTGTTATTTTTGCTGTATTGCGATTGAGGGGATCAGTGCCTTGGAGAATTTCGTTTCCATCTGTTACACCTCCTTGATCAGTATCTGTGTTAAGGGGATTTGAATGGTAGAGGGTTATTTCTACTCCATCTTGAAGTCCATCTCCATCTGTATCTGCAATGTTAGGATTTGTTTGATGTTGATATTCTTCTAGGTTTGTTAAACCATCTCCGTCGAAGTCTTCTTGGGCGTCTGTTATTCCATTGCTGTTTGAGTCTACGATATTAGGGTTAAGTGGGTGAGCTGAAGTTGAGTATTGTGTCTCAAACCAGTCAGGTAATCCATCATTATCCATGTCCGTTTGGTCAAGATTGTATCCTGAGGACGTTCCTATTGCTGTCGGAGTAAATGTTGCTGAAGTTACTCCCCTAGGAGTATTCGTTGCTTGGGGAGTGAAACTCAATGTATTAATTGGTGTTGCTGTGGAGCTACTGCCAGATTGAGGAGTGTTACTGTTTGTTGCTGAGCTGATAGGTGTATTTGTATATGATAGGGTGTTGGTGTTTGTTGGAGTTGCTGTTAAAGGTGTGATGGTTCCTGTTGCAGTTATTGTTGGTGTATCTGTATCGAGAACTAATGCACCAATTGGGATTATATAATTTGTGATATTTGATTTTATTGCATCCAAATTAGGGGTTCCTATTGCAACAGGTGTTAGTCCTGCAAAGTATGCATACACACTGTGGATTCCTACACGATTATCGACAGCACTGCCGCTTGTTACACCGTTTGCATCGGTTATACCATTGAAGTAGAGGTATGGAATTGGCGTTTTTGCTTCGTAGAACGAGACTGTTACATTGGGAATAGGAGACCCACTATTATTTGATAAAACTGCTGTTAATGCGACATGATATACATTTGGTGTGGTTGTAAAGATGAATGGAGATAAAATTGTTAGCCCCACATTTGGAGTTGGAGTTAGGGTGGCAGTTGACGTACTTGTGTTGATAGGGGTTATAGTAACCGTCGGTGTGATGGAAGAAGTTGTTGTTATTGTTGTTGTTTGAGTAATGGTTGAGGTTAGTGTTGTTGTGGATGTGGATGTAGCTGTTGGTGATGAAGTGTTGGTGTTGGTTATAGTAGGAGATGCTGTCGCTGTGTATGTAGTTGTAACTGATGCTGTTGCAGTTAGAGTTGCAGTATTGGTGCGTGTTGCTGATGATGTTACCGTCGTGGTTAGTGTAGCGGTATTGGTTATAGTTGGTGTATTGGTTTGAGTTGCTGTCTCAGTAAATGTTGGACTAGCGGTAAGGGTTGGTGTTGGACTCATGAAGGTTACTTTTAAGCTATAGCAACTGTTTGGTCCTGTATTAAATGTAGTATCAAACGGTTTAACTTTGACATAAAAGTAGCTTGGTCCTGCTGGGATGTATTGTGTGGGTTGAAATTTAATTACTGAAGCTGGATTGGTAGGTGTACTGTTATCGTTGGAAAGAATTGGTGTTGGCGTTGTGATTGGTGTTGTTGAGAGGTTTTTGTATAGTTCGAGAACTGTGTCGGAATAGTAAGGATCACCACTGCACAAGTTTAAGGTTTCGATTTGGAACACTTGATTTTCTTGAAAGCGAGGAACAAGGAATTTTCCCCAATCTTCGTCATTGGTATTGTGAAAGTTGTGGTTTTGTAATGTTCCATTGATTAACAGTGTTGAGGCATTTTGGAACGTATTGTCAACTTCATAACTATCCTGTGGCGCGGAGTAGGTTTCAGTTATAGTTGCGGTTGTTGTTGCGGTTGTTGTTATAGTTCCTGTAGTCGTTATACTAGGGGTTTCAGTACTTGTAGCTGTGTTTGCTGGTGTGTTAGTTATAGTTATGGTGTTTGTTGCAGTATTTGTTGCTGTGCTTGTACTTGAATAGCTTGGAGTTACAGTGTTAGTTGTTGTAGCTGAATTTGTTGCAGTGGCAGTATTTGTAGAAGTGTTGGTTACTGTGTACGTTATTGTTGGAGTAGCCTTCGATGCAGAAAGTTGATATGTACTATTAGCTCCTGTCTGTGAGCCTGGATAATTATGCACTTTTACAATGAATTCTACGTTTACAGGTGTTGCTGGTTGAGTTACCAGCATAGTAGGAGCAAATGAGATTTGGGATGCTTTATTTACATTAAATATGATATCGTCTGAACTAGAGATGGGTGTAGGTGTAGTTGGTGATGCAGTAAGGATTTCGGGGGCAACATACAATTCCATAATTGTATCAACATTTGTATCGAGATTTGATGTTTTTATTGTAAACGTGTCTGAGAAATCTTTTCCAAGAACTGTGAATCTAGTCCAATCTTCGTCAGGATCAACGTGAAAATTATGGAGTTGAGGAGTATTTTGAGTTGAAAGTACGGCAACAGATTCCGAAGGGGCATTATCCACTTCGTAAGCATCTTGAAGAGGGTTGGTAGTTGGAGTTGTGGTCGCAGTGTTTGTTCCTGTTGGAGATGCTGTTGGTGAATTTGTAGCTGTATTTGTGAATGTTATTGTATTTGTTTCTGTTGGTGTGGATGTAGCAGTAGCAGTATTTGTCGCAGTTGATGTAAACCCAGGCGTGTTTGTTGTTGTTGCTGTTGCTGTGAGTGTTACCGTCGGGGTTGTTGTTATTTGATTGCCTGTCAGCTTGTAGCATGTTCCCGCTGAACCAGGGTAAGGTTTTATATGTATAAAAAATTGTACGTTTTGTGGTGTTGGTTGTTGGGTAATTACGGCTGTTGGTATAAATGAAATCAGTGATGATTTATTGCCATTGTAGTCGTCATTTTGAAGTATATATGCTGGCAAAATTGGTGTGAGTGCGTCAGGCCCATATATTTCTAAAATAGTATCGCCATTTGGACAACCAGTTAAGTCAGTTTGAATGGTGTAGATATCCCCAAATTCTTTTCCTTTTGCCGTAAATGATGTCCAATCTGTATCGCTATCGGTATGAAAGTTATGTAATTGTGGAGTGCCTTGTAAAGATAAGGGGGAGAGTAGTAATGATGGGGCATTATCTGTTTCATAGGTGTCTGGAGTGAGAATAAATGTTGCTGTTGAAATAGGAGTTATTGTCACAGTTGGAGTAATAGTTACAGTACTGGTTATTGAAGGGGTTGAAGTTTCAGTGTTAGTTCCGTTTGATGTTGGTGTGATAGAGGGGGTTGAGGTTATTGAAGGTGTCAGTGTGATTGTTACGGTGTCTGTAATAGTTGGAGTAAGTGTTTTCGTTGCGGTAGGTGTTTCCGACGGTGTGAGAGTTGGTGTAGTGGTGGCAATTTCAAGAATGAGGTTGTACCAGCCAGTAGACAGGCTTCCATTTGGTGGAGATACCTGATTAATTTTAGCATAGTACTGAGATATACCTGGTGAGTTTTGAACAACTGTTGGAATAAAACTGATACTAGCAGTTTGTTCGAAAGGTATGCTTGTTGCAAATGGTGTCATACTACCTTGAAGATAAAGTTCTATGTTTGCATTGAATAATGCTGGTTGTAGGAAAGGCGTTAAATTGTCTGTTCTTATTGTAAACACGCTATTTCCTGGTGCACCGTTGAACCAAACCCAGTCCTGATCGGTTGAAATATCAAAACTATGAATCTGTGTTGCAGTTGTTAATGGTTTTGCTTGAGAGGATAGATTGTCTATTTCATAAGAATCAGTTGTAGTGGTTTGTGATGGTGTAACTGTAATTGATGGTGTTGCTGTTTTTGTAGGTGAATTTGTTTCTGTGAATGTATTCGTTGCTGTCATTGTTTTTGTGTCAGTCGGTGTGTTTGTTGCAGTTGCTGTATTTGTTTCGGTTGCAGTTGCAGTATTGGTAACCGTCATAGTAGGTGTTGCTGATTCTTCTAGTACTACAATTTCATATCCATTATTGTTTGGTGAAATGTTATTAATTTTTACAAAGAAATACTGTTTGCTAGTCGAATAATATTTTATTTCTGAGGCTGGATTTCCAAGTGGATTATCATCATTGTTTGCAACGAAAGCTTCAGTTGCGGATGGTTGAGAGAGTGGTTTTTCATATAAGGTAATGTAGGTGTCTACACCTGGAGTAAGATTTTGGGTTTTTATCGTATATACTTGTGAAGCACTGCTTGAAGTAAATCGAACCCAGTCTTCATCAGGTATTAACGTTGCAGTAGAAAATGGTTGAAAGTTATGCATTTGGGGAGTAATAAGGGTAATGTAATTTGCTTGTGATAAGTTGTTGTCAGATTCATAACTGTCATAGTTTGGTGTATTTGATGGTGTTGGCGTTATTGATGATGTTGGTGTGTTTGTGATTGTTTCGGTTATGGTAACTGTTGGTGTTTCTGTAATCGTTCCGGTTGTTGTAACTGTTGATGTTTCAGTTGGGGTGTTGGTTATTGATGGTGTAGCACTTTCTGTTGCAGTATTGGATGCAGTTATTGTTGAAGAAGGTGTTGATGATGCAAGAGGTGTGTTTGTAGGTGTACCAGTGGCTGTCGGAGAACTTTCTACAGCTCTTAAGCTATAGCAGCTATTTGCTCCAACATTGAAATAGTTATCAAAGGGTTTTACTTTGACATAGAAAAAACTTGGTCCTGTGGAGATGTATTGGGTTGGCTGAAATTGGACTGCGGAAGACGGGTTTGTTGGACCAATATTGTCGTTTGTCAATAAAGGTGTTGGTGTCCCAGCAGGAGGAGTAAGCAAGTTGCCGTAAATCTCAAGCACTGTGTCTCCATACACAACTGTTGATCCTGTAGGTGAACAGAGGTTAAAGGTTTCAATCTTATAGGAACTTCCTTCGTGAAATACTGGAATGCTCAATCTTGCCCAGTCTTCATCACTGGCTTGATGAAAATTGTGCGTGCTTTGTGGTGTTCCATTTGTTTGTAATAATGTTGCATTTGAGTATATATTGTCATTTTCGAAGGTGTCTGGAGTTGTGATTGCCGTAGGGGAATTTGTGTTCGTTGTTGTAGAAGTGGCGGTTGTTGTTGACGTATTGGTGCTGCTTGGAGTGTTTGTTGAGCTATTTGTGGGAGTGCTAGTTTCTGTGCTTGTTAGAGTATAAGTTATGGTCGGTGTTGAAGTAATTGTTGAGGTGTCTGTAATGGTAAAAGTTGCTGTTGGAGTTGGTAAGGATGATGTAATTTCAAATTCGTAGTTTCCAGCAGATGTACCTGAAAAGTAAGAAATTTTAACATAGTAAAATGCTTTTATAGCTGTTGAAAATGTGATTTTTGACTGTTTACTTCCCGGTATTGATAAATCATCATCATTTGAAGCTATTGTTTGTAGAGGTGCTCCAGGTTGTCCCCATGGTTTGCTGTAGAGTGTCAAGATTGTGTCGACCCCAATCCCTAAATTACTTGTTATTATTGTGTAGTCTGTCTGAACATTGTTTGAGTCAAAAGTAACCCAGTCTGTATCTATTCCGTTGTTTTGATAAGGGTTAAAGTTTCTTAGTTGCGGAGTAGCTGTTGATGCGACGATGTAGATTTTTGCTGCACTGTCGGAGTCATCAGGTTCATAACTATCCCATATTGGTGTTAGAGATGGTGTGGTTGTTAATGTTAACGTTACAGTATTTGTTGGGGTAGCTGTTGAGGTTATAGTAAAGGTGTTTGTAAGTGTTGGTGTAAGTGTTGGTGTAGCAACGGATGTTACTAATGAAAGGGTATATAATCCAGTTCCTAGTGCACTTAGATTTTCTACTTGGACGTAGTATATTGTGTAGTCGGTTGCAAACACAGAATATTGTTCCATAGCTGGAAGGCTTGGTGTTATCACATTATTATCATTAATCGCGATTGGTGTAAGAAGATTATTGTAGGCTGTAAAACGAAGGTTGAGAGATGTCCCTGTCCATGGTGTTAGGTTTGAATCCTGTAGTGTATATATGTTTCCTGGTATTGCATCGAATTCTACCCAATCGTATTTTTCTGGCCCTGCAGTAGTGCTTGCAGCTGGTGTTGTATGAAAAGTTCTAATTTGGGGGGTATTGGGATAGATTATTTGAGCGTTTGATGAGTAGTTGTCAGGTTCCCATGGATCCTTACTTGTAGCGGTGGCGGTAGCTGTTAAGGTCTCCGTTGGGGTATTCGTGCTGGTGTAAGTGAAAGTTGGAGTATTGGTGTATGTCGATGTATTAGTGTTTGTAAAGGTAATTGTTGCTGTTTGGCTGGAGGTTGTTGTGAAGGTAATAGTTGCAGTAAATGTTGGAGTTGAGGTAAATGTCATCGTGTGCGTGAATGTCTGGGTTGGTGTATAACTTGGTGTTTGTGTGTTTGTTGCAGTTATTGTGAACGTTGGTGTTGGCGTGAATCCTGTATCTTTAACTTCCAGTAGGTAACTTCCAACTCCAAAATCCAAGAGAGGGGAGAACCGTTCTACTTTTACATAAAAAGGGCCTTTTCCATCATATTGGCTAGGTACGAAATACAGAACGGCTGATGATGACGTTCCTCCATTGATTCCTCCTCCACTGTCGTCGTCTTGAGAAATTATTGTTGAAGCATTTTTTCTGTATAATGTTAGTTTAGGATCCGTTGTACCAAGAGCAGCCGCATCTATTCTAATCACGTTATTTATTGACCCGTCTGGAACTACAAAGACTACCCAGTCGGTATCAGCAGTGCTTCCGGTAGGGTCGGGGGTGTTTTGATAGTATAGTTCGTGTGCTTGAGGTGTTGCATCAACCGTTATTGCCCCTGATCCAGAGCTTGTAACATCTGCAATTCCCCATACTGGACCATCCCA
>Ga0194060_10000688_pt1 | contig 24520 bp, 15 predicted proteins | sample SepL225m_MetaG_FD_163427 | JGI IMG/M metagenome (GOLD analysis project Ga0194060, IMG submission 163427) | Anoxic zone freshwater microbial communities from boreal shield lake in IISD Experimental Lakes Area, Ontario, Canada - Sep2016-L222-5m | ecosystem: Environmental > Aquatic > Freshwater >... | reverse complement strand
CAAGTATATCATGGCTATGGTTTTCAGTTTGATTGGGAACGTATGAAAGAAGGTTTGAGCCGGGTTGACAATGTCTATTCTCGCTTCGAAAAATCCGTCACTGACTACACAAATAAGCTTTAATCTAAATCATCCTTAGTGAACTTACGGTAGCCCCGGCGAACCGAAAAACACTACCCTACGATTCCACCACCCGCTTCCCACACTTTTAAAACCGAATAAACAAGTCTAATGCCACAGGTTATAACGAACAATGCACCACACTGCCCATACACCATCTTTCCAGCTCAAAACCGAATCTGCGTTCGTTGATGGAAACTCCATGCAATCACCTTTCAGCGTTGGGTTAGCAACTATCACGAGATCATCATCCCATACAAAGCCGTTTCCGAGCGAGTTGGCGTACACTATGAATGCAATTAATGCAACCGCAAAGGCTAAAACAATATTTATTCTTCTCTCAATTATAATCACTATCAGGTTTACCGGCACTAATTATCTAATTGGCTAATTTTAGAGACTTATCTTTAGAAAAATATCTTGTGTTTTGATATTCTGCTTTGCTAAAGTTCACAGCCAATAGTTCATGAATTCAGACCTATAACTTAATTTGACACCCCAAGAATTGACCTGTAAACAGACAGCGTATTTTGCAAATCTATCGGCGATCAATGTATAATCTTTTTCTAAAAATAGAGAGCATCAAAATTGAGATTTTTTTTGTCATTGCGGGACTTATTTTTGGCATTTTGTCTGCTCTCATTACACCTCCGTTTCAAATACCCGACGAACATAGTCATTTTGCTCGTGCCTATCAGGTTTCCGAAGGACACTTAATTTCTGAAAAACGGGCATTCCCGCAAGAAAACGGCATCATTCCCTATGAATATGTCAATGTATTCCCGCGGCAGGATCAAAGGTTCGCATCGGGAGGTGAGCTCCCTATGAGTTTGGCCATCACTTTCGAAACGGCTTCAAAGGGCATTGAGTACTATGCTGACAGAAAATATGACCCGCAAAATACTATGTTATTGCTGAAGCAACCTTTATATAAAGATCAGAAACATTTCTTTCATTTCGCCAACGCGGCAGTTTACTCTCCTGTCCCTTACATACCACAGTCCATTGGCATTGTATGCGGTAGATATTTCGATCTCTCTCCTCTGGGTTTGATGTATCTGGGACGAATAACAAATTTAGCTGTCTGGCTTTTTGCAATATACTTCGCCATAAGACTGATACCATTCCATAAGCATCTAGTTTTATTGCTGGCTTTGATGCCTATGGATCTTTTTCAGGCAGCATCACTTTCCGCAGATGCATGTTTAAATGGGTTTTCTTTTCTATTAACTGGCTTGACATGCCGAATGGCTTACGAAAAAGATGAACCAAATTACAAGGATTATTTTATTCTTTTCACAATTTCACTGATCGTCACTTTGTCAAAAATGGCATATCTTCCGCTTATCGGTATAATTTTATTAATTCCGCTCAACAGATCCATAAACAAGAAAAATTGCTGTTTCCTGACTATTGCATTTATAGTCACTTGTTTAATAGCCGGTGTTTTGTGGATAAGAGTTGCTGATAAACTATATATCCCCTATGTGCCAGACTCTTCATCTCGCGAACAAATACAGTTCATACTTGAAAATCCTTGGAAGTATATTTCCGTTATCTTCAGCATATTGAAGACACCCGGTATACACCTTATTGAAGAGTATATTGGTCGGTTAGGCTGGCTAGACATCATTTTCCCTATCTGGTTTTATGTTCTTTATGTTGTCGTAATCTTAGGTGTCATTATCTCAGAACCGTTATCCAATATAAAACTGTGTATTCATGATAACGCCATTATCTCACTCAGTATTTTAAGTTGCGTGGTATTAGTTATTACAACTGTCTATCTTTACTGGTCACCTGTAGGATTAGACAAGGTTGCCATTCAAGGCCGATACTTTATCCCGCTAGGTCCAATCGCTTTTCTACTTATCACTAATCATTTCTGCTTGATAAAAGTGCATGTTAGAAAAACTATCCTTTATTCATTCTGCCTCTTTTCACTCTGTTTTATGATCTTACAGCTTATACACAGGTACTACCTGTAATAATAGCAGCACATCTTGCTAACCAACTTCGTATTGAATCGCTCTAATCGAGTTTCGTGATGTAGAGTCTTAAATTTTCTTTTAAAGCCGTAGATTCTCAGGCTCTTCTTTGCCATCTTTGCCACAATTTCGGGCTCAAAACCAAATCTATATTCACTGATGGAAAGCCCCTTACCAACTCGTATTAAAAAGGGATTCTTCTTCGGTTTTATCATAGGTGGAGACATGATGCTATTGAAGTACACTATTGAGGTACGTTGAAATTCATATGACACTTTGAAATTCAGTCATCATACAATTAATAGCTTGTACCATTTTGGTCAACTTTGATAGAGTTACTGTCTTCATACCTTTTAGTTAATAACCATATCAGGAAACTGATTGACTAATAAGGCAATATTAAACGTGGAGCTCTGCGTGTCACAATTTGCTAAAAGAAATATTTTTTTTGCACTATTTGTGGCAGCTACGGCATTTATTGTGTACGCAAATTCACTCGGCAACGGCTTTTCCTGGGATGATTCTAAAGTTATTCTCAACAACCCAGTCCTCCAAGGATCGCCCATTTCTCTTTTCAGCAGCATTGACACCGTCAGTGATGCCATGCTTTCGCCGTACTACCGTCCGCTGACACTTATGTCATTCTACATTGAAAAGCAGTTGCACGGTTTTAATCCATTTCTTGTACGCCTCCTTAATGTTCTATTGCACACTACCAACGCATTTCTGCTCTACTATCTGGTTCGCACACTCTTTTCAGACAAGAATTCAGCTCTGTTGGCAGCACTTCTTTTTGCAGTTCACCCGCTCCACACCGAAGGTGTAGATTTTAACTCAGGTGGCCGAAATACCATGCTCACCTGTTTTTTTGTTCTTTCTGCATACCTTCTGCATCATCGTAGTATCGTACAGAAACAAATCCCATTTGCCATGGCAGGTGGACTACTTTTTACCGCAGGGCTTTTTTCAAAAGAAAGCGCCTTGGCAGTTGCTCCGTTTATACTTGTGCTGGAAATCAACTTTATGCGAGGTGAAAAAACCGCAATTTATTCCTCTGCATTTTTAAGATTGATCCCCTATTTTTCAGGTGCTTGCCTTTATCTGTTACTACGATGGTTGACACTCTCTAAACTGGGAGTACAAACAAATATTATTCCCGGCCTTGGCACTCAAACCATACAGAGTATGTACATAATCCCAAACCTAGGCAGCAGATTGGCTGACAATATTTACATCATCCCACGCTATCTTCTGACCGTCTTCAGGCCAACGGCACTTAGCCCCATTTACTCAGTTCCAGAAGACCTCAATTTGCTTGCACTCCCCATATTTACCGGGTGGATTTTTATTATTATTTCTCTAGGGTGGTTGTTCTCCCGCGGCCGCAGTTACGCCACGCTCTTCGGACTCTTGTGGATCATTATTTTCTGGTTGCCGGTCAGCGGCATCATATATTTCCCCAGTGCGCCATTAGCTGATCGTTATCTCTATCTACCAGCTATCGGTCTTTGGATAATTGTTGCGGACCAGGCGATACGCTTTATACCAAACTCCTTACATGTGAGACGGTACGCATCAATTATTACGTTTCTAGTTTTAGTCATTCTTGCATCTCTCACCATGAGGCGAAATCTAGACTGGAAGACTGAACTGGCACTATTTTCCCGGGCTGTTGAGCAGTATCCCGACGATGCCCGTGCCCACGCCTGCCTTGGAGGCTCCTATTACAACGTACAGAAGCAAAATCCAGGTTTTGCGTTACAAGCTGAACAACATTATGAGAGAGCACTCTCTTTGGACCCAACCATACAAATGGCCCATACTCCACTCGGACACCTAAAGCTGGATAAGGGAGATCTGGAGGGTGCTCTTTATCACTACACCGAAGCACTTAATATTTACCCCTATGACAAGGAGGCACGTTTAAACAGGGGCATAACATTTGAAAAAATGAGGAAATTGCCGGAAGCGCTTGCTGATTTCAAGTTTTTTCTTACAACACCAGGCTACAATATTCCCGGCTCTCGGGAGTTTGCTGAAGCGAAAATTCGCAGCTATGCGGGTGATCGCAAGTAACTATGGTACCTTTTTATCGCCCATGTTCCTATTTATCTCGACGAGTAACACAGGCGCATACTCAGAATCCACCGTCTCCAGTTTTTTGTACTCGTCCAGTGCAGGTCCCACAAGTCCTAAATCCAGTGAAGCAAGTGCCAATCCCAATCGAGCTTCCTGATTACCCGGTTCGAACATGACTGCCATTCTAAATGTTTCAAGTGCTTGCTTGGAATCCCCAATCTGACGATACACTACACCCAAATTAAAATATGCAAGTGCATAAGATGGCTTTGCGAGAATAGACTGTTTGAAGTTGCTGATAGCTCTGTTTAGATCTCCCGCAGCTTGATATTCAAGTCCAAGATTATTATGGGCGACCCAATTATCTTTTGTCACCGCGATGGTGTGTTCAAACAATGTGCGACTGTTTTTCCAGTAGGTAACCTGAATTGTGGTAAGCGTAATCATGGCCACTGAAATAATTGCCGTTATGCCAATGAGTAGGCTTTTAGGGAAATTCACCTTTTCACAAAACCGGGAGACACCCCACTCTACCATGATAAATATACCAATAAGAGGAATGTAGGTATAACGGTCAGCCACAGAATGCTGTCCAATCTGAATCAAACCTATGACTGGTAGCATTGCAATCAAAAACCAACCCCATCCTGTAACCAGATATGGGCACTGTTTGCGAAACAGAAATGAAACGACAGAGATCAACACCAAAGCAAAAATGGACATATATACGACAGATATGGCAGGTGGATACCGTGAAAAAGGATAGATTACAGCCAAGTCCAAAGGCCAAACAGTCATATACAGATAAGTCATAAATGACACGCAAGCCCTTGCCACACGTGCAAGAGGTGTATACCCTTGTGAAACAGCACCTGCTGCCTCCTGGACCAGGTAGGTTGTCAGACTGGAACCGATTGACAGTAGCAGCAATGGTATTTTTTCAACTACCAAACGTAACAGTGATGTCGCGGGGGAACCAGACTTGGGATTTAAGCGCTCTAGCGGCCACCAATCTAGTAATAACAAAATAAGTGGCAGCGTTACCACCATAGGCTTCGATAATAATCCAAGTACGAATGAGCACAGTACCGCTAGATAACTTCCAATGCCCGGCTTTGAAACGTAACGGCTGTACATGTAGATTGTGAGCATCCAGAAGAAAGCACTCAATACATCCTTGCGCTCCGCAACCCAAGCGACCGATTCCACATGAAGAGGATGTAGCGCAAACAGAAGAGTTACTGCGGCACTCTGCCATAGCGTTGCAGTTGTCCTTTTGAGAAAAATAAATAGGATTGCCGTTGCCGCGCTATGAAAAAGTACATTAACGCCATGATGCCCCGCCGGATTCAGGCCAAACAGTTGCACATCAAGCATGTGAGATAACCATGTAAGAGGAATCCAATTTGCTTCATATCCGGTGGTAAACGCCCACTTGATTCCGACTAGTGTCAATCCGGACTGGATAAATTGATTTTGGGTAACAAATGGGGGGTCATCGTAATTAATGAAGTCGCACCAGAGGAGAGGAGAAAAAAACACTACCGTAGCAATTAATACCGCAGGCAATACAAGTGTTTTCTTGTTGATTTTACTTAAATTATTGCAAACACCGTCTAACATTTTAATATCAATTATCAACTAATACTACAGTCTTTTTATTAAATAACCTGGCTAATGTAGTCAGTGCAATGCCAAACAAACCCGTCCAGAGGCTTGTAAGCACTATCGGTTGACCAGGTTCATAGTGGACATTCATAATTACCCAGTAACGAATCTCACGAACTGACAATTTATAGCCTGCAATATCTGCGTTTGCAGTTATTGGTGCCCGACCAATTGCAAATGCTTTTTCACCTTCTTTTGGCCCAGCTTCACTATATGGCCAGATTTGAAATAAAGCTTCACCGGCACGTTCTTTTTTTGGGTCAGGTCTATACTCAAGATTCAAGATAAATAGAGATTTTTCAGGATGTTGAGGAAACGGAAGTATTCCAGGTTCCTTTTTAGAACCAGTTGTATATAAATAAGATTTATCCGTCTGTCGTAAACTTTGTAATGGCAAATGAGCCCCATAAATTTCTTTACCATTTTTATCAGAGAGAATTGTCAGAGCTGAATATCCTTCACGATCAGGAAAATATTTATACCCTTTATATTCAAGGCTATTTGTCAGATATATTGTTCCTTCTTTTTTTGCCACACCCTCACCAACTGTAATTTGATATGCAGCACGTTTGTTTTTGCCATCAACCTTGTAAGCTGTATGCAGTTGCACAAGGGAAGTTTCACCCTTCAAACTATCAATATTATAAAAACGACCTTTATTTAAAATATCATAACTCTCTAGTTTCCCACTTGGTAATGACTCGCCTTCGGTCAACCTGATGCTACCTCTAAAGTAAAAGAGACTGTTATAGACAATACCAATAAACATCGTAACAAAACTTAGGTGAAATAAAATCATACCGAGAGAAATCAGCGTTACCTTTCGTCCCCAAATTCTGCCAAAAAAACAGCAGGCTACGTTGACTACCAGTAAAACGAGCATCCCATTAAACCAGATAGCAGAAAAAATAACATTCCATGCTTCTTCACCACGGAAAATAGTTGTGCCGGCCAGACAACTGGCCAGAATGGCAACAAGCAGAAACATTGCCAATTTTGCTGAGGCCAGAAAGTCATAAATACAGCGCGTCAATTTATGGACTGGATGGTAACTCGGCATTAATGGAAACTCTCTATTATCTTGGTCAGAATCATTATCTTGATGTGAACTTAATTTAGTCATCGACACCATCCAATACTATTTACATCTAATAGACTAATAACCGACTTGGATATATTGAAGGTTTAATTGTTTGCTACAGTTTTTCCACTTTCCACCACAACTCCTGACCGTTCATTGCACCGTAAGAAACTGATTTGCCATCGGATGAAAACGAAACATCCCAGACACCATCACATACAGCATTTTCTTTCAGTGTCTTAGCTGAGAGGTCAGCAATTACAGCATAACGCTTACCGTTATTTCTAACTCGATATACAATTGTACTCGAATCCGGTGAAAATCTTGGTGTCACGGCTTTATCAAGTATTGGCCCTTTGATACCATCAACAACCAGAAAGAATTTCCCCTTAGAGCTTGCTATAAATGCTGAGTGCAAACCATCAGGGCTGAAAGATAAGTATTCTATGGTATCATAATACTTCCCACTGTCCTTACCGTTTATGTACGCAACTACATGATCTTTGATAACGCCGGTAAAAAATGAGTTACCATTAGATGAACTCGCAATATCAAGTGTCATATCCAACGGTGGAATAGATAACTCCATTCCATTAGTCACAAATATGTATTGTTCATCACGGATTGCTATGAAAGTGAGCTGTGTGCCATCAGGAGCTAATGTATATTTTAAGACATCATCATACCAGAGGCTCACCTTCTCGGCGCAACCAGGCGCATTAAAATCAAAGACAACTACAGCTGCTTTGGAACTCTTGTTGACGCGATAAACAAGATGAGATCGAGATAAATCACCACGTATTGACTGGAGCGAGTCATATTCCTTACCTTTGATAATTAACTTTAAGTTGGCATCATAAACGGCCAAATGACTTGTTGTCCCGGTACTGTCAAGCTCTTCATGGGCAATTCGCTTTCCATCCTGACTTATGAAAGGAAAAGGATCTGATGCAGCAGCAAAGGGCAAACTGACTGAAGTCCCAGACACAATTACCCATTTATCTGCTTTCTTCCCAGCGTAGACAACACGTCCATCAGGGGTAAACTGTGGTGCCGTAACGGCATCATAATAAAGCCCCTCTTTCCCATCTATAACAACACATTCCTTATCTGATTTTTTGGCAACAAAAGCATATGTTCGAGTGCCTTTTAGAAACGTAACCCTGCTTACATCCTGATATGGCAAGCTTGTTGTTGCATCGACTTTCATATATGCATTGCCATTTTTTTTTAACACAACTGCGACATGAAACCCGTCCTTACTAAAAAAAATATCGCCTGCTTCATATCCTAATGGAATGGTAGCAAGTTTTGCTGACAAAAGTCGGCAAGGTGAATTCTCCGTATTATTTTGTGGTCGCTCACAGGCAACAACTTGAAAGAAAACAAAAAATAAAAAAATAACAAACGCAAATACTCGCATATATACTGTTCCTTTTTATAATAAAATTGTTTATATCAAATTTAACAGAAAAGCCCCGCCATTTCGGGCGGGGCTTATATTCAAACATGGCTATTGTTTTCTAGTAAACGCCTCCAACGGTGTAGGTGCCCATCCCGTTGCTGCAGCTAGTAGTACCGTTTGTAATTGTTATATTGCCTGTGCCACACGTTGGCGTATAAGCAGTTGCGCCAACCCCTTTGACTATGTGATTTGGACTCAGGATTGTGGAACGAATGAATGCATAACCGTGACCTGCTGTAAACGCAGCGCCGGTATAAAGTGTTTCATAACCATGTACATCAGCTGATCTTGATCTACGTTTGGCAATACCTGCAGCGGTCGCATTCGGTGATGTTGAGTGGCAGTATGTACAGCCATAACGCAAGAACAAAGACATACTACTTGATCCACCGGTACCAAATGCAGACCCAGTGCTGTGATTTGTAGTAGTACTTGTATCATAACCTGCGTGGCACTTGATGCAGAAAGTATTGTTTGTGGCGGCTGCAAGTGTACCCGTACGCCAGTTGACACCGCGAATTTCAACAGAGTTTGCACTTCCGGTAGCCGCAGTTATTGTTGAACCGTGGGCTGTTACAGTACTTGAGATTGTACCGGTGTCAGCGGGAGTTGCATGGCAATCCCAGCATGACATCAAATAACCATATGACGTTGTATTGGCATTAGTCTTGGTAATATTCCAAGGTGCATTCATACGTGTACCCTGGACATAACTATTATTCTGTTTGCCAAGTACCGGATGATAAGAACGATTGGTAGTTGCAAACTGAGAATTCACATTAACAGCTGTTGAAGCATTATTAAACGGCTTGAGTGCAACACCAGTAGAAATACGAGCCAATGAACTGGTTGCACCGGTTGAAGAGTGGCATTTGAGGCAGTGGTTGACCTGTATCCCAGCAAGTACCTGGAAGTTTGTTACTGTTGTCCCAGGTATTGTAGCTGTTTCAGCTTCTAGCTGAACACCCAGGTTACGGCTGAAGCGGACAAACTTGGCATCATCAGCAGTATCTGCACTGTAGGTTCCAGGTGTACCGGAAAAAGTTTTAGTCTTAATTGTGGTACCGGTCTGCGGATCGCGAAGTTCCACATAACCGTTTTTATGGTAAGCAGAATTAATTGATCCATCTGCGGCATTACCTTCCATATGACATACACCACAGTCACTTGAAGTTACCGCACCTTTTGTGCGTAGATGATTAGCCGGGTTCCCAAATTCTGTTGTTATTGATCGGCGCAATGTAACGGTAGAGTCAAGTGCCTGTGCTATAGGCGATGTAATCGCAGCATTATGACAATCAATACAGCCAAGCTGCCCGCCCCATGCGACACTCCCGTGACAGCCGGCAGTGGCACAGGTTCCCGTTGCCTGAGTATAGCCCAGTGTCGCTCGAATATTGTAGGCACCATTATTATGATGAGCGGTCGATATAATTGTAAATGCACCCGTAGTTCCACCTATTCCATCATGGCAGACGGAGCATTTATTTGCTTTATGTGTAACGCCATAGCTGGCACCATCTCCATGTGAATTACGTTTTGGCGTACCGTTGGGATAATTCGGCCGACCATCGTCATTACCACCCACTCCGTGACAACTTGTGCAAGTAGCGGTACCACCCCACGCAGGTGATGTTGTGGTTGCCGTACCGGCAATAACAGAGGTTCCATCGCTATGGCAGGATGTTGCACTACAGGTGCCGCCACTAAAAACACCATCACTTACGGCAAAACTTGCGGTCTTTGAATATGTCACGTTCGCCATATCAATTTTACCATTGGCGTGGTTATAATTAATATTCGATATATGGCAGGTTGTGCAGGCTTTGGCATATTGACCGGTACCAGACCCGGCATGTTTTCCATGTGAGCCCTGGAACAGGGAGCCTCGGGTTCCGGCATCCGCAATCCCAGAGTTAAAATGACAGCCGGTGCAGCTTGATATTTTCGTCGGATCGGCAGCTGGCGTTGCAGAACCGGTGACACCAGTGGAGGTATTGCCCAGGGTGTCTGTAGCGCAGAGTCGATAGGAATACTGTGTACCATTAGTCAGGCTGGAATGAGTGGTTGAAAAAGATGAGGATGAAAAAGGGCTGCCACTTACGGCAGTGCCGGATGAGCAGTTGGCCGGTGCCGTTGCACCGGTTGCATAGCGGAGAATATATGAAGCAATAGTGCCGCCACCGCTGTCGATGGCCGATGTCCAGGATAAGCTGTTATTCGTATCGCCTTTAACAACCGTCAAAGCCCCGTCTGATGGGGCGGTTGCATCAGCAGTACGTGAGATTCCTACCGCTGAAGCGGTACCACCGGAAGATGTAGCCTGCATGTTTATATTTAAAGATCCGCTTAATCCCGTCGGTGTTGCCATACATGTATATGGGCCGGTACCAGACACCACACCTGCAATCCAAGTGGAGTCATCAGTGGTATAATTACAGGACGTAACGGCGGATTCAGTATCAGTAAACACCGTTGAAATAGTTGGTGCGGATGATGTGTAGGTAGAACTGATGTCGGGTGTTACTGTTACTGTTGAAGCTGTCGGGGGGGTAAGGTCGGCGACTACTCCAGCAATACTAATCCCTGTCTGGGACCAACGTGGACCGCCAGCAATCGATGTGAAGCTTGCAGTATCAGTTGCTGCAGTTGTCGAAGTCGCAACTAAACCAACCCCGGTGGTAGATACTACCTGACTATTTGATACTGTGAAATTTGCAGGTTTTACATAAGTAACTGTTGCTGTTGCTCTAGCACCAGCAGCAACCAAAGCAGCAGCCCCATTTGAAGGTATAACAAGACCTGATGCAAACGCAGCTGAAGTAACGGTTGTACTACCACTATTATAAGTTTGAACAACTGGCGTTGCTGTTTGGTCAACCCCGGTATAAATTGCGTACCAAACGTCATTCATAACCAGTGATGTTCCGCCACCTGTTATATTAACGACAAGAGGTTGAGCGTTGCCATTCATGATAGCATTGTCTTTGAGATAATATATCTGAGTATGCATGCTTAAGCTAGTCGCAGCATCACCTCCAGCAGAAGTCATCGCAACACCACCGTACGTGACAGCATTTACTACCATAGATCCACTCCCAGATGCCTGGCTAGCAAAAGCAACCACAAGCATTCTGTTGCTACCAGCAGGGACTGTAATATTTCCGACCGATGTAGCTGTAAGTGCGGTTGCAGCATGATAAATACTGGTAAAACCAGTAGTAACTGGAGCCGCCAACACTGGCAACGGCTTATACCACCCCTCATACATAAACACGGTCGTCGCCAGGGTCAGAAGCAGAACAAACCCGCTCTTCATCAACCAGTTCATACCCTGAATCTTTTTCTTGATGACTTTTCCCATTATATATCTCCCTGCGCTTAATTAGACCAGAGTGGCGTTGTGAAATAATGACAACTTACGTTGGTGCAGTTTTTGTTGACTAGCGTACCAGGCGTGCCATTGTAAACCGGTGACAAGACTGTACTTAAGCGGTAAGTTGAACTGACAGAAACATTAACCGTGTTGTTCATATGGTTGGAAGCAGTACTGCCGTGACAGACGCCGCAGACGTTCGTCCAAGTTGTTGCTGCCGAGGCATACTGATCAGTATCAGGGTTTAAAGTAATAGTTGTCGGACTGAACCTTACAGTTGTCAGATAGGTTATATGCTTGGCATGTGCTCCCATTCCACCGGTATTAATAACAGTTGCAGTAGCCCAGGAATCGGCCAGATAGCCGTGACAACTGTTGCAACTGCCGGCGCCAAACAGCTTACCATCTATATGCCGTTGACCTTCGTTACCCTGATCATCCCCCTCATGACCATGACATTTTGCACAACTGGTTGACGTAACCGTCATGCCACTATGAGTACTGGCCGGCTCGAATCCGGAATCACCAGGAGATTTGTGGCAGACACCACAGTTGGCCTGGGTCTTGCGCGTGTCACCCAGCAGCTTGGCGCTGGTCCATGATGGGAAAACATTGCTTCCCGTATTACCGCTGTTTTTCAATATACCACTGCCGGCTGGGTTATGACAATACACACTGGAGCAGGTCAAGTTGTCAGCACTCCAGGCCGGAGAAGAGGGGCCTCGCGTGGCTAGCCCCTGGAACTGTGGAATGGAAGTGCCATTCACGTGGGTAAAATTGGTTGGAACCGTACCGTGACAGTTCTCACAGCGGAAATCGACCGTGCTGTAATTGCTGAAGCCGAGGGTAAACTTCAGGTGGGTCTGGTGTGCGCCGACTTTCGGATCATTACTGACCTGTCCGGTACCGGTCAAGGTTCCGGTAACCCCGGAAACTCTTTTCGGCGGTGCAATTACGTAGCGATTGGCCGCTGTCGCGGTTGCTACCGACGAGTCACCATGGCAGCCGGTGCAGCTCATGTTTGCAGCGCCGAAACCGATATTATGTTTATGGCAAAGAACACAATCTTTTGCGCCATCCGTGCCGAAATGAGTTCCAAGCGTATCGCCTCCAGTGGCATTAGGATGGGCATTAACACCGTTTACACGTGTTGCATCGTACGTGTGGCAGGTCTCACAGATTTTCGTCGAATTAGTTCTCGGGGTGGCGGTAGAATCCCATCCGAGTGATGCCTGGGCCGGACTGGTGCCTACCATACGGTTATAGTTTATCTGTTGTCCATGTCCCGGCAATTTAGGCGCACCGGAACTGGTATAGGGAGTGTATATCGTTTCACGCACACGCTTGATATTTTTTGTTTCAGAGTTGCCATCTACATGACATGTTGTACAGACGAATTCACCGTACCGTGTGCCGGGAAGACCCCACCCGCTATTGGTAGCGCTCCATTTTGTCGAGTTAGTGTTGTTTGAATTATGAAGCATCGGATTACCGACCGTTGATGTTGCCGTTTTATTAGTGGGCGATGTGTAACCTGCTGGCACCGAAAGGGAGAGTGTCGACACGTTGACATTACCTTTTGTTGCGGATGACTTGGCTGAGACGAAGAGCGTTACCGAACCCTGCTCACCCGCATTCAAAGATAAGTCGGTGGAGCTGAGTACTGATTGATTAAAGTCTGTTGAATTATTATCATTGAAACTGACCGTAAATACTCCTGCCGAACAACCGGTTCCCGTGTTGGTATTCTTTACCGTCACGGTATAGGCCAGAGTCCCCCCCTTGTTCACATACCCTGAATCCGGGCCGATTACCAGCAGCGGTGTTCCGGGATAGCAGCCAACAACATTAAGCGTAGTCTGTACCTCACCGGTTACAACGGATGCATGAGATTTCCCATCCTCAGCAGCCGATGTCACTTTTGTTTTGTTATATCCAGTCGGTATTCCTTGTTTTGATCTAACCGTCAGTTTAACGGTGGTTTGTGCTCCAGGATCGAGCACGACTGAACTGGCACTCAGTGTGGAGGGGGAAAAACTACTTACCGAATCAGTATCAGCAACTGTCAGGTTAAATTGTGATTCACCGCAACCGCCGAAATCATTATTGACAATTTTAAGGGAATATAGCGACGTTCCTCCGTCAGCGGTTATTTTGGACGAAATGCCACCGGACACATCTGACAACAGCCTCATAGTCGGATTATTTCGAATACAGGCCGCACCGGTTGAAAAGGACCTCGGTGCCGTAAATGCAGTCGTATTGCCAAGAGCATCTTTTGCTTTGACCATCCAGTAATATGTAGTTGAATAATCGAGACCTACCGGAGTGAATGAGTTACTGCTGATCCAACCGCTATTTCGGGAATAGGTATCGTTATCGGTGACCTGAAACCAATACAGAATCGGTTCACTGACGTCAGTGGCTACAGTTGACTGCAGGGTTACTGCCAGCGGTTGATTAACAAGTTCATCTGCTGGTGAGGAAGCAAGAAGGCCGGCAGGTGCGGTTGTGTCAACCAGGACAGTTTTAGCCGACTCTGCCGAAACGTTACCCGCACCATCTTTAACCCATGGATAAAGCTTATAAGAACCATCCGCAGTCACCGTAAATGTTGACGGTGCCGTTGCACTCCAGCCGACAGCTGTTGCCAATGGGGGGGTACTAGAGGTGGTGATCTGGTAGCCGGCAAGAGAGCTGCCACCACTGTCCGCTGCAGTAAACGTTACAGGGATTACTTTACTGGAAACCGCTGTAGCAACGCTGAACGTCGATACTGTCGGTAAGGTCAAGTCAACCACAACCGTAACCGGCGAACCATAAACAGTTGAAACGTTTCCGCTGGCATCTTTACTCCATGGATAGAGGGTGTAACTCCCTTCACCCGCTACGGTAAAGGTGGCAGGCGGGTTAGCTGTCCAACCGGCAACCCCGGCAGCCGGCTGTGAAGATGTGGTTGTTATCAGGTATCCGGAAACACCAATACCACCCACATCATCTGCAGCACTAAATGATGTGATCGGAATGGTAACGCTGTTAACCGGGGTAGTTGCAGCAAACCCGCCATCGACAGTCGGAGCAATGGTGTCAGGACTGCGAGGGGACACAGGACCAACAGAAGCCCCAGCTTGAGAGTAGTTTCCAGAGGCATCTTTGGCAAAAATTTTATAGTAATAAACTGCTCCGTTTGTCAAGCCGGTATCGGGATATGAAGATAAGGCCCCAACATATATAACTTTAGTACCCGTCCCGGAAAAAGTGCTCGTATTAGTGTATGAATCACCATCTACCGGGCTATCTGCAATAGTTGAAGTATTTCTCAGGATCACAACCTGGCTAAAATCAGCAGCCGGATTGGTCCAGCTAAGTGCAACTTGCGTATCTCCTGCTACACCTGAAAAAGCAGTTGGGCTTCCTGGCGAAGCGTTGTCAATAGTAACAGTAGCGCTTCCTGCAGTAGTAGTAGTTGTACCAGATTGAGTGAGAGTACCGATCAGGTTACTGACCGTTCCCTGAATTGCGTAACTGGCACCAGGGGCCGCGGGCATATTTGCGTGCGTCTTGGGCGTTATTCTAACCTTGAAGGTTGTTGTCGTGGTAGTAACAGGAATATTACATGCTGTTAGATTAATGGTATTACTGGCCGGATCTGAGGCAGAGCAGTATGTAGTAGTGCCGGCGCTGTTAGTAACAGACACCTGACTAACGTTCTGATAAGCACCGGTAGGAGTCAGATTAACGGTAAGTGCTGAAATAGCATCTGAAGTACCAGTGGTTACCAGTGTAAACGCTCTAAGATCGGTAATGGTACCCCCCGGTGCCAGTGTTACGCTGCTAGGTGCCGTACCGTTTGCAAGGGTGGTGATGGCAGGGTTTAGTGCCAATATGACACCACCACTTGTGACACTTCCGGATATCACGGCTGTGCCGGTTCCCGTTGCAGCGGCTGTAGGCTGTAGATACCAGGCCGCAAAGAGAGAGCCGTTTGCGGTACCTGTGCTATTTATCGCTGTCCAGTTTGCAGCGGCTACTGTTGATGTCTGCCATGTGTTAATATTGTACGCCGTTGTTTTAGCAACCTGCCCCAGGTATACAATCATTGAGTTACTCGCGGTCGGGGTAGGGCCGGTTCCAAAGGTTAGTGCAGATGAAGCAGTCGTTTTTGCAACGCTTGCAGATCCAACAAGCGCAGTAGTCGCGTTCACTCCTCGAAATGAATATACATTGGCAGCAATACGGCCGACCATAGCATTTGTTATTGTGTACGATGCTCCAATATCAGTAGCGACTGCATACTTATAGTAAACCCGTATCCGCTCAAATGGAGTTGTTGTTTTAGGGGTTAAACTAGCGGCAGAAGTCCAACTGCCAGTTGTAGTCGAAATCGCAGGGGCCGTGTTGGTAGTACCTTGGTTCGCAATATTCACTACCAGGAGATCGCCGACTTGAATACCTGACGGTGCTGCTATAGTCAGATTGCCTGTCGCAGCACCCGCTGCTGTCATGGCAATATAGCTGACAGTTGACGCTGCTTCTCTTGGTTTGTACCACCCCTGATATATCAACACACTAAAAACCAGGGTTGCCATCGCAATGAGAGTGATCTTCGCCTTCCAGCCCATCCCCTTAATATTTTTCACGATTACTTTTCCCATGCGATGTCTCCAGCCTCTAAATGTAATTTATCGATGATCACACATTCATTCGTAGCATTAATCATCACTTCTCTCGCTACTGCGACAAGCCGGTATGGCAGGCTGCACAAGCCAGCGGCCCTTGCGTACGCCACTCCATCTGGGTGTTGTTGTGGCAGGCGGTGGTTGAACAGGTGCCCATTTTGTACTCCGGCCTGGTTCTGGCAAGATCAAACGAGCTATAGGTTTTATATCCCTTCACTCGAGTCCAGCTTGTGTAAACCGACTGAACTGTCTTGATGTCATTACGCAATTGCGATTTGCTCTTCAGAACGAAAGGCTCCTGGAATGCAACATCAACGATACCGTTGATATGAGCAGAGTAGCTTGAAGAATATACATTCATCGTACCTTTCAAGCTACCGGTAATCGAAGAATTATGACATGGTGAACAGGCTGTCCCCTTATCATTGTAGGCAACATTGACGGTGTTGGCGTGGCATATATTACAGTTAAGCACGGTTGATGTGGCAGGGTCGCCATGAGCAGCCCCGGAACCTGCAGCACCAGTGGCAGCAAACTTTGCACTGTATCCGCTAAAGATATCCTTGTAATGGACACCTACCACATGTTTGGTATGTGCCGGTGAGCCGACAATGCCGCCACTGTTGGGCGAGTTGCCGTGACATTGGGTACACTTGTCCACCCCACTCCATGGGTCAGGTGTGTACCAGTTGGGAGTTTCCTTATATGCGTACGCATTGGTAGTTTCGGAAATGAAACCGTTACTATGGCAATAAACGTTATCGCACTTTACGTTTGTGGTGGACGCAAATGACGCCGCCACAACCCAAGGGCCGCCCGCCTTGTTCTTGGTTTTAACGGTACCGACCAGGCTATGGCTCGGATCAAGGTCAATCTCGATTTTACTCCGGTGCGTACTGGAATTCATCGGATGACAGAAGCCGCAGGCGTATTTCGGAAAGCCTTTTTTATAACGGATACCATAAATCCAGGACGGATCAATGTAGTCACCTTCAGACATCGATTTTCCGGCCAGGAACAATTCAGCATCTGTATGCTTGGCATGGGCACCTTTCAACGGCATATTGAAGCATTTGGTGTCAGTGGGTGCACAGTCATTTGTTGATGAGTGGCATGTAAGACAGAGATCAACCGTTACATCAACAACACCGTTAATATGTTTGGTTTTATCGATAAAACCGCTGTTTGTCTCATTTACATGCGCATGGCACCCGCTGCAGTTTGTCTTTTGGATGTGTGGCGAGGCCGGAGGATTGCCATGGCACTTATCGCAGCTCATGTAAACACCCACCCCCCACGTAGGAGCTGGTACCGCACCTGAAGGTGTACCTGCAGGGTTATTTCCATCTCCAACGTTACGCACTCCGGCATGGCAGTAGGTATTGGAACAACTTCTGGTGGTGGTGTTATTGTTAATATCCGTCACAACGCTGTACGCCGGTGTCATTGTGCGAACTGTGTTGGAAGCTGGATAGCTATCGTGAGTTGCCAGTGATCCAAATGTCAGTCGGGCCGGAATACTGCTCATATGGCCAAAGCTGTTAATCGAGCCAGGGACGACATGACACTGATCGCAGGTTATGGGTGAAGATATTTCATGCGTGCCAGCCAGGTGGGAAACATGCGAACCGGCATACTTGCTGTTAGGGTTTCCGGCTGTATCCTTAAATTCGCCCTTTGTCGCTGCCGTATTGGCTGAACCATGACATTTTTCACAGGTGGGAGCAGTGGTATTGATACCCCAGTTTCGAGTTGCCCGGCCATGGCATTTACTTGTGGAGCAGGTGCCGTAACCATCTCCCGGGATGTTACTGTCCGCCTGCGAATAGGTAACACCTGATGCCTTTCCGTTAAAGGCAAGATTGATCTGCCCATCAGCATGGGTCGCAGTGTTGAAGGTTGTTTGCGTATAAGTGGGTCCATGACAGATGCTGCATGCGTAAGCGGCATCCACAGCGTGGCGTTTATGGCTGCCGAGTGAGAGGTCGGGCGAATTCAGGCCATCAGGTTCCGTGAGCGACGACATATCCTTATGGCAGCTTGCACAGTTCATGGTATTGTTCGCGCCCCATGACGGCTTCGAATACGTTGTCGCAGGGCCATTGCCACCAGGCGTCTGTACGTTACTGTGACAATAGGTGCTGCAGGTCTTCGTAACCTCTTTATAGCGGCCTGAATATCCGACAAAAGTAATATCAAACGCGACATCACGCACTTTATTCAAATGTGCCGAAGAGTAATCACGCAGCTTATTGGCAACTCCCTGATCAACTGTCGTAGCATGGCATTTGACGCAGCCGCGTGAATCAACCATGTTGGTTTCCACGGTATGTTTTTGATGGCTGTTAGCTGTGGCAATCGTACCGTCATACTTGTTATCGTAATTTGGTGTTCCAAAGGTACTGGTCCAGGTTGCACCATCCGCATTGCCATGGCAGCTGCTACAATTGAATACGGCACTGCTGCCCCATGCTTTACTGCCCGTCATATTGCGGTATACCGGCGTTGACTGACCAGAACTGTGACAATAGACGGTGCTGCAGACGCCGGTTGCAGTCACATAATTGTCACTGCCGCCCGCTTTAACGCCGGAGTAATCTTTAAAGCCGTTGAGATGATTAGCGGAGTTGGTAATGGTTGTGTTGCTGCCTAATGACACAGTTTTTGCGTGACACTCGGCGCAGACAAGGTTATTGCCACGACCGAGCGTTGAATAATTATTCATATGTGACCGATGTTTGCCGGTGCTGATTATTGCAGAAACCGGGGTCACGGTTGCGTCTCCGCCGTGGCAGCCGCTGCAGTTGGCCGGCATATTCGCTCCCCATTTCGGAGAAGCGATCTTATTACCGCTTCCGTCTGAATGGCAGACTGTTGTGGTACAGGTACCAGAGTATGTACCGATTGAATGTTTTTTTACCGGTGACGGATAACCATTTAGCACTTCAACAGTACCGTTTGCATGACTATTACCGCCGCTTTCATCACGTAATGCGCCATCATGGCATTGTGAGCAGCCTACATTGTTAAGTGACAGATGTTTGCCGTGGCTACCGGTTGCAGGTGCGCCGGTTTCAGCAGTAAATTGTCCGTCAGCGGTATGGCAGGATGCACAGTCTCCGTGTTCACCCCAGACTGGCGAATTTATATTTCTCGATTCGTATGGGCTTGCGTGACAGGATGCTGAAGCACAGTAACCGGTATAGGTGTTGCTGGGATGCTTGGCTACTGGAGCTCCAACGTAATTATTTGTAACATCTACAAAACCATTCGCATGATTTAAACCGCCGCTTACATCTTTAACCGCACCATCGTGGCACTTTGCACAGGTTGCGCCGACAAGTCCCATGTGGGCAGCGTGGCTACCGGTTGCTGGTGCGCCGCCAGTAGCAAATGCGCCGTTACCATTATGACATGCGGCGCATCCTACAGTTGCTCCCCAGACAGGCGTTGTAGCGGAAGCACTGCTATATGGATCGGCATGGCATGAGGCAGTAGTACAGGTTCCGGTATAAGTTCCGGCGGCATGTTTTGCGGTTTCAGGATAACCGTTGCTGACATCGACCTTGCCGTCGGCGTGATAGGTGCCTCCGTTTTGATTTATTGTAGCGCCGACATGGCATTGATCGCAGGTGGAACTGGTTAGTCCCATATGCTTTTGATGACTGCCGGTTGCCGGTGCGCCGTTATCCTGAAACGCCCCTGGAGATCCATTGTGACATGCGGCGCAACCTACCGCCGATCCCCATGTTGGAGTCGTAATGAACCCTGTACCGTATGGGTTGACATGACAGATAGCGCTTGAACAGGAACCAACAACGCGGTCGGCACTCTGACTTGGGAGATATTTATCATTGCCGCCGCTATAGCCGGTTCCGACAACATCGATGGCCCTTTTGCCCGCGCTGCTGGCATGCACAAAGGTGGTTCGGGGGGCATGGCAGTTGACACAAGCGTTTTCACCACCGTAAAAGGTCGTATGCGCTGTGTGAGAATACGAGGTTGGCAGCGCCGAGTGGCAAGATGAGCAGTCAAATCCGGCGCCAAGCGACGCGCCCCCCCAGACTGGAGTACGACTTTCAAAATGGCAATTGGCATTTGCGCAGTAACCCAGAACCGGGGAGGCGGTCTGGGCGAATTTTGTTGCCGGCGGATTAAGCCCTGCGGTCGAGTACTTAATGTATCTGACGGCAGGAGAAATCTGGATGCTGTAATGGTTCAGAACCGCGTGTTTCGTGGTATAAGAAGCGGTGGCGTCACCATGACACCGGGTACAGGAATTGCCGGTCAGAGCCTGACCGGAATGTGTGTTGTGATCTCCCTTGACAGCGCCGGTCGTGATGTTTCTGAAGGTTGCCAATGATCCCGGTGGCGTATCAACCGGGTGCGCATCAAGTCCGTCAACCCCATGGCATGTGGTGCAGTCCAACCCAGCCTGAGCGACACCCGTTATCAGTATCACCAATGAAATTGAAAGTAATGCGGTGACTAAAAGTTTCGTCACGTATTCCATCCTGGTTGATTTTCTCATTCCCAGCTCCTTATCACAAACTTAAACAAAAAAGTACCTGAGTAGCTCGTATTTTCAGCCTGCGTCGTAAGTAGTCGCAGCACTCTTTATATTGTTGGCATAACAAAACGAAGAAAAGAGTCTGTCATGGCAATGAACCAAATCCGGTATCAACCGGGACTGAGTCTGAGCGAATTTCTCAAGCTGGCACAACCTTCCGAGCCACCAAGCTGTCCCTGGCGAACTGGTTCCAGGTCGTGTATCAGAACATTCACGTTGGTTCTAAAAGTTCCAGGCCGGTGAGGGCTTGAAGTGACAACTTATATTGGAACACTTTGCAGCAGTGCTGTCATACCGTTTTGAGCGTGCTGCGTCAAAACGCAAATTTAGATCATTTGCATCAAAAATATCAACATTAGTGCGCACAACTGATCCACCACCCTGCATATGACTTGTTGAAGGATGGCAGGGGAGGCAGGGGCTAAAGCCCTCGGCGACCGTAATAGAACGTAAAAGATGAGATGCGTGGTAACCGCCACCACCTTCATAATTTTCTACTTTTGCGTTAACAAACATTCCGGTGGAAAGATTACTGAACCGTACCGGTGGTAAAGGCGGATAACCGTGGCAGGAATCGCAGGCGCCGCCGCCGGCTGAAAATGCAAGAGCGCCACTGCCGCTGGGATTGTGTTTGTGACATTCAAGGCAGTTGACAGAACTGTCAACATGAGCAGTCTGTTGTCCTACATTTTTGTTAAAGTGCGATGTTGTAGGCGAGCCAGAATGGCAAACCTGACAGATTCCGGTCTGGCTGGCATTGGCAAAAGTACTTGTTCCGCTGAAGCTAACTGCAGTGCCGTTGATTGTGTCTTTGACCATCACGCTGTTTGCAGTGCCGTGGACGTTGTGGCAGTCGGAACAACTACTGCCAAGTCCCGATAAACGGTGTACTTTCATGTTCTTTTTGTCAGTGTTGGATACTACACTAGAATCGTGGCAGTTGTTGCAACCGGCGCCGACTGTCGAACTGCTGTAGTTGCCTAGCAAACGCTTGGTACCGGCAGTGCCAATATGGCTGCTGCTGCTGTCGTGGCACGCAGTACAACCCTGGTCGATACCGGTTTTACCGTGGCCGGAGGTTGCTGCAAGCGGTTTATCAGGAGCGGTTTTGCCGCCGATAACTGATGGTGACGTACCATTATGGCAGCTCTCGCAGGAGAGCCTGCTGCCACCGGCGCTGGCAGAACTCTTCCACACAGCAGCTTGTGTATGGCAGGTAGAACATTTTGCCGTTATTCCGCTGTTCCCCTTGGGGAGGGTAGCCAACCCAACGGTGACATTGACCTTGGATGTGTCAAGGTTGATTACCTGGTTGTCGTGATTGCCACCGTTGATATTGGTGAAAGCGTGGCATGTAGCACAACCGCTGCCATCGGTGCCGACAGTGATGTTCGGACCATAGGCAACGTTGTTACCTCCGAAATGGACATTGTGTAGAGCAGGGTTATCGACGTGGTATTGTTTAAAGTTGTTGCCAAACGGTGTCCCGACACTGTGGCAGGTGCCACAGACAGTGCCATCGCCGGGGTTGCCCCAGATTGGCGAAGTGCCGTTATGGCAGATAGTGGCGCAGTTCTTGACTCCGGAGGTTGCCGGATAGGTGACTATTCCACCACCGACATTTACCTCGCTGTTGACATGTGTGATCGCAGCGGTCTTAATCGCGAAACTGCCGTTTGCTGTGGCATTATGACAGTCCTCACAGGTGATTCCGCTCTTGGCAAGGTGCTTGGCGTGAGAACCGGACAGTAACGCCGCTCCGGAGACAGAGGCATCGCCGTGGCAACCGGCACAGGTCAGAGTTCCTCCCCACGTTGGTGAAGCATAGCTTATAGCCGTTCCACTCTGACCATTGCTGTGGCAGTAAAGGTTGGAACACTTTTTGGTTTGATAGGATCCGTTACCGGCAAACTTGACATCTATTATGCTGTCGACATGTGTGGTCGAACCGGCCTTTATTGCAGAACTGCCGCTGGCCGTGACATAGTGGCACTTTTCACAGGTGATACCGCTTTTAGCGAGGTGTGTGGCATGAGAGCCGGAAAGTGCAGAAGCTCCGGTGGCATCTCCATGGCAACCGGCGCAGGTCAGGGTTCCTCCCCACGCAGGTGCGGCATAAATTCTGGCTGCTCCGCTCTGACCATTGCTGTGACAGTAAAGATTCGAACATTGGTTGCTCTGACTGCCGGTGTAGAATCCGCCACCGACAAATTTAACGTCAATATTGCGTCGTCCAGCGCTGGTGGCGTGGGCAAACGGCTTGATTTCCGCAGTATGATCGTTGTGACACTTCGCGCAGGAGTCGGTGCCGGTGCCGAAGTAGGCAGCATGCTTTGTACCGTCGACAGGATGGTTGCCTGTAGCGGGGGCGGCATCATGGCACTGGGAGCAACTGCCTGTTGCGGTGAATTTCGCACTGCCCCACGCAGGAGTCGTGCTCAGCTTACCTTTGCCGTTACTGTGGCAGTTTACGTTTGAACATGTCCCAAGAACTACGGGAGGCACTGAAGTCTGGTTGAAAAATACTCCTCTACTGTATGAACCCCCCTGGGAACCATTTATATTAGGTTGTAAATTGATAGCTTTGTTCCGGTGACCTGTTGTCGTAATCTCGCTACCGTGGCACTTCACGCAACTGGCAGCAGTCGAATCCGCGTGAGTTTGATGGTTGCCCTTGAAAGAACCTGTTTCAGGGTCTCGATAGCCTGATTCAGAATCAAGAGGCGGCATACCATGGCAGGTCGCGCAATTCAGGTCGTACTGCGGCGCTGCATGCACCGTTGCAACAGAAAAAAGTGCAATCCCGACTAGTGTAAACAGGCAAGCCATCACTCGCGGATTAGACCCTCTGAATCTGCGGTAGCTCATCATTTTCTACTCCTTATCCCTATCACCTGTTGGTGGTGCGTTTTAGCTGACTATCCCGTGAGGAAGCGAATCTCCCACTTTGGACATAATTTAAATGTATCACCATTATCTCTCGGTACTCCACTTGGGTGACGGCTTGATGTGACAACTTACGTTAAAGCAGCTTCCCGATTTATTGGCACCGCCACTGACAAATCTGGCTCCCGAGTAAACAATGAACAAGTTGCTATTGAACCGGTACTGAGGATCAACCGAAACCTTAACATTCTCAATGTGCTGCCGCATCGGCAGAGCCCGGGTATGAGTTGCAGCCCCGCCACTGTGGCATGGGATGCAGTTGGCCCATCCTTCAGAAGGATTGGCATTCTTGGCTATGTGGGCAGCTACAAGGTGAGCTCCGCCACCGCCTGAGTAGTCTTCAAATCTGGCGCTTGGCCAGCTACCCTGGATTCCAAAGGAAATGGCATCTTTGGTCACTCTCGGTGCCGGCGGATAGCCATGGCATGAATCACAGGCGCCGCCAGCGATGAAACCAAGACCGCTGTCAGGATTGTGCTTGTGGCACCCAAGGCAGTTGGTTGAGCTGTCGACGTGAGTTTTTGGCGCTGTTCCCGCTTTGTTGAGGT
>Ga0194060_10000687_pt1 | contig 24575 bp, 22 predicted proteins | sample SepL225m_MetaG_FD_163427 | JGI IMG/M metagenome (GOLD analysis project Ga0194060, IMG submission 163427) | Anoxic zone freshwater microbial communities from boreal shield lake in IISD Experimental Lakes Area, Ontario, Canada - Sep2016-L222-5m | ecosystem: Environmental > Aquatic > Freshwater >... | reverse complement strand
ATGCGGTGACGCGGTGACGCGGTGATGCGGTGACGCGGTGACGCGGTGACGCGGTGACGCGGGGACGCGGTGACGCGGTGACGCGGTGACGCGGTGACGCGGTGATGCGGGGACGCGGGGACGTGGTGACGCGGTGATAGCTTCCATAATTTTTCGTTAGACAAGGTTTCAGGATTGGCAATTTTACTCTACAGTTCTGTGCGACCCTCACCCCCTGCCCCTCTCCCTCACGGGGAGAGGGGAGATTCCGCAGCAGGACGTATCCGACTCCCCCTCTCCCGTTCAGGGAGAGGGGGCTGGGGGGTGAGGGCTGACCGCCGACAAACTGTATAGTATCTGCGAACCATGTCTAATAATTTTTCCTGTCACCCTATCACCCCGTCACCTTGTCACGTGCGGCCCGCAAGTTATCCAGGGCGCTGCCGAAGGTGACGTAGTGCGGCAGTTTGTAGTGGATGCAAAAGCCCGAGGACTCAACCGGCTCAGTGTGGTAGAGCACAAATTCCTCCTGGTGTGCCGGGTGCGGGTTGGGCGCACTCATCTCCAGGTCAAGCATCGCGCCAGCGATAGTTTTTACCTCGTTCCAGCCGATGGTCGCGGTAAACCCCAGGCGCAGCGGCACGTCGCCGGGCGCGCCAGCCCCAGTGTCCACGATCTCCGCTTGGCTAACCCGCACGCGCCCGGCGCTGAACGTGGCCCCGGTGACCGGGTGGCGCAACGTCACCTCGGCGTAGCCCAGGCGCAGTTCGTTCACCGTCGGGTGGGACATGCCATAGCCGCGCATGCTGGCGTAGCCGAGGGTCAGCACGCCGCCGGTGTCGGCGCGGGCCAGGGACTGAAGCCGGTGGGCACGCGGCGCGGGGAAGCTGATCGGCTCGCGGGTGACATCGGGCAGAGCCGACGGATCAGGCGTATCGCGCTCGGGCAGCGGAGCCAGCAGGCCCTCGTTGCGCTGCCAGTCAGCCACGGCGGGCAATGCACAATGCACAATGCACAATGCGGCAGGGTCGGTGGCATTATCGCCTGTACCTGCATTCTCACCCGTCGCGGGCAATTTTGCATTTTGCATTTCGCATTTTGCATTCTCACCCGTCGCGGGCAATTGTGCATTGTGCATTTCGCGTTTTGCATTCTCATCCAGCACATCCAGCCGCAGCAAGCGGTGGCTGTAGTCGAGCGAGGGGCCAAGGATCTGGCCACCGGGGATGTCTTTGAAGGCGGCGGAGATGCGGCGCACGGTGCGCAGTTCGCTCTGGCGCACAGGCAGGGCGTAGGCGATACGCGGCTGGGTGCTGCGGTAGGCGCGCAGGAGCAGCACCGCCTCGTAGAGATCGCCGCCGGTCTGGGCCAGGGCCAGGGCCGCGAGATCGGGCGCGTAAAGCGAACCTTCGCCCATCACGCGATCCACCAGATACGGCAACTGACGCTCGATCATTCGCACAAGATCAATGCTGAGGGGGCCGTTCAGTTTGGTATATAGTTCCTCCGCCGCCGCAATCGCCTGCTCGCCGCCACGGGCCGCTACATAGGCCATGCCAGTACCTCCACCGTGGTGGTGCGCGGCAGGCCCAGCACGGCGCTATCCATGACCAGGAAGAGATCCCAGCCCAGCGGCGCACGGGCCGTTGCAGCGCGCAGCGACCAGAGCGCATTCGGCAGACCGGCGATGAGTACCTCACGGGTACCGGCGATGCCCGGCCCGCTCAGTCGCAGGCGCGTATCCCAACCGAGGGGGCAGCCAATTACGATGGTGGCCGCGAGATCGGGATCAGCATGACTTCCCACCGGGGCAGTGGCGAGCAGGTCGAGATCGGCGCGACCGAGGCGCGGGTAGAACTGGTAGGGCGCGGCGTCGGGGGGGAGATTGCGCCCGCCGGTGCGGGCTAGGTGGGCCGTCAGCATGGCGTCGGGCGTGAAGAAGCCGGTCTCCAGATCCACCAGCGTCTCACCGATCAGCGCGAGGGCGTCCAGACCAGCGGCGGGCAGGCGTGTGGCGCGACCGGGATAGCTCAGCGCCCACATCAGCGCCGTAAAGGTGGCGTGCTGACGGGTATCGGCGGCGTTCATGACAGGTGCGGTCATGTTAGAAGGTCTCCAACTCTACGCGGGTTTGCTCCACCTGCTGACCAAGGGCTTCGTCGGCGGAAGCCAGAGCGGCGGCCTGTGAGTCCACAAACGCCGTGATACGCTCGCAGTCACGCCCGGCAGCGTAGGCCGCGTCGAGCAGAGCGATGGCTAACGCCTGCTCCAGATCACGGCCCAGGCATGCTGCGTAGCCCTCGGCACCGGCGGCCCGCACGTGGGCCTCGGACAACAGCACCTCGCCAAGGTAGAACGTCTCGCCACAGACGGTCTCCTCCATCGGCAGCATCGCTAGGCCGGTGCGGTTTACAATAACGGTGATCGGTTCAAGACCTGGGATAAGTGCCTCGGCACACGCCTTCACTGCATTGGCGTTGGCGCGGGCCAGGGTGGAAAGCAAGGTGTTCTGATCCATAGCAACCCATCCGATATGGTGGCGTGGCGTGGCGCAGTGAAGCTGCGCCACGCCACCAGCAACTACTTCGCCAGCTTCTTCAGGTCCAGGTTCAGCAGCTTAGCGATGTCGCGCAGCGAGTCGTAGTACGAGTCCAGTTGCGTCAGGCCCATGTCCTTGGTCGGGTCAACATACCACTGCTTGAGACCTTTGACGATCTCGGGGTGATCCTTCACTTCCAGCAGGATGCTACGCACAGCCGTCTTGAAGGACTCGGGCAAATTCTTGTTCAGCGCGAAGGGCGTGTTCGGGATGGGGTCGGAGTAAGCGATGATCGCAATCTTACCGTCGGGGCAACTGTCGTAGACGGCCTTGATCTCAGCGGGGGTGCGCAGCGTGCCGATGGCCCCGTCGGGGAAGCCGCAGAACTCGATCTGGCCCTGGCTGGCCAGGGTGTAGAGGTTGCCCTCGAAGGTGGCCCCGGCCTGGGTCGTGCCGTTCCACACCGAGAGTACCGCCGTCGGGTGGCTGCCCGCGAAGATGGCCTTTAGGTCGGTGTCAGGGTTGAGGCCCGACTTGACCAGCAGGGTCTTGGGCGACAGATGGCCCGACGTCGAGGCCGGGTCAACGAAGGCGAAGCTCTTGCCCTTCAGGTCGGCCAGGGTGACGATACCCGAGCCCTTCTTCGTGATGATCGTGCTGTAGTAGGCAGTGGGAGCCTTCGGATCGTAGACGACATCGCCCTTGCTGGTGCCGGGGGTTATCACCACGGCGACAGCCTCGGCATTGGCCTCCTGCACGGCCAGCACGTAGGCGAACGGCCCAACTTCCATACCCTCGACCTGACCAGCGCGCATGGCCTCAACCACAGCCGAGTAGCTGGTGCCAGTGGTGATTTCGACGGGGATGCCGAGTCGTTCTGCAAGCAGCGTGCGGAATGCCTCGTAGAGTTGAAGCGTGGCCTTGGAGTCATCGTTGGCGAAGAGGCCGAGGCGGAAGGTGGCCGGCCAGCCGGTGCGGTCGGCGGCAATCGGGGCGGCGGTGGCGGCGGCAGTGGCGACCGGGGCGGTGGTAGGCGCGTCGGTTGCCACCGGGGCGGTCGTGGCGGCGGGAGCCAGCGTCGCCACCGGGGCGGTCGTGGCGGCGGGAGCCAGCGTCGCCACCGGGGCGGTCGTGGGCGCGGTGGCAGCCGACGTACTACCGCAGGCGGCCAGGATGGTCAGCGACAGGATCCAGATCACGGGCATGAGCTTACGAAGCACGGAACACTCCTTTTCGTCTGAGGTATCTGTACCAACACGGTCTATGGCTGCGGAGCGCATCGCTCCGGGATGCCCTCGTTGCCCTCATCCCCTGCCCCTCTCCCTCACGGGGAGAGGGGAGATATTCCGCAACAGGACGCATCCGACTCCCCCTCTCCCGCTCAGGGAGAGGGGGCTGGGGGGTGAGGGCGCATTAGATCAACTTCTTGCGCAGCGAGTCGCTGACCCGGTCGATCACCGTGACCATGACGATGATAATGATCAGCGTACTCATGAGATTGCGGTACTGGAACAGGCTGATGTACTTCTGGAGGATGAATCCGATGCCACCGGCACCCACCAGCCCCAGAATAGTGGCCGAGCGTACATTGTGCTCAAAGTTCAGTAGCGAGTAGGTGGCGATGAGTGGCAGCGCCTGGGGCACCACCCCGTAGATGAACGTCTGCATCGGGCCAGCGCCGGTGGCCTGCACCGCGAGTACCTGCTGCGGGTCGATCTGCTCAATCGACTCGGCGTAGAGTTTCGCCAGCGAGCCGACTGCGCCCACACCCAGGGCCAGCACCCCGCCGAAGGGGCCGAGGCCCACGGCGGCCACGAAGATCAGCGCAAAGATGATCTCGGGAATGGCCCGGTTGATGTTCAGGATGAGCCGCGTGGCCTGGTACACCGCCGGGTGCGGCGAGACGTTGCGCGCCGCCAGCAGACCCAGGGGCAGCGAGAGGGCCACGCCCAGGATCGTGCCAACAATCGCCATCTGGAGCGTCTCGACAATGTAGGGAAGAACCAGGGGCGTCGTCAGCGTCACCTGCGCACCCAGTAGACCCTGGAGCGGTGCGGGTACCGCCAGCAGGGTGGTGTCCATGTCCCACTTCAGCGGGAAGAGCCGGGTCACAAAGTCAACAATGTGCGGCACGCCTTCAACTAGGGATGCCGGGTTGGCCTTTGAGCCATTCAGCGCCCAGCCGACCACCATAATCAACACGACCGCCGTGATGATCTGGCGTACATCGATCTGCGGCCAGGGGGTGATCAGTCGCTCGCGTGGCACCGCAGCAGGCCGCTCTAGCTCCGCGCCTGTCTTGATCGAAGAGACCAAGCCTTGTTTCTTCACGTTTACGAAATTCCTACTTCGACTGCCAAACGAGGCATGCGATCAAAGCGGTAGACTCGGTCAAGCACCGCCTCGCTCAACCCAATCGGCGGCCCGTCGTAGACCACCTCGCCCTGGGCGATGCCGATCACCCGGTCGGCGAAGGCGCGGGCCAGTTCGACCTGATGGATGTTAATGAGGGTGGTCACGCCATCCTCGCGGGCCACGCGGGACAGGTCGGCCATCACCTGCTCGGCCAACTCTGGGTCGAGGCTGGCCACCGGCTCGTCGGCCAGGAGGATCGTCGGCTCCTGCGACATCGCCCGTGCGATTGAGACGCGCTGTTTCTCGCCACCCGAGAGCCGGTCGGCCCGCTGGTTCGCCTTCTCGTACAGGCCGACCCGATCCAAGTTGCGCACGGCAATCTCGCGGTGCGTCCGGTCGAAGATGCCGATCAGGCTGGCGGCAGCGTTAGCGTAGCCTAGCCGCCCGGTGAGTACATTGGTGATCGCGGGCAGGCGATCCACCAGGTTGTACTCCTGCCAGATAAAGCCGATCCGCCGACGCATGGTGCGCAGCTTGTGCCGATCAGCCGCCACAATATCCTCGCCGCCCAGATGGATCGCCCCGCTTGTGGCCCGCTGGAGGCCGCAGACACAGCGCAACAGGGTACTCTTGCCTGCCCCTGAGCGCCCGATGATCGCCACGATCTCGCCGCGCTCTGCCTGCATCGAAACCGACCGCAGCGCCTCGTGGCCGTTCGGGTACACCATGCGCAGATCACGAATCTCTAGGAGAGCCATAAGGAGCATCCCTTATCGGTCGGTATAACCACACCTGAGACAAGGTTTCAGGTGCCAGGTTTACGGTTTACGGTTTACGGTTCGTAGTGGGCGCTTCAGCGCCTGTGCGGCTGAAGCCGCCACTACGAGCATCGCAAACGGTAACGTATCCGCGAACCTTGTCTGAGCATCTGTATTCTGCCCGATACGGGTTAACTCGCCGTAGCAGGAATGCTAAGTGCGAGTTAAGGCTAGGTAAAGCGGCGCAGTTGGGTTCCCCGACCGTTCTGTCAGCGGTTGACTACTTCCCTGAGCAGAACCCTTCACCTGACGTTCGCGCACACTTAACCTGCCGATAGCACACCCACAATCCACCTAGCGCATACTGCGCGTAGAGAAGCTAATGGAAGACAAGGTTCGCAGGTACGTGACAGTTTGGGCACATGCAGCACGTCCTATTGCGGCAAATCCGCAATCCGCAATCTGCAATCTAAAATCTAAAATCCAAAATCCATCAAGGAGGGCAGGATGCGCGTCGCAGTGATTACTGAGACCTTTCTTCCCAACGTCAACGGCGTCGTGACCACGCTATGTCGGCTGCTTGAACACCTACGCGACCACGGCCACCAGGCGCTGCTCGTCGCCCCCGAGGGTTCGGTGTCCAGCTACGCCGGGGCCGAGATCATCCCGCTGCGCGGCGTCCCGCTGCCGTCCTACCCCGAACTGCGCATCACACCGCCGCAGCCCGGTCTCACCGCACAACTGCGGCGCTTCCGGCCCGACCTAGTTCACCTCGCAGGCACGATGGCCCTCGGCGTTGCGGGGCGACACGCCGCCCGTCAGCTTGGTGTGCCGCTCGTGGGTGCCTACCACACCGATTTCCCGGCCTACACGGCGCATTACGGGCTCGGATTTCTGCGTACACTGGCCTACCGCTACCTGCGCTGGGTGCATAACAGTTGCGCCGTCACCCTCTGTCCCTCGCTGGCCACCATTGCCGACCTGCGCGACCACGGGTTTCGTCGACTACGCCTGTGGGGCCGTGGCGTGGACACGGAGCGCTTTCACCCGCGCCACCGTAGCGCTGCCTGGCGCACAGCCGTCGGTGCGCAGCCGGACGAGCGCGTGCTACTCTACGTTGGTCGGCTGGCCCCCGAGAAGCGCCTCGACCTGCTGGCCGACGTGCTGCCGTCGCTGCCGAACACGCGGCTGGTATTCGTCGGCGACGGCCCGGCCCGGTCGGCCCTAGAGCAGCGCCTCGGCAGCAACGCCCACTTTACAGGCTACCTGCGCGGTGCGGATCTGTCCACGGCCTACGCCAGTTCCGACCTATTCGTCTTCCCGTCGGACACCGAAACCTTCGGGCAGGTGATCCAGGAGGCGATGGCTTCGGGCCTACCGGTGGTCGCTGCACGGGCAGGCGGCGCAATCGACATGGTGCGCGATGGTATAACCGGCACCCTGTTCACCCCCGGCAGCGCCGCCGAGTTGCGTGCGCAGACGTTGCGGCTCGTTCGCGCCCCCGAGCAGTGCGCAGCGCTAGGCGCGGCCGGGCGCGCCGCAGCCGAACGCCGCTCCTGGGGCCGGGTGATGGACGAACTGCTCGGCCACTACCAGATCACCCTGCACCGGCAGAGCCTGCGCCGACGGGCGGCGTGAGGAGATCTTCTGGATGATTTGTGGCGGCTTCGCCGCCACAAATCATCCAAAGCTGGCCCTATAGCGGCTCCATTTGGCGATAGATCAATACGAAGAACCCCGCGATCACGGTGAAGATCAGCGTGAGCAGGATGAGTCCATCAACGCCAGATGCGGCGGCGAAGACGCCGCCGATAGCCCCGCCGATGAACTGGCCCACGCCCAGCAGCACCGAGTAGGCACCCATCACGGTGCCCCGGTTGGCCGCGTTGTGTTCGGCCAGATCCATCAGAACGCTCAGGGCCGCCGGCGTGAAGCCGCTGAGGATGAGCAGAGCGGCGACCAGCGCGACCAGCGCCAGGATCGGCGGGCCTGCGGCGGTCGGCTGGTGGTTGATCAGCACAATGAGTGCGCAGGCGAGCAGGCCACCCCCGGCGGCCAACAGCATGGCTAGGCTTGGGCGCATGCGCGGGAGGATGCGCGTCCAGAGCAGCATGCCGACGCTGAACGCCAGCGCGAACCCGGCGAAGATCATCCCTGCGGCGGTGGCGCTGGAGCCGCCCACTAGGCGCTGGCCGCTGGTCGAGGCGCAGAGCGCCGCAATCTGCGCCGTCGGGGGCGTCGCACAGGCAAGGGTAAGCTGGTTGGCGAGATTATTCAGCCAGACCCCGAGGACCGCGTTGACGGCGATCCAGGCTGGTGCAAAGGCCCAGAGGGCCGGTTGGCGGAGTACCGCGACCGGGTTGGGGTGCGTCTCCGGCGTAGGCTGGCCCGGCAAGGCACCTGGCACCCGCAGAAAAACGACCCAGCAGAGCAGATAGAAGGCCGCTAGGGCGATAAAGCCGTTCACATCGAACTGGCTGTAGAGCAGCCCGCCAAGCACCCCGCCCGCTGCTGTGCCTCCGATCACCGCAATCTGGAAGTAGCCCGTCGTGCGGGCGCGCAGGTCGGGGGCAGCGATGGATGCGGCGCTGAGAAAGCTCAGCGTGGCGGGTGTGTTACTCGCTACCGCCAGTCCCTCTAGCAGACGGGTGATAAACAGAAGCGGCAGCGCCACCGTCAGCGTGAGAGCGGTTGTCAGCCAGGTGAGCAGTACGGCGACCGCCGCCAGCACAGGGCCGAGCAGCATAAATGGCCGCCAGCCCCGCCGGTCAACTAGCGCGCCAAAGATGGGCGCACCGCTCAGCTCGGTGAGGTAGAAGGCCACCCCGATCAGGCCGACGAACTGGGGCGGGATGCCGATGCGCGCCTCGTAGAGTTGGAGCATCAGCCCGATTGCGGCCCCCCCGGCCCGGATCAGCCCAGTGCCGACGATGCCCGCCCAGAGGGCGTGCATCGTCGCACGCACCGGCGTATGCCTTCCGCTCATTCGTAACCTCTTCGTTTTCGTTGATAGCTACCACCTTAAAAACACGCATTATCATCATCTATACCATAGGCATGTGAATACAGATGAAAAAATCAGTTAAGCTCCGATTAAATCGGCGTGCGCTACGGGAGTCGCGTGAACAGATCACCACTGCTCCTTAAAACCCCGACAAATCCCCCCTAACATACGCTTAACACGTCCTTGGGACAATAGTGCCATCGGGATCGGCACACGCGACACCGAAAGCAGTCCTCCGTATGAGAAAGGGAAAATTTTAAGTATCCCGGCGTCATGTCACGCTGAGCGAAGCGCAGCGTCCCGGCGCGCATTGTCATTGCCGGGACGCTGCGCTTCGCTCAGCGTGACAGATTACCTGTGATGGGACAATTAATAAAGATCCGCTTCCCAAAGACGAGAGAGAGCATCTGATGGACTGGTATGAAGATGAAGTGTGCGCGATTGAGCGGGCACACGTTCTGTCGCCCCCACCTTCGGGGGCGGCCCTGTTTTACGGCAGTTCGTCGTTCCGCCTCTGGACGACCTTGGCCGATGATATGGCCCCCTGGCCGGTGGTCAACCGCGCCTTCGGCGGCTCGACGCTTGCCGCCTGCGTGCATTTCTTCGAGCGCCTCGTGCCGCCATGCGCGCCCGGTAGCCTCGTGTTCTACGCCGGCGATAACGACCTTGGCGACGGCCAGCCAGTAGCGGCGGTGATTGCATCGTTCCAGGCGCTGCTGGCGAAGGTAGACACGCACCTCGCGTCGATCCCCGTCGCCTTCCTCGCGATCAAGCCCAGTCCGGCCCGCCAGACGCTACGACCGGCGATTGAGGCGGTAAACGAGGCCGCCCGCCGCGCCCTCGCGACCCGCCCACACGGTCGGTTCATCGATGTCTTTCACCCTATGCTCTGCCGAGATGGACAGCCGGATACGGCCCTCTTCGCCGAGGATGGACTGCACCTGAGCGCCGAGGGCTACCAACTCTGGACGGAGATTGTCCGTAGCTATCGCCGCACGCTGTTTGTGCCATAGCTTAACCCTCCGCTCACCCATGTTGTCACACCGCTTAACCGGCGGATAATGCAGATCCCCTACCATAACGCGCAGCGGTCGATCACGCTGAGGGAGTCCAACGATGCGCCGCATGTATCATCGCTGGTGGAGTCCGCGTCTTCAACGGGAGATGGAGTTACTCGTCTTTGGCCATGCTGGGGCGCGGGTGCTGGTTTTTCCCACACGCGCCGGGCGCTTCTACGACTATGAGAATTGGGGACTGGTCGCCGCGTTGCGCCGCCCGCTTGAGTTAGGCGCGATCCAGCTGTACTGCGTGGATAGCATTGACCGCGAGAGTCTGTACGCCTTCCACCGCCCACCCTGGGAGCGGATCGCACGCCACCACCAGTACGAGGGCTACATCATTGAAGAGGTACTGCCCCTCTCTGCGGAGATCAACCCGAGCTCCGCGCTTATCGCCCACGGCTGTAGCCTCGGAGCCTACCACGCGGTGAACCTGGCCTTCCGCCACCCCCGGCGCTTTCAGAAGGTGGTTGCGCTCAGCGGTCGCTATGACTTGACTGAACCCGTCAGCCATTTTCGCACCCTCTTTGATGGGCACTACGACGAGGCGATCTACTTTCACACGCCCTGCCACTTTGTGCCCCAGTTGACCGATCCGACGCTGCTGGACGCGCTCCGCCAGATGGAGATCACACTGGCGGTCGGCGAGGCCGATGTGTTTCTGGCTAATAATCACCGGCTGAGCCAGATCCTGCGGGACAAGGGGATCTGGCACGGGCTGCACACCTGGTCGGGCGAGGCCCACTGTGCTGCCGCCTGGCAACAAATGGTGCCGCACTATTTGTAGCGAGGTTATCGCCTGTACGCTCAAGGATACTCATCATATGCCCCCATGGTCGCGTCGTACATTCCTACGTGACCCCGCCGCCCTCGGTATCGAGACTCGTCAGTTGCGGCTGATCCACACCAACGATCACCACTCGCGGATCGAGCCCGTTGGCGATGTCACCATCGGGAAGGATGCGTCCGGCGCACGGGTGACCCGCGACATGGGCGGAGTCGCCCGCCGCAAGACATTGTTCGATCAGATTCGCAATGATACGTCCTGGGCCACGCATCATGCCTTCAGCTACGATTGCATCTTCCTCGATGCAGGCGATGTGTTCCAGGGTACGTGCTATTTTAGCCAGTACCAGGGTCGCGCCGACCAGTGGTTCTACAACCGACTGGGCTACGCCGCCCAGGTGATCGGCAATCACGAGTTTGACATGGGCGACCAAGCGCTGGCAGACTTTATCGCGGGCGCAACCTACCCAATCCTGGCGGCAAACATGCGTGTCGCGGCCCCCTCGCCGCTGGCCATGTTCTACGCGGGCGACCTCGTCAGCACGCCGGGCATGTGGGGCAAGCGCACGATTATCACCTTGCCTAGCGGCGAGCAGGTCGGCATCTTTGGCCTAACGACCGTCGAGACGGTGAGCATCTCGCACCCCAGTCCCCAGGTTAGCTTCGACCCGAACTACGCGGTAGTTGCCAACGCCCAGGCCGCTGCCCTGCGTGCGGTCGGCTGCTCCACCGTGATCGCCCTAACCCACATCGGCTACGACGCCGATATGGCGCTCGCCCCCCATCTGCGCGGCGTAAACCTGATCGTGGGTGGCCACTCGCACACGCCGCTGCTGCCCGACGGCAGCTTCCCCTACGGCATCGCACGGGTAGACTCGTATCCGCAGATCGTCACCGACCGGGACGGCTCTATAATTGTCGTCGTGCAGGGCTGGGAGTGGGCGAAGTGGGTCGGGGATCTGGTGATTGGCTTCGACGCTCAGGGTCGCGTCACGAGCGTCTCCGGCACGGTCACGCCCATCTGGGCCGGTGGCATCGCCGCAGATCGTGGCCTACTCCACGGCGAGGGCGCGGAGATTCCCCCGGACGCGATCTTCCAGCACCAGATCGACGCGGTCTATCGGCCAGCCATCACCGCGCTGAGTACGCAGCGCGTCGGGGCGAGCCGGGTGGAACTGAGCCATGCCAACGCCCGTGTGGCGGAGTCTGCTCTGGGTAACCTCTTGGCTGATGCCATCCGCGACCGGGTGGCCCGCTTCAGCGATAACCCTAACGGCTACCCGGTGGTGTCCATCCTCAACGGCGGCTGCATTCGTGCCAGCCTACCGGCCGACGCGCTCAGCGTGGGCCAGATCATCGAGGTGATGCCCTTCGGCAACACCATCAGCCGGGTCGATCTTACTGGTGCCCAGCTCAAGGCGGCCCTAGAAAACGGTGTGAGCGCCCTCCAGCCGGGTGCCGCGCTCGATGTGAGCCGCAATGGCGTCGGTAGCGACCGCTTTTCCCACGTCTCCGGCCTGCGCTACGTGATCAACCCACGTGGCACGGCTGCCCAGCCAGCGCTGGCGGCCACCGCCAGCGCTGCGGCGGTGCCAGCGCACCCCGGCAGCCGCATCGTCAGCGTGGGGGTGCGTGAGGGGGATGCGTACCGACCGCTCGACCCGGCGCGGATCTACCGTGTCGCCACGCTGAACTTCATGCTCAAGGGCGGCGACGGGTATCAGGTCTTCAGCCCGCACGGCGACCAGGCCGACCCCGCCGTGGGCGGTGGCGTGAACCAGTTCAACAGCGGCTTGATCGATGCGGACGTGGTGCAGGAGTACATCCGGGCCCAGCCGCACGGCACAGTCGCGCCGCAGATCGAGGGCCGCATCAGCCTCCAGCCCCGCAGCCACCTCGTAGGAGGCAAGGCCGCAACGGTTGCCGCGCCCGCCGGGGTGGCGGGGATGCCGACAGGCGATTAACATGGCTGAGGCATGTTTCAGGTGCCAGGTTTCAGCGTGACAGTTCGTAGTGGGCGCTTCAGCGCCTGTGCGGCTAAAGCCGCCACTACGAACGTCGTAAACTGTAAAGTATCCACGAACCATGCCTAAGGCATGTTTCAAAATGGGTACATTCAGCTTTACAGTCTTGCGATGAGGCGATGAGGCGATGAGGCGATGAGGCGATGAGGCGATGAGGCGATGAGGCGATACGGAACGCCTCACCGCGTCATCGTTTCATCGCTGAACTGTCAAGCTGGATTGAACCATCCCTAAGACATGGTTCAGAACAGCTTTACAGTTTGGCGGGGACGCGATGAGGCGAGGATGCGATAGCATCGCCTCGTCGCATCCTCGCCTCATCGCCAACCTGTAAACCTGAAACCTAGCACCTGAAACCTTGTCTAACGGAGAAACAGCAGGGAGCCTGCTTTTCCTTCACCCGCCACACGCAGATCGGATCATGGTGCAAACAGGGTCGGACATGTCGCAGGCCCGCTGGAATACGCCGCAGGCCCGCTGGTTTATGCCGTAGGCCCGCTGGAATACGCCGCAGGCCCGCTGGAATACGCCGCAGGCCCGCTGGTTTATGCCGTAGGCCCGCTGGTTTATGCCGCAGGCCCGCTGGAATACGCCGCAGGCCCGCTGGTTTATGCCGCAGGCCCGCTGGTTTATGCCGTAGGCCCGCTGGTTTATGCCGCAGGCCCGCTGGTTTATGCCGCAGGCCCGCTGGTTTATGCCGTATAGCAATCCTAAACTGGTTATGAAAAGGAGTCGAGCCTTTAGGCGGCCTTATCCGGCTAAAGCCTTGACTCCACACAACAACCCCAAGAGGATTGCTATAGGCCCGCTGGAATAGCAGTGCGCTCAATCTGTGGTATGATTGCGCCGAATGTCGATCACACCTGCACAGGGTAGACAAGGTCGTCTGGCTCATGCAAAAACTCCCCCATCAGTTCACAACGACGCTAGCATAACGGGGTATGAGACTGTTATGGAGATCGAGGCCAAGTTTCGCGTTGCCGATCCCCGGATCTTTACGCAGTTGCTAAGCCTGTCCACCCTTGGTTGCACAATCCTCATACCGCACGCTGCCCCAGAGCAGCAGCACACGATCTACTTCGACACCCCCGATGAGGCGTTGCGCGCCCGGCACGCGAGCCTGCGGGTGCGCGTAGTCGCCGGACGGCGCATCGCCACGGTGAAGCGGTCGCACGGCGCGGTTGGCGGCCTACACGTGCGCGATGAGTGGGAGACCCCGATCCATGCTGGTGTGCATCCGCGACACTGGCCGCCGAGCGAGGCACGCCAGCGGGCGCTGGTGGTCGTGGGCCAGAAGCCGCTGGTGGCCCGCGTCAGTGTATACACGCGGCGGCACTGTATTGATGTGCATCTGGAGGGTTGGCCTGTCGCTGAGCTATGCCTCGATGAAGGGTATATCGAAGCCGGTGGCCGAATCGTCGGCTTTCGCGAGTTGGAGATCGAACTGCGGGAGGAGGGCACACTGACGGATCTCGATGTGCTCTGTGCGGCGCTCACCCGCCGGTTTTCGCTGGAGTCCGAACCACGCGGCAAACGTACCCGTGGTCTCGCCCTCCTCGACGCAATCTCAGCCACGTCACGTGCCCAACCGGAAGCAGTCGAGATCGCGCTCAGTGCAAGAAGCGATTAGCGCAGCAGCAGCACCGCGTCGATCCGGTGTAGCACGCCGTTGCTGGTGATCTGATCGGCCTGAGTGAGGTAGCTCTGCTCCACCCGTAGGCCGTGCGTGCTGGTGAGAGTGAGCCGGGCTCCGCTGAGGGCCGTCACCGCCAGCATATCCATCAGATCAGCCGCGACAAACACGCCAGGGACGATATGGTCGCTGAGGAGATCCCGCAGCCGTGGCAGGTCGGCGTGCAGCGCCGAGAGGACTCCGGAGCGCAGCCGTGTGAATGCCTCGTCGGTGGGCGCGAACAGCGTGTAGTGCCCTGGCCCATGCAGCACACCGTCGAGTCCGGACAGACGCAGCAGCGATGCCAGCGTGGTGAGATCGGGCGTTCCGGCGATCACGTCTGTGAGTGTGTCAACGCTCATGTTGGACACCCCTTGTTCCTACGATATGGTCGTCGCTACAGGGGTCAGCAGCCCGCTGAGGCCGCGCCGGACTTGGATCGCGCCGACCTCGGCCTGGCGGAGGGCGCCCCACATGACACCCGCCGCCCGCGTCTGCCGCTGCACGATGGCGTGGCGTAAGTCGGCGGCGGTGCGACCGGGAAACAGCGTGTAGCCCGCGCCCACCGTCGGCAGGTGGTGCGAGTCGCTGCCGCCAACCACCGGCAACCCGTGGGCGGCGGCGAACTGCGCCGCCAGCGCATTGTTACGTGGCGACCACAGCCCGGCGTTGAAACTCTCGACCGCATCCACGAACGTAGCCCATGCTGGTGCCGCTCGTCGGCCAAAGCCGAGGGGGCCGGTGCGCCCAAGCGAGTTGACCAGGAAGCCGAACGGGTGCGGGGCGATCACCAGCGCACCCTGCGCACGGGCTGCTGCCACCGTCTCGGCCAGCGGCCTGCCGGGCGGCAGCTCTTGCTCAAGGAAGAGCACCAGCAGGTGGCCCTCCTGCGTCGAAACCTCCTCGCCAACGATCACCTCGACCCCATAGGCTCCGGCCATCTGCTGTGCCTCCAGGGCAGCGCTGATGGTGTCGTGATCCGTGACGGCAATCACTCGCAGATCCGTGCGAGCGACATGGGCAAGAAGTTCGCGCACGGTCGCGGCCCCATCGCTGGCCGTGGTATGTATATGCAGATCGGCCTTGCTATAGCTGGTCTCCATACGACGCTCCTTCCACGAGATGGCGGGGCTGATGCAAAGTCGCGTGATTGCCTTGCCCCCCCTCACCCCCCAGCCCCCTCTCCCTGTGAGGGAGAGGGGCAGGGGGTGAGGGGGGGCAAGGCGACTTTGCATCAGCCATGCATGCACAAGATAGGCTCTCAGGTGGAGCATAGCAGCACGGTGTTGTGTGTACAGTATGGGTGCGTTAAGCGGCGATGAAGCGGAGGCAAAGCGGAGGGATACACTCATGCTATACTAGGCTTAATCGGCACTTAACATGTGCTTGATGATCGCCGCATAGAACCCTGAGTGTACCCACTGCCATGATCACACGCCGCCTTGCCGACATCAGCGGGCCGTTCTTCGACCCGCACAAGCCCTTCCGCAACTGGTCGGCCTTCCCCTACGCCCAGATCGATCTGCCGTCCCCGCCCTACGTGGACACTGCGCAGTTGCATTGGGGACTGGCTCGCGCACAAGCGCACCTCCGTGCGCTGCACGCCCAAGGCTACACCGGGATCGTGGTCGATAACCTGGCGCATCTGGTGGCTTTCGATGGCCCCGGCGAGATGATCTATGCGGACGAGAGTCCCACGCGGCTGCGCGCACTGGCCTACCGGGCTGCCTTCGGTGAGTTGTTCGATCTGGCCGAATCCCTCGGAATGGAAGTCTTTGTCACCACTGATATGCAGTGGAGCACGCCTGAGGTGCGGCGGGCAGTGGGGGCAATGGATGCTAAGAATCCTCGGCTCGCTGCACTCAACCGACGTGCGCTGGCCGAACTCTTCCGCGCTCTGCCCCAGGTGCGTGGCCTGGTCGTGCGCGTTGGCGAGGCGGGCGGTGCCCACGACCAGGGCGACGCCTACGCTGGACATATGATCTACACGACGCCCGCCGTGCTGCGTGAGCTTATCCAGACTCTGCTGCCGGTGTGCGAGGAGCAGGGGCGGCTACTGATTATGCGTACCTGGAGCGTCGGTATCGGTGATCTCGGTGACTTAATCTGCTCCCCCGCACGCTACGCTGAGACCTTCGGCGGGTTCCGCTCGCCCGCGCTCCTGGTTTCCGTCAAGCACGGGCCGGCCGACTTCTTCCGCATGCTGCCGCCCAACCCAACCCTGGGTCTGCCCGGCCCGCGCCAGATCATTGAGCTACAGAATCGCCGCGAGTACGAACTGTTTGGCCTTGTGCCCAGTTCCATCGCTGGGCTGCACGCCGCCGCACTATTGCGCGCAAACGCCGACCCGCAGTGTGCCGGGATCTGGGCCTGGAACAGCACCGGCGGCTGGGGCGGCGGCACTGCCAGCCTCGGCGCTACCGGCTGGAGCATCTGGACGGAACTGAGCAGCGCGCTCACGGCGGCGCTGGCTGTTGAGCCAGCCTTGGATGCAGAGCGATTCGTGCAGGAGTGGGTGTCGGACAGAATGCACAATGCAAAATGCAAAATACAAAATGCGGAAGAGTCTCCATTTTGTATTTTGTATTTTGCATTGGCCACAGCGGATCTCTATTTGGAGTCGGCTGACCTGATTGCGCAGGGCTGGTACCTGGGGCGGCTGCCGCATGCGGCGGGTAAGGTGGGGGGCGTCTTCCTCGCGCCACTGCTCTGGGTCTGGTGGATGCGCCCGACGGCCGCCCTGCCGATCTGGGCCTATCTGGCTGAGGCCGTGGGCGATGTGGACGCGGCCCTGCGGGCGGGAGAAGTTGCGGCCACACGGGCGGCGTTCCACGCCCGCCGCCTGGAGTCCTTGGTCCCAGCCGACGACGATGCGGCGGTGATCGTTACCAGCTCCCGCTACTTCGCCGATGTCCTCGCTTTATCCCAGGCGATCAAGGGTCTGATGCTGCCGCTGCTGGCGCAGGCCCGACGTGGGGCCGATCACGACATCAGCGCGCTTCAGGCTACAGCTCGACAGACCCGCCGTGCCATCGGCGCGCATCGTGCCGCCTGGGCGGGCCGCGCCGATTTCCCCGCCCTTGAACTCGATGAGATCGCGCAGTTTGTTGACGCGCTGGAGCGCCACCCGCAGGTGATCTGGCTCCAGGCCAGGGCCGCGTGCGCCGCCGTCCGCGCCGTCCGGCACGGTCGCAGCCTGGGGGTCGCTGGCGCAGCGGGCGCGGTTGGCCTCGCGCTGGCCCTGCTCACCCACCGGCGCGGGCGGCTGGGATTGGCCGGGCTGGCGGCTGGGCTGGCCCTCGCCGCACCGCTGCGCCACCAGGCTCTCCGCGCCAGCCTGCCCTGGCTGAGCCGCCACCTGCACCTCCTGCCCTCGATCTTCTTCGAGGCGGGGCCATCGGTTGCCGAGTGGGCCGGATAACGCAATACCGCAAAAGTAACGCTGTCATTCTGAGCGAAGCGAAGAATCCCGGCCGGGATTCTTCGCTTCGCTCAGAATGACAGGACGCTTCACAGCGTTACTTTTGCAGTATTGTCGGATAACACGGTTATCGTGGCGGCAACACCAGACATGCCTCGGGCGCGAAGTGGAGTTCGATCTGCTGACCGAGCTGCGGCAGCACCAGGCCGGTGGTGTTGAAGAGGTCGAAGCTCAGCGCGTGGCCTGCGACGTGGGTACGCACACGCACGGTTGGGCCAAGGAAGCTCAGCTCCTCCGCGACGGCGCTCAGCCGGTTCGCGTCTGGGCCGTAGGCTCCGTTGAGCGAGAAGATCTCGGGCCGGAGAGCCAGGCTAACCTGGCTGCCGGTCGCGTCGGTCAGCGCCCGCCCGACCCGCACAATTTGCCCGCCCACCTCCACATGCCCGGCATCACGGTTGACAACTCGGGCGGGCAGCACGTTGAGCGTGCCGATGAACGAGGCCACAAAGGCAGTCTGCGGCGTGTTGTAGATCGTGCTGGGCGCACCAATCTGCTCGACCCGACCGTTGTTCATCACCACCACCCGGTCCGAGAGCGCCAGCGCTTCTTCCTGGTCGTGAGTGACATAGATCGTCGTAATGCCAAGCTGACGCTGGATAGCCCGGATCTCGTGGCGCAGCACGACGCGGATTTTGGCATCCAGGGCCGAGAGCGGCTCGTCGAGCAGCAGCACTCGTGGGCGGATGGCCAGGGCACGGGCCAGGGCCACACGCTGCTGCTGGCCACCCGAGAGTTGGGCCGGGTAGCGCTGGGCGAAGTCTGCCAGATGGATGATTCCCAGCAACTCAGCGACCCGCTCGCGGATCTCAGCCGCCGGACGACCGGCCACGCGCAGCCCAAAGCCAATGTTGTCGGCCACGCTCATGTTCGGGAAGAGCGCGTAGCTCTGGAAGACCATGCCGATATTGCGCTGACTTGTGGGTGTGCGCGTCATATCGACACCATCAATAGTGATCGCGCCGGATGTCGGCGTCTCAAAGCCAGCGATCATGCGCAGCGTGGTGGTCTTGCCGCAGCCGCTGGGGCCGAGGAAGGAGATAAACTCACCCCGCTCGACCGCGAGGTTGACCTGCTCCACGGCGACTCCGCCTGGGTAGCGCTTGTGGAGGCTGACGAGTTCAAGAAACGGCATCAGATCCCCTTTTGCATCTTGCATCTTGCATCTTGCATCTTGCATTTTGCATTTTGCCTTGACCCACGCCACGGCTCAGCCACTGGAGCAGCCCAATCGAGGCCCATGTGAGCGCGAAGCTCACCACCGCCAGCGCCGATGGCTCGTAGACCTTGCTGCTGCTGAGCAGGTTGATGTACGGCCCGAAGGCCGGCTGGGCAAGCAACGCGGCGATGGTGAACTCGCCCATCACGATGGCGAAGGTGACGAATGCCCCACTGAGCAGTGCGACAAAGACATTTGGGAAGATCACCCGGAAGAGGATCGTGGGCCAGCCCGCGCCCAGACTCTGCGCCGCCTCGGTGAGGGCGCGCACATTGATCGCACGCAGCCCGGTGTCAACCGCCCGATACATGTACGGAAACGACAACACCACGTAGGCCGCGATAAGCAGCACGTGCAGTCCCCCGTGGCTATCGGTGAGCGGCGTGCGGTTGTAGCTGCGGGCCAGCCCAAAGACCAGCACCACTGCGGGCACTACAAAAGGGAGCAGAGTCAGAAACTCGATCAGCGGGCGCAGTTCGGGCAGTCGGAGATGTACCCAGTAGGTCGTGGGCACAATCAGCAGCGCACTGACCAGGATGGTCGCCAGGGCCGTCTGGAATGAAAAGGCGAAGCTAGCGGCAAAGCCACTGTCGCGAAAGACACTGGCGTAGGCGGTCAGGCCAATCTCACCCTTCTTCGCCAGCAGCGAGAACTGGAGCGTCGCCAGCAGCGGCAGCGCGAAGTAGAGGCTGCCCAGCGCCAGCCAGAGCCAGGACCAATAGGACGCACGGCGCATTCGTTCTCCCTCAGCGCTGGAGCCAGCGCTCGGCGAGCCGCTGGAGCCACGTGTACAGCGTGATCGTTAGACCCATGATCACGATCATGCCCAGGGCGAGGGCGTTACCCAGGCCAGGGTTTGAGAAGGCATCGCTGCTAAGTTGGGCACCGATCAGGATGGTGACGACGCTGGCCTGACTGCCGCCTCCGGTGAGTGCGAAGGCCGTGGCGTGGGCACCGAAGGCATTGCCGAACAGCAGCACCATCGTGCCGAGTAGGGAGGGCAGCAGGATTGGGAACCCGACCCGACGCCAATACTGCCAGGGCGAGGCTCCCAGACTCTCGGCGGCCTCGCGCCACTCGCGGCGCAGCCCGTCGAGGGCCGGGGCCATGATCAGCACCATAAGTGGAATCTGGAAGTAGATGTAGGTCAGGGCCAGCCCCCAGAAACTGTAGAGGCTGAAGGTGGGGTAGAGGCTGATACCGACCTGGCGCAGCCCCTGCGTGACCAGCCCGAGCTGGCCGAGTGTGGCGATAAAGGCGAAGGCGAGCGGGATTCCTGCGAAGTTTGAGGCCACCCCCGAGAAGCTCAGCACGGCGGCGCGGATCCAGCGCGGCATCCCGGCGGAAGTCACGGCATAGGCCAGCAGAAAGCCCGCCAGCCCGCCGAGCAGCGCAGTGACGGCGCTTAGCTCAATCGTATAGATGTACGACGTGACGATAAAGGGCTGCCCGAGGTCGCGCACGTTCTGGAGCGTGGGCTGGCCCCGCCCATCAAGAAAGCTGAGTACGACGATCTCGGCTGCAGGCCAGATCAAGAATGCGCCGATGAAGGCGAAGAAGGGCAGCACGCCCAGCCATGCCCACGACGGACGCCACGTAACGCGCGCCAGACCAGAAGCCTGGCGCACGTTGCGATCCGTCGGTGCCGTCTGGGCCATTCTACTTCACCGTCACGCCAACGACGGTCGGCCAGCCAGCCTTGATCTGATCCGTCGCGGCGGTGATCTGGGCGCTGCTCGGGAAGGCCACCGGCGCGTCGGTTTTGGGCAGCTTCGCCAGCAGGTCGGCGGGCACCTTACCGGCCTTCTTCAGCGCCTCCAGACGTGCAGGCGATGCGTAGCCCTTCAGCCAGATCAACTGGCCCTCGTCGGAGTAGAGGAACTCGATCCAGAGCCGGGCCGCATTCGGGCGCGGGGCGTAGGCGCTGATCGCCTGCACATAGACCCCGGCGAGCGAGCCGCTCTTAGGGATAACCACGGCAATCTCGGGGTTGCCCGCCGTCGTGTCGCGGTTCCCCAGGGCGTTGTAGTCCCAGCGCAATGTGATCGGCGTCTCGCCCTTGGCGACAGTTGCGGGCTTGGAGATCACCGGCAGCAGGTTGCCGCTGTCATTCAGCTTTTTAAAGAACTCCAGACCGGGCGCGACGTTGTCGAGCGAGCCGCCGTTGCCTAGCGCGGCTGCCCAGACGGCGTTGATCGCCTGACTCGAACCGGTCGGGTCACCGGCGAGAGCGATCTGACCCTTGTACTCCGGCTTGAGCAGGTCGGCCCAGTCCTGAGGTACGTTCTTAACCACCTGGGTATTGACCTCGAAGGCCATCACGCCGTAGTAGTCGGCGTACCAGAAACCATCGGCGTCCTTAATCGTGGGCAGGATGTCGTCCCAGCCCGCAACTTTATAGGGCTGGAGCAAGCCCTCGGCCTTGGCCTTCTCGCCCCACGGAAAGCCGACATCAATCACGTCAGGTGCCTGCGGGCCGGGGGTGCCAGCATTGGCCCGAATTGCCTGTACCTCATCGGCGGAACTGCCGTCGGGGTTAAGGTCGTTGTGCTTCAGGAAGGGATATTTAGCCAGGAATGCCTGCTTCATCTCTTTGTAGTTCGCCCAGGAGTCCGGGATGGCAATGGTCGAGATCTCGGCCTCGACCTTAGCTGCCGCGATCAGCTTCTCGATCCCACCGGCGGCGGCGGCGCTGATCGGGCCGGGCGCGGGCGCGGGCTGCAGGGCTTGGGCCGCAGCGGTTGCGGCTGCCGTGGCGACTGGGACGACACTCGTGGCCGCTGCCGTCGGCGCAGTGCTGGTGGGGGTCGTGCCGCAGGCGGTGAGTACCGCACCGGCACCAAAGATGGCGCTCAGACGGAGAAAGTCGCGGCGCGACAGTGACGAATCTGGGGTGGTCGTCTCACGATCAGGGTGGCTCACAATCAACTCCTCATAACGAGCATTAGGCATATTTCAATCTAGCGTGACAATTCAGCGACGAAACGATGACGCGGTGAGGCGCTCCGTATCGCCTCATCGCCTCATCGCCTCATCGCAAGACTGTAAAGCTGAATGTGCCCATTCTGAAACAAGCATTAGGCACAGGTGCATAACAATACGATCCGACTGCGCGCAAGAACCGCAGCGTCAGCGCTGAGCAGCACGGCTCCGGGTAACATGTTCTGCAATGGTGACAGCGGACTTTACCACGCGCATATCAACTGGCGTTGATCGTTTCGTTAAGCCCTGATTAAGCTGGTATGATGTGCAGCGCTGCGCCCCCTGGAATCGCCCTGGGGCGACACGCCACGAACCGCTTAACCTGCGCTTAACCTACCGATCACGTTTCGTTCACGGGCGCGTGCTAGAGTGCGCTATGCCCACCATCCTACTTATTGAAGATGAGTTCACCTTTGCCGAGGCGCTGCGCTATAACCTTGAGCGTGAGGGCTACCTCGTGCTCCACGCCAGCGACGGCATCCAGGGCCTTGATCTGGCCCGCCGTGAGCTGCCCAACCTGATTGTGCTCGACATTATGCTGCCGCGCCTCGACGGCTTCTCGATCTGCCGCATCCTCCGCCAGGAGAGCGACGTCCCGATCATGATGCTCACCGCCCGTCAGGATGAGGTTGATCGCATTGCTGGCCTGGAGCTGGGCGCGGATGACTATATCGGCAAGCCCTTCAGCCTCGGTGAGTTCCTGGCCCGCGTGCGCGCCATCCTGCGTCGTAGCGAGCGCCAGCCGCGCCATACGGGTCGTGAGTTGCTGGAAGCCGGCGTGATCAAGGTTGACCCGAGCAGCCGACGGGCGTGGCGCGACAGCGACGAGCTGACCCTACCTCAGAAAGAGTTCGACCTGCTCACCTGCCTGATCCGCAATCACGGCATTGTGCTCTCGCGCGACCTGCTGCTCGATCACGTCTGGGGCAGCGACTTTGTTGGCGATAGTCGCACCGTGGATGTACACATCCGCTGGCTGCGCGAGAAGGTCGAGTTTGACCCGGCCCGGCCCCGCTACATCCAGACGGTGCGCGGCATTGGCTACCGTTTTGAAGCACCCGCTGATGCGTGACCAGATCGCGCACAATGCGCCACCGATCACAGATTGCCTCATATGACCGTGATTGACCTTGTACTCTCCCTCGCCCTCCTCACCAGCCTGGGGTTCTGTGCGTGGCTCTGGGCTAGGCGCCAACCGACTCCGACTCCGCCCGTGCCGCCGCCCGACCCAGCCCCAGATCCGCTCGCGGCACTCCGGCAGCCGACCTTTCTCGCTGTGGTTGGCGGCATTGATACGGGCGTCATCGTGGTTGACCCCACGCGCCAAATTCAGTTCCTCAATGAGTCGGCTGAAGCGCTGCTCGGGATTGGTCAACCCCTGCGGGGCCAGGGTCTGATCGCGATGATCCGCGATCATCAGGCCGATGCCCTCGTCGCCCAGGCGCTGCGCGATGGCGAGTCCCGCGAGATTACGCTGAAGCCGATCCCGAGCGGACGCACCCTGCGTCTGCGCTGCACGCCCCTAGGCCCGAGCGGCCAGATCAGCGGGGCTATGCTGCTCATCCACGATGTGACCCAGATCAGCATGCTGGAGCGTGCGCGCCGCGATCTGGTCGCCAACGTCTCTCACGAGCTACGCACCCCGCTGGCCTCGCTCAAACTCCTGGTAGAAACGGTACAATCGGCACCGCCCCCTGAGGTTGTCCAGCGCATGCTTGGTTTGATGGCCCAGGAGATCGACGCCGTCACGCAGTTGGTGAATGAACTGCACGAACTGGCGCAGATCGAATCGGGCCGGGTGACCCTCAAACTGTCGCCCACCCCGCTCTTACCCGTGGTCGAACGCGCCATTGCGCGTATCCGCCCCCAGGCGGATCGCTCGCAAATCACGATCTCAGCCGAGATCCAAGACGAGCAGTGTCTCGCCCTGATCGATGCCGACCGCATCGGTCAGGTGCTGCTCAATCTGTTACACAACGCGGTGAAGTTCAACCGAGTGGGCGGGGCCGTGGTGGTGCGCGCCACACTGGTTGCCCCCGTCGCGCCAGCGGAGGCAACGGCGGATGACCCATGTGGGGATGGGGACTGGTTCCACGTCAGTGTGAGTGATACTGGCATTGGCATCGCATCCCAGGATCTGCCGCGAATCTTCGAGCGCTTCTATAAGGTTGATCGCGCTCGCACACGCCACGCGGGCGGCACGGGGCTGGGCTTGGCAATCGCCAAGCACCTGATCGAGGGGCATAGCGGTCGGCTGTGGGCCGAGAGCATCGAAGGTCGTGGGAGTACCTTCAGCTTCACGCTGCCCGTGGCGTAAACCAAGGTGCAAGGATATGTTCCTACGCCGATGGTTCTTCGTCGCTTAACACGTTCTTAACCTTAACTCCCTTCGGGCTTAACGTTGACCCCGTAAAATGTCCATGTGGTACGGGCGCACTCCGCGAGTGCCAACGGGACGATCACGCGCTCCTCGCACGGTCGTGCGCCACGATACCCACCTGTGTCTCGGTTTTAGAGGAGGATGTATGCGCGTTCTTTCCACACGCTTCGCGGCCCTCGTGATCCTGCTGACCCTGATGATCCCGGCCCTCTCTGCCTGTGGCAGTAAGGCCGCCACTCCGCCGACCACCGCTCCCGTTGCTCAGGCGACAAATGCCCCGGCCCCGGCGACTGCCGCCCCGGCCACGGTCGCCCCGGCGACTGCCGCCCCGGCCACGGTCG
>Ga0194060_10000685_pt1 | contig 24593 bp, 26 predicted proteins | sample SepL225m_MetaG_FD_163427 | JGI IMG/M metagenome (GOLD analysis project Ga0194060, IMG submission 163427) | Anoxic zone freshwater microbial communities from boreal shield lake in IISD Experimental Lakes Area, Ontario, Canada - Sep2016-L222-5m | ecosystem: Environmental > Aquatic > Freshwater >... | reverse complement strand
AGGTTCAAGGTTCAAGGTTCAAGGTTCAAGGTTCAAGGTTCAAGGTTCAAGGTTCAAGGTTCAAGGTTCAAGGTTCAAGGTTCAAGGTTCAAGGTTCAAGGTTCAAGGTTCAAGGTTCAAGGTTCAAGGTTCAAAGTTCAAACCTTGAACTTGAAACTTTGAACTTTGAACTTCCAAAACTTTGAAAAAATTCAATCGAAACGGCGTGCTGCCAGATATTCATAATGTGCCCAGCGCGCATCCACCTCTTTCTGGATAGCCGTGTAGTACTCTTCTGCAAGAGCTTTATGGCTCTTTTTGAGCATTCTGAAGCGATTCTCCATATCAAGGAACTGTGCAACCGGAATCTTTGGCTTTTTCGAGTCAAGAGTCAACGGGTTTTTGCCCTCCAGTAACAGTTGAGGATTATAACGATAGAGAATCCAGTGGCCGGAGTCCACCGCCGCCTTCTGATTGTCAAGAGCCGTCGCCATGTTGATGCCCTGGGCGATGCAGTGCGAGTAGGCTATAATGATTGACGGGCCGTCATAGGCCTCGGCCTCAAGAAATGCTTTCAGTGTCTGTTCATCTCTGGCACCAAAGGCCACTGATGCTACATAGGCATTTCCATAGCTCATCGAAATCAGGCCAAGATCCTTCTTGGTCACGGTTCGTCCTGCCGTGGAGAACTTTGCTACAGCAGCTTTTGGTGTGGCTTTTGAGGCCTGTCCTCCGGTGTTGGAGTAGACCTCTGTGTCGAGCACAAGAAGGTTCACATTTTTATTGCCAGCCGTTACGTGGTCAACGCCACCATACCCGATATCGTAGGCCCATCCATCGCCACCAACACCCCATACACTCTTCTTGACCAGCATATCTGCCAGTGAAAGCAGGTTACGGGTATCTGAGGAGGTGGTCAGCACCAACTTCTCTTTCAAAAGGGAGACGCGTGCTCTCTGCTCTGCAATTTCAACTTCGTTGGTCTCGCTTGCTTCCAAAATCTCCTTGACCAGGGTTTCTCCGACCTCTGAGGCCACTCTTTTCAAAAGCTCACCAGCATACTCCCGCTGTTTGTCAATAGAGAGTCTGAAACCGAGAGAGAACTCTGCGGCATCTTCAAACAGTGAGTTGGACCATGCCGGGCCGCGACCACAGGAGTTGCTGGTGTAAGGGGTCGTTGGAAGGTTGCCACCATAAATGGATGAACAGCCTGTGGCGTTGCCGATGACCAGGCGATCGCCGAACAACTGGGTCAGGAGCTTGACATAGGGGGTTTCACCGCAGCCGGTGCAGGCACCGGAAAACTCGAAGAGTGGCTGCTGAAGCTGCTGCTCCTTGATCAGCCGTGTGTTGATTTTGCTGCGGTCATATTCAGGAATGGAAAGATAGAACTCCCAGTTCTCAGCTTCAGCTTTCCGTAGAGGCGGCTGCGGGCTCATGACCAGCGCTTTGGTGCCGCTGCTCTTCTCCTTGCCGGGGCATATCCGCGCACAAATTTCACAGCCGGTGCAATCTTCAGGGGCAATCTGGATCGTGTAGCGCATCCCTTCCCAGCTCGTCCCTTTGGCAGCAGTGCTTTTGAAGGTGGCGGGCGCATGCTCCAGATTCTCGGGAGCATAAACCTTGGCGCGGATGGCTGCATGAGGACAGACAAAAGCGCATTTGGCGCACTGTATACATGCTGAAGGTTCCCAGACAGGAATTTCATCAGCCAGATTGCGTTTTTCAAATTTTGCAGTGCCAGTGGGGTAGGTGCCATCTGCCGGAAAGTCACTGACGGGGATGTTGTCGCCATCACCGGCAATGATTCGCGCCAGGACGTTGCTGACAAATGCAGGCGCATTGCCAACCACCGTTGGCCTCAGCTCCTTGATGCTGTCAGCCGCCGAACCGAGAGTGACCTGATACAGATTGGAGAGAGTTTTGTCGACCGCCTGAATATTCTGATTCACCACCTCATCACCTTTCTTGCCATAAGTCTGCCTTATGGCGTTCTTGATCTTTTCTACAGCCTCTTCACGGGGCAGTACACCGGATATGGCGAAAAAGCAGGCCTGCATGATGGTGTTGATTCGCTGGCCCATGCCGCTGGTGTGAGCAACCTTGTAGGCATCAATAGTATAGAGTTTGGCCTCTTTGCTGATCAGGTGCTTCTGTACAATTTTAGGCAGCTTTTCCCACAGTTCATGAGCCGCATAAGGTGAATTCAGCAGCAGAGTTCCCCCTTTTCTGAGATTTTTAACCAGATCAAGCATCTCCAGGAAGATCCAGTGGTGGCAACCGATAAACTGAGCCTCGGTTACCAGATAGGCCGAACGAATCTGTTCAGGCCCAAATCGCAGGTGTGAGGTGGTAATAGAGCCCGATTTTTTTGAGTCGTACACAAAATAGCCCTGAGCAAAATTATCAGTGTTTTCGCCAATAATCTTGATACTGTTTTTGTTGGCACCAACCGTGCCATCCGAACCAAGACCGTAAAAGAGAGCCCTGAACATCTCATCAGCTTCAATCGAGAAGGAGGGATCGTAATCGAGGCTGGTGTGGGTAACATTGTCGTTGATGCCAACGGTAAAGTGATTTTTGGGTTTTGCTGATGCGAGGTTGTCGAACACGGCCTTGACCATCGCCGGAGTGAACTCTTTGGAAGAGAGGCCATATCGGCCACCAAGAACGGTTGGCATCGATTTCAGCAGGCCATTCTGCACCGCTTCATGCAGGGCATTGACGGTGTCGAGGTAGAGTGGCTCGCCTGCGCTGCCGGGCTCTTTGACACGGTCAAGCACCGCAACAGAGGTAACCGAGGCTGGAAATGCCTTGACAAAACGATCAACATCAAAAGGACGGAAGAGACGGGGATGGATAACCCCCACCTTTTCATCCTGTTTATTGAGATATTCCATGGTCTCGCGCGCTGTTTCAACACCTGAACCCATCAGGACGATGACCCGTGTTGCATCGGGAGCACCATAGTATTCGTAAAGCTTATAGTGCCGTCCGGTGAGTTCGCCAAATTTGGCCATTGCCTTTTCAGTGATCTCCGGGCAGGCGTTATAGTAGCCGTTGACGGTCTCCCTTGCCTGGAAATAGACATCAGGGTTCTGGGATGTTCCGCGAAGCACCGGTGCATCAGGGCTGAGGCGGCGGTTTCTGTGAGCGATAACCAGATCGTCGTTGACCATCTCCTTGATAATCGTGTCGGGAATCACCTCGATTTTGGATATTTCGTGTGAGGTTCTGAAGCCGTCGAAGAAGTGGAGAAAAGGTACTCTTGACTCAAGCGTTGCGGCCGAGGTAATGAGAGCAATATCCATCACCTCCTGAACAGAACTTGATGCCAGCAGCGCAAATCCTGTGCCCCTTACCGACATGACATCGCTGTGGTCACCGAAGATCGAGAGCCCCTGTGCGGCAAGCGCACGGGCCGAGACGTGAATGGCGCAGGGGGTCAGTTCACCTGCAATTTTATACATGGTCGGAATCATGAGCAGCAAGCCCTGTGATGCCGTAAAGGTTGTGGTCAGAGCACCAGTCTGCAACGCTCCGTGAACGGCAGCCGCAGCACCAGCTTCACTCTGTAATTCATCAACTTTTGGAACGGTCCCCCAAATGTTTTTTTTCCCCTCGGCAGACCACATCTCTGAATACTCACCCATCGGTGATGCCGGGGTAATGGGATAGACACAAATTACTTCACTGGTGCGATAAGAGATATGAGCTAACGCTTCATTTCCCTCCATAGTTTTAAAAGTGCGGGTCATACTGGCAGTCACCTGATTTGTATTGATGAAAGGCATGCGTAAGTGTGCAGTGTACTGGCGTGCAGGCCATCAATCAACAGCAAAAGTTGCTTGACAAGAAAACAGGCCAATGTGGCAACAAAGATATTAAAAAAAATGATTATTGATAAATTTAATTAGATTCCGGCTTTTCCCGTTGAGAGACCCTCCGGTGGTCGTGGCAGTCTCTTTTGAATTGCCCTGCACAGGCCCAAGCTCTTTCGTTTACTTTTTCAATACATATATCCCAGGACAAGAGGTTTATCATGGACGCGGAACACTCCGAAAACATTGTCTATGGCAGAAATGCCGTCCTTGAGCTTCTCCAGCAAAAGCCCGAGAGTATCGAGAAGATCTATTTTCAGTTCAACACCTCTCATCCAAAACTTAAGGAAATTGTTATCACCTCACGGCGCCTGAAGCTTGTCAGCGGCAAGGCCCGGCTTGAAAAGCTTTCGGATATCGCAGGCACCACGAAACACCAGGGTGTCTGTGCGCTCATCAGCGCCGTCACCTACTATTCACTCGAAGAGGTTCTGGCACATCCCCGCAATACCTTTCCGCTTTTTGTGGTGCTGCAGGGGCTGGATGATCCGCACAATATCGGGGCCATTATCAGAACCGCCGAAGCTGTGGCCGCCGATGCGGTGGTGCTGGTTGAGGGTAAAGGCGCTCCGGTAAATGCGGTCGTCCATAAAGCGGCTGCCGGAGCGCTCTCCCATATCAGGATTTGCAAAGTAAAGAGTCTGGTGCGTGCTCTGGAGTTTCTGCATCAGTGCAATGTTCAGGTTATCGCTGCCGACATGGATGCCGAGCTGAATTATACCGACGCTGATATGAAAAAAGCGACGGCCATCGTTCTTGGCATGGAGGGAAGCGGACTTGCGCCGGAGGCGGTACAATTCTGTGACCATGTTGTTCGGATTCCGATGGCAGGCTGCGTTGAATCGCTCAATGTCAGTGTCACCGCCGGGGTGCTGCTCTACGAGGCAATGAGGCAGCGACTTGCGTAACTTGCCCTGCCCATTGATTTGAAGGAATTCCAAAAAATAGTACCTTGAGCATAATTAAATATTGCAGAGCAGACTCCATCAACACACTTTCTCTCTTTTGACCATGACTATTCCTGCCGACCTTCGCTATACCAAAGACCACGAATGGATTACACTGCTTGAAGATGGCAGTACTGCGCTGGTTGGTATCACTGACTTTGCCCAGCACGAACTTGGCGATATTGTTTTTGTGGAGCTGAAATCGGCAGGAACCACTCTCAAAGAGCATGAGGTGTTCGGGACGGTTGAGGCGGTCAAGACGGTCGCCGATCTCTTTGCGCCGGTTGCCGGAGAGATAGTTGAGGTCAACACAGAACTCGATAACGCTGAAATTGTCAATCAGGATCCCTATGGGAAAGGCTGGCTGGTCAAGATAAAGGTTGCCAATCCGGCAGCAGTAACTGCGCTGCTTGATGCTGAGGCTTACCGCCAGTTGACGGGGGAGTAACGGATGCCGTTTATAGTCAATACTGCGGATGAAAGAGAGGCGATGCTTCGTGCCACAGGTGCCAGCTCCTTTGATGATCTTCTTGCCGATATCCCTGAAGAGATTCGCCTGAAGAGGGTGCTTGACCTCCTTCCTGCCGTGGATGAGCTTCAGGTGCGCAAACTTCTCGAAGGGCTTGCGGCGGCTAACCGGAGCACCTCCGACTTTGTCAGCTATTTGGGCGGAGGCGCTTATGACCATTTTATCCCTGCGGCTATCAAGAGCATTGTCTCCCGCAGCGAGTTTTACACGGCCTACACTCCCTATCAGGCAGAGGTTTCACAGGGAACACTGCAGGCGATCTACGAATACCAGAGTCTGATATGCCGTCTTTATGAGATGGATGTCACCAATGCCTCCATGTATGACGGCGCGACGGCTCTTGCCGAAGCGGTGTTGATGGCGATGAATGTTACCGGTCGCAGTCAGGTGGTGGTGGCAGGCAAGCTGCATCCCTGGAACAGCTCTGTCCTGAAGACTTACCTTGAGGCTTCGGGCCATAATGCGGTTATTCAGAATGTGCTTCAGGATGGTGTGGGCGATCTTGCCTCACTCAAAGCGCTGGTGAACGAGAGTGTTGCCGCTGTTGTGGTTCAGCAGCCCAACTTTTATGGCTGCCTTGAGGATGTTGAGGCTCTTGGCACCATTGCTCATGCAGGTGGAGCGCTTTTTGTGGTCTCTGCTGATCCGCTCTCTCTGGGTCTGCTTGCAGCGCCCGGCAGTTATGGAGCTGATATTGCGGTGGGTGAGGGGCAGCCACTCGGCACACCGCAGAGTTTCGGAGGCCCCTATCTTGGCCTTTTCAGCGTCAAACAGCCGCTGGTACGCAAGATTCCTGGTCGCCTGGTCGGTATGACGAAGGATCGTGATGGTGAGGATGGCTTTATTCTGACGCTTCAGACTCGCGAGCAGCACATTCGTCGCGAAAAAGCAACCTCTAATATTTGCAGCAACCAGGCACTCAATGCGCTTCAGGCAGCCGTCTATCTTTCGCTGCTCGGCAAAGAGGGGCTTCGTGAGGTTGCCACCCAATCGGCACAGAAGGCGCACTATTTGGCGGGAAAGATTGCTGCAATACCAGGCTTTTCATTGAAGTATTCGTCGCCTTATTTCAGGGAGTTTGTGGTTGAAACACCGATTCCTGCAGCAGTTGTGGTCGAGCGGATGCTCGAGCAGAAGATCTTTGCCGGTTATGATCTGGCGGCTCATGGTGAAACAGGGTTGCTGGTTGCGGTTACGGAGAAGCGGAGCAAGGGGGAGCTGGATGGTTTTGTGGAGGGGCTGGCGGGTTTGTTATAGGAGTTAGGGGAGTTATAGGTTTTATGGGAGTTATAAATTTTTCAGCTCCCTGGGAGGGAGCTGAAAAAGGGGAGGATTGGGGATGATTTTAGATGAGGTTGAGGGTTTTTAGCTCCTGATCGATGATCTTTTTGCTTTCGTCTGAAAGGGGAACAAGTGGCAGGCGGTAGTTCTCTTCAATCATACCCATACGGGCAAGGGCGTACTTTACTGGTACCGGGTTGCTCTCAATAAAGTTCAGCTTCAGGAGCTTGCGATATCGGCGGTTGATTGAGCGAGCCTCTTCGAGGTCGTTCCGCTTGACCGCTTCAATGAGTTGCTTGATCTCTTTTGGTATCTGGTTTGCCGCAACAGAGATTGCCCCGTCTCCACCCATTGCCATAAAGGGGAGAATCAGCGAATCTTCACCAGTCAGCACAGAGAAATTGTCAGGTCGCTCCTCAAGCAGTTCAGAGATTTGACCGATATTTTCTGATGCCTCCTTGACCGCTGCAATGTTTTCAAAATCACGGGCGAGCCGCAGGATAGTCGATGCCGCGACATTGCAACCAGTTCTTCCTGGAACATTATAGATGATAATCGGCACAGAGACCGCCTCGGCGATCTGCCGGTAGTGCTGATAGATCCCCTCCTGCGATGGCTTGTTGTAATAGGGAGAAACCGACAGAATTGCCAAAGCGCCCGCCTTCTCGGCATTTTTTGCCAGCTCGACAGCATGTTTTGTATCATTGGTGCCCGCACCCGCCGCCACCATTATCTTTTCACCAGCCTCATCCTTTACCGTGCGGATAATCTCAGCCTGCTCATCCCCGGAAAGTGTTGGCGACTCACCGGTCGTTCCACAGGTGATGATAATATCCGTCCCCGCCTTGATATGAAACTGCACCAGTCTCCTCAAGGCATCGCTATCTATCGAATTGTCCTGCCTGAAGGGGGTCACAAGTGCAACGGCGGATCCTGAAATGTAACGTCTGGACATACTTTTTTATCCCGGTAGTATTGAAAATCGTTGTAAGTCAATCGTGAGAACTTGAGCCTGGTCATGGTATCGTTCCCGGTCAGAGAGAGAATATACAGAGAAAGGTAATTTGTAAAACTGATTTTATCGCAAAATCAGAAAACTCTTTTTAAAAAATCAGCAGGAGCGAGGAAGTGCGTTGAAAATCAATATTCTTTTAAAATTCTGCCAGGAGGTTCTCTATATTTTGACAATAATAACCGATGTAGAGAGATAAAGGAGTCTTATGCCTAAAGAGGAGCCCGGAGTAAGAGCATATCTCCTGACTGTTTACTGCGATTTTCTGTTTTCAAACTTATTTTTACCAAAGGGCACCCTGCTTTTCGGGTATGCAGGGTGCCAATTTATTTTCGATGGGAAGCCCCCCTTGTCGGGGAACTCTTGTTGAATCAAAGGAGAGATCATGAAGAGTTTTCTGCCGCTGAATATCAGAATAGATAACAGGAAAATTCTCTTTGTCGGAGGCGGTAAAATTGCACTTCACAAAATCAAAACGGTTCTGCAGTACACCAGCAATATTTCAATTATTGCGCCAGAGATTCAGGATGAGCTGCATGAGACGGGATTTACAGAGATCTATAAAGAATATGAAAAATCGGATCTTGAGGGCTTTTTTCTTGTCTATGCCTGCACCAACAACATAGAGGTGAACCGCAGGATAAAAAACGATGCGGCAGCTTATGGAATTATGGTCAATGTTGTCGATAACCGGGAGTTGTCAGATTTCATTTCACCGGCAGTCATCAAAAAAGATGAGATGACCATTGCCGTATCCTCAAATGGAGAAAATGTAAAAAAATCAGTTGAGTGGCGAAACAAGATAAAAGCTATGCTCCAGCATGGCGATTTCTTTACAAAGAGTTCCGAACCGAACAAGAGTGGATATGTCTCTATCATCGGTGCTGGGCCTGGTGACCCTGAATTGCTGACCATAAAGGCGCAAAGAGTGCTTCGTGAGGCCGATGTTATTCTTTATGATGACCTGGTGAGCAGCGAGATCGTTGACCGGTTTGACGCAGAAAAAATTTATACCGGCAAAAGAAAGGAGAGCCATCACTTTGAACAGGAGGCCATCAATGAAGAGCTTGTTTGCCAAGCTCTCCAGGGGAAAAAAGTTGCCAGATTAAAGGGAGGAGACCCCTTTATTTTTGGTCGAGGTGGTGAAGAAATAGAAGCGCTGCGGCAACATGGTATCAGATATGAAATAATACCTGGTATTACTGCAGCCCATGGTGCCAGCGCCTACACAGAGATCCCCCTGACCATGAGAAAAATCTCCTCTTCGGTAGCCTTTTGCACTGGTCATCCGGTCAACAAAATCCAGGTTCCGGATGCGGATACTCTTGTCTACTACATGGTTGCATCTACCGTTCATGAGGTACTGGAAGCAGTTGCTGAAAAAGGCAGGGATGAGAATACCATGGTTGCGATAGTTCAGAATGCAACATGTTACAATCAGAAGATTATTACAGGCACACTGGGTGAATTAAGAAAAAGTGAGCATGCGGTCTCTTCGCCGGCACTGCTTGTTCTTGGTAAAAATATCAATCAGTTTATCAAGGATAACTGGTACTCCAAAAAGAAAAAGGTGCTCATTGCGGGGGAAGATTCCGGGCTTTATGTTTCTGAGGAGTATACCAGGGTGCTTTTTTCATGCAAAAGTGTCGAGTGTACTGAACGGCATAACCATCCACAGGAAATACCGTTAGACCTTGACTTTATTGACGAGATATATTTTTCATCATTGGCCAGCCTCAGAAACTTCAGCCTCCTCTATAAGAGCATTCCAGAGAAAATAACGGTAAAAACAGCCAGCCGCAAGGTAAATGATGAGTATAAAAAGCTTTTCCAGATATTGACTATTTCGTTGTAATGAAGTATTTTTCTGAACTGTAGAAGGCTGGTTAAAAAGATCAACTTAACTCATCGCCCTCGAGGAGATCAAGAATTCCGTTTAAGAGCGCATCAAGGGATTTTCCGTACATTCCTGATTTTTCTCATCGATAGTCACGCCTGAATTCCCGTGAAAATTCAATCCTCCTCATTAAGCACCCTGAATAATTCTTCTCTGGAACTAACAGCAATAAGCTCTCCTCGTTGTGAGACTCCATAATAGCTTCTATCGTCTCGGCATTCGGGATGTGAGCGGTTCAAATGGCAATGCTTTTTCAGCGGCAACCCGCATCAGCATAAGGCGCACAGCATCGGACAGGGTGAGCCCTATGGAAGCCAGTACAGCGGTGGCTTCAGCTTTGGTTTTTTCGTCGATTCGAGCCCTCACAACAGTGTTTGCAATCATCTCTTTTTCTTGTTTGTCTCTACTCGTCGTGATTTCATGACGATGCTCTCTGACCGATTGCTTACAGGCGAAGAGCAGACCAGCTCTTCCTGATATCATTATTCAAGGGTCAGGTAAAGCCCTGCTTATTTTCCAGTTCCCCAAAGAATACTTTATATTGCTGATGATATTCATCTCCGTAATCCACCTAATCCTTTCCAATGGGTATTATCTCCCCACAGAAACCTGAACCGACAGGTCTCATTTCGAGAAGCGAAAAACGGTCAGTGAAAATACTTGTCGCCTCCCCCGGTGATGTCGACAGGGAACGGGAGATTGTTGAAGAGGTGATTGCAGAGTGGAACATCCGTAATGGTGATGATCGTCACATGGTTATCGAGGCGGTTCTGTGGGAAAAACATGCCGCGCCCGAAAACCGGGGAGAGGGCGAGGGGCCGCAGGAGCCAATTACGCGCCAGATTGTTGATGATTGCGACTGTGCTATCGGAATTTTTTGGAATCGCATCGGTACACCGACGAAACTTGCAGAAGGTGGTGCGGTTGAAGAGGTGCAGAGAATGCTGACCGTGCTGAAGCGTCCGGTGATGCTCTATTTTTCGGACATGCCTATTGTTTGGAGCAAGATTGATGGTCAGCAGAAAGCAAAGCTTGAGGCATTTAAGGCGGCGATGAAAACGGACGGGCTGGTGTGGGAATACGATGACCGTAAGAAATTTCGCACAGATCTTTCCCTCCACCTTCACTTGCAGATTCTCCGGTGGTTCTGCACCCCCGGTTCCCCAACCCTCAAGCAGCCCATACCGGAGTTTGAGGAGTTCCGTCGCTATCAGGCAGCGCTGAAAGAGGAGCTGGGCTACATTCGTATGCTTGGAATGCCGGGTGTTGAGAGCATCAAGGTGAACCTGAATAACGACACCTTTGTGCCGTTGCGCCTTTCTGACCAGCAGGTGAGAGGCGGCAAATCACAGCCACAGGACTCTTTTCAGGATCATGAAGGGGATGGCCACATCTTCTACCCTGATGAGGTGATGAAACGGGCATTCAAAAAGCGCAGGATGTTGCTGGTGATTGGCGACCCGGGGTCAGGCAAAACCACCCTGCTCAAATATTATGCCTTGTGCGCCCTCGACGAGAGCAACCGGCTTGGATTTGCAGCTCCACCGAACCTCTTCTATCTGCCACTCCGCGACCTTGTGCGCGATAAAGCCACCAACCACTACGACTCTCTTCCGGCAAACCTTTCCAGTTGGGCCGCAAAGCACCATCAAACCATTGCCCCCCGATTGTTTGAGACCTGCCTTCAGAGTGGCACCTCTCTCGTCTTGCTTGACGGGCTTGATGAAATCAGCAATACTGAAGAGAGAAAAGAGGTTTGCCAGTGGATAGATGGTGCCTGGAGCGGGTTTGGCCAGGCTTTTTTTGTGGTGACATCACGGGCGACCGGATACCTCAAGGAGGAGGGGATTGAGCTTGAAGTTGATCACGAACGGGCCGATGTCCAGGACTTCACGCTGGCACAGCAGGAGCGTTTTTTAAGAAACTGGTTCACCGCCGCATTTTTGAAAGATCCTTGTGAAAAGGGAGCCGACGAAGCTGAGTGGGAACGTCAGCAGAGGGCGGAAGCCGGGGTGCGAACCACAACCATGGTTGCCCACCTCAACGGTGAACAGAACAAGGGGTTACGCCAACTGGCCGCCATACCCATGATTCTGCAGATTATGGCAATTCTGTGGAAGGAGAGAGATTTTATGCCTGAAAACCGCGTCAAGCTCTATGAGGCATCACTCGATTACCTCCTCGAATTCCGTGACAAACGGCGGGGCATCAAGCCGTTGCTTTCGGCGGCGCATTCCCGGCAGGTACTGGCACCGGTCTCACTCTGGATGCAGGAGAAGCTCAGAAAAGATGAAGCCGCCAAGGCTGAGATGCACACTGTCATGCAGGAGTGGCTCGACACGCTGAATACTTCCGAGCCACCTCCAACTGCCGCACTATTTTGCGACTATCTGGTCAAGCGTGCTGGTCTGTTGGTTGAGACTGGCGGCAAAGAGTACCTTTTTCGGCACAAATCATTCAGGGAATATCTGGCGGGAGTTCAGCTCAAGGAGGATCGACCCTATGAACGTCTCAACAAGCTGGTGGCCAATTTTGGAGAAGACTGGTGGACTGAACCATTGCGCTTCTTTATCGCCTCTGTTGATGCCCATGTTTTCGACCAGTTCATGGAAAAGCTTTTCAATTCGCCGGTCAGTAAAGCCATGACGACCAAGCAGCAGTTACTGCTTCAAACCATTATTGAAGAGGCGAAAGGGCAAAAGGTCGATGCACTGTGCCGAAAGCTGCTTGAGCCTGATACCACGGTCAGCAGGCAGCGGGTGATTCTCGACTGCCTGAAAACCATTGCAAAACCTTTGGCCCTCCCTGCGCTTGAGCAGTTTCGGGCACAGGAACTTGAGAAAGGGAGTACCGGGAACACCGATGTTCTTGATCGTGCAGAAGAGGTGATTCTTGCCCTCGGCGGCAAGGCACTTGAACGTGCCAGTGAAAAGAGTCTCAGCGGCAAACCCTTGTCGATTCGCAATCCACATGAGCAGAATGCCGAGTATATCCTGATACCGGGAGGCAACTACTGGTATTCGGCGATGAAGAAAGCGGTGGATGTTGCCGATTGTTACGTTGCCAAGTATCCTGTTACCAACAAGCTTTATCGCTTATTTATCGGATGGTTGGAGGAAAAAGATACAGGGAAGAACCATGCTTCAGCATTCAGGGCAGAGCTGGAGAGGATTGCGGAGAGCAAAGAATGGGGGCCAGAGTTTGGCGACTATCTCAGGGGAGAAAACGACAACCTTGCCGCATTGTTTCGTTCAAAGTATGATGAAGATCGCAAATTCGATGGAGAGAATCAGCCGGTTGTTGGTGTTCCGTGGTATGCTGCCCGAGCCTACAGCCTGTGGCTTTCGTCGCTCGAAGAGAGTGCTGGCCATTATCGTCTTGCGAACGAGATTGAGTGGGAGTGGGCAGCAGGCGGGAAGCAGGGCACAACCGGGCTGAAAGTGCGTGAATATCCGTGGCCGGAAGAGAAGGGTAAAGCGAATCCCAAACTGCTTAATTTTGACGCGAGTAATATAGGAGCCACAACACCAGTCGGCAGCTATCCTGAAGGAGCAACACCTGAAGGGCTTTACGATATGGCGGGCAATGTCTGGGAGTGGTGCAGCGATTGGTATGGAGCGGATGGTACGTTTACCGATCCACTCGGGCCTGAAACTGGTTCGGACCGTGTCCTGCGTGGTGGCAGCTGGGACAGCATTGCGGGGAACTGTCGGTCGGCTCATCGCAACAACGACACCCCCGCCTACCGCAGCTACTATGTTGGCTTCCGCCTGGTCTTCGTCCCGTAGTTCAAGTGGCAGTTTATTCCGGCTTTACTCTTGAGCGAGAGTGATGTTACAACATTGTGGTGAGCGGCAGTGAGGGACGAACTGCCGCACGCCATAATGTTGCGTAACGGAACGACAACAGAAAGGCCGCCGTGTGGCGGCCGAATTTTTTTTTGAAAACGTGACGATTTTGTTCAAGGTTACACAACAGCGTATTCTTTACCCTGCTGCTTCTGCTGCCGCCCTTTTGCCAGTTCGCCAACCACGCCATGCCGTTGGTCGCCTTTACTGAATACGCCAATGCAAGAGAATTCAGAAAAAATGTGTACCGTACACTTGTGGCCAGTGAGGGATAAGGGCATCAGTCGTGGGTTCGAACCGCGTGTGATCGTGGCGGGAGCAGGAACAACACTGCCGAGAACTGTCGGTCGGCGAATCGCAACAACGACACCCCCGACAACCGGAACAACAACGTTGGCTTCCGCCTGGTGTTCGTCCCGTAGCTCAAAAGCAAAGTCGGATGAGTGCCTCTGAACAGATTGATGACCCCGCCCCTCTCTTGTTGCAGGGCAAAGAGTGCCACACACAATGCCCGGCATTGGCAGGAGGAGCCGGATAGCCGTTTCGAAGATGACGGGCATTTTTTTTGAAAAATGGCGACGAAGAGCAATCCTCTCTTTTTGTGGCCAATTTTGAAGAGAAATGCAAGGTCATGCGCTTTTGAAACGGAGGGAGTGGCACTCTGTTTTTCGAATTGATCAATAATTCTGCTACATTTTACACTGCATCTCCAAAGACATAAAGCGGGCTAACCAGGTCGTCTTCACGGATGGTTTCAGCGTTTATTTTGAAACACTTCTATCAAGGAAAAAGGTCATGCTGACATTCAACATAAACTATGATGTTTTGCCAGACAGGCTTGTCACGATTCAGTTGCCTCAGGAAGTCTCACCTGGTCGGCATGAGCTGGTGATTGTGCTGGAAGAGCAGCCCTTCCGGACAGCTTCCATCACAGACGATTCTATGGAAAAATTGAGTGCCTTTATCAAAGCACGATACGAATTATCGTTAAACGAACCATTACTTGATGGTGAGAAAATTTTCACCACGCTGGCTGCACGACATGCTGAATAATCCTTTCAGAATACAACTCTCTTCAGGCGCAGAGAATGATCTCAAGAGGATTGAGGAGTATGCCGTTTTGCTAGAGACCAGGAGCCGTAGAATTCTTGCGTTGAGCAATGCGGTGTTATCCCTGAAAAGTAGTTGGCAGTTATTTCCCTACTTTGATCGTGACAGAGTTGTTCGGGTTTGTTATGTCGAAAGATGGTATCGCGTATTTTATACGGTGGATGAAAAGGTAAGGCAAATTGTTGTGATCGCCATTCTTGGACAGGCTGAAGATCTCAATAAAGTGCCTGTGTGAAATATTCGCCCCACAACACCAGCTTTCCCATTGAGGGCAGAATACGCTATATTATTCTCTTTGTTGCTATCTCTTTCTGCGCCGATTATTTGCCGACAACTTTTTCAGATCCTCACCCATGGGGTGGAGGGGTTTTCTGTTTTGTGAGATATGCGTATCATCTCACAATAATTTTTCTCGATTTTTAGAACAAAACCAGTTGTGAAGTGTAAACAATGTAATGGGAGCCTTGCTGACGATGCAAAGTTTTGCAGTCATTGTGGAGCAGTGGTAGAGCAAAGGTGCCCCAACAAGGTGTGTGGTAAAAGTGGATTACCAGCCGATGCGCTCTTTTGCCCTGATTGCGGCACAAGGTTAGTTGCTGAACAAGAGAATACTGCATGGCGTTCGCCCGATGTTGCTGCTGTGCCGAGTGTACGTCAAGAGCAGTATGGTCAGTCGAGAAGGGCAGAAGGTAAACCATCGCTTAAACAATCAGTGTATTTGCGTTACGTGGCGGCAGTAGTTGCGCTTTTTGTTATTGGTGTAGCGGGGTGGCTGCTTTTTCCGCATGCACAAAAAGCACTTATGCCACTGCTCAAGCCAGCACCACAAAACTTTGTTTTGATTCGTGGCGGCGAATTTATCATGGGTAGCCCGATGTATGAGGGTGAGAGTGAGGTAGATGAAAAGCCGCAACATCAAGTAAAGCTCAGTGAATATTACATAGGCAAATATGAGGTAACGGTTGGTGAGTTTAAGCAATTTATTGATGCTACCAACTACCCAACTGATGCAGAAAAAGGAACGGGTGATTGGTCAGGCAGTTGGGTGTATGATGGTAAGGAATGGAATCAGCAAAAAGGAATCAACTGGCGGTACGATACCGCAGGTAAAGAGCGCCCGGTATCGCAGTATAACCATCCGGTGGTGCACGTGAGCTGGAATGATGCGGTAGCCTACTGCGAATGGCTTTCAGCAAAGGAGGGTAAAACGTACCGCTTGCCAACGGAGGCAGAGTGGGAGTATGCATGCAGGGCAGGGTCAAAAATCTCAACACCGTTTAATACCGGCGGAAATCTGACTACCGCGCAAGCGAACTATAATGGTAACTCTCCGTATGGCAGGAATAGTAAAGGGCAGTATAGAGGCACAACGGTAGCTGTGAACAGCTTTGCGCCGAATGCGTGGGAGTTATACAATATGCACGGTAATGTGTGGGAGTGGTGTAGCGACTGGTATGGTGAAAAGTACTACGAAGAGTGCAAAGCACAAGGCGTGGTAGAAAATCCGCAAGGCGCGTCGGGTGGTTCGAACCGTGTCCTGCGTGGTGGCGGCTGGGACGGCTCTGCGAGGTACTGTCGGTCGGCGTATCGCCGCTACGTCACCCCCGGCTACCGCAGCGTCGATGTTGGCTTCCGCCTGGTCTTCGTCCCGTAGTCAGTTGGCAGCTCATTCCGACTTTGCTTTTTGAGCGAGAGTGATGTTACAACATTGTGGTGAACGGCAGTGAGGGACGAACGGACGTGCGCCATAATGTTGCGTAACGGAGCGACAACAGAAAGGCCGCCGTGTGGCGGCCGAATTTTTTTTTTGAAAACGTGACGATTTTGTTCAAGGTTACACAACAGCGTATTCTTTACCCTGCTGCTTCTGCTGCCGCCCTTTTGCCAGTTCGCCAACCACGCCATGCCGTTGGTCGCCTTTACTGAATACGCCAATGCAAGAGAATTCAGAAAAAATGTGTACCGTACACTTGTGGCCAGTGAGGGATAAGGGCATCAGTCGTGGGTTCGAACCGCGTGTGATCGTGGCGGGAGCAGGAACAACACTGCCGAGAACTGTCGGTCGGCGAATCGCAACAACGACACCCCCGACAACCGGAACAACAACGTTGGCTTCCGCCTGGTGTTCGTCCCGTAGCTCAAAAGCAAAGTCGGATGACTGCCTCTGAACAGATTGATGACCCCGCCCCTGTCTTGTTTCAGGGCAAAGAGCGCCACACACAATGCCCGGCATTGGCAGGAGGAGCCGAATAGCCGTTTCGAAGATGACGGGCATTTTTTTCTTGATAACTGCTCAATCGATTTCCTTATGGCGTGCTTTACAGAGTAGACGGTGATGCTATTCGTATCGGTGCCATCATGCATCTCTATCGCGATCCAAAGAATTGGCATCTGAGAACCCGTAAGTTTAAAAAAAAGAAACATTAACCGTTAACTTGCGCTTCAATCGACGTATGCCGCAACCATCAAAAAGAGCGTGACCATGGATGAACATCCCCCCCGGCAATCTGAAAATTTGTAGAAAGGCACGTCCGTGCGTTCCTGCCACAAAAATATCATCCCTTCGGGAAAAAAATTCCCCTTCTTGACAAGGAGTGCGCCTTTAGGTGCGGTTCGAATCCCGCCACCCCGCCCAAGTTTATAAGGCGATTGTGATTTTTTTCACTGTTGCCTTTTTGCGTTTCAGGGTACGCGGGGCAGGTATTGTGGAAGGCATAGCTACTCCCTTATTATATTTTTGTGCGTTGAGCGAGTGAATAATTGCATCACCATTCAAAAGAGTTGCACTTTTAAACCAATTGTCGGTTAATTCGGGTGCTTCATCAGTATCAACCCGAGTACTTTTTGTAACGCTTAATTTCTCTTTCATTTGCGTATCTCATGGATATAATTCGTCGAGTATCTTTTCGTGGAGTCCAAACTATGACCGCAACTCGATAGCGTAAAAAACCAATGGTGATAAAACGAGGTTCCCCATAATCCATTCTCTCATCAGGAGCTGTAAAATGCTTGCCGTGAAAGACGAGAGGAGCATCGTAAAAATCAATACCTCGATTTTCAAGCGTTTTTTTGCGCTTTGTTGCATCACATTCGATAACCATAGTCCAAGGTAAGAAAAATCAGGTATAAGCTGTAAAAGTTCAATGATTGCTTGAATACGCCAATGCAAGAGAATTCAGAAAAAATGTGTACCGTACACTTGTGGCCAGTGAGGAATAAGGGCATCAGTCGTGGGTTCGTACCGTGTCCTGCGTGGTGGCTACTGGTACAGCATTGCGGGGAACTGTCGGTCGGCTTATCGCTTCTTCGTCACCCCCGACTACCGCAGCAACTTTGTTGGTGTCCGCCTGGTCTTCGTCCCGTAGTCAGTTGGCTGCTCATTCCGACTTTGCTTTGAGCTCAACCGAGCAGGTAGGCACGAACCACAGAAAAGGCCGCCTGTTGGCATCCGAATTTTTGAACAACGTTGGTGACGGCATTGTGGCGTATTATCAGCTTTTCATCGATCTCCCTTAGACTGACATGATTTGCTGAAAATCAATTTCATTTTGTATTTTTATAGTAACTGTTCGAGATCTATGTTGAGATTAATGTTGTGAGGTTGAAATGAAGCCTGAAGAAATTCTGAGCAATATTCGCCAGAAATATTCTGATGCAGTATTGCTGAAACAGCATGGAAGGTATGCCAACTCAATATACCTGAGTGGATATTGTGTAGAACTATCGCTCAAATATGCGATTACAAATCACATAGGGGAGGAGTAGTTTAAAATGAGAGGAGAATCATGAAGCTATCTATAAAGGAGTGGGTTGGTCCGCGCTGCATCATCAATGAAGATGGGCAGAAGATTTATGAAGTAATTCACGGATTGTTAAAAAGCGGGGAGACTATTACGCTTGATTTTAATGGGGTAAGCCAGTTTGCTTCACCTTTTTTTAATTTTGCTATAGGCCAATTACTTAACGATATATCTGAAGATGAGTTGCGACGGCTACTGACCATTGAAAATCTCAATGAATCAGGGAGCCTGGTTGTTGACCGGGTCATCGAAAATGCCGCACAGTATCACGGTGACAAGGATTACCAGAAAATAGTTGATGACATTCTGGAGCAACAGGCCAGGGAATCAGATTGATGGCGATCAATTATTTCATACGGGCCGAAGTGGTGGATCTCAGGAGCGATACCCCAAAATCTGAGGATGTGTTTTTGGTGGACACCAATGTTTGGTACTGGATGACATATTCTCGAGCAAGCTTTGGTGCACATCCTCCAGCGTACTATCAGACTTCTAATTACCCTGGTTATACCAATGCAGTTCTTGGTGCCGGGGCTAAAATATTTCAGTCGGGCCTCACGCTTGCGGAGTTGGCGCATCTCATCGAAAAGGTTGAGCGAGAAATATATGAAGCTGCTCATGGTAGTATAAAAACGAAGGATTATCGCCATAACTTGCCGGTTAAGAGGCTTCGAGTGAATGCGGAAATTCATGCGGCGTATGGTCTTGTTCGTACGCTTGCTGATCTGTTGGTTCTCAGCATTGACAACGCAACAGTTACGACTGCGTTTCATCGATTACAGACGGAACAGGTGGATGGATATGACCTCTTTATTCTTGAGTCTATGCGAAGCCATGGAGTGACGCAAGTCATCACTGATGACGGCGATTTTACAACTGTTTCCGGTATTCGTGTTTTTACTGCAAATCAAAACGTTATCCAGGCTGCACGTATTCAGGGAAGACTGGTGACAAGATGAACCGCCATCACTTTTGGATTAAACAATCTGAGAAAGAGTCGCACCTTTTTTCTGTACATGTTACATGAACAACTCCGAACTACTCATCTACCTGGCCCCGGATGGTAGAATAAAAATAGATGTACGGCTCGAAGAGGAAACGGTCTGGCTGACGCAGGCACACATGGCAGAGCTGTTCGGCAAGAACAAAAAGACTATATCGGAGCATATTCGCAACATCTTTAATGAAGGTGAACTGGATGAAAAAGCAGTTGTCCGGAATTTCCGGACAACTGCGGCAGACAGTAAAAACTATGAAGTTCAGTACTACAATCTGGACGTCATCATCTCAGTTGGCTACCGGGTAAAATCGCTACAAGGCACGCGTTTCCGCATCTGGGCCACCCAACGGCTCAGGGAATATATTGTCAAAGGTTTTGCGCTGAATGATGAGCGGTTCAAGAGCGGCAGTTCGATGAACTACTTTACGGAGCTGCAGGAGCGTATCCGCGAAATCCGATTGTCGGAACGATTCTTTTACCAGAAGATCAAGGATATCTACACGACCAGCATTGATTATGACTCCGGAGCTGAAAGCACCATTGAATTTTTCAAGGTAGTGCAGAACAAATTGCTATGGGCAATCAGTCAGCAGACAGCAGCGGAACTGTTGTATCGTCGCGCTGATGCTTCACTGCCGCTGATGGGCATGCAATCCTTTGACAAAGCGGGGGTTCCTGTTCGCAAGGGTGATGTGAGCGTTGCGAAAAATTATCTCAATGAAGATGAAATCAAATTGCTTGGCCTGCTGGTGGAGCAATACCTTGCTTTTGCGGAGGTGATGGCGCAGCAGCGAACGCCGATGTACATGAAAGACTGGATCCAGCGTCTAGATTCAATGATTCAGCTCAATGGTCGCGAATTGCTCACCCACGCCGGTAAACTCAGTCACCAGACAGCACTCGAAAAGTCGGCGCAGGAATACGACAGGTACAGGGAGGCCCAGAAACAGCCGCAGAAAGAAGAGAGCCTTCTGGAACTTGAGCGGGATATCAAACAACTCTTCAAAAAAGAGTAAGATGAGAAGCCCTGTTACAGGAGGGGAGATGACGCAGGCATCACAGGAAGCGCCCCCCACAACATCAGCGTTTGCCAATTAACGTTTTATCGCGTCAAGAATATCCAATTTTGTGGCCATTGTGGTAATACTTGCCACATCCAAAGGCGATGTATCAGTAGGTGGCTGCGTTATTCTGTCGCTATGTCTTTCCTGAAGTTTTTGGTAATACGCTACCAACTTCTGCGCATCGTGATTAACCGATTCTGAAATGTGATGACGCACTTCACGAATGGCATCTATTACTGGATCAGCTTTCATGAGAGTTCTCCAATTAATTCAAGTGGTGTAACGAGAGTTGGGACAAACAGTCCAAGCATAGTGTTTATTCTACGGATATGCCCAAATTTATTGGCATTTGCTAAATGACGGCAATTCCAGGTAACTAAAAAATCACATTTATAGAATGATGCGATTGCAAGATGAAGAGCATCTCCCGCAGGATCGTTGGGCATAATATGATGTGAAATATAAGTTGTTACAATATCGGCAATCGGATCGCTGATATCAAGTAATGGCAGATTTGCCATGAGCGTTAACGCTTCGGCTTTGCCGGGAAATTCACCGCTTTCAAGCTCGTCAATTACAGCTTCACTGGTGTATACGCTATAGTTTTCAAGATACCCGTTCCACCATTGGCGAGTCCATTCTCTGCGCGCCACATTATCAGGCTCAGGACGAATTTCGTAATAAAAGCTTGGGACTGATGTTTCGATATAAAGAGTTGTTTTCATTGTCGTTTTATGTTTATAAACAAGCGATAAGGTCTCTTTTGGTTGCTGCAACTGATAAAGAAGTTTAACGGTTAGCAGGGCATAACGGCATTTTTGTTAACCTTATACAGGCGTTGCTACGTTAGTCAGGAACTGCTCCACCTCTTTCCTGAAATTCTCTTCTACCATAAAGATATCAGTAAACTTTGCAAAAGCCCAACGGCCATAGGTGCCAATGTTGCTGACACCCGCAATCCAGCAGGTATCCATTGGACTTCTTCTCCCTGGCATCCTCGCCCCTGTATCCCTTGATCTCTACAACAAGATGGAGCAGATTATCTTCGCCACTGCCGCCATCAACGAGCACAATAAAGTCTGGGCGATAGCAGCGCATCTCTGCGCGGTAGTGGAGAGGTGCCCCTGCGGCAGTTCAACCCGGTAGCCAGCAACATTCGGGAAGATGATTTCAAGGTGGTCACGCTCCAGGCGAACCGCCTTCACCTGTATGGTTTCGCGGGGAGGCTGCGGCGGCGCAATGACCGGTTTGGCGGTAAAGTTGAAGGGAAAGCCAAGCACATCAGCATACTCAACATTGAAGAGCTCCTCATTATTGATCCCCATAAAGTCGGGCATCACCCTAGTTGGCACCACCTCGGTGAGCCGTGCGGGCAACAACGTTTCAAAACCCGCCATTGGTTATAGCCTTTGTTATGCACTGGGCTTTATTGAACTTTCCAGTTTCTTCTTTCTGAAATACTCGACAATCTCCTCTTTTGTCATTTTGGAGAGCTTTTCACTCAATTTCTCTCGTTGTTCACGCATAAACTGTACTGCGTCAAACGTTTTCTTGGCTGTTGTCTTCATAGGTCATAAAGGTAAGGGTTGCTTGGGATTGATGTCAGGCAAGTGTAACTGTCTGATTGAGTAATTCAACATTAAAATTAACCTTAGCGTTCAATGCTTTAAACACTTTAATAATTGTTTCAAAACGAGCGTCCGTCAGGCTGTTTTCTAACTTGGAGATTTGCGCTTTCTTTACACCAACCAACAGACCAAGTTCTTCTTGTGTCAGATGACGCTCTTTTCTTGCTTGCCTAATAGCATCACCGAGCAAGTCAAGCCGTAATTCGTTTTCAAATGCGTTACGCTTTGGTGTGCCAGCTTTTCCGATGTGTTTATCGATAACCTCGTCCAGGCTGATTGTTTTTAATGATGTATCGTTCATTGCTTTTTCCTTTCAAAATACAGTTTTCTGAGTCTTTCTGCTTTCTCTAATTCTCCACCGGGAGTCTTGTCTGTTTTTTTGATGAGTCCGTGTGTTGCGATTACAACAGTGTCTGTTTGACCAGTCTTGTCCCAAAAAGCAAACAGCCGATAATGGGTTCTGTTAAACAAAGTCCTGAATTCCCAGATTTCACCATTGAGTTTTTTGAAGAGTTCCTTGTCATGAGAAAGTCGTGCTTTTTGAATATTGTAGATGACTTTATCTCTCGCCTTTTCATCAAGGTGGTCGAGAAACTCTATTGCTTCTTCTAAAAACTGAACCTGAAATTTTTCAGTCATGTTGTAAACGTTTTATGTAAAGATAAATGTTTCTTTATCAGGAAACAAAACAAGGTCGTTGATTATTTCACCAATGACCTCAACATTGAGGCCATCCCCGGCAGGACGTTTTGCCTGGTTGAGTACATTCCATATAAACCGAAAAGCTTCAGGGCTTTTCTGGAGCACCATGCCACTACAGGGACAAGCATTCAGTTGCGCGATTTTTCCCTTTCGGCGGAAGAGCTTCGGAAAAAATACCAGTTTCTTGAGCGCGACCGCGCATAACTCTTTTTTATGAAAGATGCTGCAAGGCCATCCGCTCTGCATTTCTGCGCCCAGATGTTACCCCGGAGATGATGCTGTGCTCTTGTTTGACACGGCTGAGGCGCAAATTAGAGGCTTTTGTGATTGTTGATGATTTTGGGCGTGGTATTCCGGAATTTCCGGACAACCACTCGGCATTTCGGGTGCAGAGTCTCTGCTTGCTGATTGTCACACCGCCCAGTTTTTTTCTGTAACGGGTATATCCTGAAAGTAGGATAAAGCGCACACATTAACGAAAAACATCACCGAGCAGGCACGATTTTCAAGCAAAATCGTGCTTTTTTCTTGCTTTTTAACGTGTACGTATGTATATTAAGGAAAACACGATAAATAGGAGCAAACCCCATGTCTAAACCAGTAACAGGAACAACTCACGTTGGAGAGCGCCGTGAACGGCGCCCGAATGGCGATGTTTACCTCTATGAGAGGGTTACGGCCTATAATGAACAGGCCAGAAAGACCTATACAGTCAGTCAGAAGCTGAAGGGGAAAATCAAGTCGGGGACTCAGGAGGTCATCACCACACGTCCGAAGAAACGCAAAGGTGAGGGAGTCGTGGCTTGCGCGGTGCGCAGGCATAGTGGCCTCACGGATATTCTGGAGTGGGTCGGAACAGCCTCCGGCATTGACGATGACGTGCGATCTTCGTTCAGCGAGGGCGACGCAGCCAAGATTCTCTCCACTGCGCGATACTGGATCGGTTCCGGCGGAAACACCTTGCCACGCCTGGAGGGTTGGCAGGTAATGCACTCCCTTCCATACAGCGAAGCTATCACCGAAGACGTTTACGGCGACTTGTTCAAAAGTGTCGGTCGCAACGAGGACGGCGTGCAGCGCTACTTCTCCTTCCGGGCGGATCGCCTGGGCAAACATCCTGTGCTGGCGTTTGATTCGACCACGATATCTACCTACTCCGAGAACCAGTCGGAAGCGCGGCGCGGGTTTAACAAGGACGGTGACGGACTGAATACCATCAAGCTTCTGACCTTATATTCTGTCAAGGAGCGCGAGCCTCTGGCCTTCGCCAAGCAGCCCGGTAATGTCCCTGACGTGATATCCATTGAGAACGCCCTGACTCAGCTCAAGTGCTTTAGCCTTGAGAAGCCCTTGATTGTCACCGACAATGGTTACTACAGTCAGGAGAACATGATGAAATTTGCCTTGCGCAACATGAAATTCCTGACTCTGGTCGACCCCAACGTCACCTGGGTTCGCGAAGCAGTGGACGCGCTTCGTGAAACGCTGGGGAGCATGTCCAGCACTTGTCCATTTGATCCCTCCGTTTGCGGTGCTATGACGATGAGAACGCACGAGTTCCGTCAAGTGCGCCAGCGGTCGCGCAACGGCAAGCTGGCAGGTGAAGAAGAGACGTTCGTGCGCCGCCTTTATGTGCATGTCTTCTATTCCCCCGACAACGATACCAGGAAGCAACTTGCCTTTCGTAAGGACTTGCTTGAGTTAAAGGCCCAAGTGGAAGACGGAGTGGCTGAGTTTACGAAATCAGCGCAAAGAAAAATAGACAGGTACCTGGTCTGCTCAAAAAAGGGGCGTGGTGGACAAGTGAAGGTTGGCTTCAACGACAAAGCCACCACCGAAGCAAAGAAATACTTTGGCTATTTCGCACTTGTCAGCAATCAGAGCATGGATACGTTCACAGCACTTGAAGACTATC
>Ga0194060_10000684_pt1 | contig 24604 bp, 25 predicted proteins | sample SepL225m_MetaG_FD_163427 | JGI IMG/M metagenome (GOLD analysis project Ga0194060, IMG submission 163427) | Anoxic zone freshwater microbial communities from boreal shield lake in IISD Experimental Lakes Area, Ontario, Canada - Sep2016-L222-5m | ecosystem: Environmental > Aquatic > Freshwater >... | reverse complement strand
ACCCCTCTGACAGGGCGTTTGCTAGGGATTCGGGATCGGAAGCTGGTAGTCCAAACCCTGGATGACGCTGCTCAGATTTATATCAGGATGGAGGATCTTACCCCTGCGGAGCGTCAGGCACGGCTGTTTTCTCTTGAACTTCCCGAAGTCTATCTGGTGCGGGGTGTGGCGGCCTATAATGAAGGGAAAGCCGAGGAGGCGGGGACGTTGCTGGCCCGCACAGACCCGGCCTTGGGGGCCTTACTAATCGGCCGGTTGCAGGCCGAAGCGGCTGCGGTGGCCGCCACCTCTCAGGCCGCTATCGCTCAAGCCGCTGCCGTGAAGGCCGCGATTGACGCCGCCATGCAGGACGACCCGGCGTTCATAGCCTTTTCCGGCCTGATGAAAATGGCTGGAATTGAGCCGGGACAATATGATTTTAATGTCTGGAAAACGGCCATCGAAAGTCTCCGAATGAGTCCCGAAACAGCCCGGTTGGTGGATCGAAACATGAATGGGTATCTTGTGACCTATGGCAATTCCCCGTTTTCCGAGACGAATGCCGATCTGATTTTGACGTTTCAAAGTCTCTGCGGTCAGGCATTAATGCGAAAATAAGGGGGATAGAGGATTCCCTTTTCGCAAATAATAGCCGTAATGAATTCGGCTGGTGTGACATCGAATGCAGGTGAGTAGGTTTTGACTCCTTCCGGCGCCGTGCGGCGTCCGAATCCCATCGTGATTTCCTCGGGCGCTCTCTCTTCAATCGGAATAGCATCCCCAGTTGTCAGCGAAAGGTCAAATGTGGAACTGGGGGCCAACACATAGAAGGGGATGCCGTGTGCTTTGGCGAGTACGGCGAGACCATAGGTTCCGATTTTGTTGGCGGTGTCTCCATTGGCGGCAATTCGATCGGCTCCAACCATCACCGCATTGATGCCTTTGGTTTTCATAACGTGGGCCGCCATGTTGTCGCAAATCAGGATGACATCCACCCCGGCCCGCATCAGCTCCCAGGCGGTCAACCGTGATCCCTGAAGAAGCGGGCGGGTTTCGTCAGCGTAGACCAGAATGTGCTTCTGCTGCTCAAGAGCCACATAAATGGGGGCGAGGGCTGTGCCATACTCGGCGGTGGCCAGTCCCCCGGCATTGCAATGCGTCAACACGGTATCGCCATGCTTGAGAAGGGTGGCTCCATGTTTTCCGATGGCCCGGCACATGGCGGCATCCTCATCCCGGATCAGGATCGCTTCGCGGATGAGGCGAGCCTTGAAGTCTGAAGGGGCCATTGAATCGGAGGCATGGATCACCGCACGCATCCGATCAAGAGCCCAAAACAGGTTGACGGCTGTCGGGCGTGAGGTCGCTAGATAATCTGCCGCCTGCCGGGCGGTGTCAACCAATTCCGGGGTGGTGGCGGACTGGGCTTGAATGGCTGTGGCGACCCCCATGGCGGCGGCAATCCCGATGGCTGGGGCGCCGCGAACCTGAAGGGTTTTGATGGCCTGCCAGATTTCGTGCACATCCCGGGTGCGAAGATAGACCAGTTCACCCGGGAGGCGGGTTTGATCCACCATCACCACCGTGCCCGGTAGCAGGCTGGATGACGTGTCGGGATTCCAATCAATGGTTCGAAGTGACATAGGGTTCTCCGTCTAATGGCGTATGACAAGAAGCAAGGCAAGATTCACCCCGTTGAATATCCCATGCATAATGATGGGCACCCACAGGGATTGTGAATATAGGTAGGCTAACGAAAACCCGGCCGCCGCCACCAGGAGCGGGATGAGAGATGGAAGGTGAAAATGAATCGAGGCGAAAAGAAGCGAAGACAGAAATATGCCGGCGCCAAGTCCGAATCTTCGTACCGCCAAAGGAAGCAACACTCCCCGGAAAAGACATTCCTCGAAAAAAGGGGCGACGGCTGTGGCGAAGAAAACCATGACGATCCGCATCCACAGGGGATAATCGCCGGACAGCAATAACGCAATTTCCTGAAGGTTGGGTGGGTATCCATTGGCCGCCAGAATTCCTTGGTAAATCATGGAGCTCACGAGTATGAAAGGAATCAAGGTGATGTAAAAGAAAAACCCTTGCTTGAGGATTCGCCGGGTCAAGGCGCTGAGGCCGAACGCCTCAGACCAGCGCCAACCACGAAGCTGAAGGAGCCAGGCAATGCCCCCAATGCCGGCCAAGTCCAGGGTAAGTCCCTGCATGATCAACAGTGTGCCTTCGCGAGGATGCTTGAGGAGCGAGGCAATCGCCCAGGAGGCTCCAATCAGCAGCCCGACCATGCCGATCAAGGCCATCCCTTCCCGCCAAGTCCATGGTCTTGACCGCAGCCATTCGATCCGCACGGGCCAGGCCGCCGGAATTCGTGTGGTTCGTATGATCAGGGTGATAGCGGTCAGCGTCCCCCCCAACAACAATACGGCATAGATCAGCCCCACAATAACGGTCGCCTGCGAAGAGGCGGATTCAATTAAAAGCGAATCGCTGGACATATCCGTCAAGATTTCTGGGGACCTTTGGGAATATCGGCGGGTTCAACGGTTTCGCGGATGACGTAGATCGGTTTCTGCTGCGCTTCATGATAGGTACGGATCTGAAGTTCGGCCAGCAGGCCGATGGATACAAACTGGAATCCGAAAAATATGAGCATGAACGGGGTGATGACCCAGAACGGGCGCTTAATGAGCTCGGAACAGAACTCGGTTCCAAAAAGGGCGCTCGATAGGTTGGCGGCCGCCATGAAGAGAAGCATCATGATGCCAAGGGCGCCGGAAATCATGCCCCATTTCCCGAAAATATGGATCGGGCGGGTACTGTAACGCATCAGGAATTTAACCGTGACCAGATCCAGGATGACGCGGAACGTGCGCCCGATACCGTACTTGGAGGTTCCGAACTGACGGGCATGGTGGCTTACGACAACCTCGGAAATCTGACCTCCTACCCAGCTAGCCAGTGCCGGGATAAAGCGGTGCAGTTCGCCGTAGAGTTGGATATTTTGTACGATTTCACGGCGATAGGCCTTCAGGGTGCACCCGTAATCGTGAAGGTTCACCCCCGTGATCTTGCTGATTAACCCATTGGCGATGATCGAGGGGAGGCGCCGATTGATAAAGGTGTCCTTCCGGTCCCGGCGCCAGCCGCTAACCACATCGAACCCCTTGTCAATCTCCGCCAGCAGTTTGGCGATGTCGGAAGGGTCATTTTGCAGGTCGGCATCAATCGTGATGATGACCTGTCCGCGCGACTCGTTGAAGCCGGCGCTCATGGCCGCCGTCTGGCCGAAGTTGCGCCGGAATTGGATCAGATGGAGGCCGGGATAACGTTTGGAAAGGTCCACCATTTTTGCCCATGAATTATCCTTGCTTCCGTCATCCACCAGTACGATTTCGTACGAGCGGCCGGTGGCCATCAAGGCGTCATGGAGACGGGAAACAAGCAGCTCCACGCTTTCCCCCTCGTTAAATATAGGAACGACCACGGAAATATCTGTCATAGCGTTTCCTCATCCTTTATGAAGGCGGATATGTAGCACAGTTTGGCTTGCATGCCACGGATAAAAAGGAGATCAGCCTAGCCTGAAAGACGGCCCAGGAGTTGCTGGCGGGATCGGGGCGGGGTGCCATCACCGGTCAGACCGAGATAACGCGCAGTCAGAAGTAACAATGGCGGGTAGAGTTGGGCGTTGCGCATCGCTTCATCTTGCGCCAGCACCTCGCCGACGGGGCCGACGCATTGGGTGGCTCCTTTCGCCAAGATAACCGCTTCGTCGGCCCACTCGTAGGCGAAATCCATGTTGTGGGTACTGAGTACGACTGTGGTGCCGTTTTGATGAATCGCGTTCAGCATCTCCATGATCTTCTCCGTCCAGGTAGGATCCAGTCCCGCAGTCGGTTCGTCCAGAATCACTAGTGTCGGTTTCATGGCCAAGATGCCGGCCATCGCGATGATTTTCCGTTCCCCATGACTGAGCTCATGAGCGGGGCGATCGGCAAAATCAGAAATTCCGATCTGGTTCATGGTTTCCATGGCAATCCGACGCGCTGCCTCGTGGGAATGTCCCAGATTCAAGGGGCCGAAGGCGATGTCCTGAATCACCGTGCCGCCAACGATCTGGTCGTCCGGATCCTGAAACACGAGTCCGACCTGTTTTCGCCAAGAAAGGAGGTCAGTCCGAGAATAGCCTGCAAGTTGCCCCTTGATATAAACGGAGCCTGCCGTGGGTTTATAGGTGCCGTTCAAGCACAGGAAAAGCGTGGTCTTGCCTGAACCGTTCGCTCCCAGAACGGCCAGTTTCCGCCCGGCGGTAACGCGCAGGTTCAGACCCCTTAAGGCCACTTTCCCGCAGGGGTAGCGATAGTGAAGATCACGGGCTTCTAGAATACAGTCAGGCATAAGGCCACCTCTTGGTTAGGAATCCGATCCAGGCAATGACAAGGCAGAGAATAAGCACACCGATGATAATCGGCAGGGATGGTTTTCGCTCAAATGGCAGGCAGGGAATCTCGCCATTATAGCAGCGCGCCTCCATGCCGAGTTCGATGCGTCGGGCACGATCCAGTGACCGGATGAACAAGTTGGCCCCGATCAAGCCTGTGGTGCGTATCCGGCTCTTGAAGGTGAGGTTGCCAAGCCGCGCAGCCTGAGCCTGCTGGAGTGTGGACAGGCGTTCGGCAAATACGAATAAGTGCCGGTAGGTCATCATCATCAGATCCACGACTACCGTTGGCACATAAAACTTCCGGAGCAGCGGCATCCAGTCAGCCGTGGGGGTGGTGAGTGAAAAGAAAATCAAACATGAAGCGGCGGCCATAGCGCGCGCCACCAATCGAATGGCTGGGATAACTCCATCGTTTGTTAAGCCGAAGTGAATCAGGCCGGAATGAAAGGACAGGGTAACCAGCAGCGATGAGGCTCCGATTAGGATGAACGCCATGGGAATGGCCATCACTCGTCCATAAAGTGCATAGGGGATACGCGCGCCAAGCAAGGCTACAAGACTGACCATCAGTAGGATTATCAGTAAACCTGAAAGGGGCATGAAGAAGCTCAGCAGGAGCAGGCCTCCGGCGAAAGCCGCCTTTTCCGCCGGATGACGAAGTCGCCACCGGCTGGTGTAGGCATAACAATCCATTAAATGAACCATGCTAGTCTTTCTTTCCCCGTCCCTTGAGATAACCCAGGTAATAGCCGATGGCTCCCGCGCCAATAGCCGCCTGGAGTGAAAAGAGTAGGGTGGCAATCTCGCCGCTGGGCGGATTCCAAAGCGGCTGAACCCATGGCTTGTAATCCGGATGCATACGTTCCACTTCCGCCCGGGCCTTGTCATCTGCACCACCAAAGGACTCCGTGCCAGCCTTGGGTCGATGCAAGACCAACGGCAGGCTTACCAGAAAAACGATGGCGAGAATGATGAGGGTGGTTTTCATGGGTCGAGTCCTTGCGAGGGCAGCACATGAAGTCCCTGCAGTTCTTTAAGATTATAGGACTTCAGTGCATTCATCAGGACGACCGTTACCAATCCCTCGGCCACAGCGATAGGAATCTGGGTCACAGCGAATATGACTAGAAATTTTACGAATGCGCCGATGAATCCGCTTGTGGTATCAGGGAAAGCCAATGCGAGTTGGGCGGAGGTGCACGCCTACGTCATGAGGTCGCCCAGGGTCGTTGCCAGAAAGACAGTCAATGAGAACGACGCGCCGCACCGGCGCAGTCCGTGAAAGAGACCGTACGCCACCCAGGGGCCGACGATGGCCATGGAAAAGGCATTCGCCCCCAGCGTGGTGAGGCCTCCGTGGGCCAGCAACAGGGCCTGAAACAGCAGGACAATGGAACCCAGCACCGCCATGACCGATGGCCCGAACAGGATCGCGCCGAATCCGGTTCCGGTTGGGTGGGAACAACTCCCTGTGACCGATGGCAGTTTCAGGGCCGATAGGACAAAAACGAATGCGCTGGAGGTGCCCAGTAGAGCCCGTGCCGAGGGGGTTTCCCGGACGATGCGTTTGAGTGAGCGAACACCCGCCGCCATAAACGGCAGGGAAACTACCCACCATCCGGCCGCATGGGCAAACGGTAAATACCCTTCCATAATGTGCATCAGACGTATTCCTCAGCCAATTCCAGCATCATCTTGAGAAACCGGGGATGGGACCCCAGCGGCGGCAATGTTTCAATCTTGAGTCCCCGATGTTTGCGGGTCAGGGCCTTTACCTTGTCGGGAATGTCCTTGATAAGATGGGTTCCACTGGACATGAATAACGGCAGAACACGGATGTTTTTGATACCCTCTTTTGCTGCCAGTTCCACGATATCCTCGAGGGATGGTGATGCGAGTTCCATGTGCGCCAGATGTATATTGGACTTGCCGGTTTCTTTCCGCAATTTCCGCAACAAGCTTTGAAACGGCTTGAGCCAACTTGGGCGTTTGCTTCCATGGGTGAGTAGAATCAAGCATGTTTTATTCATAATATTTTCCTATGCATCAGCAGGCAACACGTGAAGGATGGCTTGTATCAGGGTCTCAATTCGATCAAAGGCGTTGGGTGAGGTGACGGGGGCGCGGCCGACGACGATGAAATGACAGGATTCCAATAGGGCCGCCTCGCGCTTGGCCTGGAATCCGCCAGCGTTCCCGCTGTCTTTGGTGACCACGACGCCGATTGAAAAACGCCGGATCAACTCGCGGTTTTCCCCGGTGGTGAAAGGGCCGCGTCCGGTGATGATCTGGTCTTTTGATAGCCCCGCCTCTTCGCAGGCTGCCAGGGATTCGGGATGGGAAAGAACCCGGGCGATGACCGTCAGTCCGGCATTCCTTGCCGGTCGGACATAATCCGCAACGTGACGGGATCCGATCGTCAGGAGAATGGGCTTTCCGAATCCGCAGGCCAGGCGTGCGGCGGCGGCATGGTCGTCCACCGCGAGCACATCCCCGCCACGGGTAAGACAGCCGGCCGGCCGTACGTAGGTAAAATACGGAATGTCCGAACTGCGGGCAACCCGCTCCGCCGTGGCCCGGACTTCGGTGGCGTAGGGATGGGTGACATCAACCAGGGCGGTAATCTTCTCCTGGGAAATCAGGGCGGCCATGGCGGCCTCGTCCATCCGCCCCTGTCGCAGACGGATGGCCGGATGCGTTCCCACCGCCAGTGCAATATCCGTGGCCATTGAGACCAGCACCTGACAGCCCGACTCTGCGAGCGCCTGGGCCACACTGGCCGTTTCGGTTGTGCCTCCCAAAAGAAGAATCACAGTTTGTATCCTCTGGGGGTTACGAACCACCCATTCAAGTTTCGGGAGGTGCGATTCCCGATCAGGACGATTGTACGCATATCAATGTCATGCTCCAGTAAGTGACCCAAGTCCGTGAGAATGACCTTCTCATCGGCCGCGCCAAGCGCGGTGGCGATTCCGGCTGGCGTAGTTTCGGGGCGATGTTTCCCGAAAATCGCCACGGCTTCTTCGAGCTGTGAAATGCGTCGCATGCTTCGCGGGTTGTAGAGGGCCGTGACCAGATCGGCGGCGGCCACCGCCTCTAGACGGACCCGGATGGTCTCCCAGGGTACCAGCAGATCGCTCAGACTGATGCAGGCGTAATCGAGCGTCAGCGGGGCGCCCAACCGCGCGGCGGCGAGTTGTGCCGCCGAGACGCCCGGGATGATTTTAACCGGTACGGGCTGGGGTTCACTGGCCAGCATTTCAAGGACAAGCCCCGCCATGCCGTAGATGCCGGGATCACCCGACGAGATCAGTGATACCACTGCGCCCTGACGGGCTCGATCAATGGCCAGCCTGCAACGCTGTTTCTCTTCCCTCATGCCGGTGGAACAGACTTCCTTGCCGGCTACCAAGTCGTTCAGATAGTCCACGTATAGTTTATAGCCGACAATAAGGCTGCTGGCCCGGATGGCCTCCTCGGCCTCCGGGGTGCGGTCAATCGGGTTGCCCGAACCGATTCCGATTATAAACAGTTTTCCAGGGCAATGGCCACCGTCACGTGACGGATGATGGTTTTGTTTAGTATTAATCGTGTCCTCCTTCCCGCCAGTAAGGCGGCGGGCTCTGCCACCGCCGGGAGTCCGACCTTCCGGGCCGCCAGCGGTGTGTGCTTGAATTGTTTCGCTGTCGACCGGATTTCCTCCGATGCAACCAGACGAAGTCCTATTCCCAAAAGTTCAGCGGCCTCCAGCAGGCCTTCTTCGTTGTGTTTGATATCCGCCGTGGCCAGTAACCGGACGCGACGGATATCGGCTTTCACTTCCTTCAGTGCTGACCGGATTGCCGCGATGATGTCGCCCGCCGCCGCACCGCGCCGGCAACCGATTCCGATGATCAAATCTTTTTCGGCATCGGTGGTCGTGGTAATCACCGGCTCTGCCGCCAGGATATTGCCCACCTGGAGCGCCAGCCTGTTGGCGCCCCCTTCATGGCCGCTGAGCAGGCTGATCGCATAGCGGGCGCCTACATCCAGCACCACGACCGCAGGATCCACGAGCTTTCCCTTGAGCAGTCCCTCGATCGATCGAACCACCACACCGGTGGGCAGGATGTAGACAAGATTTTTATAGCGATGAAAGATCCGGCGGGTCAGAGTCTGGACGGTGCTGAATCTCCGCCCACCGTAGCGCACCGGTACGATATTATGCACATAAAGATCGGCCCCGCCGAGCGCTTTCACCAGGCGGATGGCTTTTTGGGCGCCGGTTTCAGAGAGGGTGATGACTGCGGTCGGGTTCACGGGGTTTTGGCCTTCCGGTATTCATGCGAGAACGAAGCGTCGTACAACTTCGACGCCGGGATATCTCTGGTCAGCGTCCGCCCGACAATGATCATGGCCGTCTTGCTGATATGGGCGGCTTCCACTTGTCCGGCGATGTCGGCGAGGGTTCCTCTTAGAATCACCTGATCCGGCCAGGAGGCATGGAACACAACTCCTATCGGGCAATCGTTGCCGTAGTGTTTGGCCAGTTTGGCGGCCATGCTGCCCATGTTGCCAACCGATAGGAACAGGCAGAGCGTGGAGCGCGATTCTGCAAGTTTCTCCAACTCCTGTTCAGGGGGGACCGGCGTACGACCCGAGGAGCGCGTCAGAATGATGGTCTGTGCCACCTCGGGCGCCGTAAGTTCGGTTTTCAACGCCGCTGCGGCCGCTTGGAATGAACTGACACCGGGCACCACCTCGTAGGCGATGCCTAATTTGTCCAATTCGTTCATCTGTTCGCGGATCGCGCCGTAGATGGAGGGGTCGCCGGTGTGAAGCCTGATGACGTCCATATCCCTGTCCAGGGCCGATCGGCATACCGCCACCACTTCCTCCAACGTCATGCCCGCCGAATCATGGGTTTCCGCACCGGAGGGGATCAGGGCCAGAACGTCAGGACTGACCAGGGAGCCGGCGTAAACACAGCACCGGCATGACGACAACAGCGTGGCCGCCTTCACGGTCAACAGATCCGGGTCACCGGGCCCGGCACCAACAAAGATCACTTTCATGAAGGGTTTCTTCCCGAGGCGTGAACCAGGATGAGTGAAAGATACCCGGTTCGTTCCTCCTTCAAATTCAATTTCCTCAGGTCAGTTTCCACCCGCTGGCCGTCCTGTCCGGCGCGGGCCACAAAGACAGCGCGATCGATTAGCGCAGTTTCTTCCAGAATCCCCACGATGTCCGCCAGGCGTTCCCCGATCTTCATCAGGATAACCGTGCCGCCTTTCCGGAGAGCTTCCCGCACGGGTTCCAGATCATCCGCTGTCGGGACCACGGTGATCAGTTCTTTTTTTTCGCCGAGCGGGAAACTGGTGAGGGCGGCGGCGGCACAGAAGGAGGTGATGCCCGGGATCGTGATCGCATTCAATTCCGGCAGGCGCTGGCGAAGGGCGCGAAGGAGATAGATGTAGGTGGAGTAAACCAGGGGATCGCCCAGCGTCAGAAAGCAGGCATCTTCGCCGGTCAACAGCACGGCGGCCACTGCCTCCGCAGATTCAACCCAGCGCCGCGACAGTTCATCCTCGTTGTGGGTCATGGGAAAGACCAGTTCATGAACCAGCGCGTCAGGGGCGAGATAATTCCGGGCAATGGCGAGCGCCACGCTGTCGGAGGCAATGCGCGCCTTGGGGACAAACACATGGCGGCTTTGCTTGAGCAGGTTGGCACCCTTGACGGTAATAAGTTCCGAATCACCGGGACCCACCCCGATTCCGTAAAATGTTCCCAGTTTCATGTTTCCCTCTTTTCTATCCACAGGACAATGCAGCGGCTTGGCATCCTGAACGTCTTCAAGGTGGCCGGGGTCACCGTGCGCACCCGTTCTTCGGGGAGCGTCAGGTTTTCACAAATCACGATGCGATAGCGGTTCCCCAACGTTGCGGCGATGTCATTCAGCCAGCGCCGGCACTTGGGGTGGCCGGCCAGAACGGCCAGCTTGGGGATGCCGGCCAGACTGGCCGCAGGCACCGGGGGATTGCCCCCGTGCGCGTTGATGATCCGGGCGTCGAGCCAGTCGGTTCCCGCCCGCGCGAACGCCGTCTGGATGGAACTGATCCCCGGAATGATCCGGCATGACGCGCGACCGAAGCGGCCGACCACGGGCTTGGCCAGGCTGCACAGCCCGGGATCGCCGGTGACGAGTACCGCGATCCGCTTCCCGTGATGGGACTCCATCTGGTCAAGCACCGGGGCCACATGGGCGCCAACAGGAATCCGAGTTGCCGGACTCTCCGGAAAGGATTCCAGCAGCCGGTGAGCCCCGACCAGCACATCGGCCTGCTGGATGGCGGCATGAGCGGCAGGGGTCATATAATCGAGCCCGCCCGGTCCGCAGCCGACGATGGTAATCCGGTGTTTTTTCATAGCCATGGCGACAGCTCTCCTCCCGTGCCGAGTTTTTCCCCATTCATCGAAACGAGCATGACGGCAATGGTCTTCCCTGTCCGGGTCCCGACCGCCGCTTGAATATCGGACGCCAACCGGTCGGCGAGTGCCTTCCGCCGGGGCTCGGGTAGAGCCAGAAAAAGGCCTTCGGCCGTCGTGACCTCGGTCGAGGTCTGAATGCCCAGCGTCGCCGCCAACCGGCTTATGAAGGGCAGAACCGTGGGGGATTGGGCCGAATGGGTTTCCCAATGGCCTTCCGCGAGCTTGGCCAATTTTCCGGGGTGTCCCACCAGCAGCAGGCATGGCCAGATTTTTTGAGCGGCCGCCTGTTCCAGCATGAACCCCCACTCATTACTAACCTCGATGACCTGTTCCGGTGTAACCTTGAAATGGGCGAGGGCGGCACGCTGTCCAATATGTCCGGGGACCAGGACTGGAGCCGTCACCCCGCTGGCAAGAGCCACATTCAGGGTGCAAACCAGGGCGTCGCGCAAGGCCGGTGCGCTGAAGGGCCGGACCTGGCCGGACGTTCCAAGAATGGAAAGCCCATCCACGACGCCCAGGCGCGGGTTGAATGTCCGGGCGGCCAGCTCGCGGCCACCGGGAATGGATAGGGTGACATTCAGGCCGTCGGGTGTTACTTCCCTCAATGCTGCGCAGATCATTCTGCGTGGGCCGGGATTAATGGCCGGTTGGCCGGGCGGAATTTGGAGACCGGGTTTGGTGACGGTGCCCACACCCTCGCCGGCGCAAAAGAGTATTTCTCCGGAATCGTTCCGGGCCACAGTGGCGACGATCAATACCCCGTCGGTAACGTCAGGGTCATCGCCTGCATCCTTTTTAACGGCGGCGGATGCGGTGACATTGTCCCTAGCCAAGTCTCCTGCCGCTTCGTGCGGCAGGAACGGACGCTTGGAGGCAAACGCTTGCGCTGTCTGCCAATCTTGTTCACCTGCGACACAAGGGCGCGGGGGGCTGGCGATGGCGAACGTTGCTCGGGATCCATCAGGAAACGGGATGTCCACGGAGGTGACTAGCCGATTCTCGATTAGGGCAATGGCCGCCGCCTTGGCCGCAGCAGCGGCACAAGCTCCCGTGGTATATCCTGACCGCAGGGCCGTCATTCACCAGTCTCCAGTGTCCATCCGGCGACGGTGCAGAGGGCGTGAATGATGCTGACTGCCAGGGTGCTGCCACCGCGTCGGCCGGTCATGACGATGTACGGCACAGGTAGGGATAAAAGTTCGGTTTTGCTTTCCTCCACATGAACGAACCCGACGGGCAACCCGATCACGAGGGCTGGCCGGAGTTCGCCTTCCGTGATCATGCGGTTGATTTCCAGGAGCGCCACGGGGGCATTTCCAAAGACGGCGATGCCGCCATCCAGCGTTCCGCGGGCCTTGCGTACGGCAAAGTAGGAGCGGGGCAGGCCGGTTCGGGTCGATTCCGCAGCGACGTCGGGCGCCGCCACGTTACAGATGATCCGCTCGGAGGTGTAGGCCGGGTTCACGCTGCGCAGGCGGGCCAGGGACAGACCGCCCCGGATCATATTGGAGTCCACGTAGAGTGGGGCGCCTTCACGCAGGGCAGCCACTCCGGCCCGGATGGCGTGGGGTGAAAACCGGACAAGCGGGGCGATGCTGGTATCGCCGCAGGTGTGTATCATGCGGCGGATGACTTCCCACTGGTCGCGCGGAACTTTGGGCTGGCCCATTTCGGCGTCGATGATCTCGAACGACCTTTTTTCGATTTCGGTGCCGGACATGGGCTTCGCCAGAAAGTTATGGATCAGGGATTTATTCATGAAGGTTGGCCTTTTCGTGCAAAGTTGAGGAAGGTTTGGACGGCATTGGAATGGGCCGCGAAATGGAGATGGATATAACCTGCGAGCACCCGGCCTTGTTGAAACCCGGCCATAACCGGCTTCGGTTCCCGGCGATAGTGAACCTGATAGGCGGGTTTCCCATCGGCTTCCGGTGAGGCTCCTACAATTTCAGAATAGTGAAATTCATGGCCGCGCAGCCGGGAGCCGCCAGGCCCCCACATCGTGTCGCCATTCAAGGTGACTTCTGTATAACCCAGCGATTGCCGCTTGGCGCACATGCGGGTTCGGAACGGGAGCAGTCCGGCCATCAGGTGGATCATACCGTCGAGCGTCTCGATGCTTTGCGACAGGAGCATGAGCCCGCCGCACTCGGCGTAAATGGTGCCGCCTGCGATGGCGAACTGCCGGAGGGAGTCCATCATGCCGACATTGCGTGCGAGGTCTCCCGCATACTCCTCGGGGTATCCGCCTCCCAGATACAAGGCGTTCAGGGAGTCGGGAAGCCGGTTGTCCTTGATGGGCGAAAAACGAACCAACCGCGCACCCTGTGCCTCCAGGCATTCCAGGTTATCCGGATAGTAGAAGTGGAAGGCCGCATCGGAAGCGATTCCTATGGTAACAGGGCGGCGCTCATCAGGGCTTTTGTCACCCGTGACACAAGGCCGCGGGGGTCTAAGGGCGGGAGCGGCATGTGCCAGTTTGAGGACGGCCTCAATGTCGACGTGTTTCTCGAGGGCATCGGCGAGGGAGTCCAGCAGGGTGGGGGACAGGGTTGCCGCATCGGCTGTAACCAGTCCGAGATGACGACTCGGCAACGAAGGAAGCGCGTTGGCGGGGATACACCCAAGCAGGGGCGGGAGCTTGGTCGACGTTACGGTTTCGGACAGCCAGTCGGCATGTCGGGCGGAGCCCACCCGGTTGGCGATCACGCCGGCAATGTGAAGGCCCGGCTCAAAGGTATCAAACCCCTTGATAACGGCGCCGACGCTGCGGGCCGCGCCCTTGGCATTAACAACCAGCAGAACAGGGGCTTGCAGCCATTGGGCGATTTCTGCCGTACTGCCGGAGGAGGTGTCCGGCGAGTCGCCATCAAACAACCCCATCACGCCTTCGATGACCGCGATATCCGCCCGTGCCGTCACGCGCTGGAATAGCTGCTCAACGTACTCCTTGCCGCACATCCAGGAATCAAGGTTGTAGCAGGGGCTGCCGGAGGCCAGCGTCAGGTGGGTGGGATCCAGGAAATCGGGACCGACCTTGAATGTCTGCACGCGCAGCCCACGTCGGGCCAGGGCGCGTACCAACGCCAGCGACAGTGACGTTTTGCCGACGCCACTGCCGGTTCCGGCGATGATGATGCGCGGGATGCCCATGTTAACACTCCACCCCTTTTTCGGCAGGCCGCCCAGTTTCGAATCCGTGCTTGAGGCATATCATTTCGGTCACCGTATCCGCCAACTTGATCAGGGATTGTTGGGCGCCACGGCCCGTCAGCACAATGATCTTATCGGCGGGAGAGCCTTTGAGCATGGCCACGACCGCCTTTTGCGTGATCAACTTTTTAGCGAGCGCGTTGCAGATCTCATCCAGGATAACGACTTTGTAGCGGCGTGATTTTACGACCGCCTGTGCCTTCTGGAGCGCGGCCTCGGCGGCGCGCCGGTGGGCGGGGAAGGCGGGATGTGTGGCGGGCGGAACGAATCCCCGTCCCATTTGGCGCAGCGTGACATATGGCAAAAGGCTTAGCGCCGCGAGTTCGCCGGTGGAGGCATCGTGCTTGATGAACTGGAGGACATAGGTGGGCATGCGATGGCCGACGGCACGCAGGACGATACCCAGGGCGGCTGTCGTTTTGCCTTTGCCATCGCCGGTAAATAAAAGGATTCGTGCTTTTTTTTTCATCTTCAGAAAAACAAAAAGGCATCCCGCCGCCCTTATGGGCTGCGGGATGCCGATATTTCATCCCCAAAACGAGTGATCATACCCCAACCCCACTCCACGAGGGCCAACTGATGACTCAATATGCGGGTCGGTATTCTGGTTTCCGGATCATCCTACTAATCGCGCCTTCCCATCTTTCGACAGTGGCCTGAACGATGTTTGTCCCCGGTTACAGCGGCGGGACCACGACGGATTCACACCGTCTTCCCGACAACCGCATTTCAACTATGTTTGAAATAATAGGTCAGATGGCGAAAAAGCACAAGTTTTCACTTCTCGCTCTAAATCTTCGGGCGTATGCAACCGCGTAGCGCCGGGACTGCGGCCCGGCGCCGAGGGCGGGAGGCAGAAAGGAACCGCGTCATAGTCGGAGCTCTACCCGGACAGTCGCTTGAACTGGATCGCATAAGCGCTTAATTTTCAGAGGGGCGGTCAACAAAATCCTGGGCGAGTGCAAGGGGCTGTGAGTGTTTATCTGTTGTTGACCTGCGTATATATCCTGATCACGTCGGCCGATGGATCGAGCACCAGAATTCTTCCCATGGTGTCTACGGCAAGGTCCAAGCCTACGGCTTTGTCAGGCCAATCTTCCTGACCCGAAATGACGCCTTTCAAGTGTCCCTGGGCATCGTAGTGCTTAACCCTGACAATATGTTTCTCACTGGTGATGAATTCACCGTTGGGCGTGATTGCCAGATTAGATGGGTTACAGCACCCGCAAAAGCCCGTGGCGTCCATGGAATAAGTTCCCCACATGTCGAGAAACTTTCCCTCTGCGGTGAAATGTTCCAACCGGTGCATGCCGGGGTTGGCTACCCAGAGAGATTCATCCGCCGCCACCGCTACATCAAAGAACGCGCTGGGAACCACAAACCCCTCCTTGCGTTGGTCAAGATCCTTTTGCCCTACTCGGCCCGCCGGTTCGCCCGTCAGAGTAAAGCGCCAGACAATCCGGTTGGCGCAGTCGGCTATGAACACATAATGGGACGAGACGGCGAGGGAGGTCATCATGGTTTTCGGGTCGGGACTTTTCCAGACCGCTTTCCGGATTCCATCCTGACCAAAGACCTCAACATGATCGTTCAGCCCGACCAGAATATCCCCCTGCGCTGTCACCGCCAGGCAGCGCACGGGTTCGGTGACCGCACTGCCCGCCAGATGAACCCCATTTTCATCAAGGACTTCAATTCCGGCCATGGCTCCGGCAATAATCCGGTTGGAGCGATCCACGGCCAGCGCGGTCAAATTTGACAGGGACGGCTTGATCCATTGAACGTGGGCACGGAGCAGTAGATTGGAATCGGTTTTTTTGATGGCGGTGAGATCATACTGGCAGTCTTTTGTGGATAACTTGCAATTCTGGCATGGTTTAGTATGCCAGAAAATAACTCCAAGTATTACCAGGACGACTGTCAATACAAGTAATGCGCCTGCCTTCATGATTTGCTCACATCCAGAACCACAAGATCCCCTTTGTCATTCCGGCAGAAAATCATGCCGCGACACAGAACCGGCACTGTCCAGCAGGTTTTCTCCAGAATTTTTCCGGCTGACGCAACCAGCTCAAACGAGGTGGGTGATGCTTTAGCAACAAATAACTCCCCTTTTTCGTTGAGAACAACCAGTCGATCCCCATCCGCTGTGAGCGAGCCAAACCCCAGATTATGAGCCCATTTTTCGACCCCGGTGGCAAAATCAATACACTTCAGCGATCCATTCCCCGCATTCCCGTCAATGCCGTATAGATGCCCATTGATCAGGACGCAACTGCTGAAGTGATTCCTCATAATCTTGCTGTTCCAGATAATTTTGGGTTCGGCGCCGGTGATGTCGAGCACCGTGGCGCCCTTGTCATACCCTGAAGAAATGAAAATTTTCCCATCATGGGGGATGGGGTCGGCCGCATTGACGTCATAGCTTGTGCTCCAGGCGCTGGACCATAATTTCTTTCCTGTATTGAGTTCTACGCCGTACAGGGCTTTCTCGCCGAAGACCGCCAGGCATTCCGTGGTCCCGACGGTGTATACAACAGGCGCCGCGTAACCGCCGATCCCGGCTGGGCTCGCCCAGATCGTCTCGCCGGTCATCCGGTTCAAGACGATCCCATATTCACAGGCGTTCAACAGGAGTTTGTCACCCTTGATTACCGGGGACGCGGATAGGCCCCACTTGGGATTGCCGGCTTTATACACTGCGATCAGGTTCTTCTGCCATTGAACCGCCCCCGTGTCGGCATTCAGGCAGAATAACTGTCCTTCCCGGCCTAGTGTATAAACCAGTTTTCCGTCGGTGGCGGGTGTGGCCCGTGGCCCCGGATAGCCACCCCCGGAGCAGGGGTAGGAATACTGCCAGAGTGGAGCACCATCTTTAAGGTTCAAGGCAAATACGGTGTCCTTGTTATCTTTATTTCCCATGGTGAAGACCTTGTTGCCCGATATCGCCACGCCGGCATATCCGGCACCGACATTAGTCTTCCAGGCAAGTTTACCCCCGCCGGTCAGGGCTTGAGGATTCCATGGGGTGTCTGTTGAGATTCCATCCTGATTAGAACCTCGAAACTGCGGCCAATCCTTTTGAACTGCAGCCAGGCCTTGGTTTGCTAATACGAAGAGGCTTAATGATATTCCGACGATGCTTGCAGGCATTATTTTCTGAGTTTTCATATTTCTTCTCGTTTCTCTTGCAGGTTCTGGCTTCTCATTGCTGTATACGTGTTTCCACCGACTGCCTGGATAGAGCCGCGACAATGCCGCAGTCGCACCTGATCGCAGAGGCGCCCTTTCCACGCACTATCCTTTATTTCGGTTTGATTTTGAAGCACTATTAGACTAAGTGATTGCCCCCATGAAATTCAAAAAGAATATTCCGAGGAATTCTGGGCTTGTTTTGATGGCGGCAGGCTTATTGTCAGGGGCTATTCCAGGCGCCGGTGCGCAGACATCGGAGGTTCAAACCGTCGTTGTAACGGCGCGTAAATGGGTCGAGCCTCTCCAGTCTGTGCCGGGCGCTGTGACCATTCAGTCTGCTGAGGGCATAAAGTCTGCAGGGGTAAAAGATTTGCGTGATGCTGCCCGTTATGTTCCCAATCTGACCCTTGGCGATTTTACCGTTCGCCGCCTGACGTTTCCCTATCTGCGGGGAATCGGATCGGGCCGGAACTCAGCGGCTGTGACCACGATTCTTGACGGCGTGCCCCAACTCTCTTATGCCACAGCCAACCAGGAATTTCTCGACGTGGAGAGGATTGAATTCCTGCGCGGTCCGCAGGGCTCCCTCTACGGACGGAATACCCTCGGCGGAGCGATTAATATTGTGCCGCATCTGCCTACCCGCGAGCCTCTGACATCGGTCAGTCTTGCGGGCGGTGATCATGCGCTGTTGGATGCCCGTGTGTCGACCGAGGGGCCTGTTGGCCCGGTTAACACGGCCGGCAGTCTCAGTGCGGGGTATTCCACGCGTGACGGGTTTACGAAGAATGACATCACCGGAAACCGGCTCGATAGTCGTGAGTCGTTTTTTGGTCGTGCCCAGGTGTTGTGGCCGGAAGAGGGGGCGTGGAGCTATCGCTTGAGCGTCACGGGTGAAGCGGATCGCGACGGCGATTATGCGCTTGGCGACCTGGCCTCCCTTCGGGCCCGTCCTTACCACGTCGCCCATGATTATGAGGGCCGTTCCGAGCGTGATCTTTCCCAGCCGGTGTTCACCGCCACGCGACAGGGTGGGGAGGTGGACCTCACCTCCATTACCGCTTTTCAATGGTGGCGTTCCCATGACCGGACTGATCTCGATGCCACCCCCGCGGATCTCATCCGCCGTGACAACGAGGAAAATCAGCAGGCGTGGATTCAGGACGTGCGACTGGCGTCAGCCGATGCGGCCCCGGTCAAGCTGGGGGACGGGCTTGCCTTGCGCTGGCTGCTGGGCACGATGGCTTATCATTCCGCTTATCAGCAGCGCGCTTTCAATGACTACCGGCCCGGTGCGGTGGCCATGCTCGGGCTTCCATTGGCCTATCAACAGCACGACGACGCCGATCTGAATGATACCGGGGTAAGCCTCTATGGCCAAGGCGTTCTGACGGTCGATGAGCGCCTTGAGTTGGGGCTTAGCCTCCGCGATGACTACGAGCACCGTTCGGCTGACCTGCGGCAATACGCCAACCCGGCATTCATGCCGGGGGCAGGGGCTGACGCCGAACAGGATTATAATCAGTTCAGCCCGCGCGCTTCGCTTGGCTATCGTCTTACGTCTGAAGTTCTGCCTTATGTTCAGGTCTCCAAAGGGTATAAGGCCGGGGGATTCAATGCCCTGGCCATACCCGGTCATGCCGATTACAATGAGGAAACGAGTTTAACCTATGAAACCGGTCTTAAAACGGCGTGGATGAAGCATCGCGTGGTGGCGAATGCCGTTCTGTTCCGGACGGAGTGGGACGACCTGCAATTGGATGTTCCGGCTGGCGCGCCGGGGGTGTTCTATATTGACAATGCCGGCAAAGCCCGGAGTGAGGGCGGGGAATTGGAATTGAGCGTCCAGCCGCTGGCCGGGTTGACGCTGTTTGGCGGGGTGGGCTTACTGACGTCGGAATTCCGGGCGGACAGCATGTCCGGAGGAATGGATGTCAGTGGAAACGAACTCCCGTTTGCGCCCCACATGACTTGGAATGCCGGTGCGGACTATTCGCAGACCCTCACCGCTCACTACATCGGCTTTATCCGGTTGGAAGGCGTGGGGACAGGGCGTTATTATTATGATGCCAGTAACGTCGAATCCCAGGACAGTTATACGCTGATCAATGCGCGCATAGGTGTGGGAACCCGCCTCTGGCGTGTGGAGACGTGGGTCAATAATCTCTTTGACCAGGACATCGTGCCGATTGCCTTCCCGTATGCGTTGGCTCCGTCAGGCTATGTGGGCGAGAATGGATCCCCCCGCACCATGGGACTCTCCCTCAGCCGCACCTTTTGATGTCTGCAGTTTGTAATTTGTTGAGTACAAATTTTATGATTGAAGGCATCCCGATGGAGTTTGTCCTGTTTGCGCTGGTGTTAATCGGTGTGGCGGTATTTCATCGAAGGACGTTTGAGGTGGCCGTTGCGGGCGCGGTAATCATCACGGGTTATCGATGGCTCATCACGCCCTTCAACCCGGTGGCGCAGTTGCAGGCGGAATGGCCGATGCTGCTCAATTTGTTTGGTCTCCTCATGGGGTTTGCGCTGTTAGCCCGGCATTTTGCGGAATCGCATGTGCCGGCCGCACTGTCCCGGTGGCTTCCGGCAGGGTGGTTGGGCGGACTGGCGCTGCTGACCTTCGTCTTCGTCATCTCTTCGTTTTTGGACAATATTGCGGCGGCCATGATTGGCGGCACCGTCGCCATGGTGGTATTTCGCGGGCATGTCCATGTTGGCTTTCTGGCTGCCATCGTGGCCGCCAGTAATGCGGGCGGCGCCGGCAGCGTTCTGGGGGATACGACCACCACCATGATGTGGATCGGCGGGGTTTCCCCCGGTGATGTCGTTCACGCCTATGTCGGCGCCGGGGTGGCCTTTCTTGCCTGTGCGCTGGTGGCCGCCCGTCAGCAGAATCGTCATCACCCGATACGGCGCGGCGATGAGGGTCAGTGCGTTGATAAGGGCAGACTGCTGATCGTGGCGGGAATTCTCGCCGGGGCGATCCTCACCAACCGGGTGTTCGGAGTCCCCGCCATGGGCGTCTGGTTGGCGATTCTCGTGGGCGCCCTGTTTCGCAAGACCCACTGGCATGAGTTACGTCGGTCGCTCAAGGGAAGTCTGTTTCTGGTGGCGTTGGTGTGGTGCGCGGCGCTCATGCCGGTCAAATCCCTGCCTCAGGCGGGCGTGCCGGGCGTTTTCATTCTGGGATTCATCTCGGCGGTGTTTGACAACATTCCTCTCACAAAACTGATGCTCGACCAAGGCGGATACGACTGGGGTTTTGTCGCCTATGCGGTCGGCTATGGCGGGTCGATGCTCTGGTTCGGGTCGTCGGCCGGTGTGGCGCTGACCAATCTGTTCCCCCAAGGCAGATCGTCCTGGAGTTGGGTGAGGGACGGTTGGCACGTTACGGCCAGTTATGTGTTGGGCTTTGCGGCGATGCTGGCGCTCTTGGGGTGGCATGCTAATTAGGGCTCGACAGGGTCGAGCCAGCGACGTAATTATCACGATATAGGAGAAAAGGAGTTATCAATGGATAAGTATTCAATCGGTGTGGATTACGGGACCAATTCGGTACGCGCTTTAGTGGTGAATGTACTCACGGGCGAGGAAGTGGGCGCTTGTGTGTGGGACTATCGGCATGGCCGGCAGGGCATTGTGCTGGATAGCCGGAACCCTAATCTGGCTCGCCAGCATCCGCAGGATTATCTGGATGGTTTGGAGGCCTCCGTGCGAGGCGCGCTGAAACAGGCGGCCCAAACACGTGGCTTTTCGTCTAAGAATGTTATTGGGGTAGGCGTGGATACCACCGGGAGCACTCCCATGCCCGTGGATGCCAGCGGGATTCCGTTGGCCTTGACGAAACGTTTTGCGAGGAATCCCGCCGCCATGGCGTGGTTGTGGAAGGATCACACGAGTCATGGCGAGGCGGCTGAAATCACAGCCTTGGCGAAGACAACCAAACCCGAATATCTTGCGAAATGCGGGGGCGTTTATTCGTCCGAGTGGTTCTGGTCGAAACTGCTGCATTGCCGGCGGACGGCGCCGGCAGTTTTTGATGCGGCGTACACCTGGGTGGAACTGTCGGATTGGATCCCGGCGGTGCTTTCGGCCACGACTGATCCCCGTATTCTCAAGAGAGGCATTTGTGCCGCCGGGCATAAGGCGATGTTTAATCCCGCATGGGGCGGCTATCCCGACGTTGCGTTCCTGAAGCGGTTGGATCCGGGGCTGGCGCGTGTCCGGACCACATTACCCGGTCGGGCCTATCATGTCGGTGATTCCGTTGGAGGGTTGGCGGACGAATGGGCCGATCGCCTGGGCTTGCCGACGGGCATTCCCATTGCTGTGGGAGCGTTTGATGCCCATTTGGGTGCGATTGGTGCGGGAATCATGCCGGGTGCATTGGTGAATATTATCGGTACGTCGTCCTGTGATATTGCCGTGGCACCGATGAAACGTAAACTCAAGGATATCCCGGGTTTGTGCGGGATTGTTCCTGAATCGGTTTTGCCGGGTTATTACGGGTTGGAGGCGGGGCAGTCGGCAGTGGGCGATATCTTTAACTGGTTCGTTACGGTCCTTCAACCGGGGAATGGTGCCACTCATGTTGAATTGACGCGGAAGGCGGAGATGCTGGCACCCGGCCAAAGCGGGCTGCTGGCGCTGGATTGGCATAATGGCAATCGGACGGTCCTGGTGGATCAACGCCTGACGGGGATGATTATGGGGCTCACGCTGCATTCCACACCCGCTGAAATTTACCGGGCTTTGGTCGAGGCCACGGCGTTTGGCGCACGGGTCATTGTGGAACGCTTCGAGGCCTATGATGTGGAGATAAACCGGGTGATCATGTGTGGCGGCATTTCGCAAAAAAGTCCCATGATCATGCAGATTTACGCGGATGTGCTCAACCGCCCCATCGAAATTTCATCGAGCACGCAGACCTGTGCGCTGGGAGCCGCCATGGCCGGCGCGGTGGTGGCAGGGGCCCGGGCAGGGGGGCATGCCTCCTTTGGTCAGGCCTCAAAAGCCATGACCGGGATGTTGCCTAAACGGTTCCGTCCCGACCGGCGGCGTGCGGCTGTCTATGAGCGGCTGTATGGCTTGTACAAATGCATGCACGATACGCTCGGGACCAAAACTCAGGGTGAGAATCCGCAGCACGTAATGAAGGCCCTTCTGGAAATTCGGGATAGGGTCGGGGGCCATTCTTTGTAACGGGACGAACACAGGGTGCGCTGCTGGCGGTTCGGCAGAGAGGGGTCGTTATGACCCGAAAAGCATTCATTTCCACATGCCCAGGAAGATGCATCGTAGCCAGGTTACGCGCCGGAGCACAAAGAACGATAGGCAGAGCGATCCAGTCAACCCGATGACAAAGGCGATGGGTACGAACTGGGGCCCCACGAGCCCTTCGGGTTGAGACGTGAATAACTGGTGGCTTACATAAATATCCATACTGGCTGCACCAACAAACGTTAACCATAGCGGAATCGCTATCGGCGACCAGCGTACCCATACAGAGAACATCGAAGTTAGGGCGATTACGCCTGCCCCTGCAATGACATACCTGAGCAGTAAGCCCAGCCAGGATCCGCCCGACAGCCCCCAGCCAGTCAATAGCGTTTCAATCGGCATCGGGTTTCCGCAGCTAAAAAACGGAACCAGAAGAGCCCACAGGGTAATGGAAAGGATTGCGATCGGTAGCTGCGGGCAGAGGCGGATCTGTTTTGCGTGCTTGGCGTACAAGTACCCAGCGACAAAGAAGGGGTACAACCACCTCAGCAGGGGCAAGCCGCCAGGTTGATAATTCGCGACATATAACAGGAGGGCGCTGCCAAGCAATGCGGAATCACGAAACCGACATGGAAGATGAGTCACTATGCCGGCAACCACGAAGCAAAGGAATAGCACCCAAAGAAACCAGAGTCCATTGTCAGGCGAGACGAGCAGTTGAAAGTACCAATCCAATGGATTCGAAAGTTGGCCGACGTGCAACGCGGACATGAGGTAGGTTATGAAGTGCCATGCAAGAAAGGGAATCACGAGATGTGCCGCTTTATTTCTGGCCAGGGTGGGGAGCCGTGCCTCAATCCGGCCGAACGCCAGATACCCGCTCACGGCGATGAATAAGGGCATGTGAAAAGAGTAGATCGCCTTGAAAATGATATTCGAATTGAACTTTGTCAAATGGTGCTGAAGAGAATGGCCAAGGACAACGAGCAGAATAGCGACTCCTCGTATGCCGTCGATCACGGGGTCACGCTGCGGTATCTGACGCTCGGTAGTGGGAATGCCATCACTCATGTGCATATGCTTTCATAGCCTTTAAGGCCTGAATAGTTTGACGATAAAAAGCTATCACGATTGCAGACTGTAATGAAGCAAAACCTTCAAATCCGGAGTTGGATTGCCAGGAAGAATATGTTACTTTTATGAGTTACATGCTCGAAGATTATCGGTAGCAAGGAATAAACAAGAATGCGTATGAACCGGTCGCTATTCAGCTGTGTCCTGGCTCTGAGCCTGGGCTTGGCCGCTCGCGGAGCCGACTACTATGTGGACGGCGCGGCGGCGTCGGGCGGCGACGGGTCCGCCTCGGCCCCCTATACCACCATCCAGCAGGCGGCGGATGTGGCGCAGGCGGGAGATACCGTCTTCATCAAGCCCGGCACGTACCCTGAATCGGTCAAACCGCAGCACTCGGGCACGGAAGGGAACCCGATCACCTTCCGGAATTGTCCTGGCGAGAAGAGGCCCACGATCTGCGGCGGCGACCGCGTGACGGGGCCGTGGACGAAGGAAGGCACCAACATCTACTGGGCGTCGTGCAACTGGGGGATGGGAGTGCCGGGCCGGAACCAGGTGGTGGTAGACGGCGACCTGATGATCGAGGCGCGCGAGCCGAATATTTCGGGCAAGGAGCAACTGGCGACGGTGCGCCGAGAGGGACGGCTGTTTTACATGCAGTACAGCAAGACGGATGCGGTATTCACTGCCGGGCCTTCGGTCCTGACCGGGTACGGATTGGCCAACTCTGTCTACTGCGAGGCGATGTTCATTGAGGGGCCTGATGCGGCAAAGAGAGGGGAAGATGCCTGGAAAGGCGCGGTTTGCTGGCAACCCCATGGGTGGTCCGCCGCGAGCGCGCTGATCACCTCCTCCCAGGCAACGGGCAGTGAATACCGGATTACCTTCAGCACCAACAAGAACGAGCGGACCGACTGGGCTGATATGTTCTTCAGTGGTCCCAACCACGGTTTTCTCACTGGCGCCAAAATCGCACTGGATCATGAGAAGGAG